>Ga0208244_100587_pt1 | contig 31643 bp, 12 predicted proteins | sample SubbioCR12Aug_5A_FD_184828 | JGI IMG/M metagenome (GOLD analysis project Ga0208244, IMG submission 184828) | Serpentinite rock and fluid subsurface biosphere microbial communities from McLaughlin Reserve, California, USA - CR12Aug_5A (SPAdes) | ecosystem: Environmental > Terrestrial > Deep...
TAGCAAGCTATGACACGCCGGCCTTCGACAAAAAGGGTTGGCCCGCGCAAACCCAACTGGCCTGGCCGATTTTGGGCGTGCGCCACTTCTCGGATATCAACCGTGGCCTGCTGCTGGAGGCCGGCGCGGCACTGAATCTGGCAAAAGGAACGGCTGAGCGCCTGCTGGAAAAGCTGCGCAGCCGCATTGCACAAGAGGCAGAAGCTCTTTATGCCAAGGTTGAAACTGAAAATGCGCAGATCGTCAATGTGCGCCCCGATCTGTCAGCAACCGTGGCGGGGGAGTCTCGTTGCCTCAGGACCATTTTGCACACCGTCATCAAAGAGATAACGCAGCAGATCGCCTGAGAAGACATCGAACGCGGGTTCGATTCCAAAAAGATCTCCAGATCGCGGACACGCCTTGAGAACTCTCGCTTCGACGGCGTAATTGACCGACCGGCAAGATAGGAAAAGGCAAAAGCCTATACGACGGCCGGTGTGAATTTCTGATTTCTGCCATCGGGGTGAGCGGCGTCGCGCAACTGCAGCGCGTCAGCCGCAGCTGAACATTTTCATCAATCGCCGAGGTCATGACGTTGCAGGCGAAGTAAAATGACGAAAAGGTGAAAGGGGGCTGGGGTGAAGGCAGCGCAGGGCGGGGCAACAGTCTGCCTCCGACTGTTTGGCGGTTTCACGCTCGATCGGCCCGGGACGGAGGGGGACGGGCTTTCCTATGAAAAAGCGCGAGCGCTGCTCGCGTATGTCGCAGTCGAGTCCAATGTGGCGCATTCGCGCAGGACGCTCGCAGCACTCTTCTGGCCGGATCATGCCCCGACGGCCGCCCTCGCCAATCTTCGTCTTGTCCTGCTCAATCTGCGACAAACGCTCGATGCAGCGGACTTGCCGCTGCTTCTGGTCGATCGTGACGCCGTTCGCTTCGAGCCGGGCGCGCTCCCTCGTGTGGACACGGCGTGCTTTTCTGCCGCATTGGCCATGGTTGGCAGTGCTGCCGATCAAACGGCTGACGATGCAATGCTCCGGGAACTCGAGGTGGCGGCCGAGCTCTATCGCGGCCAGTTCCTCGCCGGCTTCACCCTCCCGGAATGTCCTGACTTCGAGACATGGCTTCAGTTGCGCCGGGAGGGGTGGCACCGCGATGCCCTGTCGCTCTTCGCACGCATTGCCGATTCGCACGAGGCCCGCCTGAACCATGTCGCGGCGCTTGCATTCGGGGTGCGGTATCTGGAACTGGCACCGTGGAACGAGGATGCTCACCGACGTGTCATGCGCTTGCTGGCGTTGAACGGACAGCCAGGAGGCGCCCTTGCCCAGTACGAGAACTGCAGCCGCATCCTGAGGAGCGAACTAGGCGTGCTGCCGGGCGAGGCGACCCGCCAGCTTGCCGAGCAGATCAGAAAGGGGGTGCTGACGCGAAGCCTTGCGCCGCCGCCCTTACTGACGCAGACGGAAGCGCTGGCCATGCCCACCGAACGCCGCCAGGTGACCGTACTCTATTGCGGGCTGACGGCCGCCGGCAGCGAGGATCCCGACGACGCCATGGCTCTGCTTTATCCGGCACATGTGCGCTGGTGCGATGTGGTCCGACAGCATGGCGGCCATGTGGTGCCGACTTACGCTGGCGGGCTGCTGGCCTACTTCGGGTATCCGAAGGCTGCCGAGCATGCTGTCCGCAATGCGTTGCAGGCGGCGCTGGCCATCAGCCGAGACAAGCGTTCGGGCGTCGCGCTTCGTGCTGGCGTCCATACGGGCATGGTGATATCCGGCGGAACCCAGGCCGTTCCCGACGTCATCGGCGATACCACCGCCGTTGCGATCCGGCTGCGTCTGCTTGTCGAGGACGGCCAGATAGCGGTCAGCCGGGATGCCCGGCGATTGGCATCCGGGTTCTTCGAATTCGCCGAATCCGGCGTCCATCGTCTTTCAGGCATTGCGCAGCCGGTTGAGGTGTCCAGGCTGATCGGCGCCGGAACTGCGCAAGATCGCCTCGATACCGCACCCCTGACGCCGATGATCGGGAGGACGGCCGAACTCGAGGAACTTGTTCGTACCTGGGACGATGCCCGGCTTGGCCACGGCAACGTTATGCTGATCAAGGGCGAACCCGGTATCGGCAAGTCCCGGCTGCTGCATGAAATGAAAACGCAATTCGCCGGACAGAACGTTTCGGTGCGCGAGTTGCGTTGTCATGCGGAATTTGCGCAGTCTCCTTTCCATCCGGTTGTGACGCTGTTCGAATCAATGATGGGTTTCGTCGAGGGCGAGGACGCAGCCGTGAAATTCATGCGGCTGGCGGAATACCTGGATACGCACCATCCGGCGATCTCGAAAGAAACGATTCCCTTGCTCGCATCCTTCATGTCCTTGCCGGTGTGCGCACCGTACGCCGAAGTGACGCTGCCTCTTCCGGCGCGGCGGGATGCCGAGCTTTCGATGCTGCTGCGCCTGCTGCAAAGCCTCGCCTCGCAGACGCCGGTATTGCTGCTTTTCGAAGACCTCCACTGGGTCGATCCCTCGACGCTGGAGTTGCTCAGCCGCATGATCGAGGGCGATCATGGGTTCCCGATGCTGGCAGTGTTGACGGCACGCCCCGAGTTCGTTCCCCCTTGGCGTGGAGACAGGGTGCCGACGCGCTTGCTGACCGGTCTGAGCAAGGAGGAAATCGGCACGATCATCCGCTCGCTGGCGCCGCGACTGTCGCTGGCCGAAACTCGCAACCTGATCGAGCGCGCCGATGGCATTCCGCTGTTCGCCGAGGAACTGGCCCGGCTGGCAAGCGGATACGATGGCGACGAAATCCCCATGACGCTGCGCGATCTGCTGGGGGCGCGCCTCGATGCGACGGGTGAAGCAAAATATACGGCGCAACTTGCGGCGACGATGGGACGCAGTTTTCCGCTCGACATCCTCAGCCAGGTATCGCCACTGACGCCTCAGGCGGCCATGCAGGCTCTGCACACTCTGGAGAAAGCGGGGCTGATCGAGACCGGCGACGGTGTGACGTATCAATTCAGGCATGCCCTGATCCACGAAACGGCCTATCGGTCTCAGACCCGTTCCGGGCACAAGGCGGCGCACCTGAAGATCGCGCACCTGCTTCAGACCAATGGCGGACGCATCGCTAGTAGCCGGCCGGAATTGATCGCCCAGCACTTGACGGCGGGCGAGAACTACGAGCAGGCGATCATCCACTGGCTGAGAGCAGGCAACCAGGCCAGCCAACGCGCGGCCAACGCCGAGGCCATCCTGCACAACAAGGCAGGCCTGTCGCTGATCGACAGGCTTGCGGATTCCCCCCAGAAGCTGCAATACGAGTTCGATCTGCTCAATGGTATTGGCCTCGCAGCCATCGCGCTCGAAGGCTATGCATCGGGCGAGGCGGCCTCGGCCCACGCGCGGGCGCTTGCTCTTTGCGAACGGCACACGGTCAGCCCGGACATGTTCCGGGCGCTGTGGGGACTATGGGCCAGTGCCAGTTCTCGTTCCGGATATGAACTGGCGCTGGATCTCGCACGGCAATTGCTGAAAATCGCAGAAGGAGGAAGCGATCCGATTCATGTGCAGCAAGCGTATTTCGCCTTGGGCAATACCCGCTTCTGGCGCGGGGAGTTCGAAGAAGCGAAATCGCTTCTGGAGACCGCAATAACCATGCATCGCGCCACCTTCCACGCCCGCCATGTCGCCGACTTCGGCGAGGATGTGCGTATCACGGCAGGCGCTTACATGGGATGGGTTCTGGAATCCCTTGGTCAGCCCGTACCGGCGCGCCAGGCCAGCGCCGAAGCCGTGGCGCTGGCCCGCCGTGCGCGGCATCCGTTCAGTCTTGCCTACGCTCTGACGTTCGCAGCGTTGCTGCAATGCCGCCTGCGCCGGCCCGAGGAGGCGCTCCTGCTTGCGGAGGAAACCCTCCGCCTTGCCGAGAGCCACGGTTTCCATCTCTGGCGTATCGGTGCCAGCATCGCAAGAGGCTGGGCGCATGCACAACAGGGCGATGCGGAGGGTATTGCGGAAATTCGGCGCAGCGTCGAGGAAACCCGTGCTGCGATGGGCGGGGTGACGCTGGTCGTACTGACCCCTCTGGCGGACGCATTCGCCAGACTTGGTCTCTTCGAGGACGCGCTGGAGACAATCGAGGAGGCGCTCCGGGTCGGCGAAGCGTTGGGTGACCACCACGCCGATGCCGAACTGCTCTGCTTGAAGGGGGATGCCCTGATCGCGCTGGCTCCGGAGAACGCTGCTTCAGCCATAGCCTGCTTCAGTCAGGCTGCCGCCATCGCCTCCTTGCAGCAGGCGGCCGCTCTCGAGGTGCGCGCCCGCGATTCCCTGGCTGCCGCACGCCGAATGTGCGGAGGATTGGCAGGTGTAATCGCCGACTAGGCCGGCGCCAACCACCTTCTCTTCGTTTCAGGCAAACGGTTTGATTTTCCTGGCACCCCGCCGCCCGCATGCGGCAATTAACCTGCATCAAGAACGCGGCGCCAATATTTGATATATATATAATATATCGGATGGCGTTAGCGATGTCCTCGTGCCAATCAGCGATGGAATCTAACGCGCCTCTAACGCTCTGGTGTTAACTTAACAATCAAAGCGTGGCAGCTTAGGTTTCAGTGCCAGTGATCTTCGTGCTTCCAAACAAGAACCAGCGGTGCAGGATCGAATCCGCTCGCTCAAACAAATCGCCTGAGGGGATGTCGGGATGAATCATATCTTTCGCCTGATCTGGAATGCAACTTTCAGTCGCTGGCAGGTCGTTCCGGAGTTCGCCAAGCGTTACGGCAGGCCGAGTTCGATCACGCGGGCTGTCGCCCATCGCGGTCCGGGCGGGCACTCTGGCTTTCCGCGCAAGCCGGGCGGACTTACCCGGCCGCCATGGCGATTGAAAACGGTTCTTTGCCACCTGCTGGCACTGCAGCAGGTCATGGTTCCGATGTGGGCCAGTGCCCAGGGGATCGTCGCTGACGGCCGGACTCAGACTGCTGTGACGACCAGTGGCGCGGTCACCAACATTACGACGGAGACGATCCGCGGCGCCAATGCATTTAATTCATTCAAGAGTTTTAGTGTCGATCAGGCGTCGACGGCCAATCTGTTCCTGCCGAATGGTACGGCCAACCTGATCAACCTCGTGCGTGACCAGCGCACAACTGTCGAGGGCATCCTCAATTCGATCAAGGACGGCAAGATCGGCGGCAACGTCTATTTCGCCAACCCGCACGGCTTTCTGATAAGCAAGAGCGGCGTTGTTAACGTCGGCAGCCTCAGTCTGTCGACGCCGACGCCGGGTTTCATCGACTACTTCTTCGTTGCCCCCGGCAATCCCAACGATGCTGCGGTGGCGAGCCTGCTCTCCGGTACGGCGCCGCGCAACAACGGCGGCGTCATCACGGTGTTTGGCAAGGTCAACGCCATCGACGGCGTCGCCCTCTCGGCCGGTGCCATCAACGTCGCCGGCACCCTCTACAGCGGCGCCCGTTTCATCGGCGCGGCGCCTGACTTTACCGATGTCGTCAACGCCAACGGTCTGGCTTCGGCCACCAATGTGATCACCCGCGAAGGGCGCATCGAGATTGTTGCCGATAGCGACGTTACGGTTTCGGGCACCATCGCCACGCCGGGCGGTAGCGGCGTGCGCGGCGGCGACATTGCCATCCGCGCGGGTGGCGATATCGACCTGCAATCAGGCGCCATCATAGCGGCGCGCGGCAACGGCGAAAATTCTTCAGGTGGCACCGTCAACCTCTGGGCCGACAACAATGCGGTTGCACGCAGCGGCGCGCTGGTCGACGCCTCGGCCGGCAGCAGCGGCGATGGCGGCTTCATCGAATTCAGCGCGAAGAACACCATCGAGCTGGCCGGCGGAGAATTCCGCGCCGACGGCACGGGCGGCGGCAAGGGCGGATCGGTGCTGATCGACCCGTGGAACATCGTTGTCAGCGCCGATATCCTGCGCGGCGCAAGCGGCTACGGCGCGCTACCCAACGGCGGGACCGCCGCCGGCGCAAATCTGACGCTGCTGGCCGACAACGAGATCACCGTCAACGAAAACGTCACCATCTCCACACGCTCGGTCGCCGGCACGACGGCAAACGATCATGCCATCGGTGCGTCCACCGGTGCCTCCGGCAACCTGACGCTGGACGCCGGCTCGATCTCGCTCAAGTCCGGCAGCAAGCTGCTGGCCGGGGTCGATAGCGGCAGCGTCTACAGCGGCGGCGACGTATTGCTGAAGGCGACGCGCAACTGGACCGGCGAAGCCAAAATCAGCGTCGACAACGCCACGATCACCGGCCGCAACGTCGCGCTCACGGCGAACGCCACCTACAACGATTCCATCCTCACCTCCTGGCTGCCGGTCATCGTGCCGGTGACGGTCGCCACCATCGACGTCAATTCGGGAATCATCAATGCCTCAGGCACGCTGAATCTGGCCGCTACTTCGCTCATCAACGCCCGCAGCGACGGCTTTCTGCCACTCGGTTCGATCGTCGCCGTGTCGGCTGCCAGCGTCGACGTCCACGGTGCCTCGGTGCTCACCGCCGGTGGCAATACCACGCTCGCATCCAGTTCGACCGTGACCTCCAATGCCACGCCGGGCGGCCCGAACCCGACCACACTGCCGGGCGACGCCGGGGTTGCCATCAACGTCGTCGTCAGCACGGCGAAGACGCGCGTCGGTGATACGAGCTCCGTCACCGTCAGCGGCGGCACGCTCGACCTCACGGCGAAGAATGCCGTCACCGCCACGACCACGGCCGATGCCACGGCCGGCGGCGCCGTCGCCATTGGCGGCACGCTGGCGCTCTCCGAAATCACCAGCGTCACGCAGGCCGTCATCGACGGCAGCGCGACGACGAGTTCCAGCGCGCTTGCAGTCGAGGCCGAATCGACCAGCGTCGTCACCACCAGCGCCAAGGCGGCGAACAAGGGTGCGAAGAAGCAGACCGAAGCGGAGAAAACTGCTGCCCCGAGCGAAACCGAGAAGGCGCTCGACAAATACAAGGACCAGACCTCCACTTCCGACGGCAGCGTCGATGTGGCGGCCGCCGTCGCCATCGCCAACGTGAACAACATCACGCTTGCCGAGATCGCCTCCACCGGCACGCAGACCTCGGCCGGTGCCGCAACGGTGTCGAGCAAGGCGAGCAGCAGTTCGACCGTCGCTGCCGACGGCAGCAGCGCCGGCGGCACGGTCGGCGTCGGCGCGGCGGTCGGCGTCAACATCGGCGTACTGGTGAACCAGGCGCGCGTTGCCGACAATGCCAGCGTCAGCAGCGGCGGCCTGACGGTCCGCGCCGTCATGCCGACGGCGGATGGCAAGAACAGTTTCGTCACCACAGCCACCAGCGGCGCCGGCGCGAGCAACGTCGGCGTGGCCGGCGCGCTCGGCACCAACGTGCTCGTCAATGCCACCGTCGCCACCATTGAAGGCAACAAGGACGGCATCGGCAGCGGCGCAGCCGTCAACGCCAGCGGCGGCGACGTCGCCGTCGAAGCGGCGAATGCCTCGGAGAGCAAGGTCACGGTAGGCGCCAGCGTCAAGCCGGCGAGCGGCACCGAGCCTGCTGCCGTCGGCGTCGGCGCCTCGGTCGGCATGAATGTCGGCGTCAGTACCACGGTCGCCGAAATCGGCAATGGCGCCGGCATCAGCAATGCGAAAGACCTTGGCCTGACGGCCAAAGGCGCTCACACCCTCGAGAACGCCGTGACCGGCGGCGCTGCCGGTGCCAATGTCTCGGTGACGCCGGTGGCTGCCATCACCGTTGCCGTCAACACCACCACGGCACGCCTCGGCACGGGCGGCCTTCTCAATCTATCCGGCGCCTTCACCGGCAGTGCCGAGCAGACCAGCAGCAGCACCTCCACGGCAACCGGGCAGACGCAGGGCAACAACGTCGCCGTCGGCGCCTCGATCGCGCTGAACAGTGCCACCGATACCGTGCTCGCCGAGATCGACCGTGACGTCACGGCGACCGATGGCGTCGAAGTGAACGCCAGTTCGAGCGCGAAGAGCAGTGCCAGCGCGACGGCGAGCGTGGCAGGCGGTGAGAAGGCCAAGGACGACGGCAGCGCGCCGGCGCCGGGAGGTGGAGCAGGCAGCGGCAAGAGTGTCGATGAGAAGGTGGCTGCGCAAGGCGACGCCGCCAAGGCCGTTGGCAAGAATACGGCGGCCTCAGCACCTGCTGAAGCTTCGGCGGCGACCACTGATACGGCAACCAAGCTTGACGGGACGCAGGAAGCGCCGAAGACGGAGGACAACACGGAGTCGGGGGGTGTCTCGGTCGCCGCGGCGGTGGGTGTTAGCACCGGCATTGCCACGACGGTGGCGAAGGTCGGCAAGGCTCGGACGATCACGAGCAGTGGCGGGGCCTTGAAGGTGACGAGCGCGAACGAAACCGATACCAGCGCCAAGGCCGATGGCAGCCAGGTGGATTCGGGCAACACCAGCGTGGGCGTGGGTGCGGCGGTGGCGCTCAATGCGGGCATCTCGACGAATGTGGCGGTGGTGGGCGACGACGCGGTCGTGAACACCAAGGGTCTGACGATCAGCGCGGTGAACGTCGCTGGCCAGAAAAGCGACGCCGTGGCTGAAGCCAAGAGTGGAGCGGGAGCGGGCAACGTCGGCGTGGCCGGTTCGCTGGCGGCGAGCGTGGCGATCAATACCACGGTCGCGGCCCTCGAAGGCGACATCGACAATGACGGCACGGGTGCAACGGTCAATGCGAACGATGGCGACATCCTGATTGAAGCGGCGAACGCCACGACGAACACGGTGAAATCCGGTGCTGAGGTCAAGGGCACGGGCGGCACGGCCAAGGTCGGGGTCGGTGCGTCGATTGGCGTGAACGTCGGCGTCAATACCACGGTGGCGGAGGTTGCCGACAAGGCAGTGCTGACGGGCGGCAAGGACCTGGGGCTGAATGCCACGGCCGACCACACGCTGACGACCGACGTGACCGGCGGAGCGTCGGGAGCCAAGGTGGCGGTGACGCCGCTGGTGGCGGCGACGATCGCAGTGAACACCACCACGGCGCGGCTGGGTAAAGCCAAGAAGGATGGCTCCGGGAACGATATCGGGCTCGGGATCAGTGGCAAATACAGCAGCACGGCCGATCACAAGGGCAGCGCGACGACCACGGCGACGGGTCAAACGCAAGGCAACAGCGTTGCGGTAGGCGCCTCGATCGGACTGACGGTAGCGACCGACACAGTAGTGGCCGAAATTGACCGCGACGTGACGGCGACCGATGGCGTCGAAGTGAACGCCAAGTCGGTGGCCAAGAGCAGCACCAGTGCCACGGCCAGTGTGGCCGGTGGTGAAAAGGCCAAGGACGACGGCACGGCGCCGGCGCCGGGCGGCGGATCCGGCAGCGGCAAGAGTGTCGATGAGAAGGTGGCGGACCAGCAGACCAAGGCGACCGAGGCGGGCAAGAAGACCGCCGACAAGGCGCCGGCGGCGACGACACCGGCGGCAGGTGATTCGGCCAGCGACAAGCTGGACGATACGAAGGACAAGCAGCCGCCGCCCAGTGGCGAAACCAGTGAAGGCGGCGTGGCCGTGGCAGCAGCCGTTGGCGTGAACGTCGGGGTGGCAACGACGGTGGCGAAGGTCGGCAAGGGCCGGAAGATCACGAGCAGTGGTGGCGCCCTGAAGGTGACGAGCGCGAACGAGACGGACACCAGTGCGAAGGCGGATGGCAGCCAGGTGGATAGTGGTAACACCGATGTCGGTGTCGGCGCCGCCGTGGCGCTCAACGTCGGTGTGGCGACGACGACGGCCGTGGTTGCGGATGAAGCCATCGTGCGCACCCAGGGGCTGACCATCAGCGCCACCGGCATCAGCGGCGAGAAGAGCGACTCCGTGGCCGAGGCGAAGAGCGGCGCGGGCGCCGGCAACGTCGGCGTGGCCGGTGCGCTGGCCATCAACGCGGCGGTCAATACCACTGTGGCGCTGCTTGAAGGCGATGTAGACGGCGACAACATCGTGGCAGATGTCGACGCGGGTGGCGGCGCGGTATTGATCGAGGCGCAGAACGCGACGACCAGCACGGCCAAGGTCAGCGCTGACGTGAAGGGTACCGACGACAAGGCCAAGGTTGGCGTCGGCGCCTCGGTTGGCGTCAATGTCGCTGTCAATACCACGGTTGCAGAAGTGGCCGACAAGACGAAACTGACCAATGCCGGCAGCGTCGGGCTGAATGCCACGGCCAATCATGCGATGACGACCGAAGCCACCGGCGGCGCGGCCGGCGCCAAGGTTTCAGTGACGCCGGTTGTGGCCGCGAGCATTGCGGTGAATACCACCGTAGCGCGCCTCGGCGACGGCACGACGGCACTCGATGTCAACGGTGCCTACAGCAGCAAGGCCGAGCAGACCAGCACCGTCACCACCAAGGCTACCGGGCAGGCGCAGGGCGATGTCGCCGTCGGCGCCTCGCTGGGCGCCACGATTGCCGTGGACAACGTGCATGCCACTGTCGAGCGCAACCTCGACGCCGGCAATGGCGTCGAACTTGCCGCGAAGTCGGATACCTCGCTGACCACCGAGGTCAAGGCTGGCGCCAAGGGCGCCAAGGCTGCGAAGAAGGATGAGGACGGCAAGGAGACGCCGGAAGCAGGCACCACCGTCGACGAGCAGAAGAGCACCCAGCTCGACTTCGCCAAGAGCCGCAACAGCAAGGCCGCCGGCGTCAATACCACGACGCCGGAAGCGAAGACGCCGGACACCACCGAGCAGGCGCCGGGTACCGACAAGCCGACCAATCCGCCGAACAACGAGAAGGAGGGCAAGAAGGTCAGCGTGGCCGCCGCCATCGGCGCGACCGTCGCCTACAACCAGGCGAAAGCCGAGATCGCCGCCGGCAAGACCGTCGGCGCCGGTACCGGCAAGCTCAAGGTGGCTGCAACTACCGACACCAACTACCGCACGCTGGCCACCGGTGAAGCGGTGTCTGACGATGTCGGCGTGGCCGCCGCCGTCGCCCTGACCGGAACCTACAACAAGACACAGGCCAATATCGGCAGCGGCGCCACGATCAGTGACGCCAGCGATGTAGAAATCAGCGCCACCTCGCGGCAGAACCGTGGTGCCGACTTCCAGAAGACGATGAGCGCCGAGGCCGTTTCCGGCGCCGGCGGCGGCGAAGTCGCCGTGGCCGGCAGCCTGGCCCTGGTGGGCAACTGGAACGAGACGCGCGCCTCGATCGACGAGGGCGTGACGATGGGTACTGTCGGAGCGCCGGTCGGCGACGTGACGGTCGAATCGGAAGAAACCGGCAAGGTCGCCGCGCAGGCGCGCGCCGGTGCGCTGTCGACGGGCGACAAGAGCAAGGCCGGTGTTGGGGCTTCGTTCGCCGTCCTGCTCTCCTATAACCAGAATACCGCCGCCGTCGGTTACGACGCCAACAAGAACGGCAGCTACGCGCCAACCAGCCTGTTCGTTGACTCGCTGTCGGTCACGGCAACCAAGAACCGCGTCTGGTTCCTGGTGCCGACGCTTGCCGACGCGAAGAATTTTGTTGTCAACGATATCAAGGCGCTCAACTTCGACGCCCTCGATCCGTCCACCTATCTCGGCTCGAACAACTACTACACCGAAGCCGTCGCCGGTGCGGCCGCCAAGGGCAATGCCGCAGTTGCAGGCGCCTTCGCGGTGAATATCTTCGGCAACACCACCGAGGCCTATCTCGGCGAATCGGTGGGTGTCACCGCTACCGGCAAGCAGCCGGCGGGCGAGCAGCTTGGTGTCGAGGTGGCGGCGCGCAGTGACACGCAGGCGGTGTCCTTTGTCGGCGGCGTCGCCGGCGCCAAGAAGGCTGGTGTCGGCATTGCCGCGACCAGTATCGTCAACCTTGACCAGACTCTGGCCACGATTGGAAAGAATTCAGTCGTCAAATCGAATGCCGACGGCGCCGGCATCAAGGTCAGCGCCCAGTCGCGGCAGGATATCGCCAACATCGGCGTGGCCGGTGGTTTGGCGACACAAGGCGCCGGTGTAGGCGGCGTGCTCGGCGCCATCGTTTCACTGGCGAAGACCGAAGCGAAAATTGGCGACAATGCCGAGGTGAAGTCGCAGGGCGATGTCGACGTCGAAGCGACCGGCGACATCACCGCCGTGTCGGTTGCCGGCGGTGTGGCCGGCGGCAAGAGCGCCGGCGTTGGTGCCTCCATTGCCGGTAATGTGCTGGCGAACCTGACCCGCGCTGAAATCGGCGACAACGCCAAAGTCGCGGCGAAGAAAGACATGAATGTCGCGGCCGATGCCGACCAGGTGGCGGTCACTGCCGTCGTCGCTGGTGCCGGTGGCGGCAAGGCCGGCGTGGCCGGTGCGCTTTCCGCCAACGTGATTGTTGGCAGCACAGAGGCATTGGTTGGGAAAGACGCGCAGATCAACACCGATGCCGCCTACGACGGCGGCGCCCAGAACGTGGCGGTCACCGCACGGGACGATACCGTGGTGGTCGGCATCGCCGGCGGTGGCGCTGGTGGCGGTAAGGCCGGGGTTGGCGCGGCGCTGGATACGACCGTGCTGGTCAAGGGCGTCAAGGCGCATGTCGGAGACAATGCACGCATCAATGCGGACCGCAACGTGGTCATCGATGCCAGGGCGAGCGAGGCACTGGTCTCGGTTGCCTTGGGCTTTGGCGGGGGCGGCAGCGTGGGTGTCGGCGGCGCCGTGTCGGTCGTCGTGAACAAGAACGACGTGCAGGCTGGTACTGGCGCAGCAACCATTGATTCCAATGGCAACGTGCTGATCAATGCTGAAGATGACATTACGGCAGTGCTGACGGCCGGTGCCGGGGCGGGTGGCGGCAACACCGGCGTTGGCGCCTCGCTGGCGGTCGGGACGTTGCTGGGCAGCACCCGGGCCTATGTCGGCGAAAACGCCGTGGTGAATGCGCGCGGCAATGCCGCCGCAGCGGACGTCTATGTCGGCGAGACCGTGATTGCGGTGCAATCGGAGACCCCGGTCGATCCGGGTAATCTGCTGGCGAAGAAGACCGAATCGGCCAAGGGCCTTTCGGTGACGGCCTACAACCGCGAGAATCTGATCAGTACGGTGGTCGGCGGCGCGGGCGGCGGCACGGCCGGCGTGGCGGCGACGGTGTCCGCGAATGTCATCGCCAATACCACCGAGGCCTCGATCGGCCGCGGGGCGAAGATCAACGAAATCAATACGGCGGCAAGCGCCGAACAGCAGGTTCGCGTCAAGGCCATTGACGAGACCCTGCTGGTGAATACCGCCGGCGCGGGTGCCGGCGGCGGGAGCGCGGGCGTTGGCGCGGCGGCGAATGTCGGCGTCGTGGCCAAGACCACCCAGGCCTGGATTGGCCGCGGTGCGTTGGTGAATGCGAAGCAGGCAGTCGAACTCGACGCCGCCTCGTCGGCGCTGACTTTCAGCACCACCGCAGGCTTCGCCGGCGGCGGCAGCGCGGGCGTCGGTGGCGCGGTGGCCGGTGTTGGCGTGGCCAATACCACCATGGCTTATATCGAGGACGGCACGTCGACGGCGAACGCCGCGAAGATCAATGTCAGCGGCGGCGACCTGCGCCTCAACGCCAGCGACCTTGCCACCTCCTGGCTGGTCACCGGCGCCGGTGCGGGTGGCGGGGCGGCCGGTGTCGGCGGCTCGCTGTCGGTGGGCGTCAATGCCAGCACGACCAAGGCGAAGATTGGCGACTACGCCGAAACCAATGCCAGCGGCACGACCGAAGTTCATGCCGACTCGACCGAGAACGTGAACACCATCACCATCGCCGGTGCAGGTGGCGGCAGCGCGGGTGTGGCCGGTTCGATCAGTGCCAATGTCGTCGTCTCGAAGACCGAGGCGGGCATCGGCGATTATGCCAAGGTCAACCAGACGCTGGCCGGGCAGAACGTCGATGTCAAGGCGACCGACCGCATCATCACAGTTGGTGCGGCAGGTGCAGGCGCGGGCGGCGGCGCGGCCGGCGTCGGCGGCTCGGCGGTGGCAACGGTGGTCTTGAACACCACCTCGGCCTACATCGGCAGCGGTGCCAAAGTGGCAGCGACCCAGGACATCAAGGTCGCAGCCTCTTCCGAAAAATACGTGAACTCCGCAGCCGTGGCCGGTGCGGGCGGCGGCGCCGCTGGCGTGGCCGGCGCGGTGTCCGTGATTTCCGTCGGCTCGCTGCTCGACGGCGAAGCGAAGAGCGGCCTGCAGACCCAGGACGAAGACGGCAATGCGGTAACGACGCAAAGCCAGGCCGACGGCCAGACGACCAAGAGTGCGGTCGGAAACACGGATGAGAACATGCTGGGTAGCTCCAGTCAGTCGACCGAGACCAGGGGCGTGCTCGACAGCAAGGCCGGCAAGCTGGCGGTGAGCCAGCACATGGCCGACACGGCGACGGTGCCGCTGAAGAATACCCAGGCTTTCATCGGCTACAACGCGACGGTGAAGGCTGGGCGCGACGTGACGGTGTCGGCGAAAGATACGACGCTGGCGATCAACGCCAACGGCGCCGGCGCCGGCGGCGGTGCGGCCGGCGTCGCCGGTTCGCTCGGCGTGACCCTGCTGCACGATTCCGCCGAGGCTTTCATCGCCAACGGTGCGAAGGTCGATGCCGACCGTACGCTGTCGGTGAAGGCAGAAACCGGGGAGACGGTCGTCAACCTTGGCGTCACCGGCTACGGCGGCGGCGCTGCCGGTGTCGGCGGCTCGGCGGCGGTCAATGTCGTTACCTCGAATACCTCGGCCTACATCGGCGCTGCCGACATCAACCAGGAGGCGACGACGAGCACCGAGCGCTCGGTGGAGGTCAAGGCCGACAGCAACAGCAACCTCATCGCGGTTTCCGGCTCCGGCGGCGGTGCCGGCGCCGCCGCGGTCGGTGGCGTGCTCAACGTCAACACGCTGGCCAAGAACACCAAGGCTTTCATCGGCGAAGGTGCGGCGGTCAAGGCCGACGAGAACGTGATCGTCTCCGCCGCATCGGCGCAGAACATCGTTGCCGCCGGCATCTCGATCCAGGGTGCCGGCGCGGCAGCGGTCGGCGGCGCGGCGACGGTGAACGTCGTCGCCAACACCACCGAAGCCTTCATCGGCTCGGCGCGCGACGACAATACGAAGACGGCCGCAGTCGTCGATTCGGACGGCAACGTGGTGGTTGCCGCGGCGGACGACACGCTGGTCGTTGCCGTGGCCGGCAGCGGTACCGGCGCCGGCGCGGCCGCCGTCGGCGGTGCCGTCGGGGCCAATGTCATCTCCAGCCAGACACGCGCCTACGTCGGCGACAACACGGCGATCAATGCGCGCGGCAACGCGGCGGGGGCCAGCGTCGATAGTGGAACGGTCGGTGCGGCCGGCATGATGCCGTCGCTGCCGAGCGGCGTCTCCGGCGACATCGATGCCGACCGCAACGGTACGAAGGACGGCGATGTCAGCAGTGGCGCGTCGTTCACGATTGCAGGCGGCGGGGCGAGCACGGGGGTCAATCCGTCCACGGTCAAGGACTCCGAGGGCAACAGCGTCGGCAGTGCGACGGGCGGGCTCGGCGCCAGGAACAAGGAAACAGTCACGGGCCTGTCGGTTACCGCGAGCGGTAATCAGAAGATCGTCTCGGCGGCGATGGGCGTCGCCGGTGCCGGTGCGGCCGGCGTCACCGGCACGGCCACGGCTGATGTCATCGTCTCGCAGACCGAGGCGAGCATTGGCGACGGCGCGCTGATCAACCAGAGCGGTGCTGCAGGCACCGGCCACGACGTGCGCGTGCGTGCGGCCGACAACAGCCTGATCGTCATGGCTTCAGGGACCATCGCTGGTGCAGGAGCCGCAGCGGTGAGCGGTTCTGCCAACACGGCAGTGATTGCGAAGCAGACGAAGGCGACGATCGGCGACGCCGATGTTAAAGCTCGCGACGTCGCCGTCGAGGCGGCGGGCAGGGAAGATGTCTATGTTGTCACCGTCAATGCCTCGGTGGCGGGTGCGGCAGGCGTCGGTGCAGCGGCTGGTGTCGGCGTCATTGCCAACCAGACGCAGGCGGGTATCAAGGCTGGTGCGACGGTCGATGCAAGCCGCGACATCAAGGTGAAGGCGGAACAGGATTCGTCGCTCGATATCTACACGGTCAGCGGCGCCGGCGGCATCGTCGGTGTCAGCGGCGCCTTCTCGGTCGGCGTGATCGACAACACGACGCGCGCCTATGTCGAGGGCGGAACGGCGCCCAAGCATGCGACGCTGGATGCCGGACGCAAGACCGAAGTTTCGGCGACCTCGAAGGAGAAAATCACTACCGCTACGGTCAGCGCGGCTGGTGGTGGCGTCGGCGTGGCCGGCGCGGTCGGCGTCAAGGTGGTGACTTCGGAAACGACGGCCGAAATCGGCGATTACACGAAGGTCAATCAGACACGGCGCGGTGGTGCGGCTCAGGATGTGAAGGTGGCTGCGACGGATAGCGTCAAACTGAAAGGCGGCAGCGGTGCGGGCGGATTCGGCGCCTACGGTGCCGGCGCCACGGCGGATGTGAATGTGGTGCGCAATACCACCACCGCCTCGATCGGCAATCATGCAAAAGTTCGCGCCGATAACGATATCGGCGTGGCCGCGACCTCGGTCAAGGACGTGCAGTCCGCGGCAGTCGCCGCGGCGGGCGGCGCTTCGGCCGGCATCGCCGGCGCCGTGGCGCTTGCTTTCGTCGGCGCCAGCATCCAGTCCGACAGTGATGCCAAGTCGGGTATCGGCAATGGAGCCACGGCCGCCAAGGCCGACGAAAAAATGAAGGCCGACAATGTCGGCAGCCAGTTGGGCAGCAGTGAGCATGTCCAGGGCACCAGGAGCGAACTCGCTGCGCGCAGCGCCGCGCAGGGCGTATCGGGCGAACTGAACGACGCATCGACCACCTCGCGCGACAAGACGCGCGCCTTCGTCGGCAGCAATGCGCAAATCGTCGCCGGCGGCAAGGTCGAGGTGAGCGCGACGGATCGCACCCAGCTCGATCTGCTGGCGGTCGGAGCGGCCGGCGGCGCCGTCGGCATCGGCGCTGCGGTCGGCGTCGGCATCACCCACAGCACGACGGAAGCCTTTGTCGATGCATCGAGCACGATCGATGCAAATGGCGACGTGACCGTCGCGGCGAATGCCTTGAACGTCAATGCGAACGGGTCCAAGGTCGAAAGCTGGGCCGGTGCCGGCGGCGTGGTTGGCCTCAGCGCTTCGGTCGCCGTCCTCAAGGACACCAGTACGACCCGTTCCTACTTGGGCAACAACGTCGACGTGGTCGACGCTGCCAGGCTCGCCGTGGTGGCAAGCACGGATCGCAAGGCGACGACGGTAACTTACGGCGCTTCGGTCGGCATCGCGGCGATCGGAGCTTCCGTCGCCGTCGCCAGCTTCAAGGGTGCGACCACGGCGATGCTCGGTGCCGGCGTGCAGGTCGACGCCGACGCCGTGGAAGTGTCGGCCAGCGACGACTCCGTTGCCAGTGCCCACAGCCGCGCCGGCTCGGCCGGCATCGTCGCCGGTTCCGGTTCGGTCGCTACGGCCGAGGTGACTTCGACGGTGACGGCCGAGGTCGGCAATGCCGCCGACATCGATGCCACCGGCGATGTCGACATCCTTGCCACCAGCCGCGCCGCCACCAAGGCCGACGCCGTCGGTGTCAATGTCGGCGCCGGCGCCGTCGGCGCCTCGGTGGCCACCGCCACTTCGGGCGCCAAGGTGTATGCCAACGTGGGTGAAAACGCCAGCATTACCGGCGCCAGTTTCGATCTCATCGCCAAACGCGCCATCAAGGGTGGTGCGCCGACCGCGCAGGCCCATGCGCTGGGCGCGGCCGGCGGCCTGCTGCTCGGTGCCAACGGCAGTATCGCCACGGCACAGTCGACCGGCGAGACGGTTTCTGCCGTCGGCACCGGCAGCACGATCACGACCAGCGGCACGGCTGCGGTCAAGGCGGAAAGCGCCTCGCTGCAGTCGGCTTCCTCCTTCGGCGTCACCACCGGCCTGCTGTCGCTGGGCGCGAACTTCTCGCATGCCACGTCCGATTCCCTGACGCAGGCCTCGCTCGGCGACAACGTCGCCGTCAGCGGCGGCGGGCTGCAGGTCAGTGCCACCGGCAACGACGGCAACTACTCCCTCGCCATGGCGGGGGCGGGTGGTTTGCTCACCCTGCCGTATTCTGCGGCCTACACGGAGAACACCAGCCGCACTTACGCCACCACCGGCAGCGGCGATGCGACGCGCAAGGTCGATGTCGGCAGTTTCTATCTGGGCGCGACCCAGACCAGCAATTTTGACAGCTGGATCGAAAACATATCCGCCTCGCTGGTCGGGGTGAGCGGGGCGAAGGCGAAGAACACCGTGAATGTCGACACGCAGGCGCTGCTGGGCACTTCAGCCTGGGTCGAGGCCGACGACGTGACGATGCAGGCCGGCAACACGATCAACAAGACCAGTCCCGGCGCGAAGATTCCCGGGACCGCCTACAACACACCGGGCTGGAATGTGGTGTCCAGTTCCGGCGGCCTCGCCGACGTGCCCGCGGCGGAGAGCGCGACCACGATCGTTGCCGATGCGCTGTTGCAGGTCGGCGCCGGCGCGCACCTCGAACAGAGCGGCACTTCGGGGGATATGCGGCTCGATGCCTGGAACAATCTCGCCGTGACCGACAAGGTGAAGATGGCATCGGGCGGCCTCGTTTCGGCCGCCAGCGCCAAGTCATCGATCATGGCGGATGTCCCGGCCGGCGGTTCCTCGCCGGCGATCGTCAATCGGGCCGATGCGTCCGTGGTCGTCGCTCCGACGGCGCAACTGATCAGCGACGGCGACATGGCGCTGGGCGCCCGCACCCGGGCCGATCTCCATTCGCAGGCGGCCGTGGATGTCTTCGGCCTGGTCGGCGTGGCGCCGGAGGGGACCAGCATCGCCCGCTTCAAAGGCACGAATACGGTCGAAATCGGCGCCGGCGCCAAACTGTCGTCTGCCAGCGACGTTCGCCTCTCGGCCGGCTCGGATACCGCCGACACGCAGAACGATCTGTCTGTGGTCGCGCGTACCGACGTGTTCAACAACACGGCGATCCCGGTGAATCGCGACCCGGTGGCCGATGCGGTCATCGACGCGCACAGCCAGATCAACCTGAAGGCCGGCAGCCGGATCAACGCGGCCGGAGACGTCATGCTGTATGCCGACGAAGGGCGGACTGCCGCTTCCGGCGTCGGCATCGGCAAGGACATCTACCGCGAAGCGCTGGCGGCCATCGCCAGCGCGATCAGCAACGCCTTCGGCGGCGGCGACGTCTCGTTCGAGACGCGCACCGGCAGTTCGGTCAGGCGGGTGAGCAGCGACGTGGCGATCAATGGCGAAGTACATGTCGGCACCAATCGCCAGCAGCAGCTCGTGGTCGGCCTGGACGGCACGGTCACTTACCGGAAGGGCGACATCGACATCATCGCCACCGACTTCCGGGATGTGGCCAGCGATATCCAGGCACGCATTCGGGAACTGGACGTGTTGATCGCCAAATATGACGTCAACACACCGGATGCCTCCGTCGCGGTTGCCGCCTATCGCTCCGAAAAAGCCTTCCTGCAGCGCAAGCTGAAGGATCTCGGCTTCCCCGACGGCCAGGTGGCGGCATCGCCGAATCCGGACTTCACGCCGCTCAAGGCGGCGGAGGACGCGGTCGCCGGCATGACGACGCTGCGATCGACCTACGATACGACGAAGACGACGCTGACGACGCAGAACACCAACCTTGCCAACGACAACACGACACTGACCAACAGCAACAATACGCTGACCAGCAACAACACGACGCTGACCAACAACAACAACACACTGAACACGGTCACCATTCCGGCCCTTATCGCGGCGCGCGCGGCCCTGGACCCCGATTCGTCTACCTATACGGCCGACTACAACAATCTCACCAGCCAAATCAGCACCGCCCAGAACACGGTAACTGGCAACACCGCAACAATCAGCAGCAACAGCACGACAATCGGCAACAACAACACGACCATCGCCGGTAACAACAGCACGATCGCGGCGAACAATACCCAGATCACCGATCTGACAACGAAAATCACCTCGCTCGACACGCAAATCGGCATCGTCAACACCGGCATTGCCAACGGCGGCTATCCGAACACGGCATTGAGCGGCCCAGCCTCGAAGTTCCTGACTGTCAGCGATGCCAGCGCACGACTCGGCAACATCTACCTGCGCGGCGACCGTGTGCATGGCACGGGGACGCTCGACGCACCGGGCGACGCAGCGATCACCATCGACAACTACGGGCCGAATTTCCTGCTGTTGCGCAATCTTTCGATCCCGGCCGATGTCGGCGGCAAAATCTACCAGAACGGCGTCGACGTCAAGGACAATACCGGCATCAACCACCTGAACGGCGCAGCCGGCGGAGCCGCATTCAATATCACCACGGCGGAGTCGAGCGGAGCACCGGCGCCGGCCATCACGATCCGTAGCCACTACGATCCGCTTTCCGACACGCCGCCGGCCAATACGCCGAACGTGGCGCCGGACCTGGTCTTCCAAGGGGATATCAGCAATCCGCGCGGGTCGGTGAAGATCCAGAGCGAGGCCGGCAGCATTCGCCTTGAACAGAAGCGCGACGCGAACGGCGTGCTGCTCGACCCGGTGGAAACTGCCAGCATTCGCGCCAACGATGTCGAGATCGTCACCCGCAACGGCGATTTCGTGCAGAGCTACACGAACACCTTCTTCCATACGGCCGGCGCCCCGCTGACGGTGACGCCGGGCAACCCGAACCTGCCGGAAAGCAACCCGGCCCGCTTCAGTTCCATCGCCCGCACGCCGGAACAAAGCGGCAAGGGCATCGTCGCCAATGGCAGCGTGCTGATCGCCGCGCGCTACCTCAACATCAACGGCATCATCCAGAGCGGCATCGCCGAATGGGGCGTCAATGTTCCGGCCGATGCGGCGGTGTCCATCCCCGGCAACGCCACGGCGAGCTTCGCGCAGGCCATGGCCTACTACAACGCGCTTTCCGATGCAGACAAGGCCAAGCCGAATGCAGCGCTGTTCGAGGTCGGCGGCGCCACCGTGTCCGGCCTGAGCGCCCCCGAGCAGGGCAAGTGGGAACAGATCCGGGTGCGCTTCAACGCCAAGGAAGATCGTCTCGAACTCGGTGGCGTGCAGGTGCAGGGCGGCTACATCGAGTTGTTCGGGCAGATCTTCAACACCAACATGCACGAAAGCACCGGGCTGTCCGACCTCGCCGGCGGGCAATTGCGCGTGCTCGACGGCTACGGCAAGATCAACGTCAGCAACCTGACGAGCAAGGCCTTGTGGATCAATACGCTGGATACCGGCCGCGGCGCCAAGGGTGAAATCAACATCTCGAACATCGTCGGTTTCGACGTTGAAGGCAGGGCGCTCGTCGCCACGGAAACCTATACCCGTGACCCCGGCGACGCGCGCAGCGGCAGCTTCTACACCCCGACCACCGGCTTGCGCTACGCGGCACAGGTCGGCAAGGAAACCGGCTGGACCGACAATTACCGCTACTCCAGCGGCGCCATCATCGGCATCGAGACCTTCCCGGCCCAGCTCGATCAATACTGGATCAGCCGGGTCTACAGCAACAACGTCGCGATTCCGAACAACGGCGAATTCCTCGGCACGCTCGGCGCCGCGCACACCGGGGAATACCAACGCGTCAATCAGACGCAGACCACTTCGTCCGCCCCCAAGCAAACCGCGAGCTGGTTCGAATGCAACTGGTGGACGCTGTGCGCCTATGGCACCTATTACAAGGAATTCGAAATTACCTCTCTGGCGAAAACGATCACCACCGACAGCCTGAAGGCGGACAACCGCATCGCCATCAAGTTCATCGGCTTCGACAACGGGGCAGTGAACGTCAGCTCGACCGGCGATGTCGTCATCAACGGGGCCATCAGCAACCGCAACGGCAATACCGCAGTCGCATCGGCCGGCTCGATTCTCCAGGGCAAGGACGTCGCGGTCGTCGGCGGCAGCAATATCCAGCTGGCCGCAGGCACGGGCATCGGCAGCACATCCGCCCCGCTGCAGGTCAATACGGGAGACTTGGGCCGGCTCGATGCAGCATCGGCATCCGGCGACGTCCGTATCCGCGAGACCCTGGGCGACCTGCGCATCGGCGTTGTCGGCGGTGCGAATGTCGCCAACGTGCTGCTTGAGGCCGACCGCAGCCTGGTCAATGCCGATGCGGCGTCGTATGTGCAGGGACGACGCGTCGAACTGGCGTCCGACAACGGCGGCATCGGCGATATCGCCGGCGATCCGCTGACTGTGCGTACGGCCTATTCGGCCGATACGTCGCAATGGCCCGCTTATGGCCTGAAGGCGACGGCACGCGACAGCATCAATATCCGCAACGAGGCTGACACTGCCAATCCCGCAACCTATTCCGGCAATCTGCTGCTCATCTCGGCGGAATCGAAGGCCGGCGACGTGCGCATCGAGACGACCGGCTCGGTGATCGACAACAACCCGTTCGCGACGACCGACACCCGCACCGAGGCTGAACTCGCCGCCCTCTGGGATGACCTGCGCCTGCGCGGCGATCCGTCCGTCGCGAAGGCGAACGAGACGGTTGCCGCCTACAAGGCCGGCAAGAATGCCAATTACGCGCTTTACTGGAAGATGCGCAGCAGCCAGGCCGACGGCGGGGCCATCTACAGCCCGGATTACCGGCTCACCGACGCCGAACGCACTGCTTTGGCGACGTCCGGCATGACGACAGCGCAGATCGACCAGTTCGAGCTGAACCGCCGCGCGCAATACCAGCAGCTCCACGCCGAAGTCGGTGGATTCACCGCGACCTATGTCGCCGGCTATGACTATGCAATGTCGGCAACCGAGGAGGCGCAACTCCGAAAAGGGGCGACGTGGAGCGACGCGCAGCTGGCACTTTCGGTCGGGGCCGGCCTCCTGAAGAACATTACCGACACGGTGACGACAATCAAGCAACCGAATGCCAAGGGTCGCAGCGTGACGCTGATTGCCAGCAGCAACATCGGTTCATATGATGCGCCGCAGGAAATCGACCTCACGGCTGGCCTGTCCGCCTTGACGACCGCACAGAAGGCGGCGCTTGCCGCTGCCGAACGCGGGGACGCCACGTTCGACGACCCGGTCAATCCGACCAGGATCGTCATCGTCCAACCGCGCCCGGTCAATGTCGAGGTAGGCGCAGGCAGGCTCGTTGCATCAGCGGCTAGCGGTTATGCGCTGCTCGGTTCCGAACAGGATCTGCGTATCGATCGGGTATCCGCCGCGTCCAATGTACGCATCAAGACCGCGGGATCGCTGATCAATGCCGCATCCGTGGCGGGTGCCGTCAACGTCAGCGGAGTCAACGTCATCCTCGAAGCGGCGACCGGCGGCATCGGTTCGCTGCCCGATGCTGACGGCAATGTCGCGGTGCCGCTGCGCCTCGATGCGGCCGGTGATGTCATCTTCCGTGCTTCCGGCGATATCTGGATCGAGGCGCAGCATGACTTAAGGGTCGATACCGTCTATTCGCCGAAGGACGTCCGCCTCGACGCAAATGGATCGATCCTCGACGCACACGTTGGAGAATCGGACGTGACGCCGGAGATCAACGTCCGTGCGCGCAACATCGACATCACGGCCGCGACAGGGGGAGTCGGCGATCCGTTCAATTCGCTCGATGTCGGCGTCAATAGCGACGGTTTCGTGACGGCATCGGCGGTGACGGTCGGACAGGGGGTCTATCTCAACAGTCCGGCGGGCGAGCATCTCAACATTGGCTCGGTGATATCCGGCGATGCCGTGTCGCTGAGCTCGGCGGTCGACATGACGATCGACGGGCAGGTCAGCGGGCCGGGCCCCTTCACTCTCGCCGCTGGTGGCGCGATGACGCTGACGCCGCATGCCGACATTCATGCGACGACGCTTGGCGTTTTCCTGCGTGCCAACTCGCTGGAGATGCAGGATGCGCAGCGCATGCTTGACGACGGCGAGCCGCTCGATCCGAAGTATGTCGCGGGCGATGCGGCGCGCATGCGTGTCGATGCCGGCACCATCGACATCGAGACGGTGGGCGATGCGAAGATCACCGGCATCGAGACCGGCAACCCGACGGCCAGCGCCATCCGCGTCGTCAGCACGGCCGGCCGCATCCTCGACAATGGCGACACCCGCCTCGACATCATCGCCGATACGCCGCCGGCTGCGACGCTGACGATCTTCGGTGCGTTGGGTGTCGGCAACGATCCGCTTGACGTGCGATTGCTCAACCTCCAGGCTACATCGGGCGGCGTGGTCGATATCGCCGTGCAGGATTCGGTTAACATCATCGGCATCACGGCCGGAGATCGCGTGCTGCTGACTGCGGGCGGAGACATTACCGGTCATTCCGTGACCAGCACGGGCACCGGCGGCATCAACCCCGACAAGGGCGTTTCGATCACCTCGACGGGCGGGGGCGTGAATCTCGCCAGCGTCAGCGGAACCGCCGGCGTCGCAATTGCCGGGCAGGGGGGGGTCAGTGTCGGCGCAGTGAATGTCGGAACGCATCTGACATTGGCCGGTCCGCAGGTGAGCGCGGTCGTCCATGGCGGTCCCGGCAGCGTGGGCGGCTCCGTCACGGGCTACGCCGGCAGTATTGCCGACCACGTGAGCCTGACCCTGTCCGGGTCCGGTGGTTTCGCCTTCAACAGCTTCTGGACCTCGACGGCGAGCGTCCTCCTGCCGCTCGGCCCGTTGTCGATCGACAATACGCTGATATCGGATCGGGCGACCTTCCAGAATCCCCTTACAATGCTGCTCGTGGATCAGCACAACCGCAGCCTTCAGTCCGCGGACGTGCAGCTGTATTCGGCTGGCGCGCCTTTCCGCCTCGGTTTGAGCGGGAACCATGTTTCGACCGATGCCTTCGTGATCCATCGCAGCCCCTTGCACGAGGTGATAACGCCGTCCGGCTCGAACACCAGCGTGGTCGAATCCGGCGAGGATGCACTGGCCAGGACAGCCGGCGCGAAGCGCGAGCAGGAGCGCGAGGAAACCGGTGATGCCGACGCACAGCTGATTACCTACGCCGGGATTCCCGTTCTCATGAATGAAGAATGCGACCCGAATCGGGATGAGGATTGCGCAAAGTGATGAGGTGTGTGCTTTTTGCGATGTCTGCGTTCGCCGCGTTTCAGGCGACAGCGCAGCCGGTGTTGCCGTCCGCAGCCGATCCCGGCGCCGCGCAGCAGCGTCAGATCGATGAGGAACGCAGGCGCCGGGAAGCAGAACGCGAGAGGAAGGAGATCCTCGAGCCAATCAGACGCGTGGCGCCGGAGAAGAAACCCGAGACAAAACCAGCGGCCGAGGTTGTGCGCTTTCTGGTTCGCGAGATCGAGTTTTCCGCCTCCGAGATCCTGAGCAGGGAGGAATTGGAGAATATCGCCAGGGATTTTCGCGGAAGAGAACTTTCCCTGGCCGACTTGCAGCAGTTGGCCGACCGAGTCAATGCGCTGTATCGAACAAAGAACGTGGTAACCGCGATTGCGGTCATTCCTCCACAGGACGTATCGCAAGGCGTCGTCCGCGTGCGGTTGGTCGAAGGACGCGTCGGCCGCATCGGCCTTAAAGGAAACGAAAGCACCCAGGCCGGCTTCATCACGGACCGGCTGCGCCTGAAGCCGACGGACCTCGTCGACCTCGACCGGCTGGAAGGCGCCATGTTGCGCTTCAACCGCACGCATGATGTGCAGTTGCGTGCCAATCTCATGCCCGGCACGGAGTTCGCCACGACCGACCTTCAGATAGAAGTGGTGGAGCCGCCGCGCCACGAGTTGCGACTGCAACTCGACAATTTCGGCAGCCCGACGACAGGCCGGTGGCGCAAGACGGCCTTGTATCTCAACAGAAGCTTGTTCGGCTATCGGGACGACCTCTACGTTTCGCACAGCGAGGCGACCGGTCAATCGAGCCAGGCCATCAGCTATGGCGTTCCGGTGAATACCTGGGGCGGCAGGCTGAGCCTTGCCTACAACCATGACAAGACCGCTATCAGGCATGGGCCTTTGAGGACCCTGAACATCACCGGACGGGCGGAAGGAGCGGGACTGACCCTGCGCCAGCCGACCTACGTGAGCCGGAATGCCCAGCTTGACGTCGTTGCCGGCGTGCGCAAGCGCTACAGCAAGAACTGGATCGACTCCGTCTTCTTGCGGCGAGTCGACGTGCGGGACAATAGCATCGGCCTGGAGTTGCAGGCCTTCGACGAAAAGAACTACTGGCTGGCGAGCTACATACGCTATTCCACCGAGGCGACGATCACCCGGTCGACCTCGATGACCATCGATCGGGGCACGCTTCGCTACAACCGCGATCTGGGCAGCGGGTTGTCATTCCGCGGCAGCTTCAACTGGCAGTCGACGGGTGAGCGTCAGCTGCCGTCGAGCGAGCTGTTCATGATCGGCGGCGAGGGCAGCGTGCGGGGTTATACGGTCGGCGCATTTTCAGGCGATACCGGCGGCACCCTGAACCTCGAACTGCATCACCCCGTCTGGAAAGGGTCTCTCGGTGGCCATGAGCTGGCCATGACCGGTTTCTTCTTTCTCGATCACGGCTACGCCGTTCCCCTTCGCCCGCCGGGATCCGTACTACCGGCGAAGGAACGCCTGACCGGTGCGGGATGGGGCGCGCATGCCACCGTCGGCAAACATATCTATGGGCGTCTGGTCTTCGGCTACGGACGCAACGAGGAGCCCCAATCGCCGCGTCACTATGAAGTGCACTTTCAGCTGGTCGCCAGTGTGTTCTGAGTCTGCGGAGTGAGGCTCTATCCTTGCCGCCTGCTCCTCCCTGTGGCGCACGGTGCAGGACTTGCCGGGGCCGGAAATCTGTGTGTTTGCAGGAGAAATCCTCCTTGGGAATTTACTGTCTGGGATCCAATTACCGGGGCATTTCCCGGGACATTTTAGGGAAAAACAGTCGATTTACGTCGCACTGAAAAATGCAATTAGTTGATTTGACTGGACCGCGTGCGACTGGTTTGGACACTGAGGGGGTTCGAATCCCACCCTCTCCGCAAGTCATCTAGTATTATCAATGTGTTACAGACTGTTTTCCTGCCTGCCCACAAATTCACCATCAATCGTGCAGCAACTCGGCGGCTCCCGAGTGGCGCCCAGAAATATATTTTGCGCCGGGGGCTTGACAAGCTTCGTCCCAAGCGTGGCAAAGTCAGTACCGCAATGTAATCGCGCAAGCCCCTGATCGCAGTTCGATCAACTTGGCCGCACCAGCGAGCCTGATGGGCGCACCGGCAGAAGCCGGCAAGGCGCTTCCTCCTTCGGTGTCCGGGGGGAACGAGCACAGGACGCAACCTCTCAGGAGTGTTGCGAAATGCGCACGCAAAATCAGCATGAAATGCCGGCATCTGCCGGCGCATATCTTCCCTTTGTCTATCTCCCCATCGCCGTCGTCCGGCAGGCGGCTGGTCTTTCCACGTCACGAATCTACGACCTGATCCGGCAAGGAGAATTCCCGCCGGGCGATTTGATCGGGAAGCAGTCGAGGCGATGGAAGAGCACCGATATCGCCGCCTGGTTGATCGAGCAGTCCGAGAAAGCCGCGCAGCGCGAGGCCGAACTGGCTGCACCCCTCAAGCGCAAGGCTGATGCCGCAAGCAAACGGTCAGCCGCCGTGCGCGCGACCGCGAAGGAGACCCGTCATGCGGCCTGACCTTCAAATGACAACGCCACCGGTCAGGGTGGCGTCGGGTGAAGCGGAAGTCGAAAGGGGAATCGACAAGGCGAATCTTGCGCCGCAGGGCGCGACCATCGCCCAGCGCCGCGCAGATTCGATCAGATTGCAGGCCATCGGCCAGATCGGGGGGGGCGTGATGGCGCACTACCGAAAAGTCGACGTCCGCATCTGGAACGATGCCAAGTTCAACAGCCTGTCACACCTCGGCAAGCTCGCCTTCCTGTTGCTGATAACGCACCCCAACATGACGATGCTGGGTGCGATGCGCGCAACCCCGGAAGGACTCTCGGCGGAACTGAAGTCCACGCCGGAAGCCTTCCGGGAAGCCTTCGGGGAAGTCTTATCGAAAGAAAGGTCTCGCGGAGTATGACGAGTCCGCCTCCTGTATCTGGCTCCCGAACTTCCTCAAGTACCAGTCGGCGGAGTCTCCGAACGTCATTCGGAACTGGGTTTCACAGGTTGAATTTATCCCCGAGTGCGGCCTGAAAACCCTTGCCGTTGCTGGGCTTCGGGCCTATGCGGAAGGCTTAAACGAAGCCTTCGCCAAAGCCTTCCGGGAAGCCTCCGCCAAAGCCTTCCCCGAATCAGTAAGCAGTAAGCAGTCAGCAGTAAGTAAGTCAAAACCCCCTAGCAGCTAGCCAAGGAGGTGATGGTCTACCTACGGAGTGTGTACACGGCGGCGGCGGCGCGCAGAAAAAAATCCGGGGGGCTGAACGATGAACCTCCGATCCGGCTGCACCCAGCCGGCGAAGTGCTCGGGGTCGCTGAGGGCCTTGAGACGGCGCTCGCGGCCCGGCAACTATTCGGCGTGCCTGCCTGGTCGTGCATCTCGGCGGCCGGCGTCGAGTCATTTACCCCCCCAAAGGAGGTTCGCAAGGTGATCGTATTCGGAGATAACGACGCATCAGGCACCGGACAGGCGGCAGGCTGGACACTGGCGAAGCGGCTGATCGCGGCCGGGATGGTCGTCGAGGTGAAGTTGCCCGAGCGGATCGGGACAGATTTTGCGGATGAGGTGGAAGCATGAGCGCCTTCTCCCGCAACAAAGGCAAGAGGGGCGAGCGTGAAGTCGCCGGCCTGATCCGCGAACTGCTCGGCGTCGATGCGTCCCGCCGGGTACGCCAGCATGACGGGGACAGCGACAGGCATCGGCCGCGATTCACCTGTCGCGCCTGCAGGGCTATGTCGAGACCATGCTGAGCACGCTGTCCAGCTTGCAGACTGCCGGCGTCGGCTTCCATGCCACCGAGGAACCCGCGGCCTGCGCGTCGAGTTGTTCCCGGCCAGGACCACCGAGCAGAAAGCCAGGGAGCGGCCGGTCGCCAATCTGGACGATCTGGAAGGCGCGGCCTACGAGGATGCGCTGGCCAAGCTGCCGGAAGCTGAACGTCAGAAATATCTGGCGGCGACGTGATCGAGCCTCGGGCCATGCGTGACAAAGTGGGCGTGTCGGACGTGGCAGTCCGGCGCAACGGAAGCGACCCCGGAACATTCTTGAAGGGGCTGTGTGGCGGAAAGCGTGTCCTTCCGTTCGCGCCGACTGTTGCCCAGCCAAGGGCCAGCCCCTCCAAGAGCGTTACCGGGGTTTTTCTTTTGGCAGCCGACCCTCAGAGCGGGTTAGCAGATGGCCGATAGTCGGGCGCACTCAGAACAGACGATCCTGTCAGAAAGACCAACTGGCGGGTTCCAGACTTGTTGCAGGTACTGGAGCAGGCATAGCGGAATGTGAGTGCGCCCGAGCCGCTATCCCGATGAATGCAGCCGCCACTCGAGCCGTGGGCGTCGCACCACAGAGCGATAGCCGGCGGAGTGAAGCCTAGCCAGAGGAACGCTGGGCTCACCCGGCGAAGCTATGGAAACGAAGAAATTGAGAGACGATGCAAAACGCATAAACTGAAAGGAAGATTGAAAATGGACGCGAAAAGATTCATCGAAGAGCAACTGCGCAGCACCGGCTGGGCGCCGATTCATGTCGACCTGGCGAAGCTGCTCGCCCCTGAGACCGCGAACTCGTGGCGGGACTTCGAAGGCTACCTGCGCACTCCAGCCGCCCTGCTGCGCCAGTTCCCGCGGACAGCCCTGTGCCGGGCCAGTATCTCCGGCTTCGGCGAGGTCGCGATCCTATATCGCAGTCCAGTTGCACTGGCTGACCGCATCGGCCTGATTACTGGTGGCGAGGTCGAACTGATCCGCGATACCGATCTGGAAGCCCTGGCGCCGGCCGCTACCGTGCCTACAACCAGGCTGCCGTCGCCGCGCCCGATGCCCAAGGACAGGACGCCGGAGATGATCGCGCTGGCACGTCAGGAGCCGCCGACGCATGACTGTACCAACCGCCGGGAGATCCTTGCCGCTCGAGCCGAACTGGAAAGCGCCGGTATCTCGTGGCAGGAAGCAGCATGACCGAGATTGACCGCGCCGTTGCGCTGCTCGCCGATCTGCTCAAGGACGGTGCCCGCGATGCCGCGCAGATACTGGCCTGCGCCGAAGGCGACAACCTGCACGAACGCACGATGCAGCGGGCGGCCGAGCAGTTGGGCGTCATCCGGGAAAAGGCTGGATTCGCGGGCGGATGGACGTGGGCGCTGTCCGGCCCGATCGAGGTCGGGCAGGAACGCCCGCGCGCCGAAGTCATTGCATCACGTCTGAAAAAATGGGAAGCGGCAAAGGGCCGGAAGGCGCCGATCTTCGCCGCCGATCCGCGCGTCGTTCGCTGGGCTGCGGCTGGCGTGACGGATGCCGATCTGAAGGAGGCGTACGAGATGGCGACAACCTACGATGACGCTCCGCTGACAGTCGGACGGCTGGCGTCGTATCTTGAACGGTTGATGGCGCCGGCCTGAACTTGCAGGGAGATTTTCATGGCAGCACCGAAGTTTCAGAAGGGTAAGAGCGGCAACCCGGCAGGCAGGCCCAAGGGGTCGAAGAACCGGGCTACCCTGCTCGCCCTGGCCGCGATGGAGGGCGAACTGAATGCCATCGTGCGCGCCGTCATCGAGGCGGCGAAGATGGGCGACATGACCGCCGCGCGCCTGGTGGTCGACAAGCTGATCCCGGCCGCCAAGGATCGGCCGGTGAACATCGACTTGCCGGACATCAAGGACGCGAGCGGATGCGCCGTTGCTCAAGGGAAGATCGTGGCCGCCGTGGCGTCCGGCGAACTGCTGCCGAGCGAAGGCGACGCGCTGGCCGGGCTGGTCGAGCATCGGCGCAAGGCCATCGAGTCGTCGGAGATCATCAAGCGCCTGGAGGCGTTGGAATCACTCAAGGGAGGGAAGACACGATGACACCCATCGAACGCCGCCTGGCGAAACTGGAGGTAACCAGCCTGCCGAGACCGCTGAAGATTGTCCGCCTGCTGTGCGAACCGCAGGAAGGCGCGACTGATGAAGAACGTGAGCAGTATGCCCGCGATCGCGCCCGGGCGGAGGCTGAGGGGGCCTTTGTAATCCGCTTGGTGGCCCTCAAACCGCTGGAGGCAAAAGCATGAGCGCGCATCTCCGTAGCCGCATCCGCAAGCTGGAACAAGCGATGGGCGGATCGATCCCGAAGGATCAGCAAGACCCCAAGCTGGTGGGGTTTCTCGCAGTCTTCGGCGTGCCGGCAGAGAAGGTGCCGTATGGCATTGCCATCGAGGCGTACCTGCCGGTACTGGCGAAAGCGGTTCAGGGGAACAGCATCGGGCCGGTGAAGCAGCCGGCAAGCTGAGTCAAGCCGCTGCCGGTTCCTCGGCGGGCTTCCTGCGCTGCGCCTTCGGCTTCTTGATCGTGACGTGCGGCTCCAGGCCGGCGGCGGTCGCCATGTCCATCAGGCAATCCAGCGAAAACAGATTGATCTTGCCGCGCATCAAGTCAGAGACGCGGGGCTGAGTGACGCCGAACAGGGTGGCGGCTTCCGCCTGGGTCATGCCGCGCCGCTTGATG
>Ga0208244_100588_pt1 | contig 31568 bp, 38 predicted proteins | sample SubbioCR12Aug_5A_FD_184828 | JGI IMG/M metagenome (GOLD analysis project Ga0208244, IMG submission 184828) | Serpentinite rock and fluid subsurface biosphere microbial communities from McLaughlin Reserve, California, USA - CR12Aug_5A (SPAdes) | ecosystem: Environmental > Terrestrial > Deep...
CGGCCCTCGTGGTCGTTGTTGACAGGAACCGCCGTATACGGAACCGTATGTACGGTGGTGTGGGAGGATGGCGGGGGCAACTCCGCCTCCTACCCGATTGGACCGAACCCCAACTCAGAGCTGTCTACATTTTCCGGATTCGAATCTCGGTTCCCTTCTCATTCTTCATAAGCTCAAGAAGTCTGTTCGTGTCGGTAGAACCGTAGTGATAGGGATAAAGAATTTTGGGCCGAAACATCTTCACTGCGTCCGTTACCATTTCGGGCGTCATGGTGTAAGGAAGATTCATGGGGAGAAAAGCGACATCGATATTCTTGAGCTCTTTCATCTCTGGAAAATTTTCGGTATCGCCGGCGATGTACACGCGGAGATTCCCGAAGCCGATCACGTATCCATTTCCGGATCCTTTCGGGTGAAAGGGCTGGCCGTTTTCCCGTTTGTGGATAAGGTTGTATGCGGGAACGGCTTCGATTGTCAGTCCCTCCACGGTTCTTGTCTCCCCATTTGTCATAACAACGCCCCCCTCAACCTGCCCGGCACATATCTCGGTGAGGATCAGCGCTGTCGAAGCTGTGCGAACCTGCTCCAGGGCTTTCATGTCCAGATGGTCACGGTGATCGTGGGTAATCAGGATGATATCCGCTTTTGGAAGTGTTGAATAGTCCGCACTCCTCGTGAACGGATCGATGTGAATGATCTTTCCTCCGATTGTGAACATCAGACTCCCATGACCGATAAACGTAATCTTCAGATCGCCGGCAGATGTCTTGAACACGTCGGTCTGGAATGGCTCATCGGCAAGGGCCAGGAGCACAATGAGAAACAGCGGAAGGAGCTTGAGAAATCGCATCAGATAGATTCCTTTAAGATACGGTAGGGCCGGTATCACCGCGAGCCGTGGGTATTTCAAAACACAAACCCCAAACCAAAGGCGAACTGGCCGCCGTTGTAGTTCGAGCGTGCGCCGACCGGGACCTCAAAATCGGTCATGAGATGATATCCCGCACTCACGCCGAGCTTGAAAAAACTCCCGAGGAACAGATCGATCCCCACACCGAGGCGTCCGCCAAACGCATTCTCCGTATGTGCCTCTTGCGAAAGAGCCGTACTCTTTGCTTCCATTCCAATATACGTCCCGACCGCAGCGGAAAAGTACGGACGCAGACGGGCATCTGGAGCGGGATCGGGAAACGCATAACGGATCCCGATGAGGAGCGGAACCACACTGCTTGCCCGATTCGTGGGGCCGGTCCATCCGACTGTTGAGGTTGCCTCGGCTGCGAGCATACTTGCCCCGATGGTCACGGCTGCGCGCTCATCAAGCCAATGAGCGATCTGAATTCCACCGGCGAACCCGCCTGTTTTCGCTTCCGAACGAATGCCGGTTATCCCGATCGAATTCGAAGCCTTTGCACCTCCCCACATTCCCAGATCAAGCTCAACAGCCGTCCGCTCCTTTAGAAGGAAGTCCTGAGCCTGCATTGTTGACAGAGAGCACAAAATCAGGAGAAGTGACGCGGCAAACGCGAATCTTTTCATCGCACACCTCAGGAATGTTATGTGAGTGAAGAACTGTCTTGTTCGGGTAGAAAGAGATTGCCGCCGGTTTCATTCCCGTATCCGAAGCGCAGATGGGAAGAGGATATCGAATGTGCGCACTCGAATTGCTCCGGAAACGACCGGCTGGAATGCTCGCAGGAATCTACCCAGGAGGAGAATAAGAATCAAGCAGGTTGAGAACCTGATGGTTTTCACTTGATATCATTGAGGAAATAGATGTCAAGGGTATCGGTCACCCCGGAATCTGCCTGTGCATCGGGGACGTTCGGAGAGGAGACGAATGCCTTCGCCCGCGCAACATCTGCAACTTCCAGAAGGATAATGGGAATCGAACACCCGCTTCCATGCTAATACATCAGCCACAGTGTGTCGGACGTGCATAAATGTCACTGTTCCACCTGTTTGTCGTTGTGAAGTATTTCTTCCGGAGAATCATGTTTGGATTTATCCGTGGATCTCACGTTGGCGCCCGAACATTCATGCACAGATGGTCACCGGGTCTTCGGGAGAGTGAAGTGGAATGTTGTTCCGCGACCAGGTTCGGATTCGACCCAGACCCTTCCACCATAAAAATCGATCACTCGCTTAACAATGGCAAGCCCGATACCCGTTCCCTCGTATTTGGAATCAGTAGTAGCTCTTTGGAACGGCATGAATATCCGATCGAGATGTTTGGCATCAATGTGGGCCAGAGTGAGTCTCGGCAACGTGAAGGCCATAATGGTTTTCCTCCTTCTCCAAGAACGATTGTGATTGTGCGGGAGCTGTGCAAATTTTCAATCTTCAGGATCGCGCTTCCATAAAAAGCACACAACTTGGGTTCTGATCGCAAGTGGCTGATTTGAGTCGCGGAAGGGGATGAGAGCAAAATCGCTTTTCCCGCTGGCATCCGGGGATTCATCTGGGTGGGGAGTGGTCGTCTGGGATCATCTCTCCCGTTCCCAGCGTTGTGAGAACGACGTGGAGTTTTTAGGGATGAAGAGCCGTTCTCCAGACGTTCGCAGTCAATTCGGTTGTCGTTTTGACTCTGCGTGTGAATCAATGGATTAGATCTTTATCGGAGGGTCGGAAATCACGCTGAATGATTCGACTGCTCGTCTATACGTCATTGCGGCCTCCGCGCCGCAATCTGCTTCCCACTCTCTCGTCATGCCGGGCAAGGACCCGGCATCTGATTCTCACCCTCACGTCATGCCGGACCCCGCTTGCCCCGTGATGCTGTCACACGGGGATCCGGCATCTGCACCTTGACGGAGCAGATTCCGATTTACATCGGAATGACGAGGTGCGCGGCAGGCCGGAGTTCAGGATGACGAAAGGGCTTGTCGTTGCGGGCTTGCCTTATATTTGTACAGCCTCGTGGAGAAGAACAAGCAAGTGAAGACACCCTCTGGTCAAATGCTCCGATTGCGTACGATTGCGTGATCAGAAACTGGCAAGCGACCCCGGTCAATCCTCCAGCGTGAATCCGATCTTCACCGTGACCTGCCAGTGCGCCACTTTGCCCTCTTCGATATGCCCGCGTGTCTCGACGACCTGGAGCCATCGCATATTGCGAACCGTTTTCGATGCTCGCGCAACGGCGTTTTGAATCGCATCTTCCATCGTCGTCGACGACGAACCGGTCAATTCCATGAGCTTGTATACGTGATCAGCCATTCAATCCTCCATTCAATCTTCGTGATGCAGTGTGGAAATCACTTCTTGAACGCAAGCGTCACCTGCGCTACACGCTGACCCAGTGCCACTCCCTTTGCCCGAAAATATGGATGGATCGTTTCCGTCGTTTGATCGAACGGGGGTTCAAAGGTAATCGCCACAGCGCCGAACGCCTGCGTCCAATTCGGGCCACCGACGACGATCATGCCGAAGATCAGCATTGATTTCAAAATATTGGTCTGGACGATTTCCTCTCCGGCAGATATTCCCCCCGCGGTCACGAATGCCGCGCCGATCTTGTCTCGCATCGTAATCTCGTCAAACGGCCATTTGTTGATGAACTCCTGAACCGGCGGCGCAACGTTGGCGTTATACACGGGTGATCCAACAATGATTGCATCTGCGCCAATCACGTCTTCCCGCGTCGCCTCTTCGACAGTGACCAGTTTTACCGAGACTCCCTGCACGGAACGAGCCCCTTCGGCGACCGCCTGCGCCATCGCCTCGGTGCGCCCCTGTTCGCTGTAGTATGCAATGAGAATGCGTGGAGTTGTCTGTGCACTGACGATGCAGAACGCGACAAATAATAGTATTACAACGGTTGATGTTCTCATGATGACGACCTCCGCTTATGGTGATGTCGCCTGAGCAATTCTTGTCAATTCCGCCGCAAACCCCTCCGCTTCTTCATAGAAGGGGAAATGCGCGGATTCTTCGAATCACACAAGCTCCTTCAACGGTGCATCAAGGCGCTTCACAAACAATATAATCAATTCGTAGGGAGTTGAGTAGTCGAACCGACCGACAAAAAAATAGGAGGGGATTGCTAATGTTGTGATGTAGTCGCAAATGGAGTCTTCGATTGCGTTATGCTGCCTGTGTTTCAGAGAAGCTGGAGCCGCGTGCGATGTTCCATGCATCGATCAGATCGTATTCAGGAGAAAAAAGACCGGTGGTCAAAAATGGGAACCAGCTCGTTTCATGTTTCAACTCGTCGCCGAACTCAAAGAGCCATTGTTCGCGATCGCAGGAAGCCGTCCTTCCCCTTGAACGGTGATGTGCGGACTCTCGTGATGTAGCCGATCACCAGTGAAAGGAGGGCAATTCTCGCGACGACAGTAAAGAAGTATCGGAGTGCCCGGGCCATAAGCGTCGCCCCCCTTTTCGGAGAGGGTTCAACGGAAGACGACAGACTCTCGGCCAAATATTTTTGAGCAGATGTACAGACTTATTCCCGCCAGGGCAATCATGGAAACAAAGACCTCCACCAACAGCCACGTCGTGGCGGTCTCCGCAATGATCCCCTTCGTGGCAAGCGAGATGTTGAGTATCGGAATCAATGCCGTCACTTCGTTGAGCGTCATCCCGGGGAGCAAGCCCAGAAACGCGGGGACGATCACGACGATCATCAGCGGACTGATGAGGCTCTGCGCTTCCTTGAAGGAACGGGCATAGATTGAGAGTGACAACAGCCCCGCGGCAAAGAAAACGGTCAGCGGAATGAGCAGGGAGATGAGCAGGACGATCGACTTGAGTTCCAGAATGCTCATGATCGTCTGAAACAGCTCAGGGGGGATTTCCCGCACTTGCCGGATGCCGATATAGAGTCCGAAGATCGAAATACCCGCAGAGAGAACTCCAGTCAGCGTCACGACGCCAAACTTTCCTAGCAGGATCTGCATTCGTCCCACCGGCGCGGTCAGGAGGGTCTCGAGGGTGCCCCGTTCCTTTTCACCCGCGGCGAGATCGATGGCTGGATAGATCGCTCCAACATAGCAGAAAATGATGAAGAGATACGGAAGGAACCCGCCGATGACCTCCGCAAGACGCTCTTTCTGGGAAGCAAGATTCTGCTCCTTTACATCGATCGTATTCACGATTGCTGCGTCGAGATTCATGCGTTTGAACCGTGCCTCACGCAGGATGGTGGAATAGGCATCGAGCATTTTGCGCACCCTGTCGGTTTCGATATCCCTCCGTTCGGCAGATTTGTAGATGAAGCTCACGCCGCCGCGGCGCAATTCCATCACATCCCGTTCAAACGAAGGAGCGAACGCGATAAATGCGTCCAGACTGTCTGACTGGACGAATGCCGTCCCCTCTTCGAGGGTCAGATACTCAATGACCCGCAGATCTTCGCGCTCCATGAGCATTGACTGGAACGCTTGAGGAGTCTGATTTGTGAGGAGCCCGACTCGCAAGACTTTATCCTGGGCCTTCTTGATCTGCGACATCATCACACGCGACGATATGCCAATCAGGATGGGGAAGAGCAGGAGCGGAATAGCGACCATCGTAATCAACGTTCGGCGATCCCGCAGGGAGTCGAGCAGCTCTTTTCTGAAAATCGTGACGATTGTTTTCATGCGCCGGCCTCCTTTAACAAGCGAATGAATTCCTCTTCCATTGAATCCGATTTCATCTGTGACTGAAACTCTTTGTAGGTTCCCTGATAGGCGAGCTTGCCGTTGTGGATGATGGCAAGATCGTCGCTCAAGAGGTTCACCTCCCCCATGATGTGTGTGGAGAAGATCACCGTTTTGCCGGCATTGCGTGAAGACCTGATCAGTTCGATAATGGTTCGGGAAGTGATCACGTCGAGCCCCACCGTTGGCTCGTCGAACACCACGACGGCGGGATCGTGAATGATGGTGCGCGCGATCGAGACTTTCTGCTTCATGCCGGTCGAGAGTTTTCCGATGCGGCGATTGGCGAATTCCTGCATGTTCAGGAGCGAAAAGATCTCCTCTTTGCGTTTTCGGAAATTCGCCGGCTCCATTCCGTGCAGGTCTGCGTAGTATTTCACAAGCTCGTTGGGAGTGAGTCGCTCGTAGAGCTTCGTGGTTCCGGTGAGGAAGCCGATCTGAGCCCTGACTTTCAGCGGTTCTTTGACTACATCGTAGCCCGATACGGTGATTGAACCGGATGTTGGCTTGAGGAGGGTCGCGATGAGTCGCAATGTCGTGGTTTTCCCTGCACCGTTCGGGCCCAGAAGGGTGAAGATTTTTCCGGGCCGGCATGTAAAGCTCACTCCCGCGACGGCATCGACGGTCTTGTTCGTCTTCGTCCTCGCCAATTCCTTTTTCTGTTCACGGCTGAGCTTGAAGGTCTTCCAGAGGTTGTCAACGGTGATCACGGACTATTCCTTTCCTGTGTGAGCCGTTTGTTCCATGTTCTATCGGAGTTTGTATTGCCTCCCTGACGAATCGAGGAGCATGATCGATTGAGTTGTTCGTATGGATTGGGGGAGACGCCATCGGCGGAGCTCATTCCAATATGCATCGCACATCTGATCGGGAGTATCTTTGTGGAGCCAGAGTTCGACGTTTGAAGACCCGGAAAAACGGTACTGCACGGCAAATCCATGTTGGCCCGAACAGCCGCTGTATCCCACGCGCACGATCAATGTATCGTTCACGATCGCGGGGGAGAAAGAATCCTCAAGTACCGAGTAGCGGTAGCCGAAATCAATTCGGTTCTCCCCGACGCCGAAATCGGAAAGGCAACCTCCGCTCAGCGCGCAGAATGCCAACGAGAGAAAAAGACTAAGTGTTTTCACCATCCGGTCTTACGTGCAGCGGGACCTGGGAGTTTCATTGCGAAAAGTAATCTTTGTGAGTGTACGAAAGTCGGGAGGAGAAATCAAGGTGCGGGGAGTGGCGTTTGGCCTTCCGCCAAAGAGTAGGCGGACAGGTCCGCGGGATAAGCTGCCGGGCTGTGCCATATCTTCATTGTCTCGCGAAATCAATGAGTGATTGATAATCGTTAACATCGGCTTCACGAAGAGCTTTCAGATATGCCGACCTTGCGGCCCCTTGTGCCGTCAAATTGATACTCCCCCATGAAAAAAAGGGGCGACCAAGTCCATGGCTGACGAGAATATCTGCAATGAGGCGGGAATGTCTTCCGTTCCCGTTTGAGAACGGATGAATCGTAACAATCCGGTGGCTGAATCTCACAGCGATCTCATCCCCGGCAAACACGTTGTGATCGATCCAGTATCGGCAATCATCTAAGAGCTTCTTTACCTCGGTGCGAATGTGATTCTTGTCTACTCCAAGGTTTTTATTCGATGTTCGAAATTGTCCTGCCCATTTCCAAATATCCTCAAACATCCTCTTGTGCAATTCCTTCACAAAATCCTCTGTGAGCATCTGCTGGAGACCGAGCTTTCTCCTCATCGTCCATTCGATGGCCTTCTCGACGCCAAGCTGTTCAAATTCATCAAGCTCTCGACGGGTGGTAATTGTAGCAATCAGAAGACCTTCCTTCTCATCTTCATCCATCGGTGTTTGACCATCCGTGAAATCGAGATCTAATCCCATAGATGCTTCGGCATCTCTTGTTTGAGTATGTCTGCTCTGTCTTTGGTTGCCTGTCGCAACCTCTCTTCTCTGTTCTCCTGGTCCTCAAGCTTCATCGTTTGGGAGGTTCTCATGACAACCTCGCGAGCAACCTGTTGAGCCCGCTTGTCGATCATTTTTTCGATAGAGGATGCCTTCGGAATAAATCCGTACACAAACTGGAGATCGAGCGCCTCGCCGGCTTCAATCAACTTTTTGAGCGTGATGGTCTTGCTCTGCTCTCGTTCCTCAATTTCTTTCACGCTGACCGATGTCTTGTTGAGCCGTTTTGCAAGCTGCACCAGGGACATGTTGAGTGTTGTTCTAACCGCGTGTATCCACCCTTTTGAAGGTATCTCAACCTCCTTCAGGACGTGCAGCTTCGCCAACTTCCTGTCGAGTTGTTCTACCATCAGCTTTTTATTGAGTTTGTCCATTAGGATATATCCTTGTTTGTGGTGTCATAAAATAAGGTTATACCCTTATTAATGCAACTGGATTATTAGGGAATACCCTTGCTCAATGCCTTATCGTCATTGTCGTGCTCATCCTTATCGTGGTTGTTCTTGCTGCGATATTGTCGACATTCCTTCTTCTTTGTCAACGGTGATCACGGACTATTCCTTTCCTGTGAGAAGGGGGGATGCCATGTTCTATCGGAGTTTGTACTGCCTTCCTGACGGATCCAGGAGGAGGATCGATTGAGATGTTCGTATGGATTGGGGGAGACGCCATCGGCGGAGCTCATTCCAATATGCGTCGCACATCTGATCCGGAGTATCTTTATAGAGCCAGAGTTCAACGTGTGACGATCCGGCAAAGCGGTGCTGCAAGGTAAACGCATGCTGACCGGAGCAACCGCTGTATGCGACGCGAACAAACAACGTATCGTTGACGATTGCGGGGGAGGTGGAATCCGGAAGCAGGGAATAGGTGTAGCCAAATCGAACCCGATTCTCCTCAAGACCGAAATCGCCAAAGCATCCACCGCTCATCCCGCAGAATGCCAACGGGAGAAAAAGACCAAGTGTTTTCACCATGCGTTCTTACGTGCAGCGGGACCTGGGAGTTTCATTGCGAAAAAGAATCTCCCTGAGTGTACGGAAGTGGGGGGGAGAAATCAAGGTGCGCGCACTCAGCGGAAGTTTGGCATTCTAAGCATGAAATCGGATTGTTCGAGAGAGTTCTTTGATAAGCAGAAAGCAATTGTTACCAATCCTGACCCTGCAGATCAAAGACTTCAGAAGCTTCTATTAATCGATTGAATATTTTATTCGAGCAGACGGGTGCAATCATTCCCCCCTCGCTGTAATAAGTTCTACCCGATATACCGGTTGCTTTATAGGCTCTATTGAGGGGAACAAATCCGACTTGAGCATAGAGAGAACCCAGTTTCTTGAGATCTGTACAGAGAAAAGCAACATCACAATTGTTTCTTTTCAGAGCACTCATGCTTTCTATCAATAAGTGAGAGGCAATTCCTTTTTGTCGGTGTTTCAGGTGAGTGCAAACACCGCCAAGACCACCGAGTAATAGATTTCTCTTCCTGTATTCTATTCTCCTTTTATGAAGATTGATAACACCAACAATTTCATGATCCAGGTAGCCAACAACATATCCAAAAGGAATCGTACCGTACCGGTCATCTTGGTATTCAACTGCTTCCGGAGTCCACTCCATGAACCGGAACTGAAAATACAACACGCTTTGTGTTATTTTTCGATTTGGTTTCTCAATAACTCTTATATCCATACGGGTCTGCGTGTTGGAAAGCTTCGTGGAAATGAATCCCCAATTGTCATTCTGCCTCCCCAGCACAGAATCTCAGCGTCCAAGTGTACGAAAGCAGGCAAGATTAAGCAAGCCGGAATGATCCGCTTCAGGCACCTATTCGCTTCCCCATGGGGGTGGTGGAGCTTGGACTGGACGGGTCAGATCAAAGTCAACACGGAAACGGCGGTTTTCGCGGCGCAAGGCATACGTGAATCGCTCACCAGGGATAATTTCGATTGTCCAGATATTTATGGCGGCATATTGAATCGCTGGTCATTGCCACGTCCGCCAAATCGGGTGCGCCTCGGAATTGAAGATGACGCGCCTGAAATCGAGCGTCTCAGGAGGCGCAAACAGTAGATACAGGTACTTCAATGTCTCGGAAAGAAAATAGCTCTCCATCCGGTCCGAGCGCTCCATTGTGACAACGCTCTTCAACTCGCTATAACCTTCCTCAAGCCGACAATGGCGTTTCAGGCTCTCCAGAAAAGTCACACCCATCTCCAGATATTTCGTATCACCAGTGACGCAATAGAGGTAGTACGCCGATTCCATGATCTCCGGATTGAGGAAGTAACGCTCCCATTTGGGGTCAGTGGGAACGTTCATCGTCATGTAATCGATCTGCTCGGGCTCGATGCCGTACCGGTTCCACATTTTGAGGCACGATTCCTGAAGCTTCGCGGCGGTTTCGACTTCACCGGCCAGCACAAGCGTAGCCGGGAAGTAAGCATTGAGTGCGCCGAACCAGGTCTTCGTCCTCTCACCGGTGTTCATGTTTGCATGACCGAACCAGAGTCCGCTTGGCGCTTCATGGGCAAGATAGGTCTTGATAGCCGCAAAGCTGGAATCCCACATGCGTCGGAAATCGCGATCTTCGAATAAGATCGAGCACTTGATCAGGTATTCGTAGTATGAATCAATACATGCACTGAGGTGACTATCCGGATCAAGCCACTCGCCGGTGTTCGCATCGATCCAAGTCCCGACCAGCCCAATGGAAGAACGCCGGTTGTAGACCTCCACAACTGCCCGCTTCGGAAGATCGTAGAATTCCTGCCTGCCCGTCAGCTTGGCGAGGGTGCCAAATTCTATTAGTAGTGTACCGGCTTTTCCCGGATTTGTTTTCGGATTCCTGATCTCCCCCGTCTTCAGGTTCACGTCTGCGTAGGGAATACCGGTTGGGGTCTGAAAGATGGGAAGAAGACGATTGCCGAGATCCTCTGCCATCTCGAGAAGTCGGCCGTCGCCGGTCATCTGATGCGCAGAGAGAAGCCCTCCGAGCAGACGAATCGTGATCTCGAAACTATCGACGAACATATCGTGATTGAACGAGAGGTTGGCCACGACATACTCACGCACGGAATCGGCTTCTTCCTTCAATCCCATCAACAACATGGTATCCATCGCATCCACTGCTGTCATCATCAGCGAAGCGGAATGCCAGCGATAAGGTTTCTTGCTGATCGGACGAAGACCATCTTCCCCCCACGCGTACTTTTTGTACGCATTCCACGCGTGCAGAAATTCCATGCGAACTTCCGCTGCCAGAGCTTCCTTATCGATTACCGTTGACTGCCGGGCCTGAAGGGATGTGTGAAACGGAATGATGAGCAGAAGAGAGATAACGAGAGATTTCATCGGGAGGTTCTTTCGAGTGGTACGCTCGCGCTGTTAGGAACAATCGTTGGTTAGTGCCGCTTCCAATAATTAATATTGTGTTTTGAACGAGGAGAAGTGCTGATTGGAGCGGGACCTTTTTGAATAGGCTTTGACGCAAACCACAAACTTTCTTTTGAGAAGTGGCACTAGGTTGGCTGAAATATGTGCAAGACGAGGTGGAGAAACAAGATCAATCCAAACCAAGTGGGAAATAATGAATAGAATCAGCACTGCAAATACCGTCATTGCTGGTCTGGTGGGAACAGGAGTGATGACGATGATGATGCTGATGGCTCCCATGATGGGGATGCCGAAAATGAACATCGGCGAAATGCTGGCTGGATTTATGGGAATGCCGGCAACGCTCGGCTGGATCGCGCATTTCATAATTGATACCCTGCTTGCGGTGATTTACGCCAATGTGTTTCTGAACAGGCTGCCGGGAACGCCCTGGATCAAAGGGATGTTGTTTTCATTAATTCCCTGGTTCGTTGCTCAGGTGGTGATGAGCCCGATGATGGGAGCAGGATTTTTTGCATCGAACACGCCCGCTCCGGTGATGATGGTCATGGGAAGTCTCATAGGCCATCTCGTGTACGGGGCGGTCATAGGAATTATCTGCGGACAAGCGCCCGCTCAAGCGCGAGTTGCAACTTCTTAATTCATAATCTCATTCACCAACACAAGGAGTCGCACGATGAAAATCGTCCGAATGCTGTTCAGCTTAATGGTCGTTTCCCTCACACTCGCCTCGATATCGTTCTCATCCGATAAATCCAAGGATGTGACAATCAAAGGGGAGATCATCGATGTCAAGTGTTACATCTCCGGCATGATGGGGGGAAAAGGTCCCCAACACGAAGAGTGCGCGATCGCGTGCATCAAAGGAGGACTTCCGGTTGGAATCCTCGATGAGAAAACCGGCGATGTCTATACCATCGTTCCTGCAAAAGGGATGAAGGGTGCCAATGAGGCGTTGTTGCCCTACGTTGCGAAGACTGTAACCGTCAAAGGAAAGGTCATCGAGAAGGGGGGCAATCGATTGTTGCTCTACTCGAGCCTCGAAGCCGGGAAGTAATCGTTCGCGTGGTGGAGGACCCTCGACGTCAAAGGGGGCATGAGGATCGGTATCGAGTGCGACTTCCCAGCGCTTCTGAACGATCTTACTCCACCGTCTGTGTGAAACAAAAAAAGGCTGCCTGTGTTGGGCAGCCTTTCGTAATTTTGCACCTCGAGAAACCGTTGTGCCAGCGGGAGTTGGATTACCAGAAAAGATGCAGCCACCTTCTGAATCGCGGTTTCTGTTCGTCTGTGAGGATGCTTGTGACTGATTCGACGAAGGTCTTTCGAGCTTCTTTCAATTGCACTCTCGCCTGCTCCTTTGTCAGATTCCCGCTTTTTACTCCGTCGTGAATAGCCTTCATCTCCGTCGCGAGGGTTTGAGCAAAGTCCTTTACGGCGACCCACTGAGTGGAGTCCAGTTTGACATATCGTTTCAACGATAGGAGCATGCGTGCAAATTTCCGATCCACACCGTTCGGTGTATCGACGGCACGCACCCCTTCCGAAGCGTCCGAGATATTCATCATGACGGATTCAGTGTAGATTTCTTCCTGGGTGACCTCAGCCGGGTTGTTGCAGCCTGCCAGAACGAAAAGGACAATCAGGAACAGACCGAAGGATTTCATTTGTTTCTCCCATTTATTGTGGTTGGATTCTCAAAAAAATCGTATTCTCAGACAAAAATCTCTATTCGGAGGTTTAAAGAATATATCGTCCCGACCTTACGGGGGATGTGACACCACTCACAACATTGGCTAATTTAATAGTTTTTCCACATATCTCGCAATGGCGGGAGATGCTGTCAATCCGGGGGAGTCAATTCCAATCAGATTGACAAAACCTTCCAGACCCCGTCCTTTTTCGTGACGAATCACAAAATCTCTTGTGGGTCCCCCCTTATGTTGAAGTTTTGGGCGGATTCCGCTCATGTCCGGCTCAATGTCAGAATCGGTGATCGCAGGAACTATCCTTCGGATTGCCTCGCCGAACGCTTTTCGTTTTTCTTCCGCAACCTCATAGCTGATGTTGCTCCGATTGATGAATTCCAGGTCGGGGCCGAATTTCAATCGTCCCCCCCAATCAATAAGCGCGTGAACGCCCAACCCTTCGTTCCGGGGAACAGGGTAGACCAAACGTGATACGATTTTCGATTTGGAGGGTGCAACGGAAAAATATGAACCCTTCGCATATTGAAGTCGCATGTCCTCAGCGTCGACATCGAGCCCCACCATTTCGGCGATCGTATCGGATTGCAATCCGGCGGCGTTGATCACCTGCTCGCTCGTGAGACGGGTATTCGTATCCCCTTCCCGAATCGTGATGGTGTATTCATTTCCTTTGGGTTCGATCGCGACAACCTCGGCCCGGCGGTGAACCGTCACGCCCCCGTTCTGAGCTTCCCAGTGGAAACGATCCATGAGCGCGTGTGCGCTGATGATTCCGGTTAGCGGAGAATGGATCGCTCCAACCGTTCGGATGTTTGGTTCCATCGCAAGCGCTTCGGCGGGAGTGAGCATCTTCAACTTGACTCCATTCTGGCATCCGTTTTCGTATATCGCATTGAGGTTGGGAAGATCAGCTTCCTCTGATGCAGTGATGATCTTGGTGATCTGATGATGAGGGATGTCGTGAGCTTTGCAAATCGAGTACAATTCATCTCGCCCCTCAATACAGAGGAGGGCTTTCAGTGAGCCGGGGGGATAATAGATGCCGGCATGGATCACCTCGCTGTTCCGACTCGAGGTCTCCATGCCATAGTCGGTATTTTTCTCGAGGACGATGATATTTCGCACGCGGGATGAAAGCCGGGCGGCAATAGCAAGCCCGACAACTCCCGCGCCGATAATGGTAATTTGTGTATCAGCCATGAACGCGCATTCTCCGGGAATGAGGATAGCGGAATTCATTCTTAAAAGCAAAAGATCAGATTCTGATTGCGTTCTATTCATAGGATAAAAAGCTTCGGGCCGAAATCGGTGTCGTGTGTGTTTGAAGATTGACCGGATACCTGAATTGCGTTTCATCCATTCTATCGCAAAGGGGATTTTGTGTTTCCTCTAAAATGTGCTTTGATGGATGAAACTGAAGAATCCAATACAAATAGCCAATCGCAGAGACGCCGAGAGCGCAGATCTGGCGCAGAGATCCGGGGTCGATCAATAGAGGAGTCAAGTCTGTTCTCATTCCTCGGCGTTTCCTCGGCGAACTCAGCGCCTCCGCGATTAGCTTTTCAGCTGGGCGTGGGTTCTTGATAACCGGGAGAGATGATGGTGTAAGCGACACCGGGAGGTCAACGAGGAGATATTGCCTTGAAATCCTCGTCTCATCTCCGTACGTTCCTCCATTCCATCTCATATCGAAAGGATGATCTCATGCAGTCAGCCACGCGAGCGCTCCTCATTTTCTCTCTCATTTTTCTTCCTCTCACACTCATCTCTCAAGCAAGCCGGGATACAACAAGCAAAGACTCCAAATGGGATATCACCGCACACCATGCTGATGTGACAGAGGTTGAATTCACGACAGATGAAGGCACATGGATGGCGGTGGATGTGAATCCGGATGGAAAGCAGATAGTTTTTGACATGCTTGGAGATCTGTACATAATGCCGATCTCCGGCGGCGAAGCCAGGCAGCTCACGAGTGGACCGGCGTACGACATACAGCCGCGATTCAGTCCGGATGGGAAAAGGATCGCGTTCACCAGCGACCGTGATGGGATTGACAATCTTTGGATCATGGATAGCGATGGCTCAAACGCAAGACAAATCACGAAAGAAAAAGAGCGCCAGGTAAACAATCCCGTCTGGACGCCGGATGGAATGTATCTGGTCGGGCGCAAGCACTATCGGAACACCCGATCGCTCGGTGCCGGAGAAATGTGGATGTATCATGTCGGAGGTGGAAACGGGTTACAACTGACGAAACGGAAAAACTGGGAGCAGGATGCCGGCGAGCCGGCAGTTTCGCCGGACGGACGCTATCTGTATTACAGTGAAGATGTCACACCCGGCGGCCGGTTTGAGTATAACAAGGATCCCTATGGTGTGATTTATGTGATCCAGCGTCTTGATCTACAGACCGGAAAGACTGCTCAGTATATCCGTGGGGCGGGAGGATCGGTTCGTCCACAACCTTCACCGGACGGAAAGAGCATAGCGTTTGTGCGACGTGTCGGATTGAACTCCGTTCTCTTCCTGTACGACATTGAAAGCAACCGTGAAACACCGATCTTTGACGGACTCGATCATGATCAGCAGGAAGCGTGGGCGATCTTCGGCGTCTATCCGGGATTTTCCTGGACGCCTGATAATAAGTCGATAGTCTTCTGGGCAAAGGGGAAAATCCATCGCATCGATGTCGCCACAAAGAAGGTGATGCCGATTCTATTCAAGGCGAAGGCAAAGCAGACACTTACGGAAGTCGTTCGGTTTGGACAGGATGTTGCTCCCGAGAAATTCGATGTCAAGTTGCTGCGCTGGGTAACAGTCTCACCTGATCAGAAATCGGTGGTCTATAACGCGCTCGGCAAGCTGTGGATTCGTCCGTTGCCGGATGGGACGCCCAAACGACTGACGAAGGATGAAACGAATTTTGAGATGTTCCCCTCCTTCTCACCGGATGGGAAATGGATTGTCTACACGACATGGAATGATGACGATCTCGGCGCAATCTGGAAGATCCAGATTGATGGAAAGAATCTTAGAAAACTGAGTGTGGCAAAAGGAACGTACGTCGAGCCATCGTACTCATTTGATGGAAAGAACATTGCGTATCGAAAGAGCGGAGGGGATCAGCTTCGTGGCCCTCTCTACAGTAAGGAGACGGGGATCTATTGGATTACGTCGGACGGAGGAGCGCCCTCTCTTGTTTCGGAATCAGGATCATCGCCTCTCTTCACCAAACGCGGAGATCGTATCTTTTACACAGGCAGCGAGTCCGGAAAAACCGCGCTCGTGAGTATCGGCTTAAAGGGGGAGGAAAAGATAGTACATCTCCTGTCGGATAACGCTCAGCAGATAGTCCCATCGCCGAACGAGGAGTACGTCGCTCTCGTTGAGCGATACAATGCCTACGTCGCTGTCTTCCCGAAGACGGGGCAGGCGGTGAATATCAGTCCGGGCACCTCAGACTATCCTATCAAAAAACTCACACGCGATGCCGGAACCTACCTCCAATGGTCGAGTGACAGCAAGCGTCTTTACTGGTCGCTTGGTCCCGAACTCTTTTGGCGTGATCTCACGAACACCTTTGCATTTGTTTCCGATGCGAAAGACAGCGTACGCGAAAAGCCGGACACATCAGGACTGAACATCGGATTCAAAGCCACGACAGATAATCCGACGGGCACAATTGCGCTCACCAACGCCGCGATCGTGACGATGAAGGGGGATGAGGTGATCAGGGATGGGACCATTATCGTCGAACGAAACCGTATCAAGGCGATCGGGCCGGCGTCGAATGTCACGATTCCGCGAGATGCGAAGATCATCGACGTGAAGGGGAATTACATTATTCCGGGCATCATTGATGTGCATGCTCACGGAAATTTTGAGAGTCTTTCGCCCCAAACGAACTGGCGATTCTATACGAACCTCGCCTACGGGGTGACGACAATGCACGATCCGTCGGCGAACACCGAATCGGTCTTTGCGAATTCAGAAATGATCAAAGCCGGAGTCATGACCGGTCCCCGGTTGTATTCGACGGGCACAATTTTGTATGGCGCCGAAGGATCCTATAAAGCAATCGTGAACGACTTTGACGATGCCATGTCGCATTTGAGGCGGATGAAGGCCGTTGGGGCGTTCACTGTAAAAAGCTACAATCAGCCGCGTCGCGATCAGAGACAACAAATTGTTGAAGCCGCGCGCAAGCTGGAAATGATGGTCGTCCCGGAAGGTGGCTCCACGTTCTTCTGGAATATGACGATGGTTCTCGACGGTCACACAGGCATCGAGCATAATCTCCCCATCGCGCCAGTCTACAAAGATGTGATCGACGTGATAGGAAAATCAAAGACCGGCATCACTCCGACGCTTATTGTGAACTATGGCGGGCTTTCGGGTGAGAATTACTGGTATCAGGAATCGAACGTCTGGGAAAACAAAAAGCTGTTGAGCTTCACACCTCGTGAAATTGTCGATTCACGCTCACGCCGGCGACAAATGGCGAGCGTGGATGACTATCATTACATCGAAACCTCCAAAGCTCTCAAGAGCATTTTTGATGCGGGAGGACGAGTACAGGTTGGAGGACATGGCCAACTTCAGGGACTTGGTGTGCATTGGGAACTCTGGATGCTCCAACAAGGGGGGATGACAAACATGGAGGCGCTCCGGTGCGCGACGCTGTATGGTGCATGGTATATCGGGCTGGACAAAGATCTTGGATCGCTTGAGGTCGGAAAGCTCGCCGATCTTGTGGTGTTGAAGGCCAATCCTCTCGAGAATATCCGAAACACCGAACAGATTCGGTACGTGATGCTCAATGGCCGGCTGTATGACGGGGATTCGGGAGATGAAATCGGAAATCATCCGAAGAGAAGGGCAAAGTTCTGGTGGGAAAAGTAATTCTTGGTGAACCTTCCGAAGGTTTCTTGGAAAAACCTCGCCTACCTTCGAAAAGTTGCGCGGGATGATGAAGGTGCAGGATGGTTCTGCGGCATCGACTAAAGTCCCTGCCCGCCATGGAGAACCGATGGAGGCAGGCGGGGACGCCTAATAATCAGGCGAAACCCAAAGGGTTTGTGATGTGTCGTGTCGTTAGCCGTCGGATTCATCCGATGGCTAAAGATACGAACAATCTGAATGATGGAATTCCCCCGGCATCGACTAAAGTCCCTGCCCGCCATGGAGAACCGATGGAGGCAGGCGGGGACGCCTAATAATCAGGCAAAACCCAAAGGGTTTCAGTCTCATATAGTCGCAAGAGCCGTCGGATTCATCCGATGGCTAAAGATACGAACAATCTGAATGATGGAATTCCCTCGGCATCGGCTAAAGTCCCTGCCCGCCATGGAGAACCGATGGAGGCAGGCGGGGACGCCTAGATTTACCAGCAAAACCCGTCCGAAGCCTGCCCGACTGAGCTGGTCAGGCGGGGACCCCTTTGGGGAAGGGTTTGAGGGTTTCCGTGATACGAGCCGTCCCGACTCTGTCGGGATGGCGATGGGAGGCAATGAGTTCAAGCATTGCGCATCGTCTGACCTGATTGTCAATGAAGATTCGATTCGTAGATTGACAAAAATCATTCATCAACAATAGAAAGGGATTACGATGGACGCGTTCTTTTTTGGACCGATAATGGCCTTTTTCGCCGTTGTCTATATCGGAGTCGTTATCTACGTGCTAGTCTTGGTCACAAGACTCGTAAAAGCCGTCGAAAGAATCGCCGACAAGCTCGCAGGTTGAACTCGGGAATACCAACCTTCGTCATCGTATCAACGTTCCTCTTTATCACTTCCTCATTCATTTCCCATGACCAAACAAACTTCCTATCACATGACTCCTGATGAATTCCGGACGCACGGAGTGGAGTTCATCAATTGGATTGCCAACTACTATGAACGGATCGAATCATTTCCCGTTCTTTCGCAGGTCAAACCGGGCGAGATCAGAGCGCTTCTTCCACCGGATCCTCCGATCATGGGCGAACCGTTCGAAACGATTCTGAAAGAGATCGACACGCACATTCTCCCCGGGATCACCCATTGGCAATCTCCCAATTTCTTCGCGTTCTTTCCCGCGAACGCATCCGGACCAGCGATCCTTGGAGACCTTCTCTCCTCCGGACTCGGGGTACAGGGCATGCTCTGGATGACAAGCCCCGCTTGCACGGAGCTTGAGACGCATGTGCTGGATTGGCTTGTGGAGATGCTGGGGCTTCCCGCATGTTTCGCATCGACAGGCAAGGGGGGAGGGGTCATTCAGGATACGGCATCGAGCGCGACGCTGAGCGCTCTGCTCGCCGCGCGTGAAAGAGCGACCAACTACCGCTCGAATGAGGAGGGGTGCGATGGAAAACTTGTCGCATATACTTCCACGCAGGCTCATTCTTCGGTCGAGAAGGGGGTGAAGATTGCGGGTTTGGGTCGACGCAACCTGCGGTTGATCGAAGTGGATCAGAACTTTGCCATGAACCCCGTGGCGCTGGCGGATCAGATCAAACAGGACAGGAAGGCGGGATTGATTCCGTGCTTTGTGTGCGCCACCGTCGGGACCACATCATCGAATGCAATTGACCCCGTTCGTACGATCGGTGAGATCTGTCAGAGGGAAAATATCTGGTTCCATGTGGATGCGGCAATGTCGGGTACTGCCGCGCTCTGTCCGGAATTCAGGCACATCCAGGAGGGTCTTGAGCTTGCCGATAGTTATTGTTTCAATCCGCACAAGTGGATGTTCACGAACTTCGACTGCGACTGCTTCTATGTGGCCGACCGTGCCGCATTGATCAACACACTCAGTTTGATGCCCGAGTATCTTCGGAACAAAGCGACTGAATCGGGAGCAGTCATTGATTATCGGGATTGGCACGTTCCGCTTGGCAGGCGTTTCCGCGCGCTGAAGCTTTGGTTTGTAATCCGGCACTACGGTGTCGAGGGGTTGCAGTTCCACATACGCCGGCATGTGGAGCTAGCTCAGCAATTCGCCAAATGGGTGGCCAATCATGCGGACTTCGATCTCGCTGCACCTGTACCGCTGAATCTCGTGTGCTTCCGTCATAGAAAGGGAGATGATGCGAATCTCAAGCTCCTTGAGCTTTTGAACCAATCGGGGAAGATGTTCCTTACACACACGAGTCTCGATGGAAAGATCACGCTTCGCCTATCGATTGGCCAGGCGCATACCGAAGCGAGGCATGTTGAGGCGGCGTGGGTGCTGATCCAGGAAAAGAGTCGGGAAGTGACAAAGAGAGCAGGATTGTGAGTTTTGAGGAGAATGAACTACTGGAGTAATTTGTCATTTCCGTCCCCGCATGTTGTAAACGGGAAACTGGGAATCCACAAGTCTCAAAGGATGTTGAAAAGGCGATGAAGAAGTCAGATCGTTAGAGCTCTTCACGCATGGATCTCTCAGTAACGACAAACGTGTTCGATGAACTCAACTATTTCTTATAGTAATGATCTGCTTTCATCTTATACATCATCTTCAGCTTGTCTTGCGAAAGGGTCTTAACGTCTTCTGCTTTTGTGTCCTCGACGGCTCCGTATCCCGCCTCCCATCCCCCCTTGCATTCGTGGCATACCGGCTTTCCATTCGCAAGGTTATCCCCACACGGGCAACCACCTGCGGTTAATGCGCAAAAATCGCAGGAGGGGGCGATGCAGCAACTATATTTTCCCTCACGAGCCAGATTCCTTTTCGCGGCTTTAAGGTCTGCACGAATGTTGTCAAGGTCTGATCCATTTCCCTGAAGCCGGGATTCCTTGAGGGCTGTTTCACCGGCGCCGATTTCCGTTGATGTCACAAAGAACGAGCCTGATAAGACGAGGGTGAAAATCCCCGCCAGCGCAAATAGCTTCATTGTGAACTCCTCGTGCGGTTGTGATGCGATAGTGTTTGAACACAAATCAATGTACAGATGTTCCTTCCCGCACATTGTCACGCGGCGGACGTTTTCACCGTTTTTTGTGACCGAAGAGCTTTCGATCAAGGGAATACCGATGAGGGGTCGTCAGGGCGAAGAAGGTGGGAAAGGGAAAGCTGATCTTCTCCACGCCTTGCACAAACGCCCATTCTGCGCCCCCCAAAGAGATGTCTCACCGTGCGTTGTTTGAGGGGGCTGCTCTTATGGGTTGTCGTTCGCGGAAAGAAGAGCCGCGATCTGTGATTCGCTCCACGCACACAGTCTGTCGATCTGATCCTGTGAAAGCGTCGCCCCGGGATGCATCAAGGCGTACTGAGGGAGCGGCATTGTCCGCGCAGTCGTTTCATCGCAAATAGATTCCAACGCGCTCAAAGCCTTCGTCCTCTTGTACTTTCCCCATTCCGAAAAATTCACTCGGCGTCGGGCTTGCGCTACATCCCGTGCAACCATCCAGGAAGCGGGGGCAACGTAACTGTACCATGGCCAGCGCGTCTCGTTGGAGTGACAATCAAAACACGAGTTCCGGAGGATGGAATCAATATCGGGGGGAACGGAGATGTGTGTCGCGATCGCAAGTGCGTTCTCAATCGGAGGGTTAGTTCTGTCCGGCTGAACAATCTGTGCACCGAGGAACAGAACTCCAATGACGGCGGCAGTGTAAACGATTTTACGTTTCACGCGCTGGTTCTCCTGTCAGATAATTGGGAATTGGCGAAACGGACTACTGCGATCTCTGGATGGGAAGCTTCTCGCGTTTCCATTTGATCAGCCCGCCGAGAAGACTGTATGCGGAGTGCCCTTCGCGTGAGAGTATTGTCGCGGCACGGGCGCTCCGAATTCCATGACTGCAATAGACGATGATCGTCTGCCCTTTGTAGCCTTCAAGTTCGATCATCCGCGACTCGAGTTTCCGGACGGGAATGAGGATGGAGCCTTTCAATCGGCCGTCGTTCCGGAATTCGTTTTCGGTCTGCACATCGAGAAGCACAACATTCGAATCACTTCTGATGAGCTGATGAGCATTCTGTGAAAACATCACTTTATGATCTACAGGATTCTCGACGCGCGCCCGTTCAACCAAGTCCATCCGACACACGGTACATCTGGCGGGAGAATGAGAAATCTCGTCGGTGCAATACATCGGACAGACATATTCTGTTTTCGCTAGATCTTGTGCAGAGGCTGGAGTTGTGAGTACGAGGAGAGCAAGCACCCCAAGAATAAGAGAGTGAACATAGTGATGAGCGAGTCTCATGGACATGAAGTTGTTTCTCTCCGATCCGTGCTTCTGTACTGCTCCTCAATTCAGAAACACCAAAAGAAGTTCCCGAAGAGATCAGAGTCAGTTATAGTCAATGATTTCGCATTGAAGCAAACGGGTATTGGAGATATTCTCTGCTCCATTTATCAGAGATTGAAAGCATTTCAGGATAGCGGCTTGCCGGATTGAAGAATAGCGCTCCGATCGTTCCTATGCCGAAGGAGAAATCGAGTGCAAAAGGAGAAATCCCCCTGTCCGGTCCGAACGGTCCGCTAAACCTGTTGGCGTCATAGTACCGAGGCACTTCGTTGATCGTTACGAGATCATCGCGGTATGTGACGGAGCCATCGAGGAGTTTGCCATCACCCGTGAGATCACCATCTCTCAAGAAAGGCCAAAGCATCTGTGTGGTCGATGCAAGCTGATAGGGAACAACCCCTGACATCGTGTTTTTCGGTTCGGAAACATTTTCGTCTGGACGCGCGGGTCTGAATAATAGTCCGCTTCCTTCTTCAAACCGGAACGTGCCATCCCTCTCAAGCAGAACTTCGCTTGATAAATCGAGAGTGCCGTATATTCCATGTCCCTGCGCCTCCACAAAGACCGCGGCATGAGGTCCGACCGAGGAGGAGCTTCCGGAAGAATCGACGAGTTGGAACGGCCCCGTGATCTTCACTTTGCCCGATCGAATCCCTGCTCCGGTATTCACATAGACATTGCTCCGGTAATGCGCCTGGGTCCAAAGCAGTACGACGGAACGGTCGTGTTTCCTCGCAACGACTTGGAGATTTTCCCCGTCGTTTTCGTGAGTGTCGTGAAGGTAGAAGGTGAAGTGGTTCCAATCGCGAGGATGAAAAAGGTGATAGGAAATGAAATAGTGAGTTTTCGTTTCCAGCACGGCGTAGTAGACCGTCGGCTTCATCTCGTATCGATCGAAATTTTCCCAGTTGTTGTTCCCAACAAGATCCCCGTCAAAATCGATGTTTGAGATGAGATCCTGACGACCTTTCGTGGGATCGGTTGCATGATAGATAAATGGAGCGTATTGCAGAGCGATCGGATAATAAGCATCTCGCGCCGGAGGAACCCCCGCATTAGGCCGAAGTGGAATTGAATCGACCTGTTGATGAAATCCTGGGGGGATCAACATGAGTGAAGTGATGAAGACAAGAAATGATTCCATCGGGAGATCTCGCGAATCGACGCTAATCAAATTGCAGAATGGATTGAGAGTTGCAAGAGAGATAAATTGTCCAGCGGGAGGATGAAAAACGAAACGCCTGGTTTCGGGAATAAACTGTTTCGGCCAGACAGGTTATTCTTCTGCTATCACTGCGGTTCCACTCGCACTTACCATCAGCAGATTACCGCTGCCTCCGGAGATAGATTCGTAATCCAGATCGACGCCGACGATTGCGTTCGCGCCCAGCGTTTTCGCTTCACGCACCATTTCTTCGATGGCCGTATCTTTGGCTTTCTGCAATTCGTGTTCATACGCCGCCGATCGACCTCCGACGATATCGCGGATATTCGCGAAGAGGTCTTTGAACAAATTGGCACCGAGAATCGCTTCGCCAGACACGAGACCAAGATATTTCACAACCGGCCTTCCTTCAAGCGAGGGGGTCGTCGAGATAATCATGGTGTTTCCTCCGGGTTAGATCGCTCAAGATATTGTTTCAATCCAACGCTTAAATCCTCGTCTTGAGTTCCCAGCCTTACTCCATCAAATAGGAACCAATCCTCGCGGTGTGAGATCGCCTCGCCCGGCGCCAGGGTGACGAGCGGACTCAAACTCTCGACCTCCAGCATTCGGGCGTTGGTGAAAATCTCAAGATTGGATCCATAGTCTGCGTAACTGATCCCCGAAGTGTGGGGAAATCGCTTCAGGAAGAGCCGGTTGCGATTTTCATAGGCGGCCCATCCATCGGAACAGAAAGCGCCGATTTTCTGAGGCATCGCGGCTTTCGGATCCTGCCGGAGCTGGATGAATTTCTTTCCCCAACTCCAGCGCGAATCGGTCATGTCGGTGTAGCTCCAGAATACCAGCGGCCGAACCGGTAGGAGCGAATCCGGATGCGGGCGGAATGGTTCCTGCGGGAAGATCGCGCGTCCGCCTGGCGCCATGACGCTCAACGCCCACGCGGCAATCGTTTGAGGAAATTTTGATCGGTTTGTGACTCGATGGGTTACTCGAACATGAGAGGATGAAGAGCCAAGAATGATGGTAATTCCCTTCTGCATTCCGGTTGTCTTTTCGGTCGGTGCAACCAGCGTCGCGCTGTTGTTCTCGACCTTCCAGCCGATCGGAGCGTTATCGGGATAGTATGTTATCCGCTTATCTTCAGGAGCCACCCACAATCGATGACCACCATAGCTCCGATACTCCGTGCCGCCGGTTTGGCCGACCTGGTCGGGATTCTCCACGAACTCGTTCGGATGACCAAGGAAGCCGTACCGAATAATACGCGGTCCCACTTCGGTGGTGATGATAAGGTCGCAAATTTTATTCGCGAGGCGAAGACACTTCTGCCATCCCGCGTATTGAATGATCTCGTGAGTCATAGTGGTCCGTGAGTCGGTGCCTGACGCCCGATGTAAGAGGGGTTGTTAGTTCTTGATTTCCACGCCACCCATGATCGTGCATCCCTTGATTACAAGCATTTTCGCTGACATTCCCTTTGGCGGAACCGATTTGTCTTCCATCCCGCCTAGTATCGGAATTCCTTCCAGCGCGACGCCCCAATTGTCGGGCACGAGGATCTCGATACCTCCCCAGAACGCGAAGACGTCTACGACTGCTGACTCTCCTTTCATCGTAGCTTTGCGGAGATCGATCTTGCACCCTCCCATGATGGCTGTTGCCGCTCCACCTCTGAAATCATTTGCCGTACTCACCAGATTCTTTCCCCCCATGATCACAAATTCATTAAGAGTCTCCTCCCCCTGCAACGACGCTTCCTCTGATCCGGACAAGACTGTGGCGCGGAATCTGGACGAGGTCGAGCGTCTCAGAAACGCAAACCCAATGAGGATGAGAACGATAGGCCAGAAATCCCAGAATCGGACGTCAAAGACCGCAATGGCGTCGAGAAGAAGCAGAAGGCCAATGCCGATAAGAAAGAATCCGAACATCCGGCCCGGAGCTCTGGGAGGCTGGAGGGCACGGGGAAGGCCGATCAGGATGAGAATTACCGGCCAGAATCGAAGATAGTCGCGCACTTCGATCAGACCGAGATTCCCGAGAAGAAAGACTAATCCGAGAATGATGACGGCAAGGCCGATTACCATGTGCGATGAAAAGCGTGGGCGCGAGACGCTAGGCATGATTCTGTTCCTCCGTTGTTGAATTGATTCGGCGGCGCATGGAACTGCGCAGGATGAGTCCGACTCCCCATGCGATCAAGACCAGGGGCCATGTCTCTCTGAATGTAAGACCAAACACTTTGTTGAAGCTGACGAATAGCCACGCCCCGAGAAAAAGCCACCAGTACGCATTGAGACGTTGCCCGGGAGTGCGGGACCGGACAAGCCGATCGAGTCCGACAACCACGATGATCAGGGGCCACAATCGCCACACCGGGCCGAGGTCCCACAAGTGGAAGTTGTCCAGAAGGAGAAGAACGCCTCCCGCGATAAGGAGGAACGCCCAGAACATGTTCCTCTGGTGCCACGCACGATTTCTTGTTTCCATCGGATCTCCTTGTGCTTCGTTCAGGTTTTTTGGAATATGACGATGCGATTGGTGTTTGTTCCCCCCGTATTGTTCGTCACTCCCCAGATGTTTGATGTTTTGGTGAATGTCTGTGCGTTGATGAGGATACCTGTGCACCCAAAACCTGCACGAGTGCCCAGCGGGACCACATATTCCTCCAGCCGAATGGATTTCTTCCTGACCTCTCCCACCTCGAACACAACCCATCCTCCCGGACGCGTTATCCGAAATAATTCAATGAAGACTTTCCCCATCACATCGGACCAGTTGGAGATGGTTCGCGCGTGGGTTATTCTTGATGCGATCTCGTTGTCGTTGACCTCATTGAACCAGCATCGGAGCCAATTGTCACCCGAGTAATTCACGATATCCAGAAACGGAGGAGAAGTGACCGTGAGCTGAACGGTCTCCGATGGTATTGAGCCGGTTGAGCGCGCGTCATCATTGAGAAACATCGCTTGTTGACCGGCAATGCGGAGTGAGTTGATATTTTCGGGCGAAAGATTCCGGACGAGGCTTTTTGATTTTCGAACGATAAGCTCGCGGGTATTTCGATACTCCGGATTTTGATTGAGTTTTCGATTGATGAGGATCTGGCGTTCCGGCGTGACGGCTTGATTCGGCGGCAACGAGTACACGGAAAAAAAACCTTTCGAATGGCCGGAGAGTCTGTTTGTCGCCACCATCCTGATCCATTCATCAATTTCATCTTCTGTCTGTTTTTGTCTGCGAGAGGAAAGATAGCCTCTGAGAGAGAGTATTTCTGATTCCGTTTGAGGATGATAGAACATCGAGAGATCGAGGTCTCTCTTGTGAAGACCACTCCATGGGATTTCCGAAAGCCGTGTGTCGATAATCTGTCGCGACGGGATGAAGAAACGCGGCCTGGAGAGAAGAGTACTCAGGGGGTTGATGTCGTTTCCAATGACGTTCCGTCCGGAAAGTCCCGCCTGAACGATTGTTGTTCCTCTTCCACTGAAGGGATCATAGACCACATCACCGGGCTGCGTGAGACGCTCGATGAAAAAGGCGGGGAGCTGCGCCTTGAAACAGGCCCGATAGGAGATTTCGTGAATCGACAGAGATTGCCGTTGCTTTGATGTCCACAGCTCCGCCGTAAACACGGGAACAGAGCGGCCCTCGATCGTCACGGAGGATTTCACCGGCGCAACACCGTCGAGTAACCGACGCAATTCGGTACCCGGACGCGGAACGACGCGATTCCGTCGGGTGGCATGCAGAGATGACGATGTGTTGGATCCGCTCATGTACGCAAGGTCTCGTAATCGGGAAACGTGTCGATATCCATAGTGCCATTGGGGAAGGGAACAAGCCTGGCATTCTTTCCTTCGCGGATGATGATCTCCTTTGCTCCCTGGTCCCCTTTGAGTCGGAGCAAGTCTGGAAAGAGTGTGCGATCGAAGAGCGCTGGAATTCCGGCTGTTCCCCCGTATGAGGAAGCAACGACACGACTCGACGATTGAAGGTATGTGAGAATAATGGAATGGAGGAGCCGTTCATCGACGAGCGGCTGATCGACGGTCATAAAAAGAATAGCATCCAGGTCATTTCCGAGAAGGTGGAGAGCGGCCCGTATGGACGAACTCAGACCCTCTTCCCACTCATTGTTTTCGATCACGGTAACATCGCAGGTTTGAAGCTCACACTGCAGGGACTCCATATGGGCGCCCAGCACAACAGCGACCCTGGTCGGTGCCGCGCTGCAGGCAGTCTCCGCAACATATCGCAATAGCGTTGTCCCCTTGTATGAAAGCAATTGTTTGGGTTGCCCGAGCCGGCTCGAACTACCCGCAGCCAGGATGACGATTCCAATTTGTTTCGCTGCAGTCAATGTTTTCACCTGGTTCCCCCTTTAGCAGGTTGTTGAAAAACCATTTTTCATGGTAGGTCAGACCTGCCTGACGGTCAGGCAGGCATTTGGCGAAGCCATCACTTCGTGACTTGTCTGACCTTTTTGAATCATTTTGGACAGGCAGGAATGCCCGTCCCACCAATTGAAAGCCTTTTTCAACAGCCTGTTAGGTTATTAGCGATTCCAAAAACTAAGTCCTTCGATTCATCCCGCCAGAGGCGGGATTCACTCAGGACTTAGTGCTGAGAGAGCACTTTTCATTGCAACTACAGGCACAAATACGTAACCGTAATTGCGAATCGAAGCACTAAGTTGGCAACAGATCAGTTCCCGCCGGACATGCCGGCTTCGGAAAATGAAATTCCCCACAAAACAGATTTTTGAGGCGGTTCTTTGCTATTCCTCCGGATGAGCATTATGGATGGGGGCATTCCGATCGCGCAGGAATCCTCCCGATCTTTTGGAAAGCACTGCTTGAATCTCTGAGACGATGGAGAGAGCAATCTCGATCGACGACTCAGACCCGATGTCCAGACCCACCGGTGAATGAAAGCGGCTGAGCCGTTCTTCTGATATCTTCACGTTCTCCTTTCGCAAAGCCTCCAGGATCTGATCTCCCCTGCGCTTCGGTCCTAACAGTCCGATGTACAGAACAGGAGCGGGGAGGAGGACGCGCAGGAGCTCGGTGTCCACAAGATAGTTGTGAGTCATGATCAGCACCACGCTCCGTTCGGCGATGTTGAGCGCTTCGACGTCAATCGGCTGAATCAACGTCCTGGCGGAATGAGCTTTCGGGAATCTTCGCCGCAACTCATCTTCCGGGCGCTTGTCGATGACCGTCGTGTTCCAGCCGAGCGAATCTGCGAGCGCAAGAATAGGCACGACATCGGGACCAGCGCCGAAAATCGTCAGCGGCACGGGGGGCGAGATCATCTCGGCCGTCAACTCCAATCGATAATCTCCAATCTCAATCGTTGCATATCCCGAATGAGCTTCTTGAGACATACGTTGAATTTCCCGCTGGAGTTGCGCACGGAGTCCGGGATTCTTAATGTCACTGCTGAACTTCTCCTGCTGATCGATCATCAGATACGATCCTGGTTCCGCATCCGGGTGTGTGGAATCGACGACCGTAACAAGAACATCTGTCGACGTTGTTTGCAACGACCGGGAGAGGAAATCGAGTTTGGCTCTGGTATTTGGCGCGGAGAGGGGTTCGAGGAGAACGTCGACGAAGCCGTTGCATCCCAGTCCAAGACCCCAGATGATATCGTCCTCTGAGGTTGTATCATAGGAGACGCGTGCCGGTTTCGATGTGGCAAGAACGCGTTTTGCGTGCTCGAAGAGATCAGATTCGAGGCATCCGGCGCTAATGAATCCGGTGAACGTCCCATCCGGTTCAATCAGCATGCGCGCACCGGGCCGTCGATAGGTCGATCCCCGGGTGCGAACAATCGTGGCAACGACACCCGTCGAGCCTGAGTTGGCGAGAAGCAAAGATTTTTCGATGACCTCGATCAATTCTTTCATGCTGCTGCACAGAAGAGAAGTCCCGTGATTCGACTGAGTTTCTCGTCTGACTCGAAACCTTTCATCAGTGCCAGATCGCGAGGATGACTCCGCCAATACAGAAGGCGAAAAAATGGTGCGATGCGTCGATCGTCCAGAGTTGCAGCGATTGCCTCTTTCATGTTGGCCTTCTTCAGATCATCGTCGGTTTTCCCGACCAGCTTCTGCCATTTCCTCCCAAAGAGAGCGGGAGAATACCACACCGCCCCCAGGCCGAACATGAAGATCGCTGTCACCACCACGGCAAGGTAATTTACCTGGAAGCCCATCGTAATCTCCTCCAATCAGTCAGACATAGAACAGATGAAGACCAGATCAACATCGTCGAGAGCGAGTGCGGGGTAATCGCTCTATACTTTTTCCAATGCATGATTGATGCAGGTGACGATATCCTCGACGTTTTCGACACCGACGGAAAGCCGCACCATCTTTTCCGTAATACCCATTTGTTTTTGCAGGGAGGGTTCAATATCAGAGTGCGTCATGGTTGCGGGATGTTCCGCAAGGGATTCCGTCCCGCCGAGACTGACAGCAAGTTTGATGATCGTCAGATTGTTCAGGAACCGGAATGCTTCTCTTTCTCCCCCCTTGATATCGAAGGAAATCATAGAGCCGGGGGAGAGGCATTGCTTTTTGTACGTCTCATACTGTTTGCATCCTTCTTTGAGCAGATTTGGATAGTAGACCTTCTCGATTTTCGGATGCGTGGTGAGAAAATCGGCGACGATTTTGGCGTTTTCCATTTGCTGAGTCATCCGCATCTTTAGCGTTTCGAGACTCCGGAGGAGGAGCCAACCGCTCCACGGCCCGGCCATCGCTCCAAAAAATGTCCTCGTTCCCTTAACCACCTTGATCAGCTCTGCCGAGCCAAGGCACGCTCCGGCAATGACGTCACTGTGCCCGCCGATGAATTTCGTGGCGGAATAGAGGACGATATCAGCTCCGTGCTTGAGAGGGTTTTGCCAGAGAGGACCGAGAAAGGTATTGTCGATAGCTACGAGGACCTTTTTGTCGGCTGTCGAGTATTTCTTAGCCAGCGCAGAAAAAGCGCTGATATCGACTAGATCGTTCGTGGGGTTAGCCGGCGTTTCGATGTAGACCATTGCGAGATTGTCCGCTTTGCCCGATTTCTTCAGGATCTCCTCTACTGCGGTGGCCTCAGTCTGTGCCTGAAATCCCAGAACATTGATACCGAAATTCGTCAGGATGTTGTTGAGAAAATAGTCCGTTCCTCCATACACTGGCTCGCTGAACAGCACGAGATCCCCCGGCTTGAGGAATGTCATGAAGCAGCTGCTGATTGCCCCCATGCCGCTTTCAAAGACGGCACAGTCCTCGGCTTCGTCCCAAAGCGTTAACCTATCCTCGAGGATTTCCAAATCAGGGTTGTTGAGACGACTGTAGATCAGTCCGAGTTGATCCTGGGAGACATCGTCGCGCAGGCCATAGGCAATCTCAAAGAATGCTTTACCTTGTTCTGCGTTTTCAAAAACAAAAGTGGAGGTCTGGAAGATCGGGCACTTGAGCGCGCCTTCGGACCACTCCGGATGATATCCGTATGACATCATGAGTGTCTCGGGACGGAGCTTCTTGCCGTTGATCTTCACCTCGCGCGTTTTCTTGAAGATTTCTTTTTTTTTCATCATTCGATCTTTCGTAGTATCGTATTGGTGGATCTGTCAATGCGTATCACGTAACCTCACAACCCATCCGCGTCACTGTGATGGCAACGGATCCGGACTTTGATTCCCCATGTCCAGGATTACCTTCCACGATCCGTCCGCCTGCTTTCGCCACACGTTCATGTACTTCCCATGGCGCTTACGCGTTGTCCCGTCATCCGCCTTGGATTCGGAGACATACGTCCCCCAGCTGTATCCGAGATCTCCGGATGTCGCGACTTCGGCGGTCATCGGTGTCCAGAGAAGCGTGAAATGGGGCCCATCAGCCATTTGCCGGACGATTTCGTCGCGGCCCAAAATGGGTTCGACGCCATGCGGGAGTTGGATCGCGTCATCGGCGAGGTATGCGTCGAATGCCTCCGCCGCGTCCTGCGTCTCGGACATCGCAGCAAACGCGACATCAGCAGCGAAGAGCTCTTCCGCCTCAGTCTGTGATTTGTGCGGCGTCCCGCAGCCGACGAGGAGTATAGGGAAGAGGATAGTGAGGATGATGGGGAATTGTGCGCGCATGATCAGAATTTTGATTCAATATCACGATTTGAGTTGTCTATGGCAAACGAATTCTGGATCTGGCGCGCTAATGCGATCACAAAATTTCTTCAGTATGTCCGTTTTTGAGAAGGGGATATGCAGACTGGGATTTTCGGTGAGCGAGTCAGCGTGGACCTCACTCGTTACGCTTGATTCGTGGAACATCATCACATTGTTCTATCGCCGTCGGATAAATCCGACGGCTAATATCTCTACGAATCTCAAACCCTTCCCCAAAGGGGTCCCCGCCTGACCAGCTCAGTCGGGCAGGCTTCGGACGGGTTTG
>Ga0208244_100589_pt1 | contig 31510 bp, 29 predicted proteins | sample SubbioCR12Aug_5A_FD_184828 | JGI IMG/M metagenome (GOLD analysis project Ga0208244, IMG submission 184828) | Serpentinite rock and fluid subsurface biosphere microbial communities from McLaughlin Reserve, California, USA - CR12Aug_5A (SPAdes) | ecosystem: Environmental > Terrestrial > Deep...
AACGCTGGCGCGCCCTTGTGCGCTACATCGTCGAGAGAATCATCGCGGCCAAGCCAAAATCCCCTTCGCCTCTCTGTTTGACTTCGCTTTGTCTGGCTTCGGGATTGGGGTAACAGAGGAATTTAGGTTGATGATCTGGTTGATCTGATCAAGGAACTGGTCATGCTCGCGACGGTGGGCCGCAGTGTGTTCCGCGCTGATGCCCGCCGCCTGCATCAGCGCGTCTTCGGCGCTGAAATGGTGTTTCGCATAATCGGCGAGCGCGCCCAGCGCGGCGGTCACATCGGCAACACTGCCGCCTGAAGCGCGCAACTCGCCCAGGTGATTGATGAGCTCAACCAGGCTTTTGTGCTGAGCATCGACTTCCGCCAGCCCCGTCTCGTACTTGGCGTTCCATTTGAAGGTGCTGTTTTTCATTGTTTGCTCCCGGGCCTTGCGCCGTCCCGCCAGCGCCGACTTTGCCAGCGTCGTCCCGCTGGCTCGACGATTCAGCGCAGCCAGCCCTTCTTGCGGAAGTACCAGAACGGCACGGCCACCACGGCCACCATCAGCGCCAGTGAAAACGGGTAGCCGTATTGCCACTCCAGTTCGGGCATGAAGCGGAAGTTCATGCCGTAGATACTGGCGATCAAAGTTGGCGGCAACAAGCCGACCGCCGCGACCGAAAACATCTTGATGATCTTGTTCTGGTTGATGTTGATGAAGCCGACGGTGGCATCCATCAGGAAGTTGATCTTGCCGAACAGGAAGGAGGTGTGGCCGTCGAGCGATTCGATGTCGCGCAGAATCTGCCGCGCGTCTTCCTGCTGCTTGGGCGAGAGGAAGCGGCTCCTGAGCAGGAAGGAGAGGGCGCGGCGGGTGTCGAGCACATTCCGGCGGATGCGGCCGTTCAGGTCTTCTTCGGTGGCGATGGCGGCGAGGATTTTGGCGGCTTCGGCGTCGGTGATTTCCTGCCCGAGCACGCGCCGGCCAACCTCTTCGAGCGCGGCATAGACATCTTCGAGCGCATCGGCGGAATACTCGGCGTCGGCGGCATACAGGTCGAGCAGCACGTCCTTGCCATCGGAAACATAGCCGGGCTGGCTACGCGCCCGCAGGCGCTGCAGACGGAATACCGGCAACTCTTCCTTGCGCACCGAGAACAGGACGTCGCGATGCAGGACGAAGGCCACCGCGACGTTGCGCGATTGCTTGTCGGTTTCGAGCAGGAAGTCCGAATGCAGATGCACTTCGCCGTTGTCATCGACGTAAAAGCGCGCGCTGGCCTCCAGGTCGGTGAGATCGTCGGGATCGGGCAATTCGAGGCCAAAATACTTGCCGACCCAGGCGCGCACGAAGTGGGTCGGCGCAACCAGGTCCACCCAGATCGGTTTGATGTTGGCCATGTCGGCACGGCTGTCGACCTGCACCTGGGAGAGGCGACCGTTCTTCAGCTCGAATGCGTTGAGCATGCTGCGCACGCTGGCATAGGAACGCGCGCCGACCAGTTCTTCGCGCAGGTCGTCGGGCAGGATTTCGAGGACGGGTTCGCAACGTTCTTCGCTGACCTGCTGCCAGGTGACGACACGATCCTCGTCAGGGAGCGCCTCGAGGATGCGCGCGATCTCGGCCGCTGTGAGCGCTTCGAGCAGCCGCTGCAACTCGGTCAGGTGCTGCCGGTGCACCAGGTACTCGACCAGGTCCTGGTGCGGCATGTCCTGGCGATGCACCAGGTCCTCGATACGGCGGTGGCGCGACAGCAGGAGCTGCACCTTGGAAAGATGCTGCTCCAGCAGGTCTTCGGCGCGAGGATGAACGTCCAAGGGTTCGGCCATGGTAATGGGATGGAGCGGGATAAATACCGCATTCTGGGGATTCTACGTCTGCACCGCGACAACGTCACCATTGCCATGACGTTCTTGTTACGATGGTCACCATGATTTCACGACGCCAATTCCTGCGCGGCAGATTTTCAGCCCAGCCAACGCCGCCAGCGCCAGATGACGCCGACGCCCCCCGGCTGGCCGTCGTCAGCGTCGACTGCATTGCCCTTGCGCAAGGTATTTTCTGTCGCAGTTGCGGGGATGCCTGCGCAGCGGCGGCCATTCGGTTTTCACCGCGATTGGGCGGCGCGGCCTGCCCGGTCATTCTGACCGAGCAGTGCACCGGTTGCGGCGACTGCGTCACCGTCTGTCCGGCCAGCGCAATCCACTTGAGCGCGCTGGCCGGACAGACCCAGAAACGCTGACCATCCTAACTTTCGTGATCCCAGAATAAGCAGCGCTGGGACGTGCCCCTGCCGCCTGAATCGCTGATCGGGCTGACGCCCGCTGAAACCCGCCGTCAGAGGGCGCGCCGGCGTGCCTGTCCGCGGTCAGGCAGCCTGGCTGGCTCCCCGCGCACCGCAAAAATCGAGCAACGTCGCCTCGTCCATCGGCCGCGCCATGAAATAACCCTGCGCCATGTCGCAGCCCATGCCCTTGAGCGCATCCCAGTCGGATTGCGTCTCGATGCCCTCCGCCACCACCTTGAGCTTGAGGCCGTGGGCCAGCGCCAGGCTGGCTTCGACGATGACATGGGCGGTGGGATGCTCGCCGCAGCCGGTGACGAAGCCCTGGTCGATCTTCAGTTCGGTGAAGGGCACGCGCGCCAGTTGCGCGAGGCTCGCAAAGCCGGTGCCGTAATCGTCGATGGAGAGGCCAAAGCCCTTCATGCGCAGTCGGGTGAGGTTTTCCAGCGCCGGGGCGAGCGAGGTCATCGCTGCGGTCTCGGTGATTTCCAGCACCAGGTGCTTGGGATCGGCGCCGACGCCGGTGACGACCCCGGCCACCCGGTCGGCCAGCGTCACATCGGCCAGCGAGGTGGCCGAGAGGTTGACCGACACCGTGATCTCCAGCCCCGCCGCGCGCAGCCGCCGGGTCGCATGCGCCGCCTGTTCGAGCATCAGGAAGGTCAGCGTATCGATCTTGCCCGCCTGCTCGAGCGTCAGGATGAAGCCATAGGGCGCGACGATGCCCTTGGCCGGATGCTTCCAGCGCGCCAGCGCCTCCGCCCCCACCACGGCGCCGGTCTGCATGTCCAGCTTGGGCTGGAAGAAGGGCACGAACTCGTGGTTGGCGATGCCGGCTTCGATTTCGGCCAGCGGAAACCGCGGCACCGGCGGAGCGGCCCGCGGCAGGCGCGGGCCGTCCCCCGCGGCCAGGAGTTGCGCCAGATGCATGCGGGTGACCGGCTTTTCCAGCACGCCCAGAAGGCGCACGCCATAGGCGTCGGCCATCTTTGCCACCGAGCCGAGCAGCACCGGGTCCAGCGCGCTGGCGATGATCACCGGCGCGTCGGGCAGCCGCTCGCCCAGATGGCGAATGAAGGCCATGCCGTCCATCTCGGGCATGTCGAGATCGCAAACCACCAGCGCGGGCGCGCTGCCCCGTTCGATAAGCGCGAGGGCTTCCCGACCGTTGGCCGCCTCCAGCACGCCTCGCGCGCCCAGCGCCGTGAGCATGCGGGCAAGGAGTCTGCGCTGGAAGTCGTGGTCTTCGACAATGAGGATGGATTTCGTGAAGTTCATGGAGCGATCCGATCAACGTTAACGAAATACACAATTTGACGCCGAGTAACCCCGTGAGCGCAGCGAACAAACTTTGACCCCCGCCTCGGGGCGGGGGCTGGGGGTGGGGGGCCACATGGGGAGGGGCTGACTTTCATGATGCGGGGTGATGTTTCACGCATCATGAAAGTGAGCGGACAGCCGCGCCCAGGCATCATCAAGACGGGCATGGAAGGTTTCGGCTACCCGCCAGTCGGCATTGTTGCCGGCGGCTTCCAGCGCGGCGGCGAGTTGCGCCAGTTCCAGCGCGCCGATGGCGCGGGTGGCGGACTTGAGCTTGTGGGCGGCGCGCGCCAGCGGCCGGGCTTCACGTTTTTCATAGGCGGCGCGCACTTCGCTCAGGGTCTGTGCGCCGTGGGTGAAAAAACTCGCGATCATCTCGCGCTGCAAGGCGGGGGATCCGCCCACCATGTCGGTGAGCACCGCCGGATCCCACACCGGCGCGACGGCGGCCGGGGCGGAATCGGGCGCGGCTTCTCCAAGGCCGCTGCCGACCTCGATGTCGGCCAGATCGCTCGCCATTTCGGCCAGCCGCGCGTGTGCCTCCGCGAGGTCGTGGCGGCGCGCGGCGTCTTCGGCGCGGGCGGCGCGGGCCGCCAGCCGGATCGCCCCGACCATGCGCGCCGCGCCCTTGATGCGGTGCGCCTCGCGCGCGGCCGCCGCCGCATCGTCCCGCCGCAGGGCGTCGGCCAGCGTTGCCAGATCGTGCCGCGTCTGGCACAGGAAGTCGGCGAGGATCAGTCGCTCCTCCTCCGCGCCTTCGGCCAGTTGCGCCAGCACGGCATGGTCGAGCATTACGCCGGTATCGTGAGCGGTCGCATGTCCGTTGGTCGCCGCAAAGGGCAGCCAACGCGACAGCACCAGGCGCAATGTCGCCAGCTCCGTGGGTTTGACGAGCACGTCGTCCATGCCGGAAGCATGGGCGCGCGCCACTTCCTCGCCCAGCGCCGCCGCCGTCCAGGCGAGGATCGGGGTGTGCCCGCGGCCTTCTTGCGCTTCGCTGGCGCGCACCGCCCGGGCGAGCTCGAAGCCGTCCATCACCGGCATGTGTACGTCGGTGAGGATCAGGGCGTAGTCGCCATGCTTCCACTTGGCGAGTGCCTGGTTGCCGTTTTCGGCGAGCTCGACCGGCAGGCCCAGCAGCGCCATCTGGCGCGCGATCAGCGCCCGGTTGGTGGGATGGTCGTCGGCCACCAGTACCGGGCGGCCGCCGGCGTCGAGCTGGCGCAGGGCTTCCGAAGGCCCCGGCACTGGCGCCGCCTCGACCTGCGCCACTGGCAGGGTGAGCGTGACGAAGAAGCTGCTGCCCTGTGCCGGGGTGGATTCCACGCCGATCGTGCCGTCCATCAGTTCGGCCAGATGCTTGCAGATGGACAGCCCCAGTCCGGTACCGCCATAGCGCCGCACGGTGGTCGCGTCGGCTTGCGCATAGCGCTCGAACAGTCGCCGTTGTGTCTCCGGTGTGATGCCGATGCCGGTGTCGCGCACGGCGAGTTTGAGCGTGACGTTCTCGCCATCGCCGCAGAGCCATTCGGCGCGCAGTTCCACATAGCCTTCGGCGGTGAATTTCAGGGCATTCGAGACGAAATTCTGCAGGATCTGCCGCACGCGCAGACCATCGGCCAATACTGCCCGCGGCAGCCTGGGGTCCACGAAGCTCATCAGCGAAATGCCCTTGGCGCTGGCGGTGGCCAGATGGGCATCGCGTACCGATTCGATGAGCGCGCGCAGGTCCTCCGGTTCGGGAGAGAGACTGAGCTTGCCGGCCTCGATCTTCGAATAGTCGAGGATGTCGTTGATGATGCGCGACAGCGCCTTGCCCGATTCGCGCGCGACGGCGAGTTCGTGGCGCTGTTCGTCGGCGAGACTGGAGTACGACAGCAGCTCCAGCATGCCCAGCAGCCCCGTGAGCGGCGTGCGGATCTCGTGGCTCATGGTGGCGAAGAAATCCTGGCGTTCGGCGAGCAGTTGCTCCAGCTTCGCGGTGCGCTCGGCGACCCGTATTTCCAGCTCGGCATTGAGCTGCCTGAGCGCTTCCTCGGCCGCCTTCTCGCGCGTGATGTCGCGCACCGTGCCGTCGGCCTGCTGAAAACGGCCAGCGGCGGCGAACGCCAACTCGGCGCGATCCTCCGCCCAGCGCACCGCTCCGTCCACGACGATGCGGTGTTCGATCCGGTAAGGCGCCCCCTTGAGCGCCGCCTGCCAGGCGGCATCCACCTTGTCCCGGTCCTCGGGATGAATGCGGTCGAGAAAGCAGGCGTAGTCCAGCGGCTCGCCCTCGGGTATGCCGAACATCCGGTAAGCCTGCCGCGACCAGCGCAGCGTACCCTGGTCGTCGAGATGCCAACTGCCGATACCGGCGACTTCCTGGGCGCGCAGCAGATCGGCCTCGGTGAGCGAGAGGCGTGCCTCGGCTTCGTGTTGACGGCGCGCGAGATAGGCCGTGAGGCTGGCCAGCAACAGGCTGGCGATGATGCCGCCCGCGCCCACGGCCCAGGGAAACCAGCCATACTGCCGCGCCAGCGTCCAACCGGGGAGGGCGGTGACCACCAATGTCCACTCCCGGTCGCCAATGGCAAGCGGCCGACGCGCCTGCCAAGGCAGCGGCTGCCCCGCATGCGGGGCTTCAACCGCGGCATGGGTATCGAACATCGGCGCGATTTCGCTGCCCAGACGCGCATCCGCCGGGCGGTCGTAAAGTTCGATGTCGATCCCCGTCGCGGACCTGGCGAGTTCGCCGACCAGCACGGCCGGACTCAAGATTTGGCACAGGACGCCGGGGAAGGGTTTGCCCGCCATGGGCTGCAGCGCGGCCATCAGGCAATAGTGCGGGCTGTCGGCATATTCGCGGCCGAGCCGTTCGCTCAAGGCCAAGGACGCGCCGCCGCGCAGCCGTGCAATCGCCGCCTGCCGCGCTGGATCGGCCAGCAGGTCGCGGCCAAGGTTTTCCGGCCGGAACGGATGCGCATACTCCACCAGCAGATGCTCGTCGCGCACGCCCGGCGGCTTGGGCGAAAGCTCCGGCACGGTCTCGCCGAGTTCCGCAAGCGAACGCGCCACTTGCTGCTGCCAGGCGGCCAGCTCCGCCGCCCGTACATGGCGGGCAAAGCGGAATTCGATCGCGGCGGGAAAGCGTGCGCGCAAATCGAGCAGGTTCGCATAGGCATGGAAATCCTGCCGCGTGACGGCGTTGGAAGCGGCGAACAATCCCACGAAGCCGCGCAGTATCTCCTCCTGCAAGGCGACCTGCTGCCGTATCTGGGCGGCGATTTGCTGGGTCTCGTGCTCGAGCTTGGCCGCCAGCTGCTCATCCACCCATTGCCGCGCCTGGAACACCAGCAGGACGGTGACGACGAGCCCCGCCGCCAGCACGGCGAGGGGCCAGAATGAAGGGTGAAGGGTGGCGCGCGCCGCCAAGCGCGATTCACGCCAAATCATGAACGGAGCCCCCCCTGACTTTCATGGTCGCTAGCACCATGCCCTGTACATGAAATACGCAAAAGGCAACCCGATGCCCCCCTCTGGCCCCGCCGCGAGGCGGGGGTCAAGGTTTGGGGCGTAGCATACTGCAGGCCCCCCCTGCCCGCAAGGGTCGGCTTACTCTTCTTCCTCTTCAGTGCCGGGTTTCTTGAAGCCCTTGGGCAGCCTGTGCGCGATGCCCTGGTGGCACTCGATGCAGGTTTGGCCCGCTGCCTTCGCCTCCATGTGCTTCTTGTAAGGCGTTTTCTTCTGCAGTTCCTGGCTCATGGCATCGAAGTTGTGGCAGTTGCGGCATTCGATGGAATCGCTGGCCTTCATGCGCGCCCATTCGCGCTCCGCCATTTCCATGCGGTTGGCTTCGAACTTCTCGGGCGTGTCGATCTTGCCGGTGATCTTGCCCCAGATTTCATAGCTGGCCTTGACCTTGCGGATCATCTTGTTCGTCCAGTCCTTCGGCACATGACAATCCGAGCAGGTCGCGCGCACGCCGGTACGGTTGCTATAGTGGATGGTGTATTGGTATTCCTTGTACACGTTGTCACGCATCTCGTGGCAACTGATGCAGAAATTCATCGTGTTGGTGGCTTCCATTCCGGTATTGAAACCGCCCCAGAACAGAATGCCGCCGAAGAAGCCCGCCACCAGCAGGCCGAGCAGCGAATACTTCGCGCTCGGCCGGCGCAGCACCGCCCACCAGCCCGGCTTGCCGGATTCTCGATTGGTCATGGTTGCTCAGGCGCTCACTTGGCCTGGATCGAGAGGATGTACTGCGCGAGATTTTTCAGTTGCGCGGCATCGTTGGGCGGCATCGTCTTGGCGATCTTGTGATCTTCCTGCGTGCCATCGGCGAGCTTGATCTTCTTGCCAGTGGTGATGTGCTTGATGACCTCGTCCACGGCATTGGCCTTGCCGCGGTACTTGTCGGCGGTCTTCAGGAAAGCGGGGCCGTCCTTGTCCTTCCGGAGGCCGTGACACTGCATGCAGTTGTTCTGGTCCGCCAGCGCCTTGGCGGCTTCGACATCCTGCGCCAGCGCACTGGTCGAGATACCGGCCAGCGCCAGGCTTGCGGCGGCGAAAGAGAGCGTTGCGACGATTTTTTTCATGGTTGAAGGCTCCAAAAACAGGTTCAGAAAAGTGGTTTACTTGGTTACGCCGACGAACTTGCTGTCGACCAGGGGTTTGGCGTCGACCTGCGGCACGTGGCAGGAGTCACACTGGAAGCGATCCATCGCCACGGCGGGCTTGCCGTCCCGGGCCTTCAAGGTGGTGGAATAATGGCTGACGCCGAGCTTCGGCACCTTCTGGCCGCGCAACTCGTCGGTGATGTGGCATTCGAGGCAGGCATTTTCTTCAGTGGTGATCGGCACATATTTCTCGACGTCGTGCGGCACCATGGGCGGCTGGCCAACGAAGGTGCGCGCGATCAGCAGTGGTTGGCCGACGCCGGGAATTTTTTCCCCATAGGCCTTGATCACGGGCGCGCGATCAGGCGCCGCCACGTCGGCGCCGCGCATCGGCGTCGGCCCGGAAGTGGCCGCGCAGCCGATCATCGATACCAGAAGAGTCGCGATTGCGATGCTTGCGGATTTTTTGAATAAACCTGTGGTTTTGAATAAACCTGTGGTTTTGAATAAAACTGTGGTTTTCATGATTCAACTCCTCCAGGAGAGTAAAAAAAACGGGTCATTTCAGTGCAGGCGAAACCGCGCCGACGACGGTGGGAGAGGCCACGCCGAACCGCGTGCCAAAGCTGAAGACGTTCTTGGAGCAGACATCGATGCAACGCCCGCAATTCGTGCAGTTGGCTTCCAGAATGAGCGGCGGCGCGCCGCCCACCGCCTTGAGCGCCGGCCGGATCACCTGCTGCTCCGGGCAAACGGCAAAACAATCCATGCAGTCGTTGCAGGCTTCGCGCGCCGGCAGTTTCACCCGCAGCAGCGAAAACTTGCCGATCAGGCTGTAGAAGGCGCCGACCGGACACAGATGGCCGCACCAGCCCTGACGCATGACAAACAGGTCGAAGAGAAAAACCGCCAACACGACCGTCCAGGCCAGCCCCATCCCGAAAAATAGTCCGCGATGCAGCATCGACACCGGATTGAACATCTCCCAGGCAATCGTGCCCGTCACGGCGGCAACGATCAGGGTCATGGCGAGAATCCAGTAACGCACCGACCGCGAGAGGTGAGCGCCGCCCTTGAGACCCAGCCGGGCGCGCAGCCAGTTCGCCGCGTCGGTCAGCAGATTGACCGGGCAGACCCAGGAACAATAACTGCGCCCGCCCGCCAGCAAATAGAAGGCCACCACGATTGCCGCGCCAATCCACGCCAGATTTTCCGGCGCCTGACCCGCCGCCAGCATTTGCACAAGCAGGTAGGGATCGGTGAGCGGCAGGAAATTCAGCGTATAGCTGTAATTCAGATTGCCCTTGACGATCCACAACGAGAACCAGGGCCCGACCAGGAACAGCAGCAGGATGCCGATCTGGCTCGTCCGCCGCAGCAGCAGCCATTTGTGCGCCGCCAGCCAGCCATGCGCGGCAATCGCTTCCGCGCCGGGGCGCAGGGTGTCGTGTTTCATAGCTTGTCACCCTGCAACGCTTTGGGAATGCCAACCGGCGGGACGACGCCGGAAGTCGGCGCTGGCGGGACGGCGCCCGCTGGCGCCGCTGGCTCGACGCCGGGTGGAACGACGGAAAGACCCTTGCCCGGCGCATATTGCATCCCTTCCGGCAAATGATAGCTGTGCTCGACATCCGGGGCGACGAGGCTGCCCCCCGCCTTTTCCTTTTCTTCCCAGCCGAGCCGGTAATGCGTCGACAACTGGCCGCGGGCCAGTTGGAGCGGCAACACCTTGATTGCGGCGATTTCGGTCGGACAAGCTTTTTCGCAGAGACCACAACCCGTACAGTGTGCCGAATGCACCACCGGAATGAACAGCGTATGGCGGCCGGTGCGCGCATTGGTCTGTGGTTCGAGCGTGATGGCCTTGTCGAGCACCGGACACACGCGGTAACAGATGTCGCAGCGCAAGCCGAGAAAATTCAGGCAGGTTTCCTGATCGACCAGCACCGCCAGGCCCATCTTTGCCTTGGTGATGTCGGTGAGCGCGTGATCGAGCGCGTTGGTCGGACAGGCTTTCACGCATGGGATGTGCTCGCACATCTCGCAGGGCGCCTGGCGTGCGACGAAATAGGGCGTGCCGGTCGACAGCGGCTCGCCCGGCTTGGCCAGCAGCAGCATGTGGAAGGGACAGTCGCGCACGCACATCCCGCAACGGATGCAGGCGGCGGAAAATTCGGACTCCGGCAGCGCGCCGGGCGGGCGCAGGGCGACCGGCGGCAGCGCCGTGGCGTGGCGCGCATACAGTCCGAGGCCCAGTCCCAGCAGACCGACGCCGCACGCCATGCGCGCGGTGTCGGCGAGGAACTGGCGGCGGGCCGCGTTGGACCCTTTGCCTTTAGCCTTGATTTCATTTTCCATGATCTAGTCATGGGAAGCGCGCACCCGCCGCGCTTCCCCTATGCATCGCCGGGTCAGACCTTCCACACCTTGCAGGCGTTCTTTTTGTAGTCCGTTTCTTTCGAGATCGGACAGGTCGCGTCCAGGATCAGCTTGTTGACCAGACGATGCTCGTCGAAGAAGGGGATGAAGACCGTGCCCTCCGGCATCTTGTTGCGGCCCTTGGTTTCGGCGCGCAGTTCGATCTCGCCGCGCCGGGTCGCCACCTTGACGATATCGTTGCGCTTGATGCCGCGCTTCTCGGCGTCTTTCGGGTGCATCCACATCACCGCATCCGGGAAGGACTTGTACAGTTCCGGCACGCGTCGCGTCATCGATCCGGTATGCCAGTGCTCCAGCACGCGGCCGGTGCACAGCCAGAGGTTGAATTCGTTGTCGGGCTTCTCGGGCGGATCCTGGTAGGGCAGGGCGAAAATCCATGCCTTGCCGTCGGGCTTGCCGTAGAACTTGACGCCTTCGCCGGCCTTGACATAGGGATCGTAGCCCTCGCGGTAGCGCCACAAGGTTTCCTTGCCATTGACGACCGGCCAGCGCAGACCGCGCACCTTGTGATAGAGGTCGAACTCGCCCAGGTCCTTGGCCTTGCCCAAACCAAACCGGCGATACTCCTCGAACAGGCCCTTCTGCACGTAAAAACCGAAGTGTTCGGTTTCGTCATTGGTATAACCGGCCCAGGCGTGGGCGTTGACCTTGGCGGCCTCCTCTTTCGGGAATTGATTGACCTGGCCGTTGGTGTAAAGCACTTCATAGAGGGTCTTGCCGGCGACCTCCGGCATTTTGGCAATCAGGTCGGCGGGCCAGACTTCCTCGACCTTGAAGCGCTTCGCGATCTCCATGTACTGCCAAAGATCGGACCGGCATTCGCCCGGCGCCTTGACCTGCTGGCGCCAGAACTGCCCGCGCCGTTCGGCGTTGCCGAAGGCGCCTTCCTTCTCCATCCACATCGCGCAGGGCAGGATCAGGTCGGCCGACATTGCGGAAACGGTCGGATAGACGTCGGACACCACCACAAAAGCCTTCGGGTTGCGCCAGCCGGGATAGATTTCCTGGTTGACGTTCGGGCCGGCCTGCATGTTGTTGGTGGTCGAGGTCCAGTAGAAACCGATCTTGCCGTCCTTCAACATGCGCGACTGCTGCACGGCGTGGTAGCCGATGCGGTCGGAGATGGTGCCGGCGGGAACCTTCCAGATTTTCTCGGCGGCTTCGCGGTGCGCCGGATTCATGATGACCATGTCGGCCGGCAGGCGGTGGGCAAAGGTGCCGACTTCGCGCGCCGTGCCGCAGGCGGAGGGCTGACCGGTGAGCGAGAACGGGCTGTTGCCCGGCTCGGAAATCTTGCCGACCAGCAGGTGGATGTTGTACAGCATGTTGTTGATCCAGGTGCCGCGGGTATGCTGGTTCATGCCCATGGTCCAGGTCGACATCACCTTGGTCTTCGGGTCGGCATAGGTCTTGGCCAGCGCCGCCAATTTGTCCTTGGGCACGCCGGAGATTTCATGCGCCTTGTCCAGCGTGTATTCAGAGACAAACTTGGCGTATTCGTCAAAGCTGATCGGGGTGGAGGCGCCAGGATTGCCCTTGGGCTTGCCATCGGGGCCGGGATAGCCGTTATTGCCCGCCGCCAGTTCGAGCGGATGATTGGGCCGCAGGCCGTAGCCGATGTCGGTGACCCCCTTGTGGAAGATGACGTTCTTGGCGACGAAGTCCTTGTTGACCGCGTTGTTCTGGATGATGTAGTTGCAGATGTAATTGGCGATCGCCAGATCGGACTGCGGCGCGAAGATCATTTCGCTATCGGCCAACTCGCAGGAGCGGTGCGTGAAGGTCGACAACACGTTGATCTTGACGTGCTTGGCGGTGAGGCGGCGGTTGGTGATGCGCGACCAGAGGATCGGATGCATCTCGGCCATGTTGGCGCCCCACAGCACGAAGGCGTCGGCATGCTCGATATCGTCATAGACGCCCATCGGCTCGTCGGCGCCGAAGGTGCGGATGAAGGCGAACACCGCCGAAGCCATGCAATGGCGCGCGTTCGGGTCGATGCTGTTGGAACGGAAGCCCGCCTTCATCAACTTGTTGGCGGCATAGCCTTCCCAGATCGTCCATTGGCCGGAACCGAACATCGAGACGCCGAAAGGCCCCTGGTCGGGATTCTTCATGGTCGCCTTGATCTTCTCGGCCATGATGTCGAAGGCGCGCTCCCAGGAAATTGGCGCGAATTCGCCGTTCTTGTCGAACTTGCCGTCCTTCATGCGCAGGAGCGGCTTGGTCAGCCGATCCTGGCCGTACTGGATCTTCGCGAGGAAATAGCCTTTCACGCAGTTGAGGCCGTTATTCACCGGCGCATCCGGGTCGCCCTGGGTCGCGACAATGCGCCCGTCCTTGGTGCCGACCAGCACGCCGCAACCGGTGCCGCAGTAACGGCACACGCCCTTGTCCCAGCGCACGCCGTCACCGCCCCGTGCCTGGGCGAGCGCCTGGGCGCCGGGGATGGATATGCCCGCCACACCGACCGCCGCCGCAACCGCGTTTGACTTGATGAATTCACGCCGTGTCAGTTTCATTGCCAATCTCCTTGTTGTTGCGGCATCGCCTGACGGCTAAGCCTCTGAAGAAATAAGTGCTTCCGGATCGGATTCGTTCTGATGAAAGACCATGGACGCCGACAGCACGCCGTCCAGGTGACTGATCAGGTTGTAGGTCTCTGCCGTCAAGCGATCATCGCCCGCTTCCAGCGTCACGACAATCTTGCCTTCGGGGGAAACCGCATGGATTTCGACGCCCTCGATCTCGCGCAGCAACATCTGCGCCCGCTCGATATGCTCGGGATGGGGAATGACGATGATGCTCGATATGTTCATATGGGTAACCCGACACCTTGCGAAAGTCAAGGTTTGAGGCTCCGCATCATAGGACTTCCGGCCGTCGGCTGGATTGATGGGCGTCAAGGAATTTCAAAGTTGAGCGTTGCGCTCGGACTTATCGGAAAGTCGGCGCTGGCGGGACGGCGCGAGGAGCGTCCTTTTACGGCACCGCGGATTTGTGCATGCGCCCCAGGATCAGTTGCGTGCGCTGGTCGAGATAGGCGGAATAAGGGTTCTTCTCGAAGCGGCGCGGCGCCGGCAACATCACCGCCAGCCGCGCCGCCTGTTCGGCGGACAACTGACTGGCGCTCAGGCCGAAATAGCGATTGGCGGCGGCTTCGGCGCCGAATACACCGTCGCCCCATTCGACCACGTTGAGATAGACCTCGAGGATGCGCCGCTTGTCCCACAGCAATTCGAGCCAGACGGTGATGATTGCTTCCTGCGCCTTGCGCCAGGGTGTCTTGTCCGAAGAAAGGAACAGGTTCTTGGCAAGCTGCTGGCTGATGGTCGAGCCGCCGGCCACCACCTTGCCCTTTCTCTGGTTTTTTTCGAGGGCTTTCTGGATGCCTTCCCAGTCGAAGCCTTCGTGGTCGATGAACTTGTCGTCCTCCGCCGCCACGACCGCGCGCTTCAATTGCACCGAGATTCTTTCGTAGGGCGCCCAGCGCTGCTGGAGCTTGGCCTTGGGATTTTTCTCGCGCAACGCATCGAGGCGCATCGCCATGAAGCTGGTCTGGCCGGGATCGACATAACGCCACCACACCACCCAGCCGACATACCAGCCCTGCCAGAGCAGGAGCAATAACGCAGCGGCCGCGAAACCTTTCAACAGCCAGCGGGGAGCCGGTTTCATCCCCCGCAGTCTCCGCCCAGCACGGCAAGCACTGGGCCGGTAGCAGGACGCACGCCGCGCCAGCCGAAAAACGCCTCGGCCGCCTGCTCGATCAGCATGCCCAAGCCGTCGGCAACGCGTGCTCCGGCTTCACGCGCCTGCCGCATGAAGGGCGTTTCGCGGCCGTAGACCATTTCGTAAGCCAGCGCACCGGGGGCGAACAGTTGCGGCGGCAGGGGCAGTGCGGTAGCGGACAGGCCGGTCGAGGTGGCATTGATGACCAGGTCGAATTGCGGGCCGGCGAGCTGATCAAAACTCATCGTCTCCGGCATGGGCTGCGTGTTTCCGGAAAATTCGCGCGCCAGGCGAACGGCCTTTTCCTCGGTGCGATTGGCGATGACGAGCGCGGCCGGTTGCTCCTGCAAGAGCGGCAGGATCACGCCGCGCGCCGCGCCGCCCGCGCCCAGCAGCAGGATGCGCTTGCCCGCGATGTCACAACCCAGATTGGCCTTGAGGTCCGTCACCAGCCCGGCGCCATCGGTATTGTCGCCGCTGATCGTGTTGACGGCAAAACTCAGCGTATTCACCGCGCCGGCGGCCTGGGCGCGCGGCGTGAGGCGCGTTGCCAGTCGAAAGGCCTCTTCCTTGAATGGCACGGTGACATTCGCGCCTTTGCCGCCGCCACGGACAAAGGCGGCAACCGCCGCGGGAAACCCATCGAGCGGCGCCAGCAAGGCCTCGTAGCGCATGTCCTGTCCGGTCTGGGCGGCGAACAGGGCGTGAATGCGCGGCGACTGGCTGTGCGCGATGGGGTTGCCGAATACGGCGTAGCGGTCAGTCATCTTGCTTTTCCGGCTTCTTGCGGCGCGGCGCACGGGGCTTTTTCGGGGGTTTTGCTGGTTTGGCGGATTCGGCGGATGCTGGCTCCGGCACGACGGCGGGCGTTTCAAGCGGCGCGGCGGCAACGGCGGGCTGACTGGCGGGCTTGCGGCTGCGCGCGCGGCGACGGCGGTTCGGCTCTGCCGCCGGGCTGGCGGCAGTCTCCGCGGGCGCAGCGACCTCGGCCGTCGGCTCAAAAGTCGGCGCTGGCGGGACGGCGTCTTGCGGCGCGGTCTCGGCTGCAGCCGGCACAACGCCCGCTTGCCGCCGCTTCACATAAGCGCTCGAACGCTCGTCGCGGCCGAATTCGAGCAGGCCGTGTTTGTCGGCGTCTTCAAGCATGGCGCCAAAACTTTTATAGCCGAAATAGGCTTCGTTGAAACCGGGATTGCGGCGCTTGATCGCCTCCTTGAGCACCGAGGCCCAGACGCGCTCATCGTCGTCGCGGTCTTCGAGCAGCGCCTCGAGCGTGGTGGCGGCCATGTCGAGCCCCTTGCCGCGCCGCGCCTCCTGTTCCCGCGAGTCTCCGGCCACCGCGGGGCGGCGGCTGTGCTTGTCGGCCGTGTCGCGCTGGCGGCGGCGCACCAAATCATCGACATAGATGAATTCGTCGCAGTTGGCGATCAACAGGTCGGAGGTCGATTGCTTGACGCCGACGCCGATCACGCGCTTGTTGTTTTCGCGCAGCTTGGACACCAGCGGCGAGAAATCCGAGTCGCCGCTGATGATGACAAAGGTATTGACGTGCGCCTTGGTGTAGCAGAGGTCGAGCGCATCGACCACCATGCGGATGTCGGCGGAATTCTTGCCCGACTGGCGCACATGCGGGATTTCGATCAGCTCGAAGTTGGCCTCGTGCATCGCGGCCTTGAAGGCCTTGTAGCGATCCCAGTCGCAATAGGCTTTCTTGACGACGATGCTGCCCTTGAGCAGCAGGCGTTCGAGCACCGGCTTGATGTCGAATTTTTCATACTGGGCGTCGCGCACGCCGAGCGCAATGTTCTCGAAGTCGCAAAACAGGGCCATGCTGATGTCGTCGGCGGATTGGGCCATCGTGTTTCCCTCGGGTTAATCGGCGCGCAGTTGATCGGCGCCGGTGAATGACCAGGTACGGGTGATTTCGAGAATATCGGTGTCGCGCCGCACGGCTTCCGGAAAAACCGCATAGGGCGCCGCCAGCCGCACGATGCGCCGCGCCGCTTCGTCCAGCACCTGGTGGCCGGAGGAGCGGTTGATCTCGACGTATTCAAGACTGCCATCCTGCTTGATCGCCACGGTCAACACCAGGCTGCCATAGAGCTTGCCCTTGGCCGAGTCGGGATAGTTGAGGTTGCCGACGCGCTCGACCTTCTGGCGCCAGTCCTCGACATACTGGGCGAAACGGTATTCCGTGACGCGCGCGCCAATCTGCTTGCGCTTCGGCCGCTGGTTGTACTCCTCGATATTGCGGGCAATTTCTGCCTCCAGCCGGGCCAGCGCCAGCGCGCGACTGGCGAGATCGCGACCGGAGATTTCGTTGTTTGGCGTCGGCGGCAGACGATCGGCATCGACCTGCGCGGTGCGCGCGGACTGCGTCTGGGTGAGGAGTTCGCGCTGCCGCACTTCCATCTGCACGACCCGCGCCTGCGCACTGGCCAGATCGTCGCCGGCCTGTTCCTGTTGGGTCGGCGGCAGGGGCGTCTTGGCGCGACGCGGCTCGTCAACATTGCCGCCGCCATCGAGGTTGGCCTGCGCCTTGGCCTGCGCCTGGGTCGGCTTGGTGGCATGCCTGGTATTGACGAGGATGACGTCGAGCGCCTGTTCGCGCGCCAGATCCAGCGCCTGCGGCAGCTTGAAATGAATCGACAGCAGGATCGCGTGCAGAAACAGCGACACGGCCAGCGCCAGGGTCAGGCTGCGCTGTTGCGAATCCATTGCCGCCCATTGGGCTGGCAATCGGGCTGACAATCGGGCGGGCCATCGGCTTAAGGCGAACATCGGTGGATTTTACCCCCCGTCGGCCGCCACCCCACTGTCGTCCAAACCCGCATCAAGGCTGTCCGCACCCGGCATTTCGGTCAATTCAAGGAATGTTGCGCGGGCCTCGGCCGCCAGCAGATCGATCCCGGAAATCGCCAGCCGCACCGCCGCGCCGCGTTCGAGCGTCGGCATGCCGCTGGCTTTCAGCACCAGCGGCAGATTGTCGAGGCGCACGATGTTTTCCCGCAACACCTGGGCATCGACATGGGTGACGTTTTCTTGCGCCAGCCAGCGCAGGCACCAGTAGCGCTCCATGCCGCGCTGGAACTCGGCATAGCTCGCATAGGTCAGCTCAAAATCGCGCAGCGCCGCCAGGAGATCGGTCGACTTGGGCGGATAGGGCGGAGCCGCGCCGCGCAAATGGGCAATGAGCTGCCACTGGTTGGCCAGATCGACAAAGCGGCGCAGCGGCGAGGACGACCAGGCGTAGCAGGCGACACACAGCCCTTCATGCGGCGCGGCCACCGTGGTCATGCGCGCCTTGCCCGCCGTCTGGGCGCGATACAGCGCGGGGACCTTCGCGTCGCGCAGCAGCGCGCCCCAGGTGCTGTTGGCGACGATCATCAGCTCGGCCACCAGGGTGTCGAGCGGGCTGCCGCGCGGACGTTCGTCGATACTGACACGGCCCTGACCGTGGGGCGTGTCGACATCCCAATCGATGACGAAGTTGTAGTCCTTACGGTTCCGCTGATTGACTTGTCCGCGCTTGGCTTCCAGCGCGGTAGCGAGCTCCCACAGGCGCTTGAGCTCATCGTTGAAGGGGAAATCGGGCAGTCCGGCCGCCAGGGTTGCGGCGTTGAACAGCGGCTCGATGTCGTGATGACGCAGGTTGGCGACCACCGCCACGCATTCGATTTTCGTTACATGACCCAGCACGCGCAAATCGGCCGCGACATCGAGATAGAGCGACAAGGCCGGCACGGTGTGCCCGGCCTCCAGCGTGTGGCTCTCGATGACATCCTCCGGCAGCATGATGATCTTGCGGCCGGGCATATACACCGTCGACAGTCGGCTGCGGGCGATGCGGCCGAGGTCGGAATCCGGCCCGAACCCCAGGCCCGGCGCGGCGATGTGGATGCCGACCCGCAGGCTGCCATCGGGCTTTACGGTGAGCGAAAAGGCGTCGTCGATCTCGGTGGTGTGAGCATCGTCGATGGAAAACGCCCGGACGTCGGCCAGCTGCAGATCGGCGGGATCGACCGACTCCGCATAGGTGGGGAAATGGGTACCGCCATGGCCCTCCGGAAAATGCTCGAACAAAAACCGGCCAAGATGATAGGCGTGGCTGTCGGGCAGCGCACCACAGCGTTGCAGCAGGCGTTCCGGGGTTTCTCCCGACTCGGCGCAGGCGGCTTCGAGCGCCTTGGTTTCCGGCCGGTTGCGGTCGGGTTTGTAGAGCAGTTGATCCAGCAGCGGCGGAAACTCCGCCGGCAGTTGGCCGGCCTTGAGTTCATCGGCCATGCGCCCGATGGCGAGCGCCTGCTGGCGCTTTTTCTCCAGCCCGGCGAGGGCGGCCCGCAGAATTTCCGGCGGGGCCTTGCGGAAACGCCCCTTGCCCTTGCGGTGAAAATAGATTGGCGCCGAGTGCAAGCGCAGCAGCACGGCGGCGGCTTCGACCGGGGTGGGCGCATGGCCGACATATTCGCGGGCCAGTTCCGCGAAGCCGAACTCGGCCTCCGGGCAGACTTCCCAGAGGAATTCGGTCTCGATCGCCGCCGCCTGGGCCTCGGCCTCGCCAAGCAGTTCGCCCGGGCCGGGCGCGGCAAAGCGCAGCAGCACGTTGGCGGCTTTCAGCTTGATGCGGCGGCCAGCGGCCGTGTCGACCTGCAGTGACGCATCGTTGTCGGCGACGATGGTGCCGGTCTTGAAGGCGCCATCCTCTTCAAAGAGGAGGTTCATGAGCTTGGGGGCGGGGAAAGGGGGCGGATTATAACGGGGGACGCACTGCCACCGACGGCCTGGGCATGTTGGGAAATTGAGACAACTGAGTCACGGAAGCCTGGCTCCAGGCCCCGACATACCGGCGCGTATGTCCTGGCTGGATAGAATACCTGCCGAGAACAATTCTCAGCCCCATAACCCATTTGACGTACCCGGATGCCCATCGGCAAGGCCGTCTTCAACTTACAGGTAATTGAAAATGATGAAAAAACTGCTTCCCCTCGCCCTCCTCCTCGGTGCCATGGGCGCCGCCCATGCGCAGGTTTCCGTGTATGGCCTGGTCGATCTGAGCTACGGCAAGAACGAGAACTTCGACAACACGAGTGCCCGCCTCCACTCCGGCGGCGAGGGCGATACGGGTAGCGGTGGCGGCAGCTTCGGCAATTCCACCTCCCGAATCGGCCTCAAGGGCGGCATGGACATCGGCAATGGACTGAAGGCCAACTTCAAGTTCGAGACCGGCGGTATCGACGACGACCTGCGCATCGGCAAGGAAAACAAGACTTTCTTCCGCCGTCAGGCCTGGGCCGGTCTCTCCGGCGGCTTTGGTGAGGTCCGTTTCGGCCGCCAGGATTCTGTCGCCTTCCAGACCATGGCCAGCTATGACTTCAACGGTATGGCCAACGCCGCCTCGGCGCTCGGCAACTCTGGTGTCGCCCCTTGGGGCCGCGGTCGTCAGACGCAGTCCCTGCAGTACCTCTCCCCGAGCATGAACGGCTTCACGGCCCAGGTCGGTTTCGCCGGCAAGGAAGACGGCGAGCCCAATGCCAAATCGGCCACCTCGGCCGGCCTGACCTATGCTGCGGGCAAGTTTTCCGCAACCGTGACGGCGGAAAGCAAGCGCGTTGAGGGTGCAGAGAGCTTTGCCGGCGTGGCGGGAAGCTACGACTTCGGCGTCGTCAAGGTCATGGCCGGCTATGCCGACGGTTTCTATGGCACAAACTGGAAGGGTCCCAGCGTCGGCTTCGTCGCCCCGGTGGCCGGCTTCAATGTCGGCATGCACTACGGCAAGAACAACGAAAACAAGGCCGCCGCGACCGAGTTCTTCATCAACCGCGAAATCTACAAGAACACCTACGCTTATGCTGACTTCGGCCACCTCGACAACAACAACGCCCCGTCCACCAAGGCTTACGCCCTGGGCGTGATCTATGTTTTTGACCTCCCCTTCGGCCGTTAAAAACCTCGAAGCGTGATGAAAGCCCGCCGTGCGCAAGCACGGCGGGCTTTTTTCTGTCAGCGCCGCCGCCGCAGCAGCAGGTCGGCGCTGTAGAGCGCCAGCCCGGCCCAGATGGCGGCAAAGGCCAGGAGGCGCGACAGGCTCATGGGTTCAGCGTAGTAAAAAATCGCCAGCAGGAAGGTCAGCGAGGGCGCGATGTATTGCAGGAAGCCGAGGGTCACCAGCGGCAGGCGGCGCGCCCCGACGGCAAACAGCAGCAGCGGGATGGCGGTCACCGCGCCGGAGGCAATCAGCAGCGCGTCGATTGTCATGGCGCCACCAAACTGCCCGGCGCTGCCCAGCCAGACGAGATAGAGCGCGGCGACCGGCGCCGCGCAGGCGGTTTCGAGCAGCAGGCCATTCGCCGCGTCGAGCGGCAACTGCTTGCGCAGCAGGCCATACAGTCCGAACGAGCCGGCGAGCACCAGCGACACCCAGGGCAGGCCGCCGATGCGCCAGCCTTCCAGCGCGACGCCAATCAAGGCAAGCAGAACCGCGGCCCACTGGCGCGGACGCAGGCGTTCGTGGAGCACAGCCACCGCCAGCACAACGCTGACGAGCGGCGTGATGAAGTAGCCCAGGCTGGTTTCGAGCACGCGATTGACATTGACCGCCCAGACAAAGACGAACCAATTGACGGTGAGCAGCGCCGAGGCCAACGCCACGCGCGCCAGAATGCGCGGATTTTGCGCCGCCGCCCAGGCCGCGCCAAGACGGCCGCGCACGGCCAGCAACCCGGCCAGGAGCAGCAGCGACCAGAGCACGCGGTGGGCGATGATCTCCAACGCCGGCACGCTGGCGAGTTGCTTGAAGAAGACGGGCACCAGTCCCCACAGCGTATAGGCGGCCAGTGCGGCGGCGATGCCGTCGCGTTCGCTGTGCGGTTTGCCGGTCATCCTAGGCTTGCACGATCAGGGGTTGCTCCAGTCCACCAGCCCGAACCGCCAGGTCAAGAGCACGATGATGCCGAAGGCGATGGCGAGATTGGTGACGAAGCGCCGGGTCGACCGGCAGTCCGCGCAGGACGACGGCAAAGCGGTGGCGATATTCCCAGACCACGGCGAGAATCGCGCCGGACTGGATGTCGATTTCGAACAACTTGCCGCGTTCATCGTTAAAATCCAGCAGGTCGCCAGCCAGGATCAGGTGGCCCGTGCTGGAGATCGGCAGAAACTCGGTCAGGCCTTCGACAACGCCAAGAATCAACGCCTGAAACAGCGGGTAAATATCCATATCGCGCACAACTTGAAAGGGGCGGCGAGTCTAACATGCTGAAAAAGATCGCCGTCGCGGAGCTCACGCTGGGCATGCACATCCACGAATTCTGCGGCTCGTGGATGGATCACCCCTTCTGGCGCACCAAGTTCATCCTCAAGGATCCCGAGGATTTGCGCCAGATCCGGGCCTGCGGCATCCACGAGGTATGGATCGACGCGCAAAAGGGTGTCGATGTCGCCGGTCCCACCCGGCAGGAGGCCGACGCGCAGATCGATACCGCGCTGGCGCAAATAGAGCCCGCCAGACCCGCTTCACCCAGCCCCACTGCGTCCCAGTTTGCCGGACCCGCTCCCCGGCCGGCGGAGCGCGTCCCGATCACCGAAGAAGTGCAACGCGCCGCCAAGATCTGCGCCAGGTCGAAGGACGCCGTGGTCTCGATGTTTCAGGAAGTGCGCATGGGCCGCGCCATCGACCACGAAGCAGCCGGCGCGCTGGTCGATGAAATCGCCAGTTCGGTGATGCGCAACCCCGGCGCGCTGATCAGCCTGGCGCGCCTGAAAACGGCGGACGACTACACCTACATGCACTCGGTGGCCGTCTGCGCCCTGATGGTGGCGCTGGCACACCAGCTCGATCTCGACGAGGCGACCACGCGCAGCATGGGCATGGCCGGCCTCTTGCACGATCTGGGCAAGGCGGTGATGCCGATGGAAGTGCTCAACAAGCCGGGCAAACTCACCGACGAGGAGTTCCGCATCATCAAGAGCCACCCCGTCGAGGGCCACCGGATGCTGGTCGACGGCGGCGCGGTCGGCGAACGCGTACTCGACGTCTGCCTGCATCACCATGAAAAAATCGACGGCAGCGGCTATCCGAAGGGCCTCAAGGACAAGGAAATCAGTCTCCACGCCAAGATGGGCGCCGTCTGCGATGTCTATGACGCGATCACCTCGAACCGCCCCTACAAGGCGGGCTGGGATCCGGCCGAATCGATCCGCAAGATGGCCGAATGGACAAGCCATTTCGACAATCGCATCTTCCAGGCCTTCGTCAAGAGCATCGGCATCTACCCCACCGGCTCGCTGGTGCGCCTGTCTTCCGACCGGCTGGCGGTGGTGGTCGAGCAGTCGCCCGCCTCGCTACTGGCGCCAACGGTCAAGGCGTTTTACTCGACCAAGGCGCGCGGCTACCTGACGCCCGAACTGATCGACCTGTCACTCCCGGGTGCGAAAGAAAAAATCGTCAGCCGCGAAGAAGCCGCCAAGTGGGGCATCAAGGATATCGACCGCTTGTGGGCGAGTCCTTGAGCGCCGTCCCGCCAGCGCCGACTTTTCGGAAAGTCTGCGGCAGGCCCGTCGGTGGCCGGTTGTTTTTCATGGGCGTGGCGCATATGATTGCCCCATGCCCACAGTGATTCGGATCGGCCCTTACCGTTTTTTCTTCTATGCCAGCGACCGTGACGAGCCCATGCATATCCATGTGGAGCGTGACACGGCGGCCGCAAAGTTCTGGTTGGCGCCAATCAGGTTGCAACACAGCGTCGGCTTTGGACGGCCCGAGTTGGTCAAGGTGGAATCAATGATCGCGGAACACCGCGATCTTCTGGTGGAGGCTTGGAATGATTTTTTCTCAAACTGAAATTGCCATACCCAACGCCATTGGCGTTCATGTCTCGGAAGATGCCTTGAGTGTCGATCTTGAGGATGGCCGCACGCTGACGGCGCCGCTCGGTTGGTATCCGCGCCTGGCGCAGGCGACACCCGAAGAACGCGATCACTGGCGACTGATTGGACCCGGGACGGGCATCCACTGGGAGGATGTTGACGAGGATATCAGCGTCGAAGGACTGCTGCGCGGGAAGCCATCGGGCGAGAGCCAACAGTCGTTCGAGCGATGGCTTTCTAAACATCGCGCAATAAACGTGGCCTGAGCCACGCGTCGAAGCCTGAAAGTCAGGATTTTTTGGGGGCGGAGGTTTTCTTCGCCGTCTTGCCAGCGCCGACTTTTGCGGCCTTCGCAACTTTGGTCGGCTTGGCCTCGGCGGCAGGCTTCGCGGCTGCTTTGGTCGCCGCCTTCGGCGCGCGCTGTTCGAACTCGAAACCCACCTTGCCGTCGGCGCCGCGCACCAGGTAGGCGGAAAACTTTTTACGGGTGCGGTTGGAGATGAAGGCTTTCAAGAGGCTGGTCTTGCCGGTTTCGAGCAACTTCTGCATCTCGGCGCGGGATATTTCCTGTTGCAGGATGACCTTGCCGGAACGAAAGTCGCAGGTCTGCGCTGCCCCGGTGGATTTCTCGCAGACATAGGCCATCGGCTGCTCGAAGACGCGGTTGCCGCACTTCGGACAAGCGCCCAGCGCTTCCTGGCCGCTGAAATCGACTTCCTCGCCGCCCTCGTCGGCGTTGCCGAAATCGAAGCTGGGCGCGTGCTCGTCGTTGAGCTTGATGACGGCGGCGAAGGCGCGCCCCATCTTGCTGCGGAAACCTTGCAGCGGGCCGATCTGGCGGTCACGCAACAGTTGGTCCATTTCCTCGGGTTCCCACTGGCGGCTGGCGATGACCTTCCACAGCTTGTAGTCGCACTTGTCGCACTTGAAATGCTTGTAGGTCTCGTGGATCGCGCCGCCGCACTTCGGGCAGGGGGTCGGGAGCGGGCCGAAGTCGGGGTCGGCGAATTCGCCGGTCTTGATGCGCTCCACCATCTGCTGCGTCTGGTCGGCGATGTGCGCCATGAACTCCGCGCGCTTCAGGCGTCCCTGCTCCATTTCGCGCAGTTTCGATTCCCACAGGCCGGTCAGCTCGGGCGAGCGAATCTCGTCGACCTGGAGTTGTTCCAGGGCGAAAAGAAGATTGAAAGCTTTGGCGGTGGGTTGCAGCTCGCGGCCGTTGCGGTGGAGATATTCCTCGGCGATCAGGCCTTCGATGGTGGCGGCGCGGGTCGCCGGGGTGCCGAGGCCGCGCTCGGACATCGCCTCGCGCAGTGAGTCGTCCTCGACCAGCTTGCCCGCGCCTTCCATGGCCGAGAGCAGCGTCGCTTCGTTGAAGCGCGGCGGCGGCTTGGTGGCGCAGTCCTTGACCTCGACATCGTTGGCCCAGACCCGTTCCTTCTTTTCCAGCGGCGGCAGGTTGGGATTCTCCTCATCCGCGCCGACGGCTTCCTTGCCATATACGGCCAGCCAGCCCGGCGTGACCAGCACCTTGCCCACGGTTTTGAAGGGCTCTTGCTCGACCCTGGTGATGCGCGTGGTGACGAGATATTCGGCGCTCGGATAGAAGATGGCGATGAAGCGCTTGACGACCAGGTCATAGAGCTTCTGTTCCGGCTCCGACAGACTCTTCGGCGGTACGCCGGTGGGGATGATGGCGAAGTGGTCGGAAATCTTGGCGTTGTTGAAGATGCGCTTGGTGGGATGCACCCAGCCGTTGTCCAGCACGGTGGTGGCGTGTTTCCCGAGCGCTCCGGTGGTAAATGAGTCGGTCAGCGCGCGCAGCGTGTCCTTGACCTGGCCAACATAATCTTCGGGCAGGTAGCGCGCGTCGGTCCGCGGGTAGGTCAGCACCTTGTGGCGCTCGTACAGCGCCTGCGCCAGCCCCAGCGTATTCTTCGCCGAAAAGCCGAAGCGGCCGTTGGCGTCGCGCTGCAGGCTGGTCAGGTCATAGAGCAGCGGACAGACCTCGGTTTTCGGCGTGGCCTCTTCGGTGACGTCGCCGTGCTTGCCCAGGCACTTCTCGCGCAGGGCGTCGGCTGTTTTCTTGTCCCAGATGCGTTCGGCCTTGGCGTGCTCGTCATCGCTTTTCTTGAATTTCTCGTCAAACCAGCGGCCGCGATAGGTGCCCGCCACGGCCTGGAACTCGGCATCGACTTCCCAGTAATCGCGCGGTTCAAAGGCGCGAATACGCCGCTCGCGCTCGACCAGGATGGCGAGCGTCGGCGTCTGCACGCGGCCGACGGTGGTTTTGTGGAAGCCGCCTTCCTTGGAGTTGAAGGCGGTCATGGCGCGCGTGCCGTTGATGCCGATCAGCCAGTCGGCCTCGGAACGGCAGCGCGCGGCGTCGGCCAGCGGCTGCATCTCTGCGTCAGAACGCAGGTGCGCAAAACCGTCCCGAATGGCGGCGGCGGTCATCGACTGCAGCCACAGGCGACGAATCGGCTTGGCGTTCTTTTCGGAAAGTGCGTGCTGCAGGACGTAGCGGAAGATCAGCTCCCCCTCGCGCCCCGCGTCGCAGGCGTTCACCAGGCCGGTGACATCCTTGCGCTTGATCAGCCGGGTCAGCAGGCGCAGCCGGTCGGCGGTCTTGTCGATGGGGTTGACGGTGAAGCGCGGCGGGATCACCGGCAGGTGGGTGAAGGTCCATTTGCCGCGCTTGACCTCGTATTCCTCGGGCACGGCCAGCTCAAGCAGGTGGCCGATGGCCGAGGACAGCACATAGTGCTCGCTCTCGAAATATTCGCCTTCACGAGTAAAGCCGCCCAGCGCCTTGGCGATGTCCTGGGCGACGGAAGGTTTCTCGGCAATGATTAGTTGTTTGCTCATGGGGAGCGGATATTAAGCGTGCTTGCCGCCAACATGCAAGCCGGTTCAATTCAGGCGCTGGTAGCGGCCGCCCGGCAAACTGGCGATACGGCCATCCAGTTCCAGGGGTAAAAGCCGCGCCAGCAAGTCATTGGCGGCGAAGCCGCTCCGCTCGGTCAACGTGTCGAGATCGCAGGGATCGCGACCCAGCGCCACCAGGACCGGGTCGGTTTCCGCCTCCTGCGTGGGCGGCAGGGCGGCTGGGTTGGCGACATTGCCCCAGCGCAACTCCTCCAATATGTCTTGCGCCGATTCGACCAGTTTGGCGCCCTGTTTGATAAGCGCATGACAACCTTTAGCCTGGGGCGAATGGATCGAGCCAGGGATGGCGAACACCTCGCGCCCGGCTTCCGCCGCCAGCCGGGCGGTGATCAGCGAACCGCTCTGCTTCGCCGCCTCGACCACCAGCGTGCCGCGGCTCAAACCGGCGATCAGGCGGTTGCGGCGGGGGAAATTGGCCGGCAGGGGCGGGGTGCCGAGGGTGAATTCACTGATGATCACGCCGTGCGCGGGAATTTCGCGTGCCAGCGCCTCATTGCGGGCCGGGTAGATGCGGTCGATGCCGGTGCCGATGACGGCGATGGTGGCACCCGATGCTTTCAGCGCGCCGCGATGCGCGGCGGCGTCGATGCCGGCGGCCAGGCCGCTGACCACGACAAACCCCGCCCCGCACAGCGCGGCGGCGAAGGCCTCGGCGTTGGCCTCGCCCTGCTTTGTCGCGGAGCGGCTGCCAACGATGGCGAAAGCCGGGCGGTTGAGCAGGGCAATGTCCCCCTTGGCGTACAGCAGCACCGGCGGGTCGGCGGCGGTCAGGAGCGCCTGCGGATAGGTAGCATCGGCCAGCGTCAAAATGTGATTGCCGGGCTGCCCCGCCCAGGCCAGCGCGGCTTCGATCTCGGCCTGGCAATCGTGGCCGGACAGGCGCCCGGCCAGGGCGGCTGGCGGCGCGGCGAAGATCGCCTCGGGCCCGCCGAACACTTTCAATAACTGCCGCTGGGTTTCGCCGCCGATGCCCGGAACAAGGGTCAGCCGCAACCAGGCGGCGAGATCTCCGCTAGCCAAGTGGCTTGTCTGTTCTCAGGGTTGACGCACGCGGTCGCCCGCCATCACCGGGCGCGCGGCGTCGGTCACCAGGCCGTAGGCGACCCGATCGAAGACGCGGAAGATGAACAGCAGGCCGAAGCGCTCGTCCGGCAGGGTGTGGCTCTTCGGCTTGTCGTCTTCAAAACGGTTGCTCACGGTGACGCCGGCGCGGTAGATCGCCAGGACATGGCCCATTTCGAGGCCGTCCTTCGCGCCGCGCGAAATCGAGACGATCGAGTTGCGCCCGCCCTCGCCGACGCCGCCGTAAATCGCCAGGACACGGCCGCTGACCGCCTGTTCTGGCATGCGGGGAACATAACTCATGACCTCTGGACGGCTGGCGGCCACCAGATAATCGCCCCGGCCGATTTCCTGTTTGACGCCGGAGAGCAGCAGCGGCATCGGCTCGCCGTCGCCGGCGGGACGCGCGTTGCCGAGATAAATCGCCTCCAGGCCGAGCGCTTCGCCGTTGTCGGGATCGATCAGCGGCTTGCCCGGGCGATAAACCTGCCACAGCCTGATGTTCGGGTCGACGCCGGTGGCATAGATCATGTCGCCCGAGGCGGTATAGACGCGGCTTTCCTGGGTGGCCACCACGCGCGGCGCATTCTGGAACGCGGCGGCATCGATCACCAGCGGCTGGGCCAGGAAGGGTTCGATGGCCTGCGCCGGAATGGCGGGGATTTCCTTGGCCGTCTTCTCGACCCGCACCTGCGGTTCGAGCTTGATCACATTGCCGAGCCTGAGTTGCGGCTCGGCGCCGTCGCGATCGAGAATCACCACCTGGCCGGGGTAGATGCGATGAGGATTTTTTACCTGCGCCGCGTTCATTTTCCACAGATCGGGCCAGCGGTATGGGTCCTTGAGAAATTTCGCCGCGATGCCCCACAGGGTATCGCCCGGAACGACGATGTGCCGGTCCGGCGCGTCAGGCGCGAGTTCGATGGGTTTGGCGATTGGCTGGGCAAAGGGGGCCGCGCTTGAAAAACCGAGCAACAGCGCGAATATAATGTGGCGCATCAAGGTAATGCTTTGTATCGAGGTAATGCCTTGCATTGGGGTGGCCTCCGGCGCTCATTTGCAGATACTGCGTGGATTCTGCCCGCAAATCCCGCAAGCATCAATCACTTCAAGGCAGTTTTCATGGCTCTGTTACCTATATTGCGCTATCCCGATCCCCGCCTGCACACGCGCGCCCAACCGGTGACGCGGGTCGATGCCGGCATCCGCAAACTCGCCGCCGACATGGCCGAGACGATGTATGCCGCGCCGGGCATCGGCCTGGCCGCCACCCAGGTGAATGTGCATCAGCGCCTCCTGGTGCTCGACATTTCCGAGGACAAGTCGCAACTGCAAGTCTTCATCAACCCGGAAATCCTCTCGCGCGAGGGCGAATGCACGGGGGAGGAAGGCTGCCTGTCGGTGCCCGGCATTTATGAAACGGTGAAGCGCAGCGAGCGCGTCAGGGTGCGCGCCCAGGACCGCGACGGCCAGCCTTTCGAGATCGACGCCGCCGGCCTCCTGGCCGTCTGCCTGCAACACGAAATCGATCACCTCGACGGCAAGGTGTTTGTCGAATACCTGTCGCGCCTGAAGCAGTCGCGCATCCAGGCCAAGCTCGCCAAACAGGCCAGAATTACGGCGTGATTGTCCCGCCCCAGTTGATCTCAGATACTCATTCGAGTACCCTGTTCTGGACGCCCCGCTTCATCCGGTCGGCCAAAAAATTCATCAAGCATCATGGCGGCCTGGGCGGAAAATTCGCTGCTATCCTCGGCGATCTGGAGGTCGACCCATTTCAGCCGCACCTGAAATATCACCCTCTCGGCGGCAAGCTCAAGGGCGTCCAGGCCATCAGCGTTACCGATAGCTATCGAATCACCCTGACTGTTGTCGTATCCGACAAGGAAGCCATCCTGCTGGACATCGGCAGCCATGATGAGGTTTACCGTTAAGATGAAAGTCGCCTTCGCGGGCACGCCCGAATTCGCCGCCGTCGCCCTGCGTGCGCTGATCGACGCCGGGTTTGAAATTCCGCTGGCGCTCACCCAGCCCGATCGGCCGTCCGGGCGCGGGCAAAGGCTCGTCGCCAGCCCGGTCAAGCAGGTGGCGCTGGCACGGGGCATTCCCGTCCATCAGCCGGAAAAATTGCGTGATCCCGCCACCCACGCACCCTTGATCGCGGCCGCGCCCGACCTGCTGGTGGTGGCTGCCTATGGCCTGATCCTGCCGCAGGCGGTGCTCGACATTCCCCGGCAAGGCTGCCTCAACATCCACGCCTCGCTCTTGCCGCGCTGGCGCGGCGCGGCGCCGATCCAGCGCTGCCTCGAGGCGGGCGATGCGGAGACCGGCGTGACCATCATGCGGATGGAAGCCGGCCTCGACACCGGCCCGCTGCTGCTGGCGCACTCGCTGCAAGTCGGCGCCGGAGAAACGACGACAACCCTGCATGACAAACTGGCCATCCTGGGCAGCCGGCTGATCGTTCTCGCGCTGCGGGAGTTTGAATCGCTGAAGCCGGTGCCGCAACCCGCCGTCGGCGCGACCTATGCCAACAAGATCACCCGGAACGAGGCGGCGATCGACTGGCGTCAGCCCGCCGCCGTCATCGAGCGGCGCATCCGCGCCTTCGACCCCTTTCCTGGCGCTACTGCGCAATTTGGCGAAACGACCGTAAAGATTTGGCGCGCGTTAGCGGACGCCAACCAGGGCGCGCCCGGTGAAATCCTCGCCGTTCACGCCGATGGCATCACCGTCGCCTGCGGGGAAGGCGCGCTCAAGCTCGTTGAACTGCAAAAGCCCGGCGGGCGCCGTCTCGCCAGCGCCGACTTTCTGTGCGGTTTTCCGGTGAAGGTTGGCCAGCGCTTCGACCTGTCCAGCCCTTGAACAACCCGCCGCTCTCGGCTGCGTTGGCGGCCGCCGCGCAGGCCGTCGCCGCTGTCATTGCCGGCCGCACCCCGGAAGCCGTGCTGGCCGGAATCGACCCCGCAGTCCGTCCAGCCGCGCTCGATCTCGCCTTCACCGCCCTGCGCGACTTTGGGCGCGGCGACTTTCTGCTCGGCAAGTTGCTGGAAAAGCCACTGAAGGACAACCCGGCCCGCGCGCTGCTGCTGGTCGCGCTCTCAAGACTGGAACGCCGGCCCGACGCGGCGCACACCCTCGTCGACCAGGCGGTGAGCGTGGCCGACAGGCGTTTCAAGGGACTGACGAATGCGGTGTTGCGCAACTTCCCGCGCCGCCGCGACGAACTGCTGGCGGCGGCGGATGCCGACGCGGTGGCACACTGGCGCCATCCGCACTGGTGGCTGAAAAAACTGCGCGCCGCCTATCCAGACGCCTGGCAGGCCATCGCCGCCGCGGGCAACAGCCATCCGCCGCTGTGTCTGCGCGTGAATGCGCGTCGTCCGCCGGTTGAATCGATCGACGGCCAGCCGCTTGGCGATGGGGCCATCCTGCTCGACAAGCCAGTGCCGGTCGACCGTATTCCCGGTTTCCGGGAAGGCCGCGTCTCGGTGCAAGACTGGGGCGCGCAGCGCGCTGCCGACCTGCTCGATGCGGCGGACGGCATGCGCGTGCTGGACGCCTGCGCGGCGCCCGGCGGCAAGGCGGCGCACCTTCTCGAACGCGCCGCCGTGCGGCTCACCGCGCTCGAACTCGATCCGCAACGCGCCGCGCGCATCGGGCAGAATTTGCAGCGCCTCGGTCTGACCGCGACGCTGGTGGTCGGCGACGCGCGCCAGCCCGCCGACTGGTGGGATGGCCAACGCTTTGACCGCATTCTGGTCGATGCGCCCTGCTCCGCTTCGGGCGTGGCACGCCGCCACCCGGATATCAAGTGGCTGCGGCGCGCCACCGATGTGGCGGGATTCGCACAGACGCAAGCGGCGATTCTCGATGCTTTGTGGCCGTTACTCGCGCCGGGTGGCAGAATGCTCTACTGTACCTGCTCGGTATTTCCGCTGGAAAACAGCGAGCAGGCGCGCGCCTTCGTGGCAAGCCACCCGGATTCCCGCCGCCTGCCCACGGGTGGGGATGCTCCCGAATTACAACTGCTGCCTTCCGCCACGCATGACCCTATTTTCCTCAGTTGAATCTGTAAAAACTGCGGCAAACTCAATGCTGGAGCGGGATAACGGCTGAAGAGGAGGGTCACCCAATGGGTGAGCAGGATTTTGAGCAGAAGACGCTGGTAAAGGCGGTCGATGGTGCGTTGCAGGCACAGGAGCGGGCGGCGGAAGAACTCCGCTTGGCGACCCCCGGCGGGCGGTTTCAGGTTCGCTGGGACGAAGGCGGA
>Ga0208244_100591_pt1 | contig 31443 bp, 21 predicted proteins | sample SubbioCR12Aug_5A_FD_184828 | JGI IMG/M metagenome (GOLD analysis project Ga0208244, IMG submission 184828) | Serpentinite rock and fluid subsurface biosphere microbial communities from McLaughlin Reserve, California, USA - CR12Aug_5A (SPAdes) | ecosystem: Environmental > Terrestrial > Deep...
CTGGGTTGTTTATAATAATGACGGCGGCACACAACAGTGGCAAAGAAGCACGACTGCTCCGCGCACCGGACTTGCTCATGCTTCGTGTCGCTGGGAAACTTCGACTTTGCAGAACGATGACTGGCTGGTAACTCCGCAGTTTGCTTTGCCGTCAGGTGGCGGTCAGTTAAAATTCTGGTATCGGGTTTCGACCGTGTCAACACCGACTGACCAGCTGGTAATCAGATTGTCAACCACGAATAATACGATTCCTGCTTTTACGGTTGTGCTCGATTCGTTTTCACTTACCAACAACACTTATATGGAGAAAGTTATTAGTCTTAACTCATATGCGGGTCAGAATATCCATCTCGCATTTGTGAGCCGAGGTCTGTATGCCTGGACAATTTATCTTGATGATATCGTTGTGCAGGGACAGGTAGGTGTCGAAGAAGAGATGCCGACGCAGGTCTTAGCGACGATGCTTTACGCACCAAAACCGAATCCGGTAACAAACGGCATGGCGCGAATCTCGTATAGTCTGGCACAGCCGAGCCGGGTTAAGCTGTCTATCTATGATGCATCCGGACGAGTGGTCAGGACTTTAGTCAACGCGCAAATGGAAAGCGGTATTTATAATCTGCAATGGAATGGACGCGACGAGCAGAATCAGAAAGTAGCCGAAGGCATCTATTTCTATACCTTAGAAACACCGTCTTACACTGCGACCAAGAAAATGGTTTTTACCCGATAAATTACAAATAAAACTAAACCGGGCTGGGTGTCAAAACCCAGCCCTTTTTTTTATTAAGATAGTGAATAAAAAACATCAGAAGTTAGTTCAGTAAGTCTAAATATGTATTGAATTGTATTGACATGAATATTTTTTTAAGTCATAATTTTGTATCGATAAAACAGTATAAAATGTATTTAAAGGATAACTATGAAGAGCATAAAAATAATTTTCGGTTTGGTTTTATTTTTTTATTCAGTTAATTTTAGTTTTGCTGAAACCGGTGCCAAATATTTAATCTTTGCCCCGGATAATTATGTGGCAACTTTACAGCCGCTGGCAGACTGGAAAACTAAAAAAGGGGTCAAGGCAAAAATCGTACCGCTTTCCGAATCAGGCAATACTGCGTCACAGATTAAAAACTATATAGTTAATGCATATAATACCTGGCAAATCAGACCCGAATATATTCTTTTGGCAGGTTATACTAATGTGCTGCCGGCTTCGGGTTCATCAGACGATTATTATGCGGACATGACGGGTAATTATCGCATTGAACTGAGTATTGGTCGTTTGCCGGCAAGTACTATAACTGAGTGTGAACTTTTGGTTGCCAAAGTTTTGGGCTATGAGCGCGATCCGTATCTGGGTGATGTCACCTGGTTTAAAAAGGGTACGACAATTATCCGTGAAGATAATCCGCCCGATGCCTATTATCAGAATGACTGCCGTTATATGCGAAATCTGATGCTGGCTAATGGTTTTGTCCATACCGACAGTTTTATCAGCACTGCCGGTCATAATTCAACGCATGTTAATAATGCAATCAGCGATGGCCGCAGTCTGGTCGTTTATCGCGGTCAAGCAGTGACTAATTGGTGGGCACCATTTAACGCAGTTGACCCGGCCAGTATGACCAATGGTTTTAAACTGCCGGTGGTAATTTCCGCAACCTGTGTCACTTTATCTCTTTCTTATACTGGTTATTATGCTGACCGATTTATGCTTGCCGGCACCGCACAAAATCCTAAGGGCGCAGTTGCTTTTTTTGGTACGACCGGCATCGGCACATCGGTTTATCGAAGTAATGTCAGCCGGGGATTTTTCCGGTCTTTATTCGAAGAAAGAACATTTGTTTTAGGTGACATCACGAAACGGGCAAAATTAATTATGGATTCTTTATATCCGAGTCAAAGCAGGTATCAGGAATGGAATCTTTATGGCGACCCAGAGCTCAATTTATGGACCGATACGCCAAAAAGATTAACCGCGACTTTTAATTCTTTGATTTATACGATACCGCAGATATTTAATGTGCAGGTGCATGAAGATAGTATTGCGGTTGCCGGAGCCAAGGTATGTCTTATGATGGATACGCTCGTTTATGAGATTGGTTATACTAATGCATCGGGAATTGCCAGTTTTTATATTGCACCGCCGAGCGCGGGTGTTATGTCAGTTACCGTTACCGGACAAAATCTTAAACCGTATGAAGATTTTGTTTCAGTTGCGCACTCTTCACTTAACTATGATATCGGGATTCTTGATATTATCGCACCGCAGGGGACAATTCCAGTCGGGACTAATATTATGCCGCAGGTAAAAGTGAAAAACTTCGGCGCCAATACCGATACCTTTTCGACAACAGTAATTATCGGTTCGGTTTATAACCAGACCGACCCGTTCCAGTTTTTATCGAGCGGAGATTCGAATATTATTCCTTTGCCAAACTGGATTGCGACCGCGGGGACGCATCAAGTTACAGCATTTATCGCTTCTAATAATGACCAGTATCATGGTAATGATACGATGCGTACGGTGATTGATGTGGTCAGTCCGAATGATGCCGGCGTGGATGCGATACTTGAACCAGACAGCACCTGCGCAATAAATCAGGCACTAATACCCAAAGCGCGGATTAAAAATTACGGCACCAATACCCAAACTAATTTTACTGCGACCTGTTCTATTATCGGTTTAAATAACAGCGTTCGATATACCAACACGCAAAATATTAGTATGCTGACGCCTGGCAATACGGTAATCGTGAATTTTGATTACTGGACACCAGATATTGCCGAACAGTGCAGTATTAAAATCAGAACCAACCTGATTGGCGATGATAATCCGAGTAATGACGCCAAGTCAAAAGTAACAAATGTGATTATGCTTATGATTAACGAAGGGTTTAATGACCCATCATTTCCGCCATCTGGCTGGCAGGCACAGATTGTCAATGGTTCGTATAACTGGCAGTGGACATCTTCAGGAACCCAACCCAGTTGTACACCATTCGAAGGAACCGGGATGGCGACTTTTCAGTCGTGGTTTGCTTCAAGCGGCAGTTCGGCAAGATTGATAACGCCGATGATTCCAGTAAACGGTGCGGCGCGATGCTCGCTTAAATTCATGATGATGCACGACCAGGGATATGCATCGTATAATGACCAGGTGCAGGTGCAGATTTCAACCAACGGCACAAATTTCACGACGGTCGAAACTTTTAACCGTTATTCGGGAAGCAACGGCTGGACCGAACATGCGGTCTATTTAGGTGAATTTACGACCAGTTTTTATGTTGCTTTTTATGCGGTTTCCGCATATGGCAATAATATGTATCTGGATTGTGTCCGGTTATTTTCACCGACCGCAATTACTGAAAATGAGACCAGTATACTACCGAGTTTAGCAGTTACAAATCTTAATGCACCAAAACCAAATCCGACCCGCAATAGTTTTGTTAATCTGTCGTTCAGTCTTGCTAAACCTTCACAAGTTTCGATGAAAGTTTATGATGCATCAGGCAAATTGATTAAGAGTTTAGTTAATGAGTCTAAGAGTTCAGGCATGTATAGTATTACTTGGAATTGTCGGGATGAGCATAATCACCGTGTTGCCGAAGGAGTCTATTTCTGTACTCTGGAAACCGACAATCACTCTTCGACTAAAAAACTCGTGCTCACGAGATAAGAAAATATAGCCACTGAGGCACAGAGTTCTCAGAGACTTATTCTTTGCATTTTGATTTTTGATATTTGATTTTTTTTCTAACCCCGTATCCGCTCCCGCATTCGGTCTTACCTTACCTTCCTGCTTTGGTTCCGTATTCGCGTCCGTATTTGCTTTTCAGTTTATGCGAGTCGGTATAACCCAAAACCTGCCCGATAAATAACTAACATCCCTGCCAAGAACCTTTCCCAGTTTTGTATTTAACTCACAACTCCAAACTCTTTAACACTGAAACTTTGACTTCGGTCTTGAAGCAGGGGATGGCTCCCCTTGGAAGAGAGTAAAACTGCATAACAGTATACAGAATATAGGGTTAGAAGAAAAAACAGCTTGATTTCTGGTTGCTATATATGTATACTTTTCAGATTTATTTTTCGATTTGGTTGTTTTTTGATGAATAACTGGTTAAAAACTCAGTTGACCAGGATAAGAAATCGTTTTGTTCAATATGGAGTCGGATGTTTTTGATTAGATTGAGATAGAAGTGAAGGTTGTGCAGGGTTAATAGCTTTGGACCCAAGACTTCACCAGCAATAAAGAGATGTCGCAGGTAGGCGCGGGTAAAATTCTGGCAGGTATAACAATTGCAATTCGGGTCCAAGGGTGTAAAATCAGTTAGATACTGGGCATTTCGAATGGTTATTCGACCCTGACTGGTAAAGGCAGTTCCGGTGCGGCCATTACGGGTCGGCAGGACGCAGTCAAACATATCAACCCCGCGCCGAACTGCTTCGATAATATCTTCAGGATAACCGGCACCCATTAAATAGCAGACTTTTTGTGCTGGTATAAATTCTCTGAGCGCATCAATCATTTCATAAGTCACATCTGAAGGTTCCCCAAGACATAAGCCGCCAATCGCATAACCGTCAAAATCTAAATCAACAGTCGCCTGAGCCGATTTTTTTCTTAAATCAGCATAGGTCGCACCTTGAATAATGCCGAATAAATTGGTTTTGTCTTTTTTTGCATTTCGAGCCCGTTCTGACCAGACAAGAGTCTGATTCATGGCTGATTGAGCATCTTCATAACTCGACGGATAAGGCGGACAGACATCAAGACACATCGCAATGTCTGAACCGAATTTCTCCTGAATTTGGATTACGGATTCAGGTGTAAAAAAATGGGTCGAGCCGTCAATATGGGACTGAAACTTTACGCCTTCATCAGTTATTTTTCTCAAAGGGGCAAGGGAATAAATCTGAAAACCGCCTGAATCTGTGAGAACGGGTTTGTGCCAGCCGATAAAATTTGATAGTCCGCCGGCTGATCTGATAATATCAGGTCCGGGTCGTAAATAGAGATGATAAGTATTACAAACAATGATTTGAGCACCCAGATTATTTAATTCGCTGGGTAAAATGGTTTTGACCGTGCCCTGGGTTCCAACCGGCATAAAGATTGGTGTGTCGACAATGCCGTTGGGCAGGGCAAGTTTGCCAAGACGAGCTTTACAATCTGTACAGGTTTTTATAACTTCAAATAACATAACGCAATCATTTCAAAATGCAAACTGAAAATACAAATACAGGTATTTTTAATCTTATCCTAATTCGAGTTCAGAGAAAGCGCCTAAATTGACATGATGGGCGCGGGCTCGGATAACCGCGCTTTCGCTCAGGATTGAACCTTCTAGGAGACAATTTTCCACATATGCGCGCTGGTTGATAATCGAATCTCTGACAATCGAGTTGCGGATTTCCGCTTCTGGACCAATCGAAACGAACGGTCCGATGACCGATTCTTCAATCGAAACCGAGTCGTCAATATGGACCGGCGGAATGATGACAACCCGTTCGCGCGGCTTGAAATAATGAGTGGTCTGCAACAGATAACGGTTAGTAGCAATCAATGCTTCTGGTGTGCCACAGTCAAGCCAGTATTCGACCGGAAAGGATTTGATTTTTTCGCCCGCTTCAATCATTTCCTGTAAAGCATCGGAGAGCTGATATTCGCCGCGGGTCGTGCGGTCTTCTTGTATGATTTTGCCGAGCGAGTCGAATAATTTTTGCGATTGGTTAAAATAATACACGCCGACAATTGCGATATTGCTTTTGGGTTCGAGCGGTTTTTCCGTGATGCGGGTAATATAGGTGTCCCGGGTTTCGACAACACCAAATCGGCGCGGGTCATCAACGGTTTTGGTGCCGAGATAATTTTCCTTGCCGATGATGTTGGCTAAATTGATATCAACTATCGTATCGCCCAAGAGAATCAAGACCGGCGAAGGTTCTTTGCTAAAATAGTCGCGGACGCGGTTCACCGCATCGCCCAAACCTTTGGGGTCTTTCTGCTCGACAAAAGTAAACTTAAGTTTGTAATTGTTATTCAGATATTTTTTAATCTGTTCACCCTGAATTCCGACCACGACAAATACTTGTTCGGGTTTAACATCAAGCAAGCGGTCCATAATATGGCCGATAATCGGTTTACCGGCAACATTCAATAATACTTTCGGTGTTGTGTGGGTATGCGGTTTGAGTCGGCGGCCTTCACCGGCCGCAGGAACGATTGCCTTAAACATAAATACCCCCTATTTCTTTAGGATCCATAATACAGAACACAGAAAAATCCTGTTTCCTGTCTTCTGTTTTCGGTCTACTCAAATGTGTCATCTTAATGATTTTATTTTGTTTTATTATTTTCAATCTTTTTTTTCAGTTCATCGATGGCAGATATTAATTCTGGCGCAACACCCCGGTACTGAGCCAAATAAAGGCTGGTTAAATCACCGAGCATGATCAAGGAAAATATTTTTGCTAAATTTGTTTTACCTTCCGTCGGTAGTTTCTTGTATTCAAGAGTAAGCGGTTTATGCGCACGACGCAAGTTCTGTTTAACGATTGCCAGAGTATAATCGACTCTTTTCAAATTGGACGGGTGTGCTTGCGGGTCAATCAGCAATATGAAATATAAGGAAAATAATTGTTCGGGATTAGTAATACCCATAATTTCGTTATGATTGAGTTCGGGAAAGATATTGGAATGAGCAATGATTTCCGCATTCTCATTAAACTGTTTGCGCCAGCGTTCGGCAACCGGCAATAATAAAGGACTGGTCGCATAAATAATTGGCAGTTTGTTGACTAATTTCCTGGCAAAATTCCGCGCAAAATTTTCATACTGCAGCCGATGCGCCGTGAGCAGCCGGACCGTTTCTTTAATATCTTTGGTAATAGAGCCAATCAGACCGAGTTTTGATAATGCAATCAAGAGCGGGATGAACAGGTATCCGATGGCACAACGGGGAGATAATCCTTGTGGAATTTCAATATATTCTTTTTTATACTTTTTGCATCTTTTGAGCAGCTCGCCGCCACTCGAGAGGGCAATAATCCGGCAACCGACTTTTAAGGCATGGTCAAATGCTTCGAGAGTTTCTTCGGTGTTGCCAGAATAGCTAACTGTAAATACTAAACTGTTTTTGGTAACGAACGCCGGCAACCGATAGTCTTTAACTGAGATAATCGGAATCGCAAGGCTTTTTGCTAATGATGCCCGTAAAATATCACCGCCGATACCTGACCCGCCCATACCGGCAACGACAATGTTATGATATTTAGCGGCACGGCTGCGTTTTAATTTTACCGGGATTTGACTGGCATCCTGTATCTGCTCGGGTAGATTGAAAATTATATTACGCATTTTAATTTATCGCTTACTTACTAACTTTGCTTGACTTCATTAGGTCAAGGTGATTATGATTCAAGGCTTCAATCTTATCCAGAAATTTAGCAAGTTCCGGATATTTTTTATTGAGCTGTTTTTTAAGATGATTTTCCACTGCTTGGGCTGAAGCCATACCTACAATCTGTTGTGCCTGTTGTTGAGCAAAACTATAGTCGATACTGCGCACGATTTTTTTAGCAAGCGGGATGACCGGCGGTATCATTGATAATTCATCAATACCCATACCGATAAGAATTATAATACCGTAAGGGTCGGATGCGAATTCACCGCATAAACCGACCCAGATATTATTTTTATGTGCGGATTCGATACTCATTTTGATTAACTTTAGAACCGACGGATTAAAACTGTTATACAGTTTTGCAACCCGTTTATTGTCGCGGTCGACCGCCAGCGTATATTGAGTCAGGTCATTTGAGCCGATTGAAAAAAAACTGCATTCGCTGGCAAACTGGTCGGCTAATAAAACACAAGACGGCGTTTCGACCATAATACCTAATTCAATATGTTCGTCAAACGGGAGGTTTTTTCCTCGCAGGTCTTTTTTGGCTTGTTCGATAAGAACTTTTGCCTGGATGAGTTCGTTCAGTTCGGTAATCATCGGCAGCATTATTTTAATATTGCCTTTTACTGAGGCGCGGAGAATCGCTCGAATCTGGTTCAAGAATAATTCCGGATTATCAAAACACAAGCGAATTGCCCGCCAGCCCAAATAAGGATTTGGTTCAGTATAACCCGGGATGATTTTATCGCCGCCAAAGTCATAGGTGCGAATAATCACCGGATATGGTTGCAATGCCTGGGCAACGGTTGCATAGATTTCGGTCTGTTCATCTTCCGTAACCGGCCGCCGTCTCGATAAATACAGATATTCGGTTCGGAACAAGCCGACGCCGCGGGCACCGTTGTTAACCGCACTCATCGCCTCGGCAACAAATTCGATGTTTGCCGAAATATCAATATGTTTGCCATCTTTGGTTGTTGATTCTGATTCTTTTAAGGAATAGAGATAGTTTCTTTGTTTTTTGATTCGTTCTTGTTCTTTCTCGTAAAACTGCAACTGCTTATCGGTCGGGTCAGTAATTAAAATTCCCCGGGAACCATCCAGAATAACCTGATTCTGTTTACTTTCCGTTGTCTGTAGTAAGGCGGATACTTTCTTTAACAGATTCTCGATGCCAACGACAGCGGGAATTTCTTTGGCTTTGGTCATGATTGCAGTATGAGAAGTTTTACCGCCGCCTTCGATGGCAATACCAGCAACCCGACTCCGGTCGAGCAAGGCAGCTTCAGAAGGAAGCAGTTCATAAGCTACTATTATCGAACCCGGGTCAACTTCATAAATTGACGGCAGTTCAACGCCTAGAATATTTGAGAGAACACGGGTCGAGACATCCATAATATCTGACAGCCGCTCGCGGAAATACGGTGTCTTGGCTTCGTTTAAGGGTACGATATATTTTTTGAGCATTTCAGAATAAGCGTACTCAGCATTGCGCTTTTCGGTTTCGATGATGTTGATAGTTCCATTATACAAATCCTGGTCAAATAAAAGGGCAATTTGCAGAGAAATCAATTCTGCCAAGTCAGTACCCATTTCCCGGCGAATTTCTTCTTTGAGCAGATTCAATTCCTGTTCGGTTTCTTTGATTGCGCGTTCAAACCTTTGTTTTTCCGATTTGATTTCATCGGCAGCGATCTGTCGTTCCGAATAGGTCGGCAGGAAACGCTGATAGATGAAAATCTTACCAATCGCAAAACCGGATGAAACGGGAATACCGCGCAGAATCTGTCCTTTTTTAACTGTTTTCAACTTCAAAAATTCCTTTCAGTTCTTTAAATGCCTGCACTTCGTCAGGCCCGGATACTTCTAAAATTATCTCACTGCCCTGTTCAGCAGCAAGAGTCAAGATCCCGAGCACGCTTTTGCCATTTACCCAAATGCCGTCTTTACAGAGACGAACACTTGATTTATATCGTTCAGCAATTTTCACAAATTGTGCTGCTGGACGGGCATGTAAGCCGACTTCATTTTTTATTATCAATTTCTTTTGTATCATAATAACTTAAATATAAGAAAAATCAAGAGTCCGCCAATTAAAAGATAAGAACTGTGCCGTTCGGTACGCAGCAGCAGACTAAAGATTACGACAAGCAGCAAGACCAGAAAGATTGCGGCGATTGTTTTTTGCGTGCTTTCAATTTGATGAGAAAATCCGGATAGAAATAATAAGATGACTACGATTAATACGATACCGGCAAGAAACGCAAATATATTGTATAGTTTAGCAAGCGGTTTGCGTAAAGAATTGGCTAACGAAATCGCAGCCGAGCGGCCAAATTTCAATCCTTTGAATAAGTAGCGGTATCTGACGCTCTGACTGACGAGATTGAAAAGAATGATAAAAAGCAGTGGTGCATACATGTAGAGGGAAACAAGACGGATATCGGGTGTGAAAAGATAACCACTAAGCAGTATAATAACCGTCGTGGTCAATAAAATCGGTCGCAGCAGCCGCCAGAAAAACTCATCACCCAATGCGCCAAAGGTATTTTGTAAGGCAACAAACCACTCCCGGGGTATCTGTTCATAATGTCCCATCAAGCCAAGCAGCAAGCCGGTGCAATACGGATTGGTATTAAAAGCGCTCTTGCTGACAATCTCTTTTTTCTGAGGCGTATGTTTTTTGAGCGTGATGAGCGCGTTAAGAAAACCGATTGTCTGTTTGCCTTCGTATGACCAGGCAGTTTGTAAAAATAATAGAGCTAAAAAGCTTTTTATGATATCAATATTAACCATAAGCCAAAACCGGTCAGGATCCCAAAAACGCTATAAACATATTTTTTTTGAATCACGACAAAACGGACCAGAGCAGCGGTGCTAATGAGCAGAGGCACTATCAAAAGTTCTCGGTAAGTGAATTGAGGCAGCAATCTGATAAGCGGAGATATGATGTAAAATAAGATTAGAAACATACCGATTGTTAAAAATCCCCTTAAAAACGATGTTATTAAACCCAGAAAATTGGCTCGCCTGATTGACTTGTTTGATAAGTCTTTAACTGCACTGAGAAAAAGCCGGCGATTGAATTTTTTAAGAGTTTTAACCGTGAATTGCCCAATCACCGCGGCAACTCCGGCAAAGATAAGACTGGCAAATAAGATTTTTTCATCGGAATAGAGCGAAGCAGGCAGAGAATTGCTAAAATGCCGTTGAGCAAGTAAAAAACTGGTAATAGCAACGATGCCGGCAGTCTGATTATCTGGCGGCTCTTTGCTTCCTAAAGGCAAAGCACCAATCCAGACCAATTGAATGATTGCCCCAAGAAACAAGCCGGTGTGGAAAGAACCAAAGATTAAGCCGATTAACGGGCAGGCAATGATTGGTTGGGATAACCCAAACTCACCAATTGCCATTTTGTCGAGCAGGATGAAAGCGCCAATTACCGAGCAGATAAGAATCATTATGGTCATTTTGCTTCTCTTATCATGGTGTCAAGAATAATGCTCGGACTGCCGGGGATTTCTCTTCCTTCTAATATTATACCATACGCAAGTAGTTGCTGGGCATCTTTAATGTCATCCGGAGATAAGAAGATGTAAGATGTAAATTCTCTTTTGCCTTGCTCATAATGCAGCCCGCCAACATTCACTTTGTTAATTTTAACTCCGTGTTCGACGAGATGCAGCGCGTCTTTTAATGAATTAATCAAAATCATAGTTTTTTTTTCGACCTGCCAGCTGTTGAGTAATTGCACCGCATCATTGACGGTCAAGATTTTGACTTCAATTTCTGGCGGCACGGCTAAAGTGTAAATTTCTTGCTGCCATTCATCCTGAGCTACCTGGTCATTGACCAACACGATTCGTTCAATGCCTAATGGTCTTACCCATCCAGCAGTGACCTGTCCATGAATGAGCCGGTCATCAATTCTCACAATAAAATCCATTTTAATAAATTATTAGATAATATATTGAGATTTTGTGTGTTGTCAACCCCGCACCAATCAAATAATTTTGAATTTTTAATTTCGAATAAAATTCGAATGTCTGAATGCTAAAAATTAAATCATTTAAAATTAATTCAAAATTCAAACTTCAAAATTCTCGGATATATTCGTGTTATTCGTTTATTCGTGTAATTCGTGGTTAAAAATAGATTCCGGATCAACCCCGCACCTTTTCTCAAATACAGTTAAGTTTAATTGTAATAGTGGAATTATATCTTCTACAACCTCAAGAAAAGGTGCGGGGTCAAGTCCGGAATGACATTAATCCGTATAATCCGTGGTTAATCTTTTCTCTGTGTCTCTGTGGTATTTTTTTGAATTTTGAATTTATGTCAATCTGTGTTTACAAGATTATGATTTTTTTGGCAACCGGTATCGAGCCGATATTGCCTTTGATAAAAAAGATACCTTTTGCCGTAACATTACGACTTGGCCAGTTAATCGTATAAGAACCGGCCGTTTGTTCACAATTGACAAAGGTTTTGATTAACTGACCGGTTATTGAATATAAATTCAGATGAACATGGCTGGGCTGTATCAGATTATAACTTATTTTGATAATCATATTCGATGAGCTTATGTTGATTGTATTCGGTAATAAAACCTGCTCATCAGTCTGTATTTGCTGCGGTGTGTTATCTGAAATATGGTTTGGTTGACGGTCAAGTTTTGCGCCCGGAGACCAGAATGCATATGCCCAAAACTCATTGGTATTGCCGCCTTTTAAGACAAAAATCGGGTCGTTGGGACCAGCGGCAGTTATTGCCGCACCGCTTTTGATTTTCTTGCGATTAGGACCTCTGGGAATTACGGATACGCTGTCAAAGGTGTTATTTAAGACATTATACTGCCACAGGTCTTGTCGATTGCCGCCTAAAAAGAAATAAAGTGAATTGGTGGGATTATGATAAGTGGAAGTGCCGCCCGCTTTTACAACATTCCTTTTTTTACCACTGGGTAATGTACATACTGACAACCAGGATAATCGTGCCAAATTATAGCGGTGTAAATTCTTGGTTTTATTTCCCTGGAAAATATATAATATACTATCAACATTTTTGATTGAAGCGCCATGCCGAAAGTTTTTATCATCAGATAGTTTGTCGACATATTGCCAATAATCTCCCTGAGGAGGACTACCCGGCACATAACGCAATATTTGTGTGCTTTTATTACCGACTATCGCATAAATCAGACCGTCATACTCAGAGTAAACAATAGAGGCACCGTCTTTTGGTTTTTTTATGTTAAGTATTGTATCTCGTACCGGTGCCAGTTGAGTCCAGGTCGCATCGGGTATATCATAGACATAAAAATCATCCCGATTACCACCCTTGATTGCATATATTTTTCTACCTTGTCCATAGGTAAGAGCACAGCCTGCTTTGGGTGGTCGGTTCGAAAGCGGTAAAGGCATTCGGGGCAGAGATTCCCATTGGTTGCTTGCTATATCATAAGACCAGAACTCGTTCGTACTTCCTTTGAGCGCGAATATTTTGTGATAAGCGCTGGCATATACCAATGCGCCATTTTTTACCCGCCGGTTGCCAACTTCTTTCGGCACTTCTGGTTTTAAAATCCAAACCGTTACTAAGATTGACTTGCGTATGAGATTGTTTGATTGATTTTGGTCTCCACTAAGATTGGTTGAACAGGTCATTACATATTTACCGACGCTGGCATTCCAGTCTGGAAATGGGATGGTTCGTTGTTCATTGGGCAATAAGTCAAATAATAGTAAAAATGTATCATAGACAACATGAGCGGGCAAAGTATCGGTGCTAATAGAAAGATAGACTGGCAGGGTATCTAACCGTTCAGTGCCAAAGTTTTTAACTGATACAAATGGCCTGGTCGGTAATGGGACAATCGAATCAGATGGTTGCACAATCGAAATAACACCCGCATCCCGAATCTGGCGGTACAATTTAATCGCGCGGTTAGCACTGAGTTTATTCTCAGGCCAGTTTTCAATCACTGAATCAGTGCCCAGCAGATATTGTAATCCGCTGCTGCCGTCAAGATTTTCAATCCCTATAGTAGCGCTTTTGCCATAGTCAGCCGATTGTCGGTTACAATAGACATCTTTATACTGGTAAAGAATATCACCATTTTCATGAAGCACAATCTGGAAATTCAGACGGTGTAATGGGTCGGTGTCTTTACGCAACAGGTTTTGCCAGGTTATCACACAAAAACGATTTGGCAAGGCACCGTAGTCCTGGTAGTAAATTGCGCTGTTATTATCAGACAACACTTGTAAATCATCCCAGAACACATATAAAGCATTGTTCGGATTGCCAGGAGACGGAATCGCCCAATTTTCTGGGCTGGACGGCTGATTCGGAGAAAATGTTATAAAACCATTAGTTGACACATACACGGTGTTATAAATTGAGTCATAATACGGGAAGTTAAAAAGCATTGGCCAGGGTACGATGGTATCATTGCCACTCGACAATAACAGTCGCGCGCGCTCAGTAGAAAACCAGTTAAAAACCGGTCCGTCGGTGGTGTCTGAATCATACCAGGCATAACCAATGCCGGGTCCTTCACTGCCGGTAAATTTAGCTATTTTATTGGTAACAATTTTCTTTTTAAAGTTATTGTCAGGTTGTTGGTCAATCGCTAAGTGGGTGCGAACCGTAATCTCGACCGGTTCATTGTAAATTAAATTCCACGGGAAAAATTCCACAAAAGTATCTCTGCCCGCGGTTAAGGCGAGATTTAAATGGGCAAAATCCGTGACCACTGCGCCAGGTATGCCGTGAAGGAATGACCTTATGGTACAAGAAACACTAAAATTAGATTGTAAACTGTCTCCGAAATTTTCAATCCGTGCTTTAATCGGGGTCTGGAAATTAACTGGACGGCGCACAAACTCATCAATCGGCTCGGAAATATACACAACGCGCAGGTCATATTGATACACATATCGTTCGTGAAATACAACCAGCATTTGCATCATCCAATCGCCAGAAGGGTTATCAGCTTGGTAGGTGCCATTATGATATTTATAATATTGAACAAGCGGATTTACTTGCTCGTCATGGAACAGCATTGGCGCATTAGGTGCATCTTCAACCTGGATGTAAAACAGGTAAACCGAACCGGTGTCAATATATAATTCTTCGTTAAACAAATAGATTGATTTCATTCCCAGCACTGAATCGGTCATATTCCCAGACTCATAAATCGTGGTCCCGGGAGTGCCATCAAAGCCGTCGTCGTCAACAATTCGAATTTTATACCGGTAAGGTTTGGTAATACCTGAAAAACCCAAATAACACTGAACCTGATTAATTAGAGCCGGGTAGTTTGAGGGCGTGTAGCGAACACCCCATCCTTGTTCCCGAATTGGAAAACATGCCCCATCATCTTCAAAATTATCATGGTAGCTCAATAATTCGCTCTGACTAACAATAAAATATTTTTCTATAGTATCATTGGCTGGATTATCATCGCTGTCCGTATAAGACCATGCTTTTATATGATAATTAAAACCCGGGGTCTCGAATTCATACGGCGGAAGTAATGATACTATTAATGATTCTTGGGAAGAGAGTGATGCGACAGTGGTCCAGGCATATGCGATTGGAGACCCGGCTTGATAAATAGAACAACCCACGAAAATACTATCTAAATCTTGCTTGCCTAAATTTATGATTTTGGTTTTAAGGGTACAGAGCTCGAGAGGTTGAATATTCGAAGGTTTGATAATCTCAATGGTCGCAACATCATTATCAAAAATATACTGACCCGTTATGGAAATGTCGTCCAGGCACCAAAATTGGATATTGATAATCGGTCCGATAAAAACATAAGCAATCCGAACACTCTCTTGCTCGGCTGCCCAATTTAAGTTTATGGTTTTTGCCGGCATTACAGAGTCGTCATAATAACCCTGAAAATCAGCGATTATGTACGGATAGGTGACTCCGCCGTCTTTGGAACCGATAATTTTTGCCGTATAAGACCCGCTCGCATGCCGGAAATAAGAAGAACAACGAAGCACAACATTTCGATAGCGCCAGCAGTCGATGATTGGCGAGATGAGTGAATCAGTGATTGGGTCGGTATTATTGAGTTTGCCCGTGTAAGAAATTTTTGCATAACCAGAATGATTAGCTGACCAAATATTACTGGAATCCCGGTGCCAATCTTCTGGTCCGGCCGAATCCTGGTAGGTAATTGTCCAACCGTTCGGAGGATCTGCGGTGCTCCACTCCGCATTAAAATCTTCGCTGAAAAAGGTGGTATCAGCAAAGCAAACCGATACCAACAAAAACAATCCGCTTATTAAGAGTAAACGATTCATAAAAGTATCACTGACATCTGACAATTCAATACTATCTTTATATTAAGATTGTAATCTCTAATAATAGATGCGTCAAGAAGAAATACCAAATATTCTGTACGCAAAATAATCTGGCACGTAATATATCTATAATAAAGATAAACAAAACAAAGATATTTGTCAAGAGTGAATATCAAATTGTTGCTACAATATAGAAATGTTAAATTTCCGATTGACGACGCAGAAGTAAAAAGACAATTAATTTTTAGGTGTGTTAATTTAACATAATGCTTAATATTCTTATTAGAATTTCTAACAGTATTCTTAAGAGTATTTATAATAGGTATTTTGAGAAACTTTTTCCCAGTGCATTTAACCGAGCAAATTGCACTTACAGATTGAAGAGATTCAATAAATACAAATATTGTCTGGAAATCATGATGGTCGGCATTTATTTTATCAGTTCATCAAGGCTAACCTATATGCGACTTTATCAGCCGATAACAGGTAAACCAAAGGTCAGGATTTGGCGTATAAAGGGTATGCCCATATACAATACCCCTTTATTAGTTGTTAGATATGGTAGATTTTGACAGGTAGTTTTCTTAAATTTTTGGTTGTTATGCCACTTTTGCCGCAAGACGGGCTCGAGTTTTTTAAGTAAACAGTTTTAATCTTAAAGATTTTGGCGAGTTTTACAATCTGGACAGCACCATTTTTGAAATTTTGGGTGACATCAATGCCTTGTTCATTCATAACTTTGTTCTTTATAATTTTGGCAGGTGAGCGAGGTGTGGGAAGTCCGCCGAGTTGTTCTGGGCAGACCGGAATCAGGACTTCGTGTTTGATAAGATTGTTAATGATTTTTTTCTGGCTTGGTTCAAGTTTTAATATTTTATTGTCATATCGACAGCGGATACCAAGTAAACAAGCAGAGATTAAAACCATTATTTATTCAAGTAATGCCTGGATATATTTTTCTGCATCGAACGGTTCTAAGTCCTGAGCACTTTCACCAAGCCCAAGATAATGGATGGGTAAGTTGAGCTCGCGTACAATCGGAATGATGACACCGCCTTTGGCAGTGCCGTCTAATTTAGTAATTATAACACCAGTTAGATTTAATTCCTGATTAAATGTTTTTGCCTGCTGGATGCCATTTTGACCAACCGTCGCATCCAGAATCAACCAGATTTGGTCCGGGGCATCGGTTCGGAATTTTTGGCAGACCCGTTTGATTTTTTGGGCTTCTTGCATCAGGTCTTTGCGGGTATGCAGTCGCCCGGCCGTGTCAATCAGAACAATATCCGAATTGTTCGATATGGCTTTTTGTATTGCGTCGTAAGCAACCGCACCAGCATCCTGACCTTTTTCCGAATAGACAATCTGGACGCCGACCCGTTCAGCCCAGATGCCGAGCTGAGTTGCGGCAGCCGCGCGATAGGTATCAGACGCCGAGATAATGACTTTTTTACCCTGTTCACTAAATAGAAATGATAATTTCGCAATCGTGGTCGTCTTGCCTGAACCCGGCGTGCCGACAATCATAATGATACAGGGTTTTTGACTGGCTTGAGTTTTTAAGGACTGGTTTGTTAAGATTTGGTGGAGTATCTGATTTAATTGTTGTTTGTATTCGTGTTTATCGGCTTTGGATTTTTTAAGTTGTTCGATGATATGTTCAGTACTCTGAAAGCCGACATCAGCCTGTAATAATGCCTGTTCGAGCTCTTCGATATTTTCAGCGCTAATCGCACCGGCAAAAATCGAGCGGGTTTTTTTAAGTGCCTGGGCTAATTTCTGAAAGAGTGACATATTTAATAAGCCACGGATTTACACGGATGAAGATATAAAATTTAAACCTTCTTTACTTTTATTATCCGTGTCCATCATTGGCTAAATCTTTTTTTTTCAAACAAAACAAATAAACCACGGATATCTACGGATGAAGATTTAAAATTTAAACCTTCTTTATTTTTATTATCCGTGTCCATAATTGGCTATTCTGTCTTCAATGATTCAATTCTCAAACTTGATAATTGTTAACTTGATAATTCATTGATAATTGGTCATTGATAATTGAAATTTTATCCGTGTCCATCAGTGGCGGTTTTTCTTAGGTTTTGGCAAAGGCAGGCAGGTCTATTAACCGGACCGAGACGATTTTAGAGATACCGGGTTCTTCAGTGGTAACGCCGATAATCACGGCAGCAGCTTCGATAGTAAGTTTGTTATGAGTGATGATTATTACCTGAGTCGTCTCAACGATCTGTTTTAAGAAGCGGGTAAACCGTTTGATGTTGGCATCGTCGAGCGGGGCATCGACTTCATCCATAAATACGAACGGTGCCGGTTTGATGTCATAGAATGCGAATAAGAGCGATAAGGCGAGCAGGGCTTTTTCACCGTCAGATAATTGGTCTAAGCGGCGGGGTTGTTTGCCTTTGGGCTGGGCAATAATTTTGATATCAGAATCGAGCGGTGATGCGGGCGTTTCCAGAATCAGGTCTGCATCACCTTCAACAAATATCTCTTTGAATATCCTGCGGAAACTGACTTTGACCTGTTCATAGGTTCCATAAAACATCTGCTCGGCTTTTTTGGTCAGTTCTTGCAAAGCCAGACCAAGATTGGTTTGGGCAGTCGCGACATCATTGCGCTGGTTGGTGAGTTTATCGAGCTCGGCTTTTTCCCGCTCGTAATCGTCTTTTGCCAAAGGATTAATCATGCCAATCGCAGTAATTTTCCGTTCGACTGATTTTAACTGTTTTTTAACCTCATCGATATCTTTTGGTTCGGTTTCAAGAGTTTTGAGCATTTCCAGACCATTGCTTAAAAGTGATTGTGCCTGGCGTTCTGTAGATTCGCGCTGGTTGGTGACCTGCAGTTTTTTATACTGCTCTTCACCCAGACTCTGTTTATGCATGTCAAGTTTGATTCTGAGTTGGCTCAGTTTTGTTTCCAACTCGTCATATTCATTGGACAAGATACCGAGTTCGGTTTCGGCAAACGAATTCTGTTTTGTTTGCAGATTATTCTGTAATTGAGCAGTCTTATTTTGCAGGTCGGTTTGTTCCTGCTCGAGTTCACTGATTGTCTGAGCTATTCGGGTGCGTTCTGAGGCGAGCGAATCGCGCCGGGTCTGGCTGAGATTGATTTCAGATAACTCGGCTTTAACCTGGGCAAGCTCTTCGCGGCGTTTGTTAAGGTCATATAGATAAGTGCTCGCCTGCTCGAGATTTTCTTTATTGAGCTGCCGTTTTTGGTTGAGCTCCTGCTGTTTAAGTTTGATTTGTTCAGCAAGTTCAGTTTTTTCCCGCTCTTTTTCGATTCGTTCCCCTTTGAGCGATTCAATATTTTTCTCGTAGGCTGAACTTTTCGACTGGTATAATGCGATTTCTTTTTCAAATGCCTGCACTTTTTCCTGATAACTTGCCTGGGCAGTATCAGCAGTCTGACTCGGAATAATTAAAAGACCGGTATTGGTTAAGACAATACCAGATTTGGTGACAAAAGAATAGTCAGGAAACTGATCGCTTAAGGTTTGAATCTGACCATAATCTTTGACGAGCAGAAATGAGTCAATTAAAGATTGCAAGTATGCCGGGGCAGACGGTTTTATTTCGGTAATGTTTGATAAGGATTGAACAAGGTCGGATGAGATTGGGGGAAGTTTTTGATTGATTGGTCGGGAATACTGGTCAAGCACAATCCAGGTCTGGTCCGGGTTGAATTTATCCAGAGTGATATTTTTCAAGTCACTGGTCACAACCGCATCAGACAATCCGTAAAGCACTGCCAAGAGTGCAGGTTCATATTCGGGTGCGGTTGAGACGAGTTCGTGCACAAAAGCGATGAAATTATCACCGAGATTAGTTTGTAAAAGAGTGCGACAGGTTTCGATTTTATCTTTTTCTGATTTTGCCTGAGTTAAGGCATGGAGCGAATCCTGGAGATTTTTAAGATAGCGATGGTTATCTTCAAGTTTCATTTCGAGACCGCTGATTTCAGAACCGATATGCGAAGAGCGGATAAAGAGCTGTTTATCTTTTTCATGGAGTTCTTCCAGTCCTAACTGGAGCGAAAAGATTTCAGCTTCGAGCTCTTTGTTTTTCAGGCGCAGGGCTTCGAATTCCTGCTCTTTATTTTCTTGTAATGATTTTAATTGGTCAAAATATTTTTGTTTGGCCTGGATGTTTTCCTGGCTGGCGTCCAAAGTCGGCACAAAACTGAACTGGGACTGGAGTTTTTCCTGTTCTGATTTTAAGAAAGTCTGTTTATCAAGATTGGCTTTAAGACGCGCCTGATGTGTGATGAGTTGTTCTTTGAGCGCATCGATTTCTGCCTGCAGAACATTGCGCACGCCTTCTTTTTCCTGAAGGAGTTTGCGTAATTCGTGCCGACGCCTTTCGTTTGTTGAGATATTCTGTTCCAGGTTGACTGCTTCCTGTTCAAGTTTGGCAAGAGAATCGGCAGCTGTTTTTTCTGCTTGGAGAATTTTCTGGTAATCGAATTTTAAGAGTTCGATTTCGAGTTTTTTCTGTTCGGCTTTGACTTTTTCAAATGCCATTAACCGGTATGCCTGGCGTTTGAGGGAACGGGTTATGCGTTCGCGTTCGGCAATAATGTCATTGAGCCGGGTCAAATCATCGGTCGTGAGTTTGAGTTTGCGCTCGATTTCTCCTTTGCGCTCCTGATAAAAAGCTAAACCCGCGGCTTCGATAAACAAATCTTTTAAATTAGAGCTGATAATCTGGCGCATGGTCGGCAAATCAAAAATCGAGTAGCCGTGACCAGAACCGCCGCCCGAAGTAAATAAATCCTGAATATCTTTCAGTTTGCAGGATTTGCGGTTGATATAAAACTCAGATTCGCCCGAGCGGTAAAATCTTCGTTTGACTTCAATTTCTGTGCCTAAATTATATAAGGTTTGGGATACGCTGGTCGGAGATGACGGTGTTTGGTCATGATTTTGCAAGACCAGGATGACTTCAGCAAAGTTTACCGGCGGATGGGTTTGGTTACCAGAAAAAATCAAATCTTCGGTTTTAGCACAGCGCATCTGAGTAAAACTTCCCTCGCCCATAACCCAGCGCAAACCGTCAAGCACATTAGTTTTGCCGCAGCCATTCGGACCAATCACCGCATTTACGGTCGGGTCAAAACTGATGACGGTTTTATCGGGAAAAGACTTGAATCCGTTAAGAATTAATTGTTTAATTCTCATTTCTGTCAAATAACATTTTGATTCTTATATGTTGCATAATTAGATAACTTAATAAATAACATATTAAGCATACATAGTAAATTCTCGTTTGTCAATAATATTATAAGCGCTTGACGAGACAAGAAAATCAGATATATTAATTATTATGACATACATAATCGTATTTACAACCACACCGAATAAAAAAGTTGCCCGAAAAATTTGCCAGACCCTGGTAAAAAAATCTTTGGCAGCATGTACTCAGATAATCGGACCGATCCAAAGTCATTATATCTGGCAGCATAGACTCGAACAGACCAAAGAGTTTTTATGTCTGATTAAAACAAGAGCAAATCAATACAAAAAGGTCGAGAAATTGATAAAATCGATGCATCCATATCAAATACCAGAAATTGTTGGAATAAACATTGTTAAAGGATTTATGCCGTATTTGAACTGGGTAAATACCCAAATTATATAATTAATACTACTAATAGAAGTATAAATATTATACTTATCTATATATAGTGGTATTATAGTAAAATAATTTATTGATTTTTATTGACATAGGGCGGTTTTTTTGTTATAATTTGCTGTGATTAAGTGTTCAATTATTGTTCCTGCATATAATGAAGAAGAAAATATTAATGCATTAGTTAGTGTATTTTCCCAAAAATTGTCTCCTGATTATGAGGTAATAATTGTTGATGATGGTAGTTCGGATAAGACTTATGCATTGTCAGTCGAAGCCGCAGTAAAACATAAGTTTCTCAAGGTAGTAAAACATAAGCGTAATCTTGGTAAGACCGAAGCGATTATTACTGGTGCCAATGCGGCGAGCGGCGAGTATCTGGTTATATTTGATGCTGATTTACAATATTCAGCTGATGATATTCCGCGCTTTGTGCAGGAGCTTGATAATGGTGCAGATATGTGTGTGGGCTGGAAACAGGGACATTATGACAAGCGATTAGTTTCCGGTATTTATAATAAATTGGCACAGAAAATTTTCGGGCTTAAAGTGCATGATATCAATGCCATGAAAGGATTTCGTAAAGAATTGTTATGGGATATGGTATCTTTGCGTAAAGACTGGCACCGCTATTTAGTACCGCTGGCAGCAGACAAAGGATACAGAATCAGCGAGCTTAAAGTCCAGCTTTATCCGCGTCATGCCGGCACGCCTAAATATCAGAGTCTGTTCCGCGTGTTTATCGGTATGTTTGATTTACTGGCAGTCGGTTTTCAGATTCGGATTATGCGCAAGCCGATGTTCTATTTAGGTTTGCTCGGATTTTTCACGATGTCACTGGGTGTGGTTGCTGGTATTGTTGCTTTAGTGCTCAGGATTTTCGGATACGGTTTCAGACCATTATTGTATTTAGTGATATTACTGATTTTAGCCGGTCTGTTAATCTTCGGTTTTGGATTTGTCGGTGAAGCAGTCGCGCATATTTCTGAGCGGATTGAACGGATTGAAAAGGAAGTTAAAAAAAGTCACAAGTGATAAAAAAACTATTTAATATCGCGCGAGTCCTGGTCGCGGTCGGTTTGTGTTATTATCTGCTTCGTAAAATCGATATCAGAGCATCGTTTGATATTATGAAGCAGGTTAATATCTGGTTTTTTGTGTTAAGCATCGGTTTATTCTTTGTATTTTTATTAATCTGCAACTGGCGCTGGCAAATTTTACTCGATGCCCGGGAAATGCGATTCTCATTTGGTTATTTGTTAAAAGTGTATTTTGTGTCGTGGTTTTTTAATAATATTCTGCCGACTACGGTTGGCGGTGATGTCTTACGCATTGCCTATACAGTCAAAAACGACCCGGTTACTGGCAAACCGCGTCGCTCTGCTGCACTGGCGGTTACATTAGTTGACCGGTTTATCGGCTTTATTGGTCTGTTCTTTTTTGCCTGTATTGCGTCGGGTCTTTTATATCTGGCAAAATCAGGCAAAAATCAGTATTTATGGTTTATCATTATCGGATTGTTTGTATTATTAGTAATACTCTTGGCAATGTTTTCCGACCGGGTGCACCGAATATTTTCCTGGATATTTACCCGGATTAAATTCTTTAATTTAGGCGATAAGTTTGAACGGTCATATCAGGAAATCAAAGATTTTCGAAATGTGAAAATGCAGCTTGTCTATAGTTTTCTTTTGTCATTATTAGTACAAGTCAGTCTGGCATTGGTCTGGTTTGCCTGTGCAATCGGGATTTCGGTTAAGACATCGGTCTTGTACTATTTCTTATACATACCGGTCATCGGCGTGATAACCATGATACCGGTGACAATCGGCGGACTCGGCTTACGGGAAAACCTGTTCGTATCATTATTCTCAGCCCACGGTATGACCACGGCTCAAGCCGGTGCAATCAGTCTCTTGTATTTAATTGTAAATTTAATCTTTGCCTTAATTGGCGGAATTATGTTTTTGTTCATTAAAAAAGAAACAAAAAAACTTGTTGAGGGAGGAATACAATGAGTATTTTACCAAGACCCAATTTAGAAGCAATCAAAACCTATAAACCGGGCAAACCGATTGAAGAAGTTGCCCGGGAATTAAAACTGGAAGGAAAAATAGTCAAGCTCGCGTCGAACGAGAATCCATTAGGCACATCGCCCAAAGCCCTGCACGCAATGCAGAAAGCATTGCACGAGTCTTTTCTGTATCCGGATGATAATGCGTTTTATCTTAAAGCAAAGCTTGCGGATAAGCATAATGTCAATCCGGAAAATATCATTATTGGTAATGGTTCGGTCGAGTTAATCTATTTTGCCTGTTTGGCATATCTTAATCCGTACGAACGGTTGATGCGCAGTAATGGTTCGTTTCTGATGGCTAAAATCGGCACTGAAGTGATGGGCAGTGTAATTCAGGAAATTCCGTTAAAAGAATACCGTCACGATTTAGACCGGATGCTTAATTCGATAACTGCCCAGACTAAAATTATTTACATTGACAATCCGATTAATCCGCTCGGCACTTGTCTCTGGCATAATGAAATGGAAAAATTCTTGAGCAAGGTACCGGATTTTGTACTGGTCATTATTGACGAGGCATATTATGATTATATCACGACCAAAGAATATCCGGACTCGTTCAAATTCCTGACCGAAGGCAAGAATGTATTAGTCTTGCGGACTTTTTCCAAGATACATGGTCTGGCCGGTCTGCGCATCGGTTATGGCATTTCCAAGCCAGAAATCATCAGTGCTCTGATGAAAGTGCGGACGCCGTTCAATGCAAGCCGGCTCGCGCAAATCGGCGCAACCGCGGCACTGGATGATACGACGCATATCAAGCGCAGCCGCAAAGTCAATGAAGCGGGTAAAAGATATCTGTATAAAGAACTGAAAAAACTGAAGGTTTTCCATTTACAGACCTATGGTAATTTCGTCTTTGCAAATTTTGCGACCGATTCCAAAGAGATCTTTGAAGAACTGCAAAAGAGAAAGGTCATTGCCCGGATGATTAAAGAATACGGATTTCAGAATGCTTTGCGCATCAGCATCGGCACGCCGGCAGAGAATAAGAAAATGATTGCGGCATTGCAGGAAGTGCTCAAAGCATAAAACAGTGAGTAGCAAGCAGTGAGGAGCGAGGAGAATAATGTAGTGATTGTCGGCAAACCGAATGTCGGCAAGTCCACGCTCTTTAACCGGATTGTACGCAAGCGGATTGCGATTACGATGAAAGAGAGCGGCACAACCCGGGACCGGATTAAAGTCGCGACCGAATGGCGGGGCAGAAGGTTTTATTTGACTGATACGGGCGGATTTATTCCGGATGAGACGCTCGAAATTACCCGTAAAGTCAACCAACAGATACGCAATGCAATTAGTCTTGCGGATGTAGTCATATTTCTGGTCGATGGTTCAGCATCACCAACAATACAGGATTTTGCGATTGTTGAGATGCTCAGAAAAGAGAACCCACCATATATTTTGGCGGTCAACAAAACAGATATAAAAAATACCAGGGATAATATTGCGGAATTTTACCAGTTCGGTGCCAAAGAGATGGCGCAGATTTCAGCTGAACACGGTCGCGGAGTTGCGGAACTGCTTGATAAAGTTATTGAAACTTTGCCGCCGGGACACAAAGACACAGAGCAAGAAAAAACAGAATATGCAAAACTAAACCTATTGATTATCGGCCGGCCCAATGTCGGCAAATCAATGTTTCTAAACTGTATCTTGAAATCGGAACGGGCGATTGTTTCTGATGTGCCGGGCACGACCCGGGATGCGATTGAAGAAGAGTTTGTCCTGGATAATAAAAAATTCCGAGTCATTGATACCGCCGGATTGAGAAGAAAATCAAAAGTGACCGAGAGCGTTGAATATTTCAGTATTCAGAGAGTAATCAAACATATTCCGCAGGCAGATGTCGTGATATTATTGCTCGACTCGGTGACCGACACTTACCCGCCGACGCCGTTGACCAAACAGGACAAGACGATTATTGATCTGGTTCTGGCAAGAGGCAAGGCAATGGTAATCGGGCTTAATAAGATTGACTTGATTTCATCAAGTGAAAGAAAAATTCTTATCAATAATACGAAATTCGAACTGAAGAATTTTAATTTTATTCCGATTGTATTAACATCGGCACTTAAAAACAAAGGGATTGAGGAGACCATCCGAAAAGCGGTTGATGTGTATGAGCAGGGCGGAAAACGGGTGAGCGAAGAATTAATCGGAGAGGTTATTCTGCCCAGATTGCAGGATAAATTGCCGTCGCATCGAGCTCGATATATATATTTAAAACAAATCGGAACAAGACCGCCTAAATTCAATCTCATGACCAATGTGCCGGCTGATGTCAAAGATTCGTATAAGCGGTTTGTCTTGAACGAACTGCGCAATTATTTCGGTTTTGCCGGTAATGATATCCACCTGAAAATAACTAAAAAGTCTTGACCTTAGTTTTTATTTCATTATAATAAATAACATAGGTTCTGGTCATTTCAAAAGGATTTAATTGATTAACGATTCATTAATAAAACATCAGCAAACAAAACAAAACAAGATATGGAGGCATTATGGACAAAGAATTAGTCCAGGTTGCTTTAAATACAGCCAAGCTTAAAGGCGCAACTTATGTGGATGTCCGTTTGATTCGCAAGCAGGACGAAAGCATCCAAATGAAAAACGGCCGGGTCGAAGCAATGAAACGAGACGATGATTCAGGCATTGGCATCCGCGTGATTGCCAACGGCTGCTGGGGATTTGCCGCAACTGCCAAACTCAATAAAGAAGATGTGGCAAAGACTGCCGCATTAGCCGTGCGCGTGGCAAAAGCATCGTCAACTCTCAAAGCGAAAGATGTACTGCTTGATTCTAAATCAAAAGTTGTCGGCGCGTATCAGACTAAAGTCGAAATAGACCCGTTTACGGTTTCATTAGACCAGAAACTGGCTCTGCTTCTGGAAGCAGACAAGATTATGCGCAAGGTCAAAGGCGTGGCTCTGGTTGAAAGCGAACTTTCTTTTTCTAAGAAATTCCAGATTTTTGCGGCAAGCGATGATTCGTATATTGAGCAGTGGATTTACCAGTCTGGCGGCGTGATTGCGGCAACCGCGGTCAAAGGCAATGTGACTGGTGAGCGTTCTTATCCGGGTATGCGCGGACATTATAAAACTGCCGGTTATGAGTTTATCGAATCTCAGAAGTTTTTAGACCATGCCGAGCGAGTTGGTGAAGAAGCGGTCGCATTGACCACAGCAAGAGATTGTCCGGATATTACGACAGCAATTATCACCGACGGCTCGATGACCGCAATTCAGATTCACGAAACGATCGGTCATCCGACCGAACTTGACCGGGTCTTGGGAACCGAAGTGAGTTTAGCCGGCAAGAGCCATCTCACGATTGATAAGATGAAAAAATTCCAGATGGGTGCGCCGCATGTCAATATCACGCACGACGCGACGATTCAAGGCGGGCTCGGTTCGTTCGGATATGATGACGAAGGTATTCCGGCTCAGAAAACTTATCTGATTAAAGACGGCATGTTTAATGATTATCTGACTTCACGCGAAACCGCGCCGGTAATTAATCAGCAGTCGAACGGCGCGATGCGGGCTGACTCGTGGGCAGCAATTCCGATTATTCGTATGACCAATATCAATCTCTTACCCGGTACCTGGAAACTGGAAGATTTGATTGCTGATACCCAAGACGGCATTTACTTAGAATCGGCCGGCTCGCCGAGTATTGATGATATGCGGCTCAATTATCATATCTCGTCTGAAATCGGCTGGCTCATTAAGAACGGTAAAAAGACTGAAATGGTAAGACGGCCTTCATACTCTGGTATCTCTTATGAAATCTGGCGCAACTGCGATGCGATTTGCAATGAGGATTATTGGGAAGTCTGGGGCGTGCCCAATTGCGGTAAAGGCGACCCGATGCAGACCATGACGGTCGGTCACGGCGCCGCACCAGCGCGTTTCCGAAATATTAAACTCGGAAAATAACATTAAGAATGTTTGATTACACAGATTATTAAAAGATTACACAGATTGGCATATGGATAACACTAAAAATAAGAATTTAATTACTCAAAAGATAATCGGATGCTGTTTTAAGGTTCATCGAGAGTTAGGACCAGGTTTTAATGAAAAAATATACCATAACGCATTGAAAGCATTATTCGATAGTGAAGGATTAAAATATGAAACCGAGAAAGAGTTTGAGATCTTATTTTTTGGTAAGCGGATCGGGTTCTTAAGAGCAGATTTGGTTGTCGAAAATCAGGTAATGGTTGAGATTAAATCACTGGCCGGAAATATTCCAGCGGTTTTTATCCAACAATTACTCGCTTATTTGAAAGCTTCTGGTTTACACATCGGTTTATTGATAAATTTTGGTAATAAAAGTTGCCAAATTAAACGCTTAGTGTTTTAATCTGTGAAATCAAGATTTAATCCGTGTAATCAAGTATACCGAGGAGGTATCTAATGATTGATAAGAAGAAAACTAAAGATTTATTAAACAACGCATTAAAACCAACCGATATGATTGAAATCGGGATTATGTCCAACCAGCGCGGTACGACCCGGTTTGCCAATTCTGTGATTCATCAGAATCTGACCGTGGAAAATCCTTATGTCTGGACCAGAGTAATTATGGACGGTCCTGAGGGCAAAAAAATCGGCGGCGTGTCGAGCCGGGATTTGAGTGTTAATGGAGTGAAGACCGCAATCCGCAAAGCGACTGACATTGCGAGTTTTGCAACACCGGATAAAGAATTCGTGAGTCTGCCCAAACCGGCCATGGTAAAGTCAAAAGGCAAAAGTCAAAAGTCAAAAGTGCCAGAGAGCATAACCCCAGAGCAAAGAGCGAGTGCAGTACGAAAAATCACGAGTGTCTGTAAAAAGCATAAACTCGATGTGGCGGGCGTGATTCATACTTCAAGTTACAGTCTTGGTATCGCAAATAATTTTGGCATTAACCAATATGCGAGCGGTGCGGATACTTATACGACAATCACGGCAATGGCAGAAAACAGTTCTGGTTTTGCATCAGCGATTGATAAGAAGTTCACCAATATTGACTTTGAAAAACTGGCTGAGATTGCCTGCCAAAAAGCGATATTATCTAAAAATCCGAAACAAGTCGAACCTGGTGCTTATACGGTTTTGTTGGAGCCGGATGCAGTGGCTGAGTTTATCACCTTTTTGGGCTGGCTTGAATTTGGCGCCAAAGCGTTTGCCGAGAAACGCTCGATTATGTCCAAGAGCATTGGCAAAAAGATTACTGGTGCCAATATCACGATTACAGATGACTGCACTCATCCCAAAGTCAACCAGTTCCCGTTCGATTTTGAAGGCGTGCCCAGAAAAAAAGTCGCTTTTATTGACAAAGGCGTTGCCAAAGGCGTGGTGTTTGATTCGTTCTATGCCAATAAACTCAAGAAACCGAATACGGGCCATGCTTTACCGCAACCGAGTGCTTATGGTCCATATCCTTCGACACTGATTATCAAACCAGGCAATACTTCAATGAAAGATATGCTCAAGACGGTTGACAAAGGCATATTAATCACGCGTTTCTGGTACACCCGGGTGGTTGACCCGGATAAGACATTGATTACTGGTCTGACCCGCGACGGCACTTTCTGGGTTGAGAAAGGCGAGATTAAATACGGTATCAAAAACCTGCGCTATACGATTAATATTTACGAGACCTTAAAAAATGTGCTGGCGATTTCCAAAGAAACAGTCCTGTCTGGTGAGTTTACTCAGACCGTGGCACCGGCTTTGCTCATAAAAGACTTTACTTTTACGGGTAAGACACAATACTAATAAATAGCAAATATAACTGAGGACACAGAGATTTTCTGTGTCCTCTTTTTTTTACCGTCGATTTTATATCTTATCTATTTTGTAATTACTATTCGTTCAATATATCTCTGGTTATTAGTAGTTACAGAAACAAAATAGACGCCGTTTTTTATTCCATCGAGCGATACTCTCGTCATATTGTCATGCTGAGCAGAGCGAAGAATCTCTCGAACCAGTTTGCCGGAAATATCATAGATTTGTATGTGGTCAGCGGTTTGCGAAAAGCGGATAGTGAAATAGTTTCGTGCCGGATTTGGATAGACTGAAACTCTTAACTCTCCATTTCCTGAACCCATTAACTCATTTATCCCCGATGCCTGCACATATTTGATGGTTGCATAATCAATGCTGGTGCCTGAACCAGTGCTAAAACCGGCCACATAGACATTACCTGAATTATCAACCGCGACTGCCTGACCACGGTCACCGTAATTTCCAGGTCCGTTATATCTTTGCACCCATTGCTCAACACCAGCAGAATTATACTTAATTGTCGCATAGTCAGATGTATACAAAAGACTGCCGGTACGACTTTGACCAGTCACATAGACATTACCCTGCGCATCAAGCGCAATCGCATAAGCATTATCACCAACATTTCCAGGTCCATTATATCTTCTGACCCACAAAGTGTCGCCAGCAGAATTATACTTAATTGTCGCATAGTCAATAGAAGTACCTGAACCCCAACTAGTACCTGTCACATAAACATTGTTTTGACCATCAACCGCTATCGCACAAGCCTCATCAGTACTATTTCCCGGTCCGTTATATCTTTGCACCCATTGCTCGACGCCGGCTGAATTATACTTGATCGTCGCATAATCATTATAAGTGGGTGGACCAGCATTGCACTTACCGGTAACATAAACATTACCCTGCGCATCAAGCGCAATCGCATTAGCCCAATCATATTCATTTCCAGGTCCATTATATCTTCTGACCCATAAGGTATCGCCAGCAGAATTATACTTAATTGTCGCATGGTCAGTCAAAGTGCTTGTACTATAACTTTCACCGGTCACATAAACATTACCCTGCGCATCAAGCGCAATCGCAGCAGCCCCATCATGACTATTTCCTGGTCCATTATATCTTGCAACCCATTGCTGGACACCAGCAGAATTATACTTAATTGTCGCATAGTCTTCAGAACCAGATGCACTGGTACTTCTGCTATAACCGGTCACATAAACATTACCTGAAGAGTCAAGAGCAATCGCACGAGCATTATCAGTACTATTTCCCGGTCCATTATAACTTCTTACCCATAGGGTCTCGCCGTTTGAATTATATTTTATTGTTACAAAATCAGCTCCTGAGCCAGCACCAGTACTGTAACCAGATACATAAATATTTCCAGCACCATCTATTGCGATTGCATTAGCACCATCAGCACTATTTCCCGCTCCATTATATCTGCTTTCCCATACTATATCACCGTCTGCATTATATTTGACGGTTGTACAATCCAGGTTGGTACCTGAGCCAGTGCTCGCTCCAGCAACATAGATATTGCCTGAATCATCAACCGCGATTGCTCGTGCGGTGTCGGCACTATTTCCAGGTCCATTATATCTTCTGACCCAGGCAGTATCGACCTGCGCGAATAAAACATTTGCACATACCAAACAGCCGGCACAAATTACAAATAACAACTTATTACTTTTACTCATTGTATCCTCCCATAATTTTATTATGATTTGTTTTTAGTTTATTATTTAATGTTTTTATAATTGTCGGGAATGACTGGCAAAATTGATTGGTTGAGCCGATAGTCGGAATACAAACAGGGGAAAATGGTTTTGGCGGTGGTCGCAAACACTTCAAGTCCTGCCTGAATAAAAGAACAAACAGAAAATTACAGGCAGAATTGATTGAAATAGAGGAAAACTTTTCTTTTTTTATAGAATTCCTTTCTATATTTATTTTGCTGAATATAACAAATAAACAAGTCGTTGTCAAGGGGCAGCTTAAGAACGGTTTTTCCGAGTGGCAAACCATATGCCATAATCGGTTATGGCATCAGATATGGGTTCAAAAACTTATCCGTATATGCACGCGGGTTCGGGCGCGGTGATGCAGGATAATTTCTAAGATATATCAAAGTATGATTGTAACGATGTGCTGAACTAAGTTTTTATAGCGAATCAGAATGGA
>Ga0208244_100592_pt1 | contig 31442 bp, 25 predicted proteins | sample SubbioCR12Aug_5A_FD_184828 | JGI IMG/M metagenome (GOLD analysis project Ga0208244, IMG submission 184828) | Serpentinite rock and fluid subsurface biosphere microbial communities from McLaughlin Reserve, California, USA - CR12Aug_5A (SPAdes) | ecosystem: Environmental > Terrestrial > Deep...
TTTTAATAAGTCATCAAGTAATTGCTCTTGTGATGCTCCTGTTAACTCTTGGAATAAGTTGCGGATTTCTTGTATTGTTTTCATTTGGCAAAGATAATATATTTGCTGATATATTTAGAACTTAGCTATAAAAATCAATGAAGCATTTAATTGTCGTAACATTCAGACTAAAAGCCTTTGCAAAATACTTGAATGTTAAGAAAAAGTTATCAACAATGTGGGAGAAAGTGGTACAAAGTGGTAATTTTTTTATTATTTTAGCCACTTGAAAACCAATAGTGGAGAAAATGACAAATCTTTTAGGAGAATTTGAATGTAGGTTGGACGCAAAAGCGCGTCTGGCTTTGCCTTCCGGCCTTAAGAAGCAGCTTGCTCAGAACGAGCAGGATAGGTTTGTCATTAACAGAGGTTTCGAAAAAAATCTTGCACTCTATCCTGAAAAAGAATGGATTCAAATAACCAAGGAAATAAATTCACTGAATTTATATAACAAAAAGAACAGGGAGTTTGTGAGATATTTCTATCGTGGCGCAACTGAATTAACAACAGATGCAGCAAGCAGAATATTAATACCAAAATCGCTGCAGGAATACGCAGGGATTGACAAAGATATCGTTCTTATAGCTTATGGACAAAGGATTGAAATCTGGGCTAAGGATGTTTATGAGGAAATGCTGAATAAAGAGCCGGAAGACTTTGCAACTTTAGCAGAAGAGGTAATGGGGAAAATCAACAAAACCAATAATGAAGACTTACCATAACCCTGTTTTGCTAAAAGAATGTATTGAAGGATTAAATATTAATCCAAACGGCATTTACGTCGACGTTACATTTGGAGGAGGAGGCCATTCAAGAGAAATACTAAGCAAACTAACAGCCGGAAAACTAATTGCATTCGACCAAGATGAAGACGCTCTTAAAAATACAATTGAAGATGAAAGATTTAACCTTATTAATGAAAACTTCAGGTATTTGAAGAATTTTTTGAGGTATTACGGAGCAATTCCTGTAGATGGCATTCTTGCAGACTTAGGAGTTTCATCATACCAGATAGACAATGCAGAGAAAGGGTTTTCTACCAGAAACGAAGGGCCATTAGATATGCGAATGAGCAAAAACACTGCAATGTCAGCCAAGGAAATCGTAAATGAGTATGATGAAATACAACTTAAAGAGACATTTAAATTGTATGGCGAGCTAAACAATGCAGGAAAGATTGCTCAGGAAATTGTAAAAGTTAGAAAAACTCAGACAATAGAAACGACAACACAACTTATGAGTGCTTTAAAAACATTTGCACCAAGGGGTAAGGAAAACAAATTCTTTGCTCAGTTATTTCAGGCGCTGAGAATTCAAGTTAACAATGAGCTTGAAAGTTTACAGGAGTTATTAAAGCAAAGTATTGAGGTGTTGAAGCCGGGAGGAAGGCTTGTTGTAATTAGCTATCATAGCTTAGAAGACAGAATAGTAAAAAACTTTATGCGCTCAGGAAATTTAGCAGGATATATTGAAAAAGACTTTTACGGCAATAATCTTTCTCCAATAAATCAGGTTGGGAAATTAATTATACCTGAAGATAAGGAAATAGAACAAAACAGCAGAGCAAGAAGTGCCAAATTAAGAATTGCAGAAAAAATAAATATTAATGACTGAAAACGTTTTAAAAACCCCCGACCAAGAAAAAAAGGGAAAACCCAAAAGCCAGGGTGTCTTCCAAAGCATCCTTGACGGGTCTATCCTTCAGGGCACTAAGATGATTTCTTTACTGCCCTTTTTGTTTTTTATGACGTTTTTAGCATTTATCTTAATTTTCAACACATATTATGCTGAAAAGAAGGCAAGAAAAATTGAAGTATATCGTAAAGAAGTGGTTGAGTTACACCTTAACCATATCTCTGTGAAGTCAGAATTAATGTATCTAAGCAATCAGTCTGAAATTACAAGAAAACTTAAAAGCAAAGGATTTGAGGAATCAGTTGTTCCTCCTAGAATAATAAAAGAGCAAAAAAGAAAAAGGTCAATCTTTTTCAGAACATTTACAGGAAAATAACATCTTAAAAACAAATGGAAAAGACAAAAAAAGAAATATTGTGGAGGATTTACATTCTGTATTTTCTTACAGCAATATTCGCTATTGCTATTTTCCTAAAAGTAATATATATTCAGGTAGTTGAAGGAGAAAAGTGGCGTGAACTGGCTGTGAGCACATCAATGAGATACTTCAACATTGAGGCCATCAGAGGAGATATATGTGCAGACGACGGCAGATTGCTTGCTACCAGCATTCCGATGTATGAGATACGGGTAGATTTAAGTTCAAATGTAATTGACAGTGATATATTTTCAAGAAAAGTAGATTCTCTGGCATTATGCTTATCCAATTTATTCAAAGACAGGTCGCAACAAGAATACAAAAACTCTTTATTACAAGCAAGAAGACAGCAAGACAGATATTATCTGGTGAAAAGAAATGTTTCTTACACACAGATGAATTTGTTAAAACAATTTCCGATTTTCAACCGTGGGAGATATAAGGGTGGCTTGCTAATAATAGAGCACAAACGCAGAGAAATGCCATTTAAAAGCTTAGCTTCAAGAACAATTGGATATGAGAGAGGTGGCGCATATGTTGGTTTAGAAGGAGCATATAGAGAACAACTTGAGGGAGTACATGGAAAGCGCTTAATGCAGCGCACAAGCGGAGGATTATGGATGCCTGTGAGTAGTGAAAATGAGATAGAGCCAAAAAACGGCAGAGACATTATTACTACAATAAATATAAACATACAAGACGTTGCAGAAAATGCATTAAAAGACCAATTAAACAGATACGAAGCTCAGCATGGAACAGTTGTAGTAATGGAAGTTGCAACCGGCCACATAAAAGCAATATCTAATCTTACACGAACAGAAAGTGGTAGATATGAGGAAACATTCAACTATGCTATAGGAGAAAGTACTGAACCCGGATCAACATTTAAGCTTGCTTCAATGATAGCAGCTCTTGAAGACAACCTTGTTAATCCTGAAGACATTATCAATACAGGAGATGGCAAAATTACCTATTCCGATAGAGTAATGACAGACACACGAAAAGAAGGCTTCGGAAAAATAACAGTAAAACATGCCTTTGAAGTATCGTCGAATGTCGCAATGTCGCAAATCATTAACAACGGATATAAAAACGACCCCATGAAATTTATAAATAAATTAAGAGCAATGGGGCTCGACAAACCTCTTGGAATAGAAATATATGGAGAAGGGGCACCTGTTATTAATGATGTGAAAAGCCCAAATTGGTCTGCAGTATCACTTCCTTGGATGGCGATTGGTTATGAAGTATCATTAACTCCTTTACAAATACTTACATTCTATAATGCAATTGCAAATGATGGAAAAATGGTTAAACCAATATTTGTAAAGGAGATTAGACAAACAGGAAAATCCATAAACAGATTTGAAACAACTGTAATAACTCGCCAGATTTGTTCTGCCAAAACACTCAAAATTGTAAAAGAAATGCTTGAAGGTGTAGTAGAAAACGGCACAGCGCAAATAATAAATACGCCATTATATAAGATAGCAGGTAAAACAGGAACTGCCCAGGTAGCAGACAGAAGTGGTGGCTACAAAAGACAGCAAGGCGTGGTATACAGAGCCTCTTTTGCTGGATACTTCCCGGCCGACAGCCCGATGTATTCAATGATAGTTGTTGTGCACAACCCAAAAGGATGGATTTACACTGGAAGTCAGATAGCGGCGCCTGTTTTCAAGAAAATATCCGACAGAATTTACGCTACACATATTAATATGCCCGAGAAAGAGCAAGAAGAAAACATACTTGCGTGGCTACCTTCATTCAGAATGGCAAACATCGAGGATCTTAAAGAAATATATTCACATTTTGATTGTAAATTAGTTGGAATGCCACAAAACCAATGGGTTCAATCTATTGCTAACAATGATACTATTGTTTTTAGAGAAAGAGAATTTGTATCAAATCTTGTTCCAAATGTTGTAGGAATGGGACTAAGAGACGCCCTTTTTGTTCTTGAAAATGCAGGCTTAAGAGTAAGATTTAACGGCAAGGGCATTGTAAGAAAACAAAGCATAAGCCCGGGAATAAAGATATCTGAAGGAAGTGAAATATTAATTGAATTATCATAACAAACATTGAAAAAACTAGCTGACATATTATATAAAGCAGATCTTCTGGAAATAACCGGATCTACAGACATCGCTATTAAGTCAATTATTTTCGACTCCCGCGATGTGGAAAAAGGATGCTTGTTTGTTGCTGTAACTGGGACTAATGTAGATGGACATAGTTATATTGACAAGGCCATTGCAAAAGGAGCAATTGCAATAGTATGCGAGAAATTGCCCGAAAACATTAGCAGCAATATCACATATGTGAAAGTAAAAAGCTCTTCATACTCTTTAGGTGTAATTTCGTCAAACTTTTTCGACAACCCTTCAGAAAAACTTAAGCTAATAGGTATTACAGGAACAAATGGAAAAACTACTGTAGCTACATTGCTGCATAAGATGTTTATGAAGATGGGTGAAAAATCAGGATTACTTTCCACAGTTTGCAACAAAATTGGGGAAAGAGAAATTGAATCTTCACATACAACTCCTGATGCTGTGAGTTTGAATAAACTACTGAAGCAAATGACAGAAGAAGGATGCACTCATTGTTTTATGGAAGTGAGCTCACATTCGGTTGTTCAAAACCGTATAGCAGGATTATTTTTCTCTGGAGGAGTTTTCACTAATCTATCTCAGGACCACCTTGACTATCATAAAACATTTAAAGATTATCTCTTAGCAAAAAAAGGATTTTTCGACATTTTACCTGCTACCGCCTTTGCAGTTACAAATGTTGACGACAAGAACGGATGGATAATGCTTCAAAATACAAAGGCTGGTAAATACTCATATAGTTTGCATTCAATGGCGGATTACAGAGCAAAAATCGTCGATAACTCAGCATCTGGACTAGGATTAGAAGTTATGGGCGTAGAAGCATGGTTCAAGCTTGTAGGAAGATTTAACGCATATAATATACTAGCAATTTTCTCCACAGCCTGCTTACTGGGGAAAAACAAAAATGAAACACTAAAAATCTTAAGTGGGTTAGATGCAATAGAAGGCCGTTTCCAATTACTCGTAAGTCCTGACAAAATAAATTGTATTGTTGACTATGCGCATACTCCCGACGCACTTGAAAATGTTCTAAAAACACTGATTGAAATTAATCAGAATAAAAATAACAAGATAATAACGGTTTTTGGTTGTGGTGGAAATAGAGATGCTTTGAAACGACCATTAATGGGGTCTGTTGCAACAAGATACAGCCATCAGGTAATTATCACAACTGATAATCCAAGATTTGAAGATCCTGACACAATTACACAAGACATTCTTAATGGAATAGAAAAAAATGCCAGGAAAAAAACCCTGACAATCCTTAACAGAAAAGAAGCAATAAAAACAGCCTGCTCAATAGCCAGCCCCGGAGATGTTATTTTAGTTGCCGGCAAAGGACATGAAAAATATCAGGAAATCAATGGCATAAAACATCATTTCGACGACTACGAATTGTTGCTTGAAATATTTGGTTTAGAAACTTAAAGTATAACACTTAACAAAAAACATTATGTTGTACTACTTATTTGATTATTTGCACAGCAATTTCAACATACCTGGAACAGGAGTATTCCAGTATATTTCCTTTAGGTCAGCAATGGCAATAATTCTGTCGTTATTAATTTCATTAATAATTGGCAAAAAAATAATATATGCGCTTCAAAGGAAACAGGTAGGTGAAAGCATAAGAAACCTTGGACTGCAAGGTCAAATGGAAAAGCAAGGCACTCCGACTATGGGCGGACTAATTATTATTGGCTCTATTTTAATTCCTACATTACTATTGGCCAAGCTAAACAACATATATATCATATTAATGATTATTTCTGTTATTTGGCTTGGAATCATCGGATTTCTAGATGATTACATAAAAGTTTTTCGTAAAGACAAAGCAGGTTTACACGGCAGATTTAAGATTTTAGGTCAGATAGGTTTGGGAATAATTGTAGGAACTACATTATACTTTAGCGATAGCGTTGTTATAAGAGAAAAAAATGTTCCAGATTTTTCTTATGTATCGGCAGAAAGTGTCTCAGAGGTTCAAGCAGCATCCAAAACAGCTTTCTCTAAAGAGTCAGTAAAATCAACAAAAACGACTATTCCATTTTTCAAAAACAATGAGTTCGACTACGCTATAATTCTTAAATTCTTAGGCAAAGATTATCAAAAATGGGCGTTTTTAATTTTTATCCCATTAGTGATTTTAATAATTACAGCAGTTTCAAACAGCGCAAATGTAACAGATGGGCTGGATGGTCTTGCAACGGGCTCTTCGGCGGTTATAGGAGTAACACTAGGCATATTGGCCTATGTATCAGGCAATACAATAATTGCTGATTATCTTAATATAATGTATATCCCTCAGTCGGGCGAACTTGTGATATTTATGGCAGCATTTGTTGGTGCCTGCATTGGCTTTTTATGGTACAACTCCTACCCTGCCCAGGTATTTATGGGAGACACTGGAAGTTTGACTTTAGGCGGAATTATTGCTGTTTTCGCTATAACTATCAGAAAAGAGTTATTAATCCCGGTTTTGTGTGGAGTGTTTTTCGTCGAAAGCCTTTCGGTAATAATTCAGGTAACGTGGTTTAAAATAACAAAAAAGATATATGGTCAGGGAAGAAGAGTTTTTAAAATGTCGCCCCTACACCACCATTTTCAATTAAAAGGTTATCACGAAGCAAAGATTGTTCAAAGATTCCTGATTGTGGGAATCTTGCTTGCAATTTTTGCTGTTATAACGCTTAAGTTGAGATAAAAAATGGACAGCAAAATCGTCATACTTGGCGGAGGTGAAAGCGGCACAGGAGCTGCAATTCTAGCGAAGAAAAGGGGTTTTGACGTGTTTCTGTCTGATTCAGGAAAAATAAAGGAAAAATATAAAAACGCTCTTATACATTATGAAATTGACTGGGAAGAAGGAGGTCATTCTTTAGAAAGAATATTTTCTGCAAATGAAGTAATTAAAAGCCCTGGAATACCTGACAAAGCTTCTTTGATAATGCAAATAAAAGAAAGAGGAATATCGGTTATCTCAGAAATAGAATTTGCAGCAAGGTTTTCGAAAGCTAAGAAGATTTGCATTACCGGAAGCAATGGAAAAACAACAACTACACTGCTTACTTATCATATACTAAAAAAAGCAGGGTATAATGTAGGAATTGGAGGAAATGTTGGCAAAAGTTACGCATGGCAGGTGGCAGAAAATGATTTTGAATATTTTGTACTCGAAATTTCAAGCTTTCAACTGGATGGAATGTTCGATTTTAAAGCAGACATCTCTGTTCTTTTAAATATTACGCCAGATCATTTAGATAGATATGAATATTCATTTGAAAAGTATGTTGAATCAAAAATGAGAATATTGCAAAATCAGACACATGATGACCATTTTATATATAATGCAGACGATCCGGTAATTTCAGAGTGGCTAAAAAATAAACATACTTTACCTCAGCAGCATCCATTCTCAGCAAAGGTGGAAACTATAAGCGGAGGTTTTTTAAAAGACAAAAAAGAAATAGTTATAAATATTAATAATGTTGAATTAAAAATTGATACTATGGAAATGACCATTCAGGGCATTCACAACGCATACAACTCTATGGCGAGTGGCATAGCTGCACGTCTTGTAGATGTTCGCAAAGACTTTATAAAACAAAGTTTTAGTGATTTTCAAAACATTGAACATCGACTAGAGTCAGTTGGATATGTCAAGGGCATAGAGTTTATAAACGACAGCAAAGCTACAAATGTCAACTCAACATGGTATGCTCTTGAGTCGATGACAAAGCCAGTAATTTGGATAGTTGGCGGTCAGGAAAAAAGCAACGACTATTCGGAGCTAATACCTTTAGTTCAAAGTAAGGTAAAGGCTATTGTATGCCTTGGCAAGAATAACAAAAATATTATAAAGGCTTTTAAAAAATACTCGTCTCAAATAATAGAGACTACTTCGGCAGAGGATGCAGTTCAAACAGCATACAAACTGGGCTCCCCGGGAGATATTGTTTTGCTTAGCCCTGCGTGCGCAAGTTTCGATTTATTTGAAAACTTTGAAGAGAGAGGGCATAAATTTAAACAAGCAGTATATGATTTGTAAATAAATCACACATGGTAAAATTATTTGAATATATAAAAGGTGATAGAATAATATGGATGATAGTAATGCTGCTATCCATATTCTCATTATTGGCTGTTTATAGTAGCACCGGAACACTGGCTTACAAATTTAAAGCAGGCAACACTGAGTATTTTCTAATAAAACACCTTATAATTCTGGCTTTCGGGCTAGGATTAATGTTTGTTGCTCACAAAGTTAAATACACATACTATTCCAGAATATCGCAATTGGCAATAATAATAGCCGTACCATTGCTTTTAGCCACATTATTGATGGGAACAAGCGTAAACGATGCCAACAGATGGTTAACTCTTCCTGTAATAAACTTAAGCTTTCAAAGTTCCGACTTCGCTAAGTTGGCACTCATAATGTATTTGGCTAGAATTCTTACTAAAAAACAAGATCAAATAAAAGATTTCAAATCTGCCTTTATACCAATTATGCTGCCTGTAATAGTTATATGTGGACTTATTCTACCATCGAACTTCTCAACAGCAGCAATACTTTTTGTTACATCAATAGTGATAATGTTTATAGGAAGAATTAACATTAAATACATCTTGGCAATAGCACTAGTAGGAGGATTAGCGTTATCCATTTTCCTTTTGATATTGATGCAGTCATCAGATCAAGGGCGCTTACACACATGGAAAAACAGGGTGGAAAACTTTGTTAACCCGAGCGAGGCTGATAATTATCAAACTGATCAGGCCAAAATTGCTATTGCAACAGGAGGTGTTCTAGGTAAATTACCCGGGAACTCAACTCAAAGAAATTTTCTCCCTCAAGCCTTTTCCGATTTTATTTATGCAATAATAGTCGAAGAGTATGGCCTCTGGGGAAGCTTTCTTATTTTGCTTTTTTATATGATATTTATGTACAGGGGAGTTAGAATTGCCCATAAGGCCCCCGGAACATACGGCTCTTTGCTGGTTGCCGGACTTACTTTTAGTCTGGTGTTTCAAGCAATGATAAATATGGCAGTTGCTGTTAACCTTTTACCGGTAACAGGCCAACCACTGCCACTGGTTAGCATGGGCGGAACATCATTATGGTTTACCAGCATTGCAATCGGGATAATATTAAGTGTTAGCAGAAAAATAGAAGAAAACAACATAGAAGAAACAGGAGGTGAATATGCCACTACATAAACCAATAAGAGTAATAATAGCAGGAGGTGGAACAGGAGGTCATGTATTTCCTGCCATTTCAATTGCAAATGCTTTAAAACAGAAAGTCTTGAATATCCAGATTCTTTTTGTCGGAGCTAAAGGAAGGCTGGAAATGAAGAAAGTACCTGAAGCCGGATATCACATTCTAGGACTAAAGATATCGGGTCTACAGAGGAAACTTACATTCAAAAACTTTGTTGTGCTGTATCGACTTATAGACAGCATGATAAGATCAAAAAATATAATAAAAAGGTTTAAACCTGACCTTGTAATTGGCGTGGGAGGTTATGCAAGCTTCCCAATTGTAAAATCAGCTATAAAGAAAAAAATACCAACATTAATTCAAGAACAAAACAGTTATCCGGGAGTATCAAATAAAATTCTTGGGAAAAAAGCCGACAAAATTTGTGTTGCTTACGAAGGCATGGAAAGATTTTTCCCAAAAGAGAAAATTTATCTTACAGGCAATCCAATTAGAAAAGAAATACTTGATTTTGAAAACAAAAAAGAGGAGGCATATAAATACTTCAACCTTAGCAAAGAAAAGAAAACTTTGCTTGTTTTTGGAGGAACTCTAGGCGCTAAATCTATAAACGAAGCTATAAAAGTAAACCTCAAATTATTCCTTTATAACGATGTTCAGATAATTTGGCAAACCGGGAAACTTTATTACCAAGATGCCACTGAATACGTGAAAGGATTGGAGAAATTTGACGTAAGAGTTTATGAATTTATAGACAGAATGGACCTAGCCTATTCATTAGCAGACGTAATTGTGAGCAGGTCTGGCGCAATTGCAGTTTCAGAAATATGCGCAATAAAAAAACCTGCAGTATTTATTCCTTCTCCAAACGTAGCAGAAGACCACCAGACAAAAAATGCTCTGGCTCTGGTAAATCACCATGCGGCAGTTATGGTAAAAGACCATGAGGTTAAGGAAAAGATAGGTTTCGCAGTAATGAATCTTTTCGATGATGATGAAAAGAGATTTAAATTAATTGAAAAAATTGCCGGACTTGCATACTACAATGCTGCCGACAACATTGCAGAAGTTGCTTTAAGTATAGTTAAATAATTATTATGGAATTGCAAAGTGTAAATAAGGTGTATTTCCTAGGAATTGGTGGCATTGGGATGAGTGCTTTAGCTAGACATTTTCTAGCAAAAGGCGTTTCTGTTTTTGGATACGACAAAACTCCTTCCGAGATTACCAATTCCCTCATTAATGAAGGAGCTGAGGTGCATTTTACAGATTCACCTGAACTAATTCCGGGAAACATAGACCTGATAATTTACACTCCCGCTATACCAAAAGAATTAAATGAGTTCATATTATTAAAAGATTCCGGCAAACCATTCTACAAAAGAGCAGAAATACTTGGCATGCTAGCAGAGGGGAAAAAAACCATAGCAGTTGCAGGCACGCACGGGAAAACTACTGTAAGCACAATAATTGCACATATTTTCAAAACAGCTAATATAAATTTCTCTGCATTTCTAGGTGGAATATCAGCAAATTACAACTCAAACTATATCACTAATGGCGACTGTGAATGGGTTGTTGCCGAAGCAGACGAATTCGATCGTTCGTTTTTAAACTTACATCCTGATATTGCCGTAATTACAGCCATAGACGCAGACCATCTGGATATTTATAAAAGTAAAGAAAACTTGATTGAATCATTCAGATTGTTTGCGCAAAATATTAAACCGAAAGGAACATTAATAATCAAAAATGGACTTGATACGCCTCTGGGGTATAAAGAAAAATTAATTAATTATCATAGCTGCAATCAATCAGACATTTACGCACAGAATATAGTTATTGAAAGTGGAAAATACTTTTCTGACTTTGCAGGGCTAATTGAAGGGAGCAATATACATTTAGGATTGCCAGGAAAACACAACCTCGAAAATGCTTTAGCGGCCTCTACAGTGTCTTTTTGTATTGGAATAAAACCAGAATTAATTTTCAATGCATTATCAACCTTTAAAGGTGTTAAAAGACGATTTGAGATATGCTACAACAAGAATAATACTGTTTATATTGATGATTACGCACACCATCCGGAAGAAATAAAAGCATGTATAAATGCAGCAAGAGAATTATACCCTAATAAAAAAATCACAGGCGTTTTTCAACCTCATTTATACTCAAGAACTAAAGATTTTGCCAATGATTTTGCTAAAAGTCTTTCTAATCTTGACGAATTAGTAATGCTTGACATTTACCCTGCCAGAGAAAAACCAATAGATGGGGTAAGTTCAGAGATTATTCTTAAAGATGTTTCAATAAAGGATAAAAGCATAATAACAAAGCAAAATTTAATTGATTTTTTAAAAACAAAAGACATTGAATTACTATTAACTATGGGAGCAGGCGACATAGATCGCTTTACAGAGCAAATAAAAGCAATGCTAGAATCAAGAGGAAAATAAATATGATTAAAAAGATAGTGAGAATTGTTTCTTATTCAATAATTGCTGTTGCAATATTTACATTGCTTGGGTTTGCTGTTGATAGCAATAAAAACAGTGAATGCTCTAGCTTTTTGGTTCATTTAAAATATGACCAAGACAACTTTTTTGTTGAGCAAGATGATGTTATGGCTTCAGTGAATGCATATTTAGGGAATATTGAAGGCAGAAAAATCTCTGACATCAAACTTGATGAATTGGAAAGAATAGTTAAGGATATGATTTTTGTTGAAAAAGCCCATGCATATAAAACTATCGACAGCGAAATACATGTAATTGTAGCCCCCAGAAAACCCCTTGTAAGGATTGTAAATGCATATAATCAATCATATTACATAGATACGAAAGGCAAATTAATGCCTGTAAGCAGAAAATACACAGCAAGAGTTCCAGTTGTATTTGGCAATGTTAAAACTTCGTATTCAGCATTATTAGATTTGAACGCGGGAGAAGAAAATTACCAGACTGATAAACTATTGCAAGATATTTTCATTTTATCAAAATATATAGCCGAAAATTCTTTTTGGAATGCATTTATAGACCAGATTTACATAACATCAAAAAGTGAATTTGAATTAATTCCTAAAAGTAATATACACACTGTTGAATTTGGAGGGATTGACGACATGGAAGAGAAATTTAGAAAATTGAAAATATTTTATATCGATGGCCTCACTAAAGTAGGCTGGCGCAACTATAATCGCATAAATATCAAATACAATAATCAGGTTGTTTGTTCTAAATAAATTAAATATATGGCAAATTCAGAAATAATAGTAGGATTAGACATTGGCTCAACAAAGATAGCCTGTCTGGTTGGCAAAAAAAACGAATACGGTAAAGTTGAAATATTAGGAGCCGGAAGAGCTGATTCCCTAGGAGTAAATAGAGGAATAGTTGCTAATATTCAACATACTGTTGAATCTATACAACAAGCAGTGAAAGAGGCTGAGCAAAAAGCCGGAGTAGATATTAATGTTGTAAATGTTGGAATTGCCGGTCAACACATCAGAAGCATTCAGCACAGAGGCAGCATTATGCGTCATAGTATTGAAGAAGAAATCAGCGAGGATGATGTTCATAATCTAACAGATAACATGAAGAAATTAGTACTTCCTCCCGGAGAGGAAATTATACATGTTATTCCGCAAGACTATATCATCGATAATGAACAGGGCATTAAAGAGCCAATTGGCATGTCGGGGATTTGCTTAGAAGCCAATTTTCATATTATAACAGGTGATGTTGGAGCAGCCAAAAACATTGAAAAATGTATCAGAAAGGCCGGCCTCGACATATCAACTATGATTCTCGAACCTCTTGCTTCTGCAGAATCTGTATTAAGTCTGGAAGAAAAAGAAGCTGGCGTTGTTCTTGTAGATATTGGTGGCGGCACAACAGATATCGCTATTTTCCAAGACAATACAATAAGACATACAGCAGTAATTCCTTTAGGAGGAAACGTAATTACCGAAGACATAAAAGAAGGCTGTTCTATAATAAAAACACAGGCCGAAGCATTGAAAGTAAATTTTGGTTCTGCGCTTGCCAGCGAAAACAAAGACGAAGAGATAGTATCTATCCCTGGATTGAAAGGCAGAGAGCCTAAAGAGATTTCACTAAAGAACCTTTCAAGTATAATTCAGGCTAGAATGGAAGAGATTATTGAACATGTGCATTACGAAATTAGAAGCTCCGGCTACGAAAAGAAACTTATAGCGGGAATCGTACTTACTGGTGGAGGAAGCCAGCTTAAACATATTGCTCAGCTGACAGAATTTAAAACAGGACTCGACACTCGCATTGGATATCCAAATGAACATTTGGCAAAAGTACCAAGTCCCGAAATAGCAAGTCCGATGTATGCAACTGGGGTTGGCTTGGTAATATTAGGATTTAATTACTCTGAAGCTCAAAAAAGACGCGTTAAAACAGGAAGTCAGACTGTGAAAAAAGACAAAGGACAAAGCTTCTTTGACAAAATGCTGGCAAAAGGCAAGCAGTTTTTTGACGAAGAAGATGCAAAATAATAGCTAAACAGCTATGGTTGTTAACATTTTAAGGCCTGATTCTGTTGATAAAACAATGAACATATCATAATATAACACATATTAATTAACTACTTTCGGCCATGGAAAAAAATGAAAACGATATTAAAATGATAAAATTTGATCTACCTAAAAATCAGTCATCTATAATTAAAGTTCTGGGTGTTGGCGGAGGCGGAAGTAACGCCGTTACGCATATGTATAAGCTCGGAATTCAAGGAGTTGACTTTATCATTTGCAACACTGATGCTCAGGCTCTGGAATTAAGTCCGGTGCCAAATAAAATTCAGCTAGGGGTCAACCTAACTGAAGGCAGAGGTGCTGGCAGCCTTCCATCTGTTGGCAAAAATGCCGCAATAGAGGATGCCGAAATGATTAAAGACGTGCTCAGCAAAAACACAAAAATGGTTTTCATTACTGCTGGAATGGGCGGCGGTACGGGAACCGGCGCAGCTCCTGTAATTGCTAAAGTCTCAAAAGAACTTGGAATCTTAACAGTTGGTATTGTAACTATTCCTTTCTCCTGGGAAGGCAGAAAAAGAAGACAACAAGCTGAAGAAGGAATCAAAGAACTAAAGCAATACGTTGACACACTTCTTATAGTTTGCAATGACAAGCTCAGAGAGCTTTATGGCAATATGTCATTTAGTGATGCATTTGGCAAGGCTGATAATGTTCTTGCAACAGGAGCGAAAGGAATTGCGGAAATAATAACTGTTACAGGAAACATCAATGTTGATTTTGCTGACGTCAAAACTGTAATGTCTGACAGTGGAGTTGCAATTATGGGCAGCGGATCTGCAGAAGGAGAAAACAGAGCTGTGGAAGCAGTTGAAATGGCACTCTCTTCTCCTCTTCTTAATGATAATAACATTAAGGGAGCAAACAAAATACTCCTAAATATCACAAGCGGCGAGGAAGAAATTACAATGGATGAGATTACTGAAATCACAGAATATATTCAGGTTGAAGCTGGCTCTACTGCTGATATAATCTGGGGCTTGGGTAAAGACAACTCATTGGGTAAGAAAATTAACGTTACTGTTGTAGCAACCGGATTCGGACAAAATACGGATCTTGGATATGAGCTTGAAGTTATTGCTCAGCAAAAAACTGTTTATCCACTTGATGAAAAAATTAACAAAGAAGTAGAAAGCTCAAATATTAACAAGGAAGAAGATAGCGAGCAGGAGATAAACGGAATGAGGCTTATTAGGAAGAAAACAATTTCTGAAAATACTAATCCTTCTGCTGAAAAAAATTACACTTTCGAGTTTGAGGTTGAGACTTCAAAGAAAACATCATCAGGAAATGGAGCCAACATACCTTCTTTTGAAGATAACACCGCTGAAGAACAAAAAATTAGTGATTACGATAATATCACTACAAAAGAATTAGAACAAAAATCTAAAGATAGGGAGCAAAAACTAAGAGAATTGAGCTTAAAACTTAAAACTCCAGAAGGCCTTCTAGAGTTGGAAAAACAACCTGCTTTTGTAAGAAGGAATGTTGCACTTAGTAAAGTTCCCGACAGTTCAGAATCTCACATTTCAAGATACGTTTTAAAAGAAAGCAACAATAAAGTAGTTCAGATTAAATCAAATAACTCTTTTCTGCATGACAATGTTGATTAAGAACTAGTTATCAATTACTGTTTTATTGACCCTCAAAAGCAGGCTATCAACTAGCAGCCTGCTTTTTACTTTATTATTCAACTAAGCCTCACGTTTATAATGCATTACTGAGTTTTTATTCGTACTTTTGCAGGCTTAAATTATAAAAAATGCACAAATCAGGCTTTGTAAGTATAATAGGACGTCCAAATGTTGGCAAGTCAACATTAATGAATGCTTTTTTAGGGGAAGACCTTTCAATTACCAACCCTAAGGCACAAACGACAAGACATAGAATTTTAGGAATATTAAATAGCGAAGATTATCAGATTGTTTTTTCCGACACTCCGGGTATTATAAAACCAGGATACAAGTTGCAGGAATATATGATGTCATTTGTTACATCATCACTCGAAGATGCAGATATGTTTCTTATAGTAACTGAGATTGGGGAAGACCTTCAGGAAGCAGACATTATAGAAAACATAAGAAAATCAAGTGTTAGAACAGTTTTGATTATAAATAAAATTGATTTATCAGATCAAAAATCTGTTGAAGAAAAAATTAAAATATACGCTAAAAGGTTCCCTAATTGGGAGATTATGCCTGTTTCAGCAATTAATGGCTTCAACATTCAAAAGGTATTAAACTACGTTACAGATTACCTCCCCGAGGCGCCACCATATTTCCCAAAAGACGAAATGTCTGACCGTCCGGTAAGGTTTTTTGTTTCTGAGATTATTCGCGAAAAGATTTTATCGTTATACCAGAAAGAAATCCCCTACTCTGTTGAAGTTGAAGTTGAAACCTTTAAAGAAGATAACAAAATAGCACATATCAGGTGCATAATATATGTAGAGAGAGAAACTCAAAAAGGAATATTAATAGGTCATAAGGGAAGCATGCTTAAAAAAGTAGGCACCTATGCAAGGTTGGAAATAGAAAAATTTATTGGAAAAAAAGCATTTTTAGAACTTCATGTAAAAGTGAACAAAAACTGGCGCGAAGATGATAATCAGTTGCGTCGATTTGGATATAAGCATTAGTGCTTTCAAAGTTCTAAACCTAATAAACAGGAAAATATAAATTATGAGCAATATAGTAGCCCTTGTTGGGCGCCCAAACGTAGGCAAATCAACTCTATTTAACAGACTTACAAAAACCCAATCTGCAATTGTCGACTCTACTGAAGGAGTAACTCGCGACAGGCACTATGGCAAAAGCCATTGGAATGGAATAGAATTTTCAGTAATAGACACCGGAGGGTATGTAGTAGATTCCGAAGATGTATTTATTGATGAGATTAGAAAGCAAGTAGAAATTGCCATAGAGGAAACGACTGCAATTCTATTTATTCTCAATACCAGAGAAGGAGTAACTCCTATGGACGAGGATGTGGCTCAACTTTTAAGATCTTCAGGAAAGCCCGTATTTCTTGTTGCCAATAAAGTGGACTCAGCAAAAAACTATAATGATTCAATGGTTTTTTATGAATTAGGACTAGGGACAGTATATGCTATTTCTGCAATCACAGGCAGTGGAACAGGCGACTTACTGGATGAGGTTGTAAAAACATTTGAAAACAGAGAAGATGTGCAACCTGAAGAGGACCTTCCAAAATTTGCAATTATAGGAAGACCAAATGTCGGAAAATCTTCATTAATAAATACACTGATTGGAATAGAAAGAAATATAGTAACTCCTATTGCAGGGACTACGAGAGACACTATTTATACTAGATATAAAAGTTTTGGATTCGACTTCTACCTTGTTGACACAGCAGGATTAAGAAAAAAGGGAAAGGTTTCTGAAAATATTGAGTTTTACTCTGTTATGAGATCTATAAGAGCTATTGAAAATGCAGATGTATGCATACTACTGCTTGATGCTTCTCAGGGCATAGAGTCTCAGGATATAAATATATTTTCCCTTGCTGCAAGAAACAACAAAGGAGTTGTGATATTGGTAAATAAGTGGGACCTTGTTGAAAAAGAGACTAACTCAACAAAAGAGTTTGAAAAAACAATAAAGAGCAGAATTGCACCTTTTCAAGATGTTCCAATTATTTTTACATCAGTTATTACAAAACAAAGAATATTTAAGGCTATGGAAGCTGCTGTTGAAGTATACAACAACAGGAAAAAGAAAATTTCAACAAGCCAACTAAACGATACTTTACTCCCAATTATTCACAACCAACCACCACCTGCAATTAAAGGGAAGTACATCAAAGTAAAATACATAACACAGCTGCCAACGCATTATCCTTCTTTTGTTTTCTTCTGCAATTTACCACAATATGTAAAAGACCCTTATCTAAGATTTATTGAAAATCAGATAAGAAAGAAATGGGATTTCAGTGGAGTACCTATAAAAATTTATTTCAGAAAAAAATAAATTCAATGTCAGAGCAAGCTCCTGATTCAAGTGTCAGAATAGACAAGTGGCTATGGGCAGTAAGACTTTTCAAAACAAGAAGTCAAGCAACTGCGGCATGTCGGAATGGCAAAATTCATATTGAAGGAGTTGAAATCAAACCATCTAGAGAAATTAAAAAAGACATTGTAATAGTTATAAAAGATGGTTCCATTCAAAAAACAGTAAAGGTTTTAGAAATACTTAACAACAGAGTTGGGGCAAAATTAGTTCCTTTATACATGCAGGACCTTACACCTGAAAGTGAATATGCAAAACTCGAAGCCATTCGCCAACAACCACTATTCAGAAGAAGAGGGCTGGGCCGACCTACAAAAAAAGAAAGAAGAGATTTAGACAAATGGGCTGATTGGTAAAATATTTATTATACTATCAAACATTTGTATTAAATTTACCTGAACTTTTAAAAAGCTAATTATGAAAAGAATTCTATTTTTATTTGTCTTAATGGCAATAGTATTAATTGCAAGCAAATCAGTTGCATATTCTAACAATCCAAGAGCTATTGTAGGCCTTTGGCAGACAATAGACGATGAAACACAGCTCCCAAAATCTATTGTAAAGATATATAGGGGAAGTGACGGAAAATATTACGGAAAAATTGAGAAGTTATTGAATCCCGAGCCGGGAAGAGAAGACCCAGATTGCGAAAAGTGCACAGGTAAGTTCTCACATTACAAAACTTCAAACGGCAAAACTATTGGAGTAATATTTCTAAGAGGATTAGAATATAACGAAAAGAGAAATCGCTGGGAAAGCGGCACAATATTCGACCCTAAAAAAGGAAAAGAATATAGCTGCGAGCTATGGCTTGACGGTACGACTCTAAATGTAAGAGGCATACATTGGACAGGTTTATCCCGCACACAATATTGGCATCCGGAAAAATAACCGAATTATTTCTTTTTAGGTTTTTTCCTGTTTTGTTGCGCTAAAGCAATGAGTTTACGATAAAGAACATGCGAGCTCAGAGGTTTGGTTAAGTAATCGTCCATGCCCTCAGAAATATAAAATTCCGCATCGCCTTCCATTGCTTTTGCGCTCAATCCAATTATTGGCGGCAGTTCTTCAGGCGCAAAGTCTTTTCTTAATCTTTTTACTGCTGTTACTCCGTCCATAACTGGCATTTGAATATCCATTAATATAAAGTCATACTTGCCAGGAATAAACATCTTCAGTGCTTCAAAGCCATTTGAGGCGACCTCAGTTGTACATTTTGCTTCCTCAAGCATAAGAGAAACAACCATTTGATTTGTTTTCTTATCTTCAACAAGCAGAACATTAAATCCAAGCTTTGGAGCCGTATCAAAATCTTCATATGCTTGAACATTGGCCTCCTCGTCCTTGCTAATTTGACGAGCAAAGAAACGGAACCAAAATCTACTTCCTTTTCTGAGTTCACTTTCAATCCCAATATTTCCACCTAGAAGCTCTGCAAGTCTTTGAGATATTGAAAGCCCTAAGCCTGCACCTTCAAATGTTCTTGTGTCAGAGGTATCTACTTGAGAGAAAATATCAAATAATTTCAGTTGATTTTCTTTCGAAATGCCTATGCCGGAATCGACAACATCAATCCCAATATCTATCTCATTTTCCAAATACTCCAACAAATTATACTTCATTGTCACAAAACCACTACTAGTAAATTTAATAGCATTACTAACAAGATTAGTAACTATTTGCTCTATTCTGTGTTCGTCGGCATATATACTATCCGGCAATCTTGGGTCATATTCGAGAGAAAACTCGAGACCCTTCTGACTTGCAATTGCACTAAAAAGATTATAAATCTTCTCCCCACTTTTTCTTAAATTGAATAACACCGGTCTTACTTCCATCTTTCCGGCTTCAATTTTACTAAGATCAAGAATATCATTAACAATATTCAACAAACTATCAGAAGAAGCCTTAATAGTTTCCAAATACTTTTTTTGTTTGTCTTCTAGAGAAGTTTTCAGCACCAATTCAGTCATACCCAATATACCAGTCATAGGTGATCGGATCTCATGACTCATATTTGCAAGAAACTGCTGCTTAATTTTAGATACTCTATTTGAAATTTCAAATTTCTTTTCCAATTCAGCATGTTCAATTTCTTGAGTATTGTCCCAGCAAGCACCAACAAGTCTAACAGGCTTTCCATTTTCGTCATTAATAAAAGAAGCTAAAAATTTTATATGCTTAGACTTACCTCCATTTTTAAGTTTATAAGTACCTTCTTTAACGGCCGTTGATTTCTTTGATTGTTTTTCAAAAAGATCTTGAAGTTTATCTCTATCATCTCTATGAATTAATGACTTCCATAGGTCTAACAGATTGTCATATTTTTTATTCTCTACATTATGCAAATTGTACATTTCGGGCTCCCAGACCAGCCTTTTACATTCGATATCATAATCCCATATTCCAATCCCAACAGTTGAAGTAGCCAAAACCAGTCTCTCAGACAATTGTTGTAATTTTTTTTGAGTTTTCTTTTGTTCAGAGATATCCTGATATAGTCCAAAAACCGCAATTTGGTCCTGGCCAAAAAACACAGGTTTTCCAAGAATCAACACATCTATTAGCTCCCCTGTTTTACTTTGCCTCACAGACTCAAACATAACATTTTTTCCTTCAGCAACTTGACTTGTAGACAACGCACCTTCGGCCTTTAGCTTTTGAGGAACAATAAGGTCATTAATTTGCCTTTTTCTTGCTTCTTGAGGAGTATAACCAAACATGTGCACAAACTGCCTATTAATCTGCATTACTCTGTCGCTGTTATCTAAAATAGCAATTGCAACAGGTGCTTCATGAATAAGAGTTTCAAAATATGCTTCTTGAATTCTAAGTCTTTTCTCAGCATTTCTCTTTTCAGTAATATCTCTGGTTATTCCATGTATTGAGGATAATTTACCCTTTTCCATCATAAAAGATCCTTTCAAATCACCCCATCTTGAAGAACCATCTTTATGAAGAAACTCTAGCTCTATATCAATTTTAAAGCTTCCCAGATTATCCGTATTAGATAAAACTTGTTCTCTAATTTTCTGGCGTAAAAAAGCAATTTTTGCTAAAGAATGACCTGCAAAAGTCTTACTTATCGTTTGATTAACAAGCTCATCAGATTCATAACCTAAAAAACCTTTAACTGAGGGGCTAACATATTTAAAATAAGTAAGATCTAAGTCAACAAGCCAAACTACATCATTAATTGTTTCAGTTATAAGCCTGTATTTCTGCTCACTTTCAACTAGTTTTTGCTCTGTATCTTTAGCTCTTTGGATATTCTGCCATTCTCTCCATGCTCTAACTGCAATTGCGGGTAGATTTTCAAATGACTGTTTCGACTTTACAACATAATCCATTGCTCCATTTTTCAGAGCCTTTACAGCAAGTTCTTCATTACCTTGACTTGTAAGCAAAATAAAAGGTCTAGTTGGGTTTTGCTCATTTTCAAGAGAAAAAACCTCAAGTCCTTTCCCATCAGGCAATACCCAATCAGAAATTATCAAATCTACATTATTATGCTCTATTGCATTTTTTGCATCGTTAACGTTCTCAACCAGAACTAGTTCAAGATTTTTATGATTTTTAAATGCACGCACAATTAGGTCTGCGTGTCCGGGATTATCTTCAACTATCAATATTTTAAATGCATCCATCACAATACTATTAATTTTTAACCATATTCATTTTTCCGCCCAGAGAGAATACAAACCTTGTTCCTTTGCCTTTACCGTCAGATTCGCACCAAATTTCTCCTTCATGTATCTCTATAATTCTTTTAACAATAGATAATCCAACTCCTGTGCCTTCAGTTTTTGGGTCAAGCTTATTAAATAGCCCGAATATTTTATCATGAAACTGTTTTTCAATCCCTACTCCATTATCCTGGATAAAGAAAAGTTGTCTGTTTTTCTCATCAGTATAGCTTCCAAGAGATATTTCAGGATTATCTTTTCCACAAAACTTAACAGCATTTTCAATCAAGTTTTGCCAAACTTCGCCAATTCTAGACCTATCGCCATAAGCATCTGGCATATTAGGTTCAATGTAAATCTTTGCATTTGAGTTTTTAATTCTACCATCAAGTAAGGCGCAAATTTCCTGCACTAATTTACTCATTGGAAACTTGGCAAAGTCGCCTGTAGTTCTTCCGATACGTGATAACTGCAGAAGATCTTCAAGCAAATAATGCATTTTTTCTGTTGCCTTTTCAATTCGGCTCATGTCCTCTTCCATTTGTACAATATCACCCTTCTCAGCACTTTCTTTTATCAAACCTAAAAACCCTTGAATTGTAACTAATGGACTTCGTAAATCATGAGAAACTGTATATGTAAATCTTTCAAGCTCTGAGTTAATTCTAGAAAGCTCTTTCATCTGTTCGTTAATTGTTCTTTCAGCTTTTACCCTATCCGAAATAACAAGATAAACACCAACTATACCCTGTGGGTTCTTTTCAGTATCGAAAAATACAGACTTAAAGAATAACGCATCTATCCTTTTACCGTTTTTGTAATTAATTTCAGTTTCGTAAACCTGTGTAGATAAAGAATCAAATAATGACTTATCTTTCTCATAAAAAATTTTTGCTTGATCTTTGCTGAATACATCGAATACAGTTTTACCAATAATATCATCCTCAGATAATCCTAAATACTCACAAAACTCGCGATTACAACCAATATATCTACCTTGCATATTCTTATAAAAAACCGGAAACGGGATATTATCAATTATGCTTCTCATAAGATTAGATTGAAACACTAATGCTTCTTGGGAATTTTTCTCTTCTGTAATATCATTAATAAAACCTTCTAAAAGTAATAATTCACCATCATCACTAAATACGCCTTTAACTTGATTCAAAACCCACTTAATAGATTTATTAGTTGAAACAATTCGGTATATTAATGGCACAGTTTTTCTACTATAAATATTGTCCTGAATTTCCTCCCAAATCCTTTTTCTATCTTCAGGATGTATAATTTCTCCAAAAGATATCTCATTATTGTTTTCTATTTGCATCGGAGTGTATCCTGTTAGCTTTAATGCTCCTACACTCACATATTCCATAGTATAATGAGGATCATTTTTGCAACGATATACCATGCCCGGCAGGTTATCCAAAATACTATTTAATTGCCTTTCTGACTCCTTAAGTGCTTTTGAAATCCTTACCCTATCAGAAACATCTTTCAAGCTAAAATAATAGCGCTCTTCACCTTTCTCCTTAAAGATCATACAAAACACTTCTGCTGAGAAATCTTTATTCTCATTAAACTCTTTAGAAACAGTATTTTGCCAAAATGTTTGATTTTTCACTTCTTCAAAAAAATCAAGAAAGAAATCGTTGAAATTTCCACCAAAAAGATCATGAATTGATTTATTAATAATGACTTCTGGTTCTAACATAAGGAAGTTGCATGCAGCCTGATTCACATCAATAACAGCATAGTGCTTGGAAAGAATAAAATTAACATTAGGCGATGATTTAAATAATGTTTTAAATCTTTGCTCACTCTCAAAAAGGTTATCGAAAGCTTTTTTACTTTCTGTTATATCCTGAACTGAAACAATATGCCCTTCTTTCCCTTTATACTTTGGCAATGAATGGAAGCTTAATTCAACTCTTATCTCTTCTCCGTTATTCTTTTTATGAATTCTACAGCTATTTAAAAGATCTTCCTTCTGTTTTATGTCTATGCAATCTTGAGAAATAAGATCTTTAAAATTCATTTCAGAAAATTGATCTTTTGCGTATCCATACAAATGCGATGCAGATTCATTAGCCTCAATAATATTAAATGATTCATTATCTATTACAAACATTGGATTCGGATTATTAAGAAAAAGATTACTATACAACCCTAAAGCATCCTTTAACTGCTTTTCAAATTCCTTTTTTTCATTAATATCGACACAAGTGCTTATAAATCCTTTAATCTGTCCTGTGCTAGAATAAAAAGGTATTCCGCTATCTAAATAATACCTATAACTGCCATTAATAGTTTTTATCCTAAACTCAAATGAATACTTATCTTCTGAAAGCAAAGCTTTTCTGTATCTCTCAAGAACCACTCCCTGATCATCCGGATGAACATGCTTAAGCCAGGTATTATCAAACAAATGTTGTTTATTTAAACCCGGAACTTCCTTGCACTTTGAATTCATAAATACAACCTTTCCCTCCGGAGAAACTTGGTATATCGGTTGTGGAAATTCATCAAAAAGAGTTTTATGGAATTCCAGTGCAGTGTCTAAGGATTTCCGAACTTTCTTAAGATCTGCTATAGACCTACTGATAAGAATATAAATAACTACGCCACTCATACTCACAAAAAACCATCCTTTAGCAATTTGTATTTTCGTGATCGCGCTAATATCATCTACCATCCATTCTAAGATGGTATCAGAAAACAAAATCCAAAGAAAGCTAAAGAAAACATAGATAGTAGTAATCCTAATTGCAGGATCAACTTTATACCTTATGTTATGTGCGATTTTTTTTAACATGAAATTTAATTTCAAGCAGCAAGAAACTTTGATTGCTTTAATCATCACTCAAAGCATACAGAATTTGAATAACAATTTTTCCTTTCCTTTTTGCCAACAGTAAAGAAACAAAATATTTCAATACCATCAACTCAGTAAAAACCCTTGTTTTAGCATATTTTATTTTTTAAAAAGCCGGATTTTTTTATTTTTGTATGATAATAGCTTATGAGAAATGTCAAATCAATATATTACAAACATTTATAAAAAAAATTATGAAAGATCTTAAGAATTACATCGAAACAAACAAAGAAAGGTTTTTGCAGGAGTTATTCGAGCTGATAAGAATTCCTTCAATCAGCGCAAAAGAGAACCACAAGCAAGACATGTACAAAGCTGCAGAATGGATCAAAAACAGCTTAATAAAAAGTGGAGCTGATGAAGCAAAAGTCTTTGATACTGATGGTCACCCAGTAGTATTTGGTAAAAAGATTATAAACCCATCATTGCCAACTATTATGGTATATGGGCATTATGATGTTCAACCTGCCGAACCTCTCGAATTATGGACAAGCAAGCCATTTGAGCCTGAAGTTCGCGATGGTAAGATTTACGCCAGAGGCGCCGATGACGATAAAGGACAGATGTTTATGCATTTTAAAGCATTTGAATATCTTATAAAAACAAATCAACTTCCTTGCAATGTTAAATTTATGATTGAAGGTGAAGAGGAAATTGGATCACCAAGCCTCGAAAAATTCTGTTCACAAAACAAAGAAATGCTTGCATCTGATGTAATTCTTGTTTCTGACACAACTATGCTTGGCCCCGACATTCCTTCAATAACAACAGGCTTAAGAGGTTTATCTTATTGCGAAGTTGAAGTTACCGGACCAAACAGAGATCTTCACTCAGGACTATACGGCGGAGCTGTTGCAAATCCAATTAACATTCTTGCTAAGATGATAGCCTCGCTTACAGATGAGAAAGGGAATATAACTGTAAAAGGGTTCTATGATGATGTTGAAGTGATTAGCATGGAAGAAAGAAAAGATATGTCAAGAGCACCTTTTAAACTAGAAGAGTATAAAAAATCGCTTGACATTGCTGATGTATATGGAGAAGAAGGCTACACAACAATGGAAAGAGTGGGTATAAGACCAAGTCTTGATTGCAACGGAATTTGGGGTGGATACATTGAAGAAGGTGCAAAAACAGTTTTACCTTCAAAAGCATATGCAAAAATTTCAATGAGATTAGTGCCTCATCAAGATTCAAAAAAGATTTCGGAACTTTTTGTAAAACATTTCGAAGCAATTGCTCCTCCATACGTTAAGGTAAAAGCAAAATTATTACATGGAGGTGAAGGCTATGTTTCCCCAACCGACACTATTGAATATCAAGCAGCAAGTAAAGCTCTGGAAGATGTTTATGGCATTAAACCTATTCCTTATAGAAGCGGTGGAAGTATTCCTATCATTTCATTATTTGAAAAAGTTCTTGGAATTAAGTCGATTTTAATGGGCTTTGGGCTAGAATCAGATGCAATACACTCACCAAACGAGAATTATCCTTTACAACAGTTCTACAAAGGCATAGAAGCTATTCCATATTTTTATAAGCATTATGCAGAATTGAAGAAGTAGAAACCTAAAATTTTTAATGAATAGGCAATTTAATGCTAAATTATGAAAATAATTTAGCATTTTGCTTATTTATCAACCCTTGATATAACACACTGCAAATCTGATATATAATCAACTTTTTTCAAGTATGGAAATAACAAGAATTTTTGATATTTTAAGTCATTACGAAGAAATATGTCCTGATAAAACTGATGCAGTAGCCGGAAAAGATGAAGGTGCTTGGAAAACATACTCAACAGCAGATTTCATTAACAAAACCAACTATGTGAGTGCCGGACTACTTGCCTTAGGCATAAAAAAAGGAGACAAAATTGCAACAATAACATTTAACAGGTCTGAATGGAACTTCTTGTATTGGAATATAGCAAATAGGCGCAATTCATATTCCAATATATCCAATAAAAGCCCTAAATAGAATTAAACATCTTTTATTGAGAGATTTATTCTCTTTCTGTCAATATCAACATCCAATACTTTTACTTTAACTTTTTGGTTAAGGTTTAATACTTCAGCGGGATCTTTTATATATCGGTCGGCGATGTTGCTAATATGCACCAATCCATCTTGATGTACTCCAATATCAACAAATGCTCCAAAAGCAGTGATATTAGTCACAATTCCTGGCAAAACCATTCCTGGCTTAACGTCATTTATAGAATTTACACTGCTATCAAACTCAAAAACGTCAAACTTTTCACGTGGATCTCTACCGGGCCTTGCTAGTTCAGCCATAATATCTTTTAGAGTTGGAATTCCTATCTTATCAGTAATATATTCATCAAGCTTAATTTGCTTTCTTAAACTCTCATCAGCGATAAGTGAATCTATTGTAGCATTTAGTTTTTTTGCCATTTTCTCAACCACAGCATAGCTTTCAGGATGAACAGCACTTTTGTCGAGAGGATAATCTGAATCGGCCACTCTAAGAAATCCGGCAGATTGTTCAAACGCTTTATCACCAAATCGAGGTATAGTTTTAAGAGCTTTTCTATTCTTAAAAGGACCATTTTGATTTCTAAATTCTACGATTTTCGAAGCTAAGGCCGGCCCAAGCCCGGAAACATAAGTAAGCAATTCCTTGCTCGCTGTATTTAATTCTACCCCAACAGAGTTAACACAACTAACAACCACATCATCCAAGCTGTTTTTAAGCTCCTTTTGATCAACATCGTGTTGATATTGCCCCACGCCTATCGACTTTGCATCAATCTTTACAAGCTCTGCCAGAGGGTCTGCCAGACGACGACCAATACTAACAGCACCCCTCACGGTAACATCATAATCAGGGAATTCTTCTCGTGCTACCGGAGAAGCAGAATAAACAGAAGCACCACTTTCATTCACCATTACCGCAATAATATCTTTGTCAAATCTTATACTTCTTACTAAGCTTTCCGTTTCTCTTCCTGCAGTTCCATTTCCAATAGCAATTGCTTCAATTTTGTAAGCATTAACTAAAGAATGAATTTTTGCAGCAGATTGTTTCCATTCATTTTGTGGTGGATGAGGGTAAATTGTTTCATTATGAATAAGTTTCCCTTGTTTATCAAGGCAAACAAGTTTACATCCTGTTCTAAACCCGGGATCAATTGCAAGAATATTCTTTTGCCCTAAAGGAGATGCCAGCAATAATTGTCTTAGGTTATCAGCAAACACCCGTATAGCTTCCTTATCTGCTCTTTCCTTAAGCATAGACCTTATTTCTGTTTCAATAGACGGGGCCATAAGTCTTTTGTAACTATCCTTCATAGCCATTTCAACTTGATCGGCAGCTTCATTATTGGCATTAATAAACAATCTATCCAATATCTCATGAGCTTTTTCTTCATCAGGGCTAATAGATATTCTCAAAAAACCCTCATTTTCGCCTCTAAACATTGCGAGAATCCTATGAGATGGAACTCTCTTAACTTCTTCAGAGTATTCAAAATAATTCTCATATTTTTTACCATCTTCATTTTTACCCTTCACTAGTTTACTATTAATAAATGCGTCTCTTTCGAACAATTTCCTAATTGCTGCTCTGGCCTTTGCATTTTCATTAATCCACTCTGCAATAATATCCCTTGCTCCGGCAAGTGCATCTTCAACAGAAGAAACTCCTTTTTCATCATCAATAAATGCAAGAGCTTTTTCTTCAACATCAATATTTTGCTGAAGAAAAATTATTTTCGCTAAAGGCTCAAGACCTCTTGCAATAGCAACTGTAGCTCTGGTTTTTTTCTTTGGCTTATATGGTAAATACAAGTCTTCCAGCTCTGACATAGTTATTGCAGCCTTAATAGACTTCTCAAGCTCAGGAGTCATAAATCCTTGTTCTTCTATAGATGCAAGAATTGCTTCTCGTCTTTTATCAAGCTCTGTAAGTTGTTTATATCTGTCGCGTATATTAGCAATTTGGACTTCATCAAGAGATCCAGTAAGTTCTTTTCTATATCTCGATATAAATGGAATTGTTGCGCCTGAATTTAATAGCTCAATGGTTTTTTCTACCTGATTTTGCTTAACTCCAATTTCTACAGCAATAATATTTGAATAATTCAGCATAATATATTTTGAAAATTTGTTTATGATAATCATAATTGGCTGCAATTATTGCAGCAAGTAAAAGCTTGCAAAAATACTAATAAAATCAATGAAAGTAAGCCAAATTTTTACATGAATAGAGTTAGATTTAAAACTGCTACCCATTTTCAGAATTCAATTTTTAGCTGTCTTTTTAAATGAAAAGATTTTCTATGATAAGGAGAAAGCCCAAATTTAGCAATCGCTTCACAATGCTTGGCTGAAGCATATCCCTTATTGCTATTCCAAAGATACTGTGGATATTGAAGATGAATTCCTTCCATATATTCATCTCGCCAGGTTTTAGCTAAAACAGAAGCTGCTGCTATGGGCATATACTTGCTATCGCCCTTAATAATACATTGATGTGGGATCCCAACATATGGCAAAAAATAAGGTCCATCAATAAGCAATAGCTTAGGCATAACTGACAAATCACGAATAGCCATATGCATAGCACGAAAAGATGCTTGCAGAATATTTATTTTATCAATAATGTTGTTGTCTAACATTTTTACTGAAAAGGCTAATGCATGCTTCTCAATACTTAATCTTAAAAGATATCTATTTTTTTTACTTAATTTTTTAGAGTCATTAAGGATTTCTGAAATTTCAAAAGGGATTTTTTTGGGTAAAATAACTGCAGCAGCAAAAACAGGACCGGCCAAACAACCTCTTCCGGCTTCATCACAGCCGGCCTGCAGTGATAACCTTGATTCGAATAATGGCTTAAGCAAGCTCATTGATATTATGATCCAATTAAATTTTTAAATAGAGAGAGATAGATTTCTTTCTGAGAATTGAATGAATATCTGCCAACAACAGTCTCTCTACCTGCTTCTCCTAGCTTTAGGCGCAACTCCTTTGACTCTATAAGCCTACTTAGCTTGTCTATCCATTCCTTTTCAGAATCAGCCAAAAAGCCATTAACACCATCTGCAACAATTTCAGTATTAACTCCAACTGGCGACATAACAGCAGGAATGCTTAAAGCCATATATTGCAACCCTTTAAATCCACATTTCCCTTTAGACCATGCATCATTGGGCAATGGCATTATGCCAATATCAACACATGCAAGATCAGAAACTTCTGAATCCCTTTTCCATTTAACATTAACAAGATCTTTCAAGTCAGATTTAAAAGGCACATCAGAAATAACTCTAAAATTAATTTTTTCTCCATATTTATCTTTAAGGAGTTTCAACCAAGGCTCCGAAATGGCTAAGTGTTTTAATGTAGTAGAAGAGCCTGTCCAACCAATACAAATTTTATCATTTGCAGTTTTATTGATTGGCTTATAATAATCAGTGTCAATAGTAGTTGGAACAACAACAACATTTGCATTAAATTTCCTGGCATAATCTGCCAGATATTTATTTCCGGTTATAATAAGATCACAAAGACCTATAATCCTATTTACCTTGGATGGTTTTTTAAGAAATGCAAGTTTTTGATTTCCTTGAGAAACATCATTAAGCCAAATGCTATCATCAAAATCAAGAACTAATTTGCATGGCTTTTTTTTTAATTTTCTTTCAAAGTAAGTGGAGCCCAGCATATGAGCATCTCTATACATGAAAACAATATCGTAATCAGCGGCAGTTTTGAGGTCTTTTAGCCTTTTTCTGAGGCTTTTCCAAAGTATTCGTGCCTTTGCGAAGTATTTACCTTTGGCATAAAAATCTTTATCATCTTTCTCATCGATAAGATGTGATATATGATAATCAAACCCATTTTCGTGAAGGTAATCGAGATATTGTTCAAAGCGGAATCTTTGGCCCGGAGATCTGCCCAACCTATGAGCAACCAGAAACAATATTTTTTTTCTTTCCACTTTAAACAAAACAAGTAAAACTAAAAGAATTAAAGGAAAAATTAAACAGTTACAAACTGTTTTAATATAGATTCAAAAATGACTAAACCATCAGTATTGAACAACTCATAATCTGCAGCTCTTTCAGGATGGGGCATCATTCCAAATACATTGCGTTTTTCATTACAAATGCCGGCAATATTTTCCAAAGAACCATTAGGATTAGAGTCCATTGTTACTTCACCAATATCATTGCAATATCTAAATAAAATCTGATCGTTGTCATTCAGTTTTTTCAAAGTTTGCTCATCAGCAAAATATCGTCCTTCTCCATGAGCAATTGGAATCTTATATGCTTTATCTGTTTCGCATAAGCTTGTGACCAAAGTATTTTTAGTTTGTACAACAATATTTGAATTCTTACAGATAAATCTGTGGTTGTTGTTATGCAACAAAGCTCCTGGTAATAAGTGAGCTTCACAAAGAATTTGAAACCCATTACAAATACCCATAAGATATCCTCCTTTATTGGCATAATCGATAACTTTTTCCATAATTGGGGAAAACCTTGCAATAGCACCTGATCTAAGATAATCACCATAAGAAAAACCACCTGGCAGAAAAATAAAATCACAATCCTGAATATCAGTATCCTTATGCCAAAGCACGACAACTTCCTGTTTTAATACTTTTTTCAGAACATAAATTATGTCATGATCACAATTACTGCCGGGAAAAACAACAACACCAAATTTCATATCGTTTTATTTTAATATTTAGGGCTAAGTTCTAATATTAACAGCATTATCTTTAAATTGCAAAAACAGCTCATATGCGTATGGCGTAGCAAGAATTGCGTAGAACCATTGTTTAATGGTTGACTTCGTTCCATATAGTTTATCTTTAT
>Ga0208244_100593_pt1 | contig 31428 bp, 23 predicted proteins | sample SubbioCR12Aug_5A_FD_184828 | JGI IMG/M metagenome (GOLD analysis project Ga0208244, IMG submission 184828) | Serpentinite rock and fluid subsurface biosphere microbial communities from McLaughlin Reserve, California, USA - CR12Aug_5A (SPAdes) | ecosystem: Environmental > Terrestrial > Deep...
AACACAATCGGAATTGGACCCCAATGCGTCGTTCATCTACTACAGGGTTCAGGAGGCATTGCAACTTGCCTGCGCCTTTGTTGTCGCCCTGGATTTATGGAAATCAGCATAGGTAAACTCGTTAATCGAAATTCTTGATTAGCACCTCAAATTTGGTTACTTTAAACGCTCAGAATTCCATAACCCCAAGTAAAACAAGAAGATACCGAATGTCTATGGCGAAGATTACCTCTATCATTCCTGCATTGTTCAGTGCAATGCTATTGGTTGGATGTTCCTCCTCAAATCCTGTGCTGGGAACGATCGGTCGTGAATCGATCACACTCAAGGACTTCGAGGACAAATATGCAAAATACAACGGAGGGTGGGAACAATCTGTTAAATCGACCCCGGAGGAGCGTGAACGTTTTCTTGATCTTCTCGTTCGTTTCCGACTCAAGGTGCAGGAGGCACGGGCACAGGGCCTCGCACAGGATTCCTCAGTCTCGGCCGAGCTGGCGAGTTACCGTTATTCCATTGCGACAAATTATTTGCTCGAGAAAGAACTTATTGAGCCACACCTTCGCATTGCCTTCAGTCGTCTGAATGAAGAGACTAGGGCTTCTCATATCCTTATCCGGGTTGACGAAACTGCCTCCCCGGAGGATACACTGGCGGCTTATGAACGAGCGATTCGCGTGAGAGATTTGATCGAGACGGCGCCATTTGACTCGCTTGCCCGCGAATATTCCGAAGATCCAAGCGCATCTGCAAATGGTGGGGATCTCGGATATTTTACCGGTGGACGCATGGTGCCATCATTCGAGGATGCTGTGTATGCACTCCAGCCCGGTGAGTATTCGCGGGATCCTGTCCGGACCCGTTTCGGATACCACCTGATTAAACTTATCACTCGACGCCCCTCCCACGGAGCGATTCAGCTCAGCCATATTCTTCTTCGATACGCGGAAGATCGAAGCGACACATTGGCCGTTCGTGATTCGGTGTCCAGGCTCATGACCTCACTGAAGGGGGGATTGGATTTCGCAGAAGCGGTCCTCCAGTACAGTGGTGATGAGGCGAGCAAGGAACGAGGAGGAGCGATCGGGGAGTTCACCAACGATCGATTGCCATCGACTCTTGCAGATATTCTCTACGACCTTCCTGTCGACAGCGTGGCTCCACCGTATGAAACGCCTTATGGATTTCATATCCTCAAGGTGACAGGTCGGCGTGCCTTGCCGTCGTTCCAGGAGGCAGAGAAAGATCTGCGCGAGGCGTACCAGCGTCTGCGCTATTCGACCGACTACGACCACTATTTGAACAGGCTCAAGAAGCAGTACTTTTTGAGCTTCGATCCGATTCTCTTGCGGAGTCTTCCGCTGGCATTTGATTCGACGAAGACACCATCCAGCACACAGTGGCGCGACACCATTCCATCCTCATGGTTAGACAAGACGTTCTACACGTATGCCGGGAAATCAGTGACGCTCAATGAGTTTCTCGATGGAGTCGAACGAAACGATGAATTCAAGAGTTACGTCCTTGCTCCTGCGGCCGTCGAACTTATAATCGAACGGAACTCAACCTCCGTCGTTTTGGATGCACACGCAAGGACTGCTGCGTCGCGGTTTCCGGAATTCAGCCGCATAATGGCAGAATACGAGGATGGGGTGCTGCTCTATCGCATCGAACAAGAAGAAGTGTGGCAAAAAATCGAAGTATCTGACTCGTTGCTTCAGCTGTACCATGCCGAACACCAGAACGATTTCAAGATGCCCGACCGAGTGAAAATCGAAGAAATCTTTGTCTTCACGAAGGAACTTGCAGACGGCCTGTATCAGAGCGTAAGGAAGGGAGAGAATTTTGGAAATATCGCTGCCTCGTCTACCGAGCGCCCTGCGCAAAGCGGCAACAAGGGGGAGTGGGGATGGCTCCCTGTGACCACTAATGCCCTCACGGAGATTGCCCATACAATGGCGGTCGATAGTGTCAGTGAGCCGATTTCATTTGAACACGGTTGGTCGATTATCAATGTCGTGGACAAAGAGTCGGCGCGGCTAAAAACATTTGAAGAGGCACGGTCCGAGGTGGCGGGCGCCTATCAAGAGGCTGCGGCTAAGAAACGCGAGCAGGAGTGGATTGATGAGCTTACCCGCAAACATGGGGTATCGCTGAACAAGGATCTTCTAAGCAAGGCGTTCACACGAAAAGCCAATGAAACCCGGTAACACGGTTTTAGTGGGATTTTTGCTCTCCCTCCTCTTGGGATGCGGAAAGAGCGAACAGCCTCGAACGCCGGTCGCTCGGGTCGACGAGGAGATCCTAACCCTTGAGGCCATCATGGCGCGTTTCGACACCACGAAGGCTATTTCGCAGGCTCAGGTACACGAGTACATCGAACGCTGGTTGCTCAACGAACTTCTCTACCGCGAAGCCGTTCGCCGAGGTCTTGATCGGCGTGATGATACCGAATCGAAAGTGCAGGATGCCAGGCGGACCTTTGCCATTAACGCACTGCTCGATGAGGAAGTGTACTCCAGGACGAGCGCCGATATCAATCCGGAAGAGATCCGAAAATACTACGAGACCAATCGACCGCTCTTTCTTCTCACAGAGGATGTTGCCTATGTCAGTATGGTTGTTTTTGGAAGCCGCGATGCCGCGAACGCATTTCGAACAACTGTGCTACGCGGAAAACCGTGGACAGCAGCCAAACGCGAACTTCTCGAAAACCCCGAGCAATCGGAGCTTGTTGGTGGCTCGGTTGATTCGGTCCATTACACATCCCGAACACTCCTCCCTCAAGAGTTATGGCGCGTTGCAACCGGCATTGCCCGTGGAGAGCCGTCGTTTCCGGTGCGAACCGACGAGGGGTTCTTTGTGTTAATAGTGTGGCGGATCGATCGTACGGGAGCCCCCGCTGACTTCCCGTACGTGTCTGAAGAAATCAAGAGCCGGTTGACCATCCAGAAACGTCAACAGGCGTACGAAGAGTTTGTTGAGGGGCTGCGCAGCAAACACAGTGTTCAGGTTCTCCTGAGCCCGGTGGAGTCCCAAGACAATTCGACGGGAACAAATGTGAACAAAAGAAAGTGAACACCATGAGGCGCGTACTATTCTGCATTTTGATGCTTTCGTTGGGCTTGACCGGCGGGTCGGCTCAGACAATCATAGATCGAATTGCCGCTGTTGTGGACAAGGAGATCATCACCGACTCGGAGTTACAGGAGCGGGTAAATTTCGTCGCTCTGCAAAACAAGCTGGACCCAAAATCAAGGGAGCTTCGCCTGCAAATACTGGATGCCATGATTGCGGAAAAACTTATTCTCGCTCAGGCCGCACTCGATAGCATCGAAGTATCGGAAAACGAAGTGACACAGGCCCTGGAGCAGCAAATTCAGAACCTGACGAGGCAAGCGGGATCGGAACAGCGCGTGGAACAATACTACGGAATGCCGCTCGCGAGAATCAGGAGAGAATTCCGCGATGAAATGAGAAAATCCCTCCGCGTGAACCGGGTTCGACAGACACGCGAGGCGAGTATTCAAGTCTCGCGGCGAGAGGTCGAAGAGTTCTACCATGCTTATAAGGACAGTCTCCCGGTCGTCCCCGTCGAGTATGAGATCAGCAACATCTTCATTGTCCCAAAGCCCAATCCGGAAATTGAAAAGCAAGAGCGTCAGCAACTCGGAGCAGTAAGAGACAGTATCCGAAAAGGAGGAGGCGATTTTGCCGATTTTGCCCGCCGGTATTCCAAACACGCGACGGCCGATCGGGGTGGAGAACTTCCCTGGGCAAAACGCGGTGAACTGCTCAAGGAATTCGAAGAGATCGCCTTCAGCCTGCGTGAAAATGAAGTTTCCGATGTCTTTAAAACGGAACTCGGACTCCACCTCGTCCAGTTGATGGAACGACGAGGAGAATCTGTGCGCGTTCGGCAGATCCTCATCCCGCTCGAGAAGGGCATGGCCAGCGATTCCGTGGCGATCAAGAAGCTGGTAGAATTGCGGGAACGAGTCTTGAATGGGGAATTATTCGCGACGCTCGCAAAGGAATATTCGGAAGACGAAGATACAAGGGTCTACGGTGGAAATCTGGGGCGAGTAAGTATGGAGCAACTCGAATCCGAATTCTCCATTGTGGTTCAGAAACTTTCAGAAGGGGAAATCAGCCTTCCGCACCGCGTCGACGTGGGAACATCCTACGGATATCAAATAGTATGGCTGCGGGCGAAAATCCCTGCCCATCCGATGAACCTTGAGAATGACTTTCGTCGGGTGGAACAATTTGCCCTCTACTACAAACGTAATCGGCTTAATACGGAGTGGATCGAGCAGTTGAAAGAGAAGATCTATTGGGAAGTCCGGATATAGTCGAGTTTGAAGGTCAGTGGACCAGGACAAGCGAATGGAAAAACCAGGCACAGCTGCTGCAACGAAATCCCGCATATCGTCAACCGGTGACGTCGAGTCGGCTCATCAGCTGACGAACGCATACGCAACGCTGCGTTCCGAAATTGGAAAGGTGATTGTCGGGCAGGAAGCGGTGATTGAACAGCTTCTGATCTCTCTTCTCGCACGCGGGCATTGTCTGCTTGTCGGCGTTCCCGGGTTGGCCAAAACGCTTCTGATCAAGACCCTGGCCCAGGCTCTCGATCTGAGGTTCAGTCGGATTCAATTCACGCCGGATCTGATGCCGAGCGATATCACGGGGACAGAAGTCCTCGAGGACGACATCTCCACTGGGCAAAAGGCATTCCGATTTATTAAGGGGCCGGTTTTTGCAAATATTGTTCTGGCGGACGAGATCAATCGCACCCCCCCCAAGACGCAGGCAGCCCTTCTCGAGGCAATGCAGGAACATCATGTCACGGCGGCCGGACAAACGTACCGCCTCGATGAGCCCTTCTTTGTGCTGGCGACGCAGAATCCAATCGAGCTTGAAGGAACCTACCCGTTGCCGGAGGCACAACTGGATCGATTCATGTTCAATATCTGGATCGATTACCCGACGTTCGCGGAGGAAATGACGATCGTCAAATCCACAACAAGTTCGTATTCTCCGGCCGTTGGGCATGTTATGAGGGGATCCGAAATACAAGCGTTCCAGGATCTCGTCCGAAGTGTGCCAGTGGCGGATAATGTAGTCGAGTATGCAGTGCGTCTCGTGAATCAAACGCGGCCGCAGTTTGCCTCATCGGATGGATTTGTGAAGAACTGGATTCGTTGGGGGGCGGGACCTCGTGCCTCCCAATATCTCATCCTCGGCGCAAAAGTCCGTTCCTTGCTTCTGGGTCGGTATACTCCCGACATCGACGATGTGAGAACTATGGCGCGACCTGTTCTTCGTCACCGCATTGTTCCCAGTTTTACCGCTGAAGCGGAAGGAATATCCACGATTGATATCGTCGAGAAGCTTCTCGCTCTTGAAGGATGAGAAGAGTCGTTCTGTGGGGGATCAGCCGATGGCGAGGTTTGAAGGGAAGATGCTGCGAACGCTTTGCCCCTCAATATTCCCAATCTCCGAAGAGATATCGGTAGGCTCATCCAGTCAGAACATCAATAATGTCTTCCTGTGCGAACGAATAGAATGGTCTCCGCGGCAATGAATCGATTGACGGTTTCTCCGTTCCTGACCCGAACGGTAGCGGTGCTGATGCTGGCGCTATCGTGCACCGGCTTGATTGCGCAGGAAAAGTCCAAAAGTTGGATCTTCTTCACCGATCGTCCCGTCGAGTCTTCAGAACAAATCACACCTCATTCCCCGTCAGCGCTTGGAATCGCCGAGCGATCACTGTGGAGGCGGGCAAAGGTTCTTCCCGCGGACCATCTGATCGACGATCTCGACCTGCCGGTCTCCTCTCGGTATATCCAATCGCTTCAAGATCGGGGTTTCACCGTCAGGGCGGTTTCGCGCTGGTTCAATGCCGTTTCGGTAGAAGCGTCGAACGCGGAACTCGAGGCAATCGAATCACTCCCGTTTGTCAGCGCCGTTGAGCCCGTGTTGATTTACCGGAAATTACCTCCCGAAACCGCTCCACTCCCCGTTGTTTCCGGCGCGATGCCGAAACACGTCACCGGTACAAGCCTTGATTACGGACCCTCGTTCACACAGCTGAACAACATCGGGGTTATCAATCTCCACCGCATGGGAATCAACGGCAACGGTATCATCGTGGGAATGATTGATGATGGTTTCAACAACCATCGCACGCATCTCGCGATGAAAGGAATCAAGGTAATCGCCGAATATGATTTCATTCACCGCGATTCCAGCACATCGGCCGCATCATGGGAGTATCGCGACGGCAGCGGACGTCAGCAGGGGTGGCATGGCACGCTCACGCTTTCCGCTCTCGCCGGATTTGCCGAGGGACAGCTCATCGGCCCGGCGTATGGCGCTTCACTCATCCTCGCCAAGACGGAAATTGACAGTCTGGAAATTCAGCTGGAGGAGGATCTCTACGTCGAGGCGCTCGAATGGATGGAACGTCTCGGTGCAGATGTTGTTTCCACGTCGCTTGGATATATCGACTGGTATTCGTACCGCCACCTCGATGGAAAAACTGCAATTACGTCCAAAGCCGGCCGTGTCGCAGCCCGCAAGGGAGTCCTGCTTGTGACAGCCATGGGAAACGAGGGGTGGTATCGAACGCGAAATCCTGACAGCACCGGAACCCTGATCGCGCCGGCTGATGCCGATAGTATCATCGCAGTTGGCGCAACGTATTCGGATGGCGAGATTGCCGGCTTCAGCTCGACGGGCCCGACGTTCGATGGTCGGACCAAACCGGAAATTGTCGCGCAGGGAGTAAGTGTAGTCTCAGCAAGCTACACGTTTCTGAACGCGTATATTTCCGCAAGTGGAACATCCCTCTCAACGCCCCTCGCTGCAGGGTCAGCCGCGCTTGTTCTTTCGGCGCAACCGTATCTCACGCCAATGCAGGTTCGTCAGGCGCTTCTCCAAACGACAACGCAGTACAAGGATGGAACTTCACGGTCGGCAACCTATCCGAACAACTTCTATGGATCGGGGATGGCGAATGCGTATCGGGCGGCCCTCTATCATGGACCGGTCTTCAGTCAGGCGCCCCGTGTTACTGATCTCCGGTCTGCCCTCGATGTGAGCACAGCCATCGTGTCGAACAGTCCGCTTTCAGCCGATTCGTTGTTTCTCTACTACAAAATGTCTCCGGCGAGTGGATTTGAACGCGTGAAGATGACGCCAACGACCGTCGTGAATGAATACATGGCGAGAATTCCAGGCTTGGTAGATACCTTGTATCCTCAGGGATACTTCAGTGCGTACTCAAACGTGACGGGAACCCGGCGCTATCCACATGACGCGCCGCAACACCTGGTCCGCTTCAGTGCATTCATTACGGACAAACCACACGGAGTAATCCCCGAGGCGTTTGTTCTGAGGCAAAACTATCCCAATCCGTTCAACGCGGGAACCTTGATCACATTCAGTTCGCCGCGCGAGGAATACGTTGAGCTCACAGTCCACAACGTTCTCGGTCAGCATATCAAGACGCTCTTCAGCGGAATCGCCAAGCCCGGAGAACAACTGCCGATCTACTGGGACGGGACGGACAAATCGGGAAATCGATTGCCTTCCGGAATCTACCTGTATCGCCTCCAGGCTGTTGCATCGGCGCTCGCGAAAAAAATGATTCTGCTCCGCTGAGTCCGTATGGACTTCCAACCGGGCTTGTGACCGCATGGGCATGCAAGAACTTACGCTCTCCTTCTCAACGCAAACGATCCTAATCCTTCTCGCGATCGTCGCGACCATCAGCGTTGTCGGATTTACGTACCGGCACAGCATTCCGCCTCTCTCGCCTGGATTCAAAATTCTCCTCGCGTCGCTTAGAGCGCTGGCGATGGCGTTGATCGTGTTCCTCATTGCGGAGCCTGTTCTTTCGCTGATTCTGAGAGACGAGGAACGTCCACTGGTGGTGATTCTGGCTGATGATTCCAGAAGCATGACGATAGAAGATGGAGGGGTGAGCCGCGCGTCCCGCCAACGCTCGCTTCTTACCTCAGACAATCTCCAAGCGATCTCCAATGAAGCCCTCCTTCTCTCTGGATCCTTCAGTAACCGACTGCGGATGGTCTCTTCATCTCTTGCCGATTCATTGACGTATTCGGGAGCACAAACAAATCTTGGCGGAGCTCTGGAAGAACTAAAGGTCCAGACCGCAGATCGTAATCTCCGGGCAATAATCCTTCTCAGTGACGGGAACATCACTTCGGGTGTGAATCCGCTGCTCGAGATTGAGAACATGAACGCCCCCCTCTTTACAATTGGAATCGGTGATACGCTTCAACGGCAGGACTTGCTCGTCCGAAAGGTTGTGACGAACAACATTGCGTATGCGGGATCCCGGGTCCCCGTTCAGGTGACTCTCCGCAAATCAGGCTACGGAGGAGAGAGAATTGAAGTTGCATTGAATGAGGAGGGGAAGGTCGTTGATCGTCAGGTGGTGGTGCTGAGCGAACAGCAAGACGAGTACATGGTGCCGATGTCGTTCACTGCCGGAGAAGAGGGAACCCATCAGTACACCGTTTCGCTCTCACAACTCGCGAATGAAGTGAATATCTTGAACAACCGCTCGACGTTCTACACGAAAGTGCTGAAGAGCAAAATGAAAATCACGCTTGTTGCCGGTTCGCCCGGTTCAGACCAGGTATTCATCATGAGGGCGCTCGAGAGTGACCAAAATGTCGAGTTGACCACCCTCATGGAACGACGGGATGGATTATTCGATGGCGGAGCAACGGCAGAGCGGAGCGTGAGGGAGGCCGATTGCCTCGTGTTGGTGGGCTTTCCAACAAGCGCAACCCGCCCCGAGGCGCTCTCGATGATCGCTGCAAGCATTCAGAGGGGAAAAGGATTGTTCCTCGTTCTCAGTCGAACTATCAATCTCGAAAAGCTTAAAGCCCTTGAATCGCTGCTTCCAATGGGGCTCGAGAGATTCTCGTCGGATGAGCTATTAGTTCATGTTGTGGTGCCGGAACATCAACGAAACAACCCCGTGGTTCGCCTCCGCCCGGGGGCAGCCCAGCTTAGCGTCTGGTCTGATCTTCCTCCGATCTTCACTCGGCAAGTTGTCGGAAATGTCAAGCCGGAAGCGGATGTGCTCGCGTTGAAACGCGTCCAGGGAATCTCCACGAGTGAACCGTTGATTGTGAGTCGAAGCACTCCCCAGCAGAAATCGCTTCTTTTCCTGGGCTACGGTATCTGGCGGTGGAAAATGATGACCGGCGAGACCCCCGGCGCACCCGGAGCGCTGGAGCAATTCCTTTCACAGTCGGTGAGGTGGCTGACAACACGAACGGATGACCGGCAGGTACGTGTGACGCCGCTTACAGATGTCTTCGCGGGAGGCGATCCAGTTGAATTTACAGGCCAGGTGTATGATCTCAACATGCGCCCCCTGGAGAATGCAATAATTGCCGTGCACGTTACGGGAAACGAGCAACGATACGATGTGTCCCTCTCGTCGATTGGTCAGGGCCAGTATGAAGGGAGCCTTGATGGACTTCCATCTGGAGACTATCGATACAGCGCATCAGCATCCAGTGATGGTGTGATGATCGGAGAGAGCAAGGGGACATTTTCGATCGGTGGGGCAGAGGCTGAATTTGTCGAAACGCGGATGAACAAAGAACTCCTTCAACAGCTCGCGTATCGCAGCGGCGGCAAATACTATGATGCAGAAGATACTGAATCGCTGGCTGATGACATTCGTGCTCTGCCGGGATTCGAATCACGGGAACGGCGCATGGCTGCCCAATACCAACCCTGGGACGAACCATGGCCATATGCATTGATCATTCTCCTCCTCGCTCTGGAATGGATGCTCAGAAAGCGGAGTGGTTTGCTCTAAAGAGATTCGGTGAAATCACCAACCTCAGAAATCAGTCGAGGGGTGGGGCGGTCCTCGGGTTGATTTCGGATCTGTTTGTAAGCGGTATCGTAAAATGAAAAATTACCAGTTCTGCGGATCGGCTCTGCGGTTTCACGTAAACGGTTTTGAGTTTTGCGGTTCCTGAGATTTGTCTCTATCTTTTTCCATCAATCCACATTGAACTAAGTCTATGCGTATCTCGTCAGATCAGAAAACACGAATTGCCATCGCCGCGGCCCTCATTCTGGGCTGGATTGTCGCAATTTTCTTTCGTTCGGGAACTGCCTGGGGATAGAATAGTTGCTCTGATCTCCTGAATCCGGATTTGAGCATCCACAACAATCCATCACCTTCATGCAAACGACGTTGCACCCTCCGAATACCACACCTTCGCCTGATAAGAAATCCGTCAGGCAGCAACAGATGGCGATCAATCTTTCATTGGTGATCGGCTTTCTGATGCTCGCAGGAAAATGGTATGCGTACAAAATTACCGGCTCCGCAGCCATTCTCTCCGATGCTGCCGAATCTGTGGTGCATGTCGTCGCTGTCGGGTTTGCGGTGTTCAGCTTCTGGCTGAGTCGTCAACCGGCTGACAGAAGTCACCCGTACGGCCATGAAAAGATCTCGTTCTTCTCGGCGGGAATGGAAGGAGCGCTCATCGTTTTGGCGGCTATTGTCATTATTTATGAGTCGATCGCGAAATGGTTGAGCGGATTGGAGCTTGAGAATCTTGGAACAGGAATTCTCTTCGTTGCGGGGGCTGCGGCAGTGAATGCCGGACTTGGCGGATATCTTGTTTGGATTGGGAAGAAACAGGGATCGCTGATTCTGGTGGCCAACGGAAAGCACGTGCTGACCGATTCATGGACAAGCCTCGGTGTGATTGTTGGCCTCGCGCTGACCATCTGGACGGGCTGGCTTCCATTTGACCCGATCATCGCGATCGTGGTGGCATTCAATATCATCTGGTCGGGGGGAAGACTGATCCGTCAATCCGTTGGGGGATTGATGGATGAAGGGGATCCAGGTCTGGAAGCGAAGATTAAGTCGATCCTCGTAGAGGAGACGAAGAAGAGGGAATTGAGATTCCACGAGTTGAGATACCGCCATACCGGAACGTCGATGTGGGTCGAATTTCACCTCCTCTTCCCGATGGGAACGACCGTTGCATCAGCGCACTGGAAGGCGACGGAAATCGAGGCAGCTATCCAGAGCGCGCTGCCGTACCGGGTGAACATTATCAGCCACCTCGAACCTCTCGTAGGACATGATGCTCCGCATCAGCGGCTGAAAGACTCGACGGAATGATAATGATGGACGGGGGACGCGTCCCGCGTCCCCCATCCATGAAGTTCGAACCATCGCTTATTGGGTAAATTGCAGATTCAACGTAATCGTCACTTCATTCCCAACAACCAACCCGCCCGTTTCAATTGCTCGATTCCACTTCAGGTTGTAGTCAAAGCGATTGATCGTCGTTGTCGCTTTCCAGCCGGTCCGTGTGCCCATCTGTTGTGATTTCACAGTGCCGAGATGCGTGGCGTCGAAGGTGACTGTCTTTGTGACGTCCCGGATTGTGAGATCGCCCGTAATCTTGTACGATCTTTCTCCGACTTTCTTAAAACTCTTCGCCTTAAAGCTCATTGTCGGAAATTTTTCCGCGTTGAAGAAATCGTCAGACTTCAAATGACCGTCCCGCTGCTCGTTATCGGTGTTGATGCTGTTCACCTGGATGACGGCTTCAACTCCTGCATCTGAAAAATCTTCATTTGATGACATAAGTTTGACGTTAAAATCGCCAAACCTCCCCGTCACTTCGGAAATAACGAGGTGACTCACGGTAAACATAACGTTCGAATGAACTTTGTCGACCTTCCATTCGGGGGTGTTGGCCACGACCGCTGATATGCCGAGCAATGCAATCGTGAGAATGAGAAGAATGCGTTTCATAGGACCTCCTGACATTGATTGTTGGGTAACATAAATGGTTTTGTTCAATTCAATATCTCACTGATTTCTACTCGTGGAGATGGTCTTTAATGAGTGAGGAAGGGGTTCCCCACGTCCCGGAGTGCACAAGCGAGGGTAATTCCAGTCGCTGACGGATGCTGATTTCCCGTTCATGCAAATGTTTCGGGAGCGACTCAGGATGACCTCGGTACCCGATAGCGAGAATGACGAGAGGATCGTACTGCTCTGGGATCGCAAATTGCTGTCGGACTTCATCAGTTTGGAATCCTCCCATCTGATGCACCGTGAGCCCGAGCGCCGTTGCCTGAATCGTGAGGTTGGCCACAGCCTGGCCGACATCATAGTGCGCGTGACGATTGGGCTTCCCGTTCGAGCGGAAGACTATTCGGGCGACCGCAAGCACAAGAAGAGATGCACGCGCAGCCCATTCCCGGTTTGTATCAGATAGCGTGGCGAGCAGTCGCTCGAAATCCGGGTCTATTCCACGGCGCGCGACAATGAAACGCCACGGTTGTTCGTTGCGAGAAGATGCCGACCACCGGGCAGCTTCAAGCAAACCGAGAATCTGATCAGTATCGAGGGATTGATCGGTAAATGCTCTGGCGCTCCAACGTCGGGCGAGGAGGGAATGGATCGGCGCCGAGGTTCTGGCGCGCTTCTCTGGTAAGGGGGGTGACAAGGCAGCTGGAAGAGCCATAGTTCAAATCATTATATTTCAAATTTCAAATATATATTCAAAAAAAATCACATCGCGATCTTCGCCAGCGATGTGCCTAGTTTCTTTAACAACGCGGAGAGTTGTCTTTGTTCCTCATCCGAGAGAACGCTGGCCAGCTTGGTCACGAATTGCGCATGCTGCGGAAAGATCGATTCGAACAACTTGCGTCCCTTTGGGGTCAGGCGCACAAGGATCGATCGCCTGTCAGTCGGACTTGGCATTCGCTCGACATATCCCTCTTTTTGGAGATTGTCGACCACAACGGTCATGTTTCCACCGCTGACGAGATGTTTCCGACAGAGTTCTCCGATAGACATTGGACCGAGATGGCCAAGGCACTCCAGAGCCCCAAACTGCGGCTGGGTAAGCCCGAATGAGTGAATGTTCTCGGCGGTCAGATGCCCGAAGGTCGAGCTTGCGCGGGCAAGCTTCACCCACATACTCAAGGACAAATCCGATTTTTTGCCGTACCGTCGTGTTGTTTTCATGTCATATATTTTAAATTCAAACTATTCAAACTTACAATAATCATTGAGCAAAGTCAAGCCCCAATCCAGACCTGACGCTGGCGCTTCGCAGTTTGACTCGATGCTGCTTGACATTCGCGCGATCCCCTGCTATAATTCAATATCGACGGAGCCTCTCAATCATTCCATATCGCCCACCGGAGAAAGCCATGGTTCTTGCATCTAATGCGAAATCAGGAATGGTCATCCAGATTGAGGAGAAAATCTACAAAATCCTCGAAGTCAACCGCCATGCCGGGAGCGGACAAATGCAGGGGTTTATCGGTTTGAAGTTGAAAGATGTCCGATTTGACCATGTCACGGAAAAAAATTTTAAGCATGGAGATAAGTTTACCGAAATTGAGCTCACCAAGAGACACATGGACTACCTCTACGCGGATGCCGATTCCTGCTATTTTATGGATCCGCTGTCGTTTGAACAAGTGGCTGTTCCCCTGGCCATGTTGGGTGGTCAGCGAGCATTCCTCGCCGAAGGAATGAAAGTGACGATTGAACTTCTCGGGGAAGAACCCCTGACGTTTGAGTTTCCAAAAATTGTTGAGCTTGAAGTCGCGTCGACCGGACCCGGGATCCGGAGCGCTCAGGATAACACGATGAAACCGGCGACGCTCGAAAACGGAATCGAGATTCTTGTTCCGCAATTCATCGAAACCGGTGAACGCGTCAGAGTCGACACCGAGAAGAAGAAGTACGTCGACCGGGTGACGAGCAAAAAAACGTAATGTGGTCATCACAAGATCGCTGCCATATGCATGGCCAGCTCGATGATGGGCCCGGGATCGCACGAAATCGAAATGGAGGTTCAGCACTAACATGACAGATAACAAACCGGTTATCCTCATTACAGGAGCGGCGCTGGGAATTGGACGCGCTATTGCCCTCGATCTCTCAGCCCGGGGAGCAGTTCTCGCCCTTCATTATCACCGGAACAAAGCGGAATCAGAAAAGACGTGTGTGCAGGCGGGGGGCTCCCCGCACCGCCTCTACCAGGCTGATCTTTCAAATCCGGCGAAAGCGGAGGAACTGGTAAGATCGGTGATTCGGGACTTTGGTCGACTGGACGTCCTTATTCATAACGCTGCGGTAATCGAGGAGCATAAAATCGATTCGGTGAGTTTTGACCAATGGGTGGCGGTGTGGAATCGAACGCTTGCAACGAATCTGCTCGGTCCGGCGCATCTGACCTTTTGTGCCGCTGCGCAGATGAAGAAGCAGGGGGGTGGGAGAATTGTGAGCGTCTCCTCGCGGGGAGCGTTTCGTGGAGAGCCGGACATGCCCGCATACGGTGCGAGTAAGGCGGGGCTGAACGCCTTCAGTCAATCGATGGCGAAGGACCTCGCGCCGCACAAGATCTTTGTCTATGTTGTCGCTCCGGGATTTGTCGACACCGAGCGCGTTGGACCAAAACTGGAAGGAAACCTCGGCGAGGAAATCCGCGCCCAGAGTCCTCTGAATCGCGTTGCACGCCCCGATGAAGTTGCCCGCACTGTTACATATCTTGCGCTCGATGCGCCAGAGTTCATGACCGGCTGCATTGTGGATCTCAACGGCGCCTCGTATCTGCGTCAATAGCGCGGTCTAGAATCTGCGATTCCCTGAGGAAGAGATTCCGCAAGCAGACGCAGCAATTGCAGACTCGCGTGAAGTTTGTCTGCCGGCGGCTGTGCATTCCGCAATGACATTCGCAACATCAGCGTTTGATTTTCCTGCTTCAGATGCGGCTTTGGCGATGTGAGGGCAGAAACCCGTTCCATGATCAACTGGAAGGGGGCAGTTGTATTCTCCGTCCCTTGGTAGAATACTGTATCGTCGGAGGGGGGGAATGTTGCCGTGAGCATTTGCCCTGTGAGATCGATCCTGCGGAATCCGAGTTGGGCAGCGGTGATCCGGAGTTCAATCGAGAGCAAGAGATGCTCAACCTCTTCCGGATACTCCCCGAACCGATCACGTAACTCAGACCGCATCTGCGCAATCTCTTCAATTTTTCCGAGTTGGAACAACCGTCTGTAAAGATCAAGCCGCTCGCCGTCCGATTGGACGTAAACTGAAGGAATCAACGCCTCGATATCCGTTTCGATAACCGTCTCCGGCTGCTCTTTGGGACGTAAGCTCTCTTTCTTCTCGAAAATCTCTCCAAATTCTTCTTCCTTCAATTCCATAACCGCCTCTTCCAAAATCCTCTGATACGTTTCAAATCCCATCTCAAGAATAAATCCCGATTGCTCGGCACCCAACAGATTTCCGGCGCCGCGAACCTCGAGATCCCGTAGAGCAAGGTTGAACCCCGATCCAAGCTCTGCAAATTCCTGAATGGCCTGAAGGCGCTGGAGCGTGGCGCGGGTGAGACTGGCCAGAGGCGGGGTGAGCAAGTACGAGTAGGCTTGCAGATTCGAGCGTCCGACCCTCCCGCGCAACTGATAGAGCTCGGCCATGCCAAACCGGTCAGCCCGGTTGACGATGATCGTATTGACCGACGGGATATCGATTCCTGATTCGATGATCTTCGTGCAAATGAGAACGTCGTATCCCCCTTCCAGAAACCGCATCATGGTCTTTTCAAGCTCGTGTCCCTTCATCTGACCGTGGGCTATGTGAAAACGCGCCTCAGGGATATGGCGCTCGAGCATCTCCTGAATCTGGTCAATGTCGTGGACGCGATCGTGGATAAAATAAACCTGTCCTCCCCGATGAAGCTCCTTGAGAATAGCTTCGCGAATCAATTTGAGATCAAACTGCGTGATTTCTGTATGGATAGGAAGCCTGTTGCGCGGGGGCGTGTTGATAATCGAGAGGTCGCGCGCCCCAAGAAGTGAAAACTGCAGCGTACGCGGAATCGGTGTCGCAGTCAGCGTAAGCGTGTCAACGTTTGCCCTTAGCTGCCGGATTTTTTCTTTCGAAGACACGCCGAAACGGTGCTCTTCATCCACAATGAGAAGTCCAAGATCCTTGAACCCCACGTCTTTTGAGAGGAGCCGGTGTGTTCCGATAACGACGTCAAGACGTCCTGCGTGGAGATCCTCAAGAATGCGGGTTTGCTCTTTCTTTGTTCGAAATCTCGTCAGAGCCTCAGTGCGGACCGTATAGCGACTCAATCGGTCGCGAAAAGTATTTGCATGTTGCTGGGCGAGGATGGTCGTTGGGACAAGCAGACACACCTGCTTGCCATCAAGAACAGCCTTGAAGGCGGCGCGGACTGCGACTTCAGTCTTTCCAAATCCGACATCACCGCAGATCAACCTGTCCATCGGAGAATCATCCTGCATGTCGCGCTTGACATCCAACGACGCTTTTGCCTGATCCGGGGTATCCTCGTACATAAACGAGGCTTCCATTTCCTTCTGCCAGTGGGAGTCAGGGGAGAAGGAGGATCCTGGCTCGAGTTTGCGCCGGGCATAGAGACGAATGAGCTCGCGGGCAATGTCCTTGATCCGTTTCCGCGCTCGCGTCCTGAGGCGATCCCAATGCGGCGAGCCGAGTTTCGTCAACTTCGGCACATGCCCTTCGCGCGATGTGTATTTCTGAACCCTGTTGATGAAGTTGAGATTGACATACAACACATCCCCCTCGTCATACAGCAGCTTCATCACATCCTGTTCAATTCCGCGAACGGAGATGGTTTGTAGACCGTCGAACGCGCCAATGCCGTAATCAGAATGCACAACGGAATCTCCGCGCCGGAGTTGGCGCGCCTCTTTTTGTGTGAATCCGCGAAAGCGAGGCTTCGAGGCCCTTCCGTGTCGCTTCCGCCGGTCAAAAATCTGATGTTCGGTGAAGAGGGCCATTCCCGCGGCGGGATAGAGGAATCCGCTGTGAAGAGTCTCGGGGATAATGTTCCACTGACCGCCGATGTCAAAAGAGAGACTCTTGAGTGCTTCTTCCTGGGATGCGACCGGTTCGGGCCAGTCGTCCGATTCCCGGCTGTCACCCCCCAACTCTTCTTCAATCAGTTCCTCGAGTCGGAGCGCTTCGTCGGGAGTATCGCAGGTGAGGATGATTTCGTATCCGTCCTGGAGAAGTTTCCGGGAATGGGCAAGGAGATACTTGATAGCTCCCTGAAATGGGGGTTGCGGGATGGCGTGGAGGGCAATGTCAGCATCGCCCGACACAATACGCCGGTGGATGATCTGTGGAAATCGGCGGAGACGCAGTTCAATATCAGCCCACTCGAAAATGCCTTCCACACCTTCTCGTTTCAATTCAACGAGTTCCCGCTCGATTGATGCCGGTTCATCAACGAGGATAATTGCGTCGTTCGCAAAGTATTCGAAGAGGGAAACCCGTGCGTCGGGCTCCTCTCGCGACCCGGTAAGATTCGCGACAACGCTGGCGGATTGCAGGTCGCGGATCGATCGTTGTGTTGCCACATCAAACTCACGAATTGATTCGATCGAATCTCCCCAGAATTCAACACGCACAGGATTATCTCCCACAAACGGATAGATATCCAGGATTCCACCCCGCACGGCGAAGTCCCCCGTCTCCTCAACGAAGTCTTTTCGCTCAAAACCGAGCGTGTTCAGTCTCGCAAGGGTTTCTTCAAAAGAGGATATCCGGTCTTTTGCCAGTTCAAAAGCACGCTGTTGGTAGAGTTCGGGTGAAGGAATCGGAGAGGCGAGGGCTTCCGCGGAGGCGACAACAATGACCGGCCGCTTTTCGGTCAGCGCTTTCAATGTCTCAATTTGCGCGACGGGAGCGCTCAGGTCGAGATGCGCAGATTCGTGATGCAAGCTGTGGACGTAGCTGAAAATCTGAGATCTCCCCATCAGGGCGATGCAGTCGTCGACTGTCATCTCCGCAAGGTCGCGTTCGGAGTGAAGAACGAGGATTTGCCGTCCGGTTTCCTCAGACAGAGTATCGACAACACATGCAAGGAGTGAGCCCGCAATTCCCGTGATAACAAGAGAATGACCGGGATCGACGGAGTTGACCCTCGATCGAAGCTCTTTAAATGGAGCCGATTCTTTGATTCTGCGCGCAACAGCTTCAAGCATGAGAATTCCGTCGTGTCGACAAAAAACACCTATCCCCTGCCTCGCGGAATTTCCCGGAAGCAAGGGGCGCATCAAGGTAGCCAAAACGATCAGGAGAATCAACGCATGAAATTGAGGGAAACGTACACGAAGAATCGTCTCTTCTGATGTGGCATGGCGTTGATCCAACGCACATGCCGCAAAAAAGATTTTGAAATGCCTCCGAAGATGGTTACATTGGCTCAAACAAGTCTTTCCAGGATTCACAACGTGCACCGCAACAACGCTCGCATATTCGTCATTGAAATCCTCAAAACTCTAAGGAGATCTGATATGAGGCACACGCGCATTGCACTCTTGTTGTTTCTCTTCGCCGCGATCCCGGCATCGGCCCAGACGCTCGAAGAGACGTTGCAGAAACTTTCGGAATCGGCGGGAAAGAGTTATGTGGCTCCAATAGTCTCCGGCTTTGGAGCGAATCTCAACGGTGGGTGGTTCCACCGATCGCCACGCGCCGAAATGATCAATTTCGATCTTGAATTCGGTGTTGTTGCCATGGGGACTTTCTTTTCTGATGAACACAAGTCGTTTGCCTCGTCGGGTGTATTCCGCTTTACCACGAGCCAGGCCCAGACATTGGCGGACAGATCGAATGCTCCAATTCAATTCCGTACGGATGTGCGTAATGCCATTCTTTCACAGGAATTTTCGGTGAACTTTTCGGGTCCGACAATCGCGGGAAGCAAGAACGATAGCATGAAAGTTGCGTTCCCCGGAAAATCGATTGTCATTCCGACGCTGCCGGGTCAACCGACATACACACTTCCTTCTCAGATGTTTGTGCTCCCCGTAACTGGTCTTCTGGAGGATGCGACGATCTTTCCGATGGTGGCGCCCCAGGCGACAATCGGAACCTTGCTCGGTAGCCAGTTCACGTTTCGATATCTTCCCGAGATGGAGATCAGCGAAGAGATCGGCAAGTTGAAGTACTTCGGCTGGGGAGTTCAGCACAATCCGGGCGTATGGTTCGGCGAAGGGTGGATGCCGTTTGAGCTTTCGGCCAGTTATTTCACGCAGGATCTCAGTGTTGGATCGATTTTCGAATCAAACGGGACGACTTTTGGCGTCAACGCGAGCAAACGGTTAGGATGGGGATTTCTGAATCTCACACCGTACGTTGGGTACATGATTGAAAGCTCGAAGATGATGTTTACGTACGATTACTTGATAGACACGCCTGCAGGAAAGATTCCGCAGAAAGTAAAATTCGAACTTGAGGGTGAAAATACTTCCCGTGTCACAGTAGGATTGAGTTTCAAACTTCTGCTGGTGAATGTGAACGCCGACTACAATTTCGGAACGTACAATTCCGTTACCGCCGGCGCCATGATCATTTTCTAGCAGCACTTCCCCAGACAGATGAAGTGTTTTGTGCAGATCAAAAGCTAATCGCAGAGACGCGGAGGACGCGGAGAAACGCAGAGAAAAACGCTTTGGGTTTGGTCTTTGCGATTCTCTGCGCACTCTGCGTCTCCGCGTTTTGCTTTTCCAATTGTTCAAACTCGGCGTAGTTGCCTACACGTGCCCCACGAAGGTTTTCTCGTGATGCAACTCACATCGTGATTCCCTGTGCACTCTCTGTCTCTGTGAAGTGTTTTGTGCAGATCAAAAGCTAATCGCAGAGACGCGGAGGACGCGGAGAGACGCAGAGAAAAACGCTTTGCATTTGGTCTTTGCGATTCTCTGCGCACTCTGCGTTTCCGCGTTTTGCTTTTCCAATTGTTCAAACTCGGCGTAGTTGCCTATATGTTCCCCACGGAGGTTTTCTCGTGACGCAACGCACATCATTTGAGGGGCTGACGATGGTTCTGTCAGCCCTTCCCGATCTTCCGCCATCAATCTGACTTGCCCTTCCCCCATTTACAGGCTATATTTCCAGCAGAGGCGTCACGTTTTCAAGAAAGTACTTCCATGCAAATCTATAACCTCCCCACTCCCGCCCTTGTACTCGATCTTGATATTCTCAATGCCAATTTGAAACGCATGCAGGACAAGGCCCAGCAATTCAGGGTCGCCTTGCGTCCGCATATCAAAACCCATAAATGCATCGAAATCGGCCGGCGGCAGATTCGACTTGGAGCCAAAGGCATTGCCGTTTCGACATTCTATGAAGCCGAGACATTTGCCAAGGCGGGTTTTGAAGATATCTTCTGGGCGTTTCCGATTCCCCTGGTCTATATTTCGCGCGTCCTCGAACTGGCGGAACGAATCCGACTTCACGTTGTAGTCGACAGCATTCTGGCTATTGACGCGCTCGAAAAGGCATGCTCCGGCTGGCGCGGAGCCCTTCAGGTATGGCTGAAAATCGATTGCGGGTACCACCGCGTGGGCGTTGATCCCGAATCTCCCCTTGCGCAAGAACTGGTCCACCGGTTGTCACGATCGAAGTCTCTCATCTTTGGAGGTATTCTCACACATGCCGGGCACTCCTATCATGCGCGGAGCCGAAACGAAATTCTTCCTATCGTTGAGCAAGAGCGTCGGGTCGTGATTGATTTTGCCGCCCGGATGAAGGCCAAGAACTACCAGATCCCGGCGATAAGCATCGGTTCGACTCCCACGATGTCACTGACGAACAACCTTGAGGGGATCACCGAAATCAGGCCGGGCAACTATGCGTTCTATGACTATACTCAGGCGATGCTCGGGACCTGCAGCGTCACGGATTGTGCGCTGACAGTGATCTCGACGGTAATCTCTCATCAACCGGGGGCAAGACATTTTGTCATTGATGCGGGAGCGCTGGCGCTCTCCAAAGATCCCGGACCCACTCAGGTAAGTAATGACATGGGGATGGGAGTCTTGTTCGAAGACTATGCACGGAAGCGTCTGCATGCCCACATCCACCTCGAGCTCCTTTCGCAGGAACATGGAAAGGTTGTCGCAGATTCCCCTAAATTCATAGAGAACCACTTTCAGGTTGGTGACCGTGTGCGAATTCTTGAGCACCATGCCTGTTTGACGGCGGCGCAGCATGACCGCTACTATGTTGTCCAGGGGGAAGAAGTGATCGATGAATGGAAAATTCTCCGTGGACGCACCTGAGGCGTAGTTCCTCCCTTTCATTCCAACATTCCGACAACGGGAATCCATCATCCTGGATTTTCCGGCCTATTGAACAACTTGAGGAGCTGAGAGACACCATGAATCTCAAAGACGCAATCGTTCTCATTACGGGAGCCAGCAGCGGCATTGGATATGCCTGCGCGGAAAAGTTTGCTGAAGCAGGATCGAGACTTCTGCTTATGGCGCGCCGGAAGAGCCGTCTGGAAAAACTCGCGGCGTATCTCGTCAACCGCTACGATGTTACATCGCACATCGTGGAACTCGATGTGCGAGATCAGCAAGCTGTCGATCGCGCCATCACGTCGCTCCCCGAAGAGTGGAGGGCAATCGACGTCCTGGTGAACAATGCCGGGCTGAGCCGCGGACTCGACAAGCTCCACGCGGGGAAAATTCAGGATTGGGAGGAAATGATCGACACGAATGTCAAGGGTTTGCTCTACGTGAGCCGCGCGGTGATACCGGGGATGGTTGAGCGGAGACGCGGGACAATCGTGAACATTGGGTCGATTGCAGGGCATGAAGTGTATCCAGGGGGAGGGGTGTACTGCGCCTCGAAGCACGCCGTCGACGCAATCACAAAGGGTATGCGGATGGATCTGTGTGATACGCCGGTGCGGGTCTGTTCAGTCGATCCCGGACTTGTGGAAACCGAGTTCAGCATGGTTCGATTCAGAGGAGATGCTGAGCGGGCAAAGAAGGTGTATGAGAATATTACTCCACTGACGCCGGTCGATGTGGCAGATGCGGTGCACTACTGTGCCTCGCGTCCGTTGCACGTGCAGGTTGCCGATATGATTCTGCTTGCGACCGCTCAAGCATCAAGCACAATATTTCATCGGACACCAAAGGAAGAGTATCCACGATGAAAAGACGTTTCTTCATACTGGGAGCGCTCTTCGGATTTCTCGGCGTGGCAGCCGGGGCATTCGGCGCGCATGCGCTTCGCGACCATCTTGATCCTGACAAACTTGCGGTCTTCGAGACTGCTGTCCGGTATCAGATGTATCATGCGTTCGCGCTTCTCCTGACCGCATTTGCGCGGCGGCGGTATGACCACCGGGCTCTGTTTTCCGCGGGATGGTTCTTCACGCTTGGGATCGTACTCTTCTCGGGGAGCCTCTATGCGCTCGCGTTATCGGGGGCTAAATGGGTGGGAATGATCACGCCCCTGGGAGGCGTCGCGTTTCTTGCAGGATGGGTTCTTCTCGCGTGGGGTTTGTGGAAGGGAAGAGTGTCGCCGGGGTAATCCGTCACTCAAGCAATTCGCCTGTATGATCAGCGTGGGACGCATCGTGAATCTGGAACATCCAACCGGGCACCCCATCCAGAGAGCATTTCAAAATTCTATGGCAGTGAAATCATCGCCATACGATGAATCGAGGGTGTTTACCCGCGACATTGGAAAATCGGGGATTGTTTGTTGATCTCGGCCCGGAACTTCAGGACGAGATCATTCGCCGCACGGAATATGAGAAGAGGTGCGATGGGCGAAATTGCGCTTTAGTCAATTTGGTAAAGAAAACAAACGTGACTCTTAGCGCACTTGGTGTCTTTCCGTGAGATTATTTCTCGCAAAGACGCAGAGGTCGCAAAGGAGAAGATATGACAGAAAATGAAACAGCGAAAATAATCGTTGATTGTGCATACAAGGTTCATACAACACTTTGACCGGGATTATTAGAATCGGTTTATGAAAAAGTACTCGCTCATGAAATCGAAAAACGTGGATTGAAAGTTGAAAAGCAGGTGGCAATGAACGTTGAGTATGATGACATTGTATTTGACGAAGGATACCGTGCAGACTTGATCGTAGAAAACAAAATTATCGTGGAATTAAAGTCTGTCGATGTTCTTGCTCCAGTTCACTATAAGCAATTGCTAACGTACCTGCGACTTGCAGATAAGCGACTTGGTCTATTGATAAACTTCAACGAAGCATTAATCAAAGGCGGGATACACAGAATTGTAAACGGACTAGAAGAATAGTTCTTAGCGTGCTTTGCGTCTTTGCGTGAGATTTTTTATACAACATCAAAAAGGATTTTGTGACGTCTTTCTTTCATTCCGTATATTATATCTATCAACAATGTCTCATTGACAGTTCATACATAAGTATGTTTGGAGATAGCTATGCGTGCCGAAACCACGACATTCTTGTTAACTAAACGGCATTTGCTTCTCGTGATAAGCATCCTTGCCGTTTTGTTGGCTATAGCCGGCTTTCTGTACTACCGTTACGATGAAGACCTCATCCGAAACGAGAAACTGCAAGAGTTGAACGCTATTGGCAAATTAAAGATTGATCAGATCACACAATGGCAGAAACAAAGGTTTGCAGACGCAAACGTCATCACCGGAAGCCCCTTCTTCGTCAAAGCCGTTGAAGAATTCTTTTCCAGTCGCAACGATCTCCAATTGACAAAATATGTTCGTGAACGACTAACGGTTAAACAGCTCTACTATGAGTATGCCGCCGTATTCATCTCAGATCGAGATGGAGAAATACTGGTATCGGATCGCCCGGACCCAGAACAGGTTGGTCCGGCCACGAAACCTTTTATCCAAGAAGCTTTCGCACGGAACAAAACGGTAACCACTGACTTCTACCATTGTTCTATGCACAGCGCGATTCACTACGATATCATAACCCCAATCATCACCGACAAGAATATCGCGATCGCCGCGTTGATTTTGCGCGTTGACCCGGATCAGTTTCTCTATCCCCTTATTCAATCGTGGCCCGTGCCGAGCAAAACAGCAGAAACATATATTGTTCGTAAAGAAGGCGATTATGCGCTTATTCTGAATGAACTGCGGCATAGCACAGCCCCCGCGTTGTCACTTCGAGTCCCGTTGACAAGCAAAGAAAGAGCGGCCGCACAGGCGGTCCTAGGTTATACAGGAATCCATACGGGAAAAGACTACCGCGGAGTTGAGGTGTTAGCCGAAATACTGCCGATTCGCGACACCCCATGGTTTATGGTTGCAAAAGTTGATAAGAGCGAAATCTTTTCGGAACTCTATTTTAGAGCAACTGTCATTTCTCTTTTCATATTTGCGTTGATACTCTTGCTTGGCGTTGGTTTGACATGGGTCCATCATTACCGTCAAAGGAATATTTACAGAGAGTTGTTCTTGACAGAAAAAGAGCTGAGCGAAACACATGAAGAGTTCCGCACGACGCTGTACAGCATTGGCGATGCGGTGATCTCAACGGATATAAAAGGGCGGGTGAGGCATATGAATTTCATCGCCGAGCAACTAACCGGCTGGATGGAATCCGATGCGAGGGGAAAAGATCTGGAAGACATTTTCCATATTGTAAACGAAGAAACGGGCGCTGCAGTTGAAAACCCAGTAGCAAAAGTTCTGAGGGAAGGCGTGGTCGCTGGGCTTGCCAACCATACATTGCTCATTTCAAAGGCAGGACAGAAGACACCGATCGCTGACCTTGGATCACCGATCAGAAATGAAGCGGGTGAAATCATCGGCGTCGTTTTAGTGTTTCGTGACCAAACCGCTGAACGCGAAACGGCGAAAAAGATCCAAGAGCAAAATGACACGCTTCAACGAATATTTGACAATATCCCCGTGATGATCGCATACTATGATGAGATAGGGAGATTCAAAACGGTCAATCGTGAGACCGTGGATAGACTTGGATGGACTCTTGAAGAATGGCAAACAGAAAATATTCTGGAAAAATGTTACCCCGACCCGCTCGCATTTCAAGAAGCGTTCGACTTTATGATCAAGAAGCCCGGCGGTTGGAAAGATTTCAAAACCACGACAAAGGCGGGAACGATCATTGATACAAGTTGGACAAACATAGTGCTCCCCGATGGAGCGTCGATGGGAATAGGTCAGGACATCACCGAGCGCAAGCGGGCAGAGGAATCGTTGCGTGAAAGTCAGGAGAGCTTCAAAGAGCTGTTTGATGAAGCTCCTGTGTGTTATCATGAAATTGACAACACCGGATGTATCATACGCGTAAATACAACAGAACTGAAAATGTTAGGTTATACCGCTGAAGAAATGCTGGGACAACCGGTTTGGAAATTCATTGAGGAGGAAGAACAATCACGACAATCTGTTCTGGCAAAACTGGCTGGAAGTGTGACGCCTCCTCAAATCTACGAACGAAGCTTCAAACGCAAAGATGGAACAATCGTGCCAGTCCTGGCTGAGGAAAAAATCTTGAAAGATGACAACGATAGAGTAATCAAAATTCGAACAACCCTCCAGGATACCACCGAGCGCAAGCGGGCGGAGGAAGCTCTTCGAGAAAGCGAAAAAAATTCCGCAATCTTGTCGAAAACATCACCGACGTCTTCTATATCTCCGATAAAGATGGAAAGCTTCTCTATGGCAGCCCAAACCTTTTTACGGAAACAGGATATTCACCCCAGGAAGTATTGGGAAAGTCATATCTCCGCTTAATAGCGCCAGTTGACCGCCGCAAAGTTATTGATCATTGTTTTGATGAGACAAAGAAAGGAACCGAAGATACAGGGCTGGAGTTCAGAGCAATTCGAAAAGATGGGTCAATCATGTGGGTTGAGCAGAGTACCCGTATTGTTCGTGATGATGATGGAAACGTAGCTCAATATAGAAACGTCGTGCGCGATATTACCAAACGGAAACAGATCGAGGAGGAGCTAAGGGAAAGCGAATTGAAACTTCGCAATATTTTCGAAAACAGTACAAACATCTTTTACTCGCACACCCCTGACCATGTTCTTACTTATTTTAGTCCGCAGGTTAAAAATGTACTTGGTTACGCTCAGGAAGAAATATTTAAAAAATGGACCGAGCTTACCTCCGATAATCCGATTAATGAAGAAGGATTCAGAATAACCACAAAAGCAATAGAGACCGGCGTGGCACAGCCCCCCTACGAACTTGAATTGGTACATAAAAACGGCAGGAAAGTATGGGTTGAAGTTCGTGAAGCGCCCGTAGTTGAGGATGGAAAGACCATTCGCATAGTGGGTGCATTAGCGGACATCACCGAGCGCAAGCGGGCGGAAGAGGAGCTTCGTGAAGCGCAAGAACGGTACAAGTCCTTTTTTGATGAGGATATTACGGGAGATTTCATTTCAACACCCGAGGGTCAACTCGTAGCGTGCAACCCTGCTTTTGTTCGCATCTTTGGATTTTCGTCCATCGAGGAAGCGAAAACTGTCAACCTTCAATCACTGTATCGTGATCCGAAAGACCGAACCATAGTGGTTGACAGATTGAAAAAGGAGCGCAAAATTGAAGATATCAACTTAGAGATGAAACATCAGAACGGATCTCGCCTCTATATTCTTGCCAATTTCTCGGGCATCTTCAACGAGAAAGGGGAGCTTGTCCAAATCAAGGGGTACCTGTTCGATGAAACCGAGCGTCGGATACTCGAGCAGCAACTCATCCAGGCTCAGAAGTTAGAAAGCTTGGGAACTCTTGCCGCCGGCATCGCCCACGACTTCAACAACATCCTTGCCATAATCACTCTACATGCTTCGCTTCTAGAAGAAACTCCGACTGATCCACAAATCATCAAGAAGCGCTCCGAAGCTATCAGCAGAGCAGGAAGGAGGGGCGCCGACTTGGTGAGACAAATGCTTACATTTGCAAGAAAGACGGAGATACTTATCGAACCGGTGATGCTCAATGATGTTGTCGGTGAGGTGGCGAAACTCCTTTCTGAAACATTCCCAAAGACAATCACCCTCTCCGTCCAGCTGGAGAGAGGCCTCCCCTCGATCAATGCCGATACTACTCAGCTCCAGCAAGTGTTGTTAAATCTCTGTGTGAACGCACGCGATGCCATGCCAGGCGGCGGAATACTCAGCGTCGGCACGCGCCGCGAATCAGGCAAAGCGCTGCGTGGAAAACATCCGAAAGCCACTGCCCAAGATTATATTGTTCTCATCATAGCTGATACAGGGACGGGAATGGACGAGGCTTTACAACGCCGTATCTTTGAGCCATTCTTTACGACCAAAGAACATGGAAAAGGAACCGGATTAGGTCTCTCCTTAGTCTTCGGTATTATGGAGAGCCACAATGGGTTTGTTACAGTGGAGAGCGAGCTTGGTAAGGGAACAACAATTCGTTGCTACTTCCCTGTGCCGCAGAAGCCGATTGAGCTTGAGCGGAAGAAAGATCAATCAGGCGAGGAAATTCCCGGCGGCAATGAAACAATTCTTCTTGTCGAAGACGAAGAAGTGTTGAGAGAACTGGTCAAATCTTTCCTCGAAGCACAAGGTTATACGGTGTTTACAGCGGGGGATGGTGAGCAAGGACTTGCCGTATTTGAGCAACATCAAAACGAAATACATCTGGTGATCTCCGATTTAGGCTTGCCGAAATTCGGCGGTGATGAACTGCACCGGAAGCTCAAGATGCTGAATCCCATTCTTCCCTTGATTCTCGCCAGCGGATTTATTGAGCCCGGGATGAAAGGCCAAGTTCTCAGAGAAGGTGTCAAAGAGTTCATACAGAAACCGTACAAACCAAGCGAGGTACTTCGCGCCATACGCCGCTTGCTCGACGCCGTATGATCATTTCCCTTCTTCCGCTGTCTCAACGACTGCGTAGAATGCCGGCTTGGCCTGATAGGTGCGGTCGAACAAGAGAGGATAGCTTGTGCGTCCCCTGATGGGCCAGTTGTTGAGCCAGGATGTCTTGTCGTACACACCCCAGAAGGTCACGCGGCTGATATTGTCCGAGTGTTTCAGCATCATCCTGAATATTTCGGTGTAGCGATCCGCGTGCTTCTGCTGCATCTCTTCGGGCAATCCGTCGGGATAGGGATTGAATTCCTTCTGAAACTCCGCCGTCTGTGTGATTTCCGCTCCTCTGTAATCTAGCGCGGGGGGGAGGATGTCGAGGTCGAGTTCGGTGACCATCACCTTCAGCCCGAGAGCCGCAATCTCGTTTACCAGCGCTTCGAAATCTTCGGGGATCGGATAATCCATTCCCCAGTGCCCCTGAATACCGACTCCATCGACCCGGAGTCCCTTGGCGAGAATATCTTTCACAAGACGGACGGTTGCCTCGCGCTTGGCTGGCTGCTCAATTGAGAAATCGTTGTAGTACAATTCGGCGTCGGGATCGGCTTCGTGAGCATATTCAAATGCTTTGGCGATGTAATCCTCCCCGATCGTCTCCAGCCATTTGGTCTTCTGGAGCGGTCCTTCATCGCTGAGCGCCTCGTTGACAACATCCCACGCATGGACCCGACCTTTGTACCGCCCAACGACAGTCTGGATGTGCTCCTTCATGCGAGCCAGCATCGCATCGCGTTTCAATGGTTTGTTGGATTTGTCCACGAACGCCCAATCAGGAATCTGGGTATGCCAGACGAGTGTATGTCCGACCATGAACAGCTTGTGTTGTTCCCCGAACGCCACGAATCGGTCGGCGGCCTCGAAATCATACCGGTCGGGCTCCGGGTGGATGAGAGCCCATTTCATGACATTCTCTGCTGTGATCGTATTGCTGTGCTTCAGGATGATGTCGGCGGCCTGTGGATCCTTCCCCGCCATGATGTCATCGTTGGGGGCCATCCCGATCATGAAGTTGGTCCGGAACACATCTTTGAGGGGCGGCTGTTCGGTCTCGCGACTGCAGTGAATCGCGCCGACGAGGACAACGACCAAACATATCGCCGTGATGAGGTTGATCTTTGTCATGGCAGAATCCTTTCGTTGTATGCTATGGCGAACGGTGTATCGGCTTCTTGCTGAATTTCTGGAAATAAAGGAGACACGTATCGCGCCACTCCGCGGCGTCAACCGTATGCTTGTCCAGCTTCGTTTTCACGCTCGCAAACATTTCAGGATCGATAGAAGCCTTCAGTGAATTCCATTTGTCGATCATATCTTCGACGTACGCCGTCCCGGAATAGTACTTCCTGCAGAGCTCTTCCCACAACGTTCTGCCGGACTTCATTTTGCGATCCCAGGAGACATGGTGGAACCAGAGGAGGTAATCTTCGGGACATGAATCGATATTGTCGAATGTCTCCCGCCACGGAGAGAAATACTGGCTAACTGAGTTGCTTCCGGAAGAGCTGCGATTGTATCCCAGCCCGATGCTATCCGCTCTGTGGTAATACACCGACGTCCAGTCCTCTCTCCCTTTGTCCAGCTGTGGTTCGGGGCCGTAGTGAAATCCCTCCTGCATGATGTGATGAAGGCCGAGCGGCGTCATGTAGTTGATACACGCCTCCCACGATCCCATCATCATTTCGTGAACAGTATTCACGATGCGGGCATTGTTGCCCAGGGTCATTCGTATCCACTCATCGGCGATTTGTTCCGAGGTGAGTGTGTGATTCCAGGCAAGTCGACCATACGCGTACCAATTGGCCTGAGCGAACGGGTGACCACACCAATTGCGATCGTTCCCAATGTTCGCCACTCCGGCGATGCCGGTCATTCGATAGTTGTGTGTAGTTCCATCGACAACCGACGCGAGCGTCGAGCCAGAGCCGCTGACGTGCATATCGAATTCAAGATATTCCTTCCACATGGGAGCAAGGTAGACAAGATGGGTCGAGTGACCAAGATACTCCTGCGTAATTTGCAACTCAAGCATCAATGGCGTCTTCGGCATGGCACCGAAGAGGGGTTGGACAGGTTCGCGGGGCTGAAAGTCGAGAGGACCGTTCTTTGCCTGAACAAAGACGTTGGAATGGAACTGGCCGTCGAGAGGCACAAATTCCATGAACGCGCGCCTGGTGCGGTCGGGATCAACCTCCGCGTCATAAACAAACGCGCGCCACATGACAATGCCGCGATGTGGCTTCAGCGCCTCGGCCAGCATGTTTGCCCCTTCCGCATGAGTTCTGTCGTAATCCTGCGGACCGGGCATTCCTTCGGAGTTTGCCTTGACCAAAAATCCGCCGAAGTCGGGAATAAGCTGATAGATTTCCTTCGCTTTGTTCTTCCACCACACTCTGACATCGGGATTCAGAGGATCGGATGTTTTGAGATTGCCGATGCCTCCCTTTCGGTTGCTCTCGAGCGCGAATTGTGCTGAAATCGGTGAGGAGAAATTGACGGAAAGAAAGACGCGGATGCCGTATGGACGAAAGATATCAGCCAGCCTGGCGATCTTCTTGAGATGTTCGGTCTTGAGGATGTTCGGATTGGCGTTGACGTTGTTGAGCACGGTGCCGTTGATTCCGATGGAAGCATTTGCGCGGGCGTAGTCATGATACCGGTCATCGATTTTGTTTGGCAAGTCGTTCCACTTCCATAGTGATTCGCCGGCATAGCCGCGCTCAACCGAGCCGTCGAGATTATCCCAGTGATTCAGGAGACGATGACGGATCTTCGGCGTGGAAACGATATCGAGTTCATCAAGGGACTGATGAGTCTGGATCAGACGCAGAAGATGGTATGCGCCGTACAGGAGGCCGATATCTTCATTTGCAGAGATGACGACCACGTTCTTCCCACGAATGGATTCTGATCTAATCAGATATCCTTCCTTGCCGAGGAAGCTGAGACGGGCATTGAAATCCAGATTTTTGATGATCTTGGAACTTCGAGGTGTCCCGACGAGAAGCGTGGCATTCCTGATTGTGTTCACAGAGGGGATTTCTTTGCCAAGAAGTTCCTGCAAGCCCATCTTCAATTCGTCGCGAATAATACGACATGTCTCCGACTTTCCCGACACAAGAAGTGAGGAGATTGCATGCTGATAATGTTTCAGCAGTTCCTTGTCTTCGATCTGCTTGTAGCCCATCCAGAGGTTGTATCCGTCGTCCGCGAGCAGCGTAGAGTCAGGAAAGAAGAGCGTAGCGCAAATGAGAAGAATGCTGATGGAGCGGAATTTCAACTTCATGGTGATCTCCGGGCCGGGTGTCAGACCGAAAAATGCGGTGTGGATGACGGAACATGATAATTGGTCAAAATCGAATGTGCAACTGAATTCGGCAGCAAGTTGCACGAGGGGATCGTTCTCAATTGGGAGGATTTGAAACCCTATGGGAGATTCGAGGTGAATTTGAAGAACCACACTGCCGACACGTAGGTACGGGGGGTGCGAAATGTTGATGTTTCGCGCTAGTCAGCATGAATTGCTAGGAAAGTATTCCCGCCGACTTGTTCCCGATGTCGTTTATCGGGAAGGCGGGATCCCGCTGTGGCGCTTCCTTGGACTCTTTCTCGTGAGCGCCACAAGCAAGCGGGACAATCCACGCGCCTACCTGCC
>Ga0208244_100594_pt1 | contig 31360 bp, 25 predicted proteins | sample SubbioCR12Aug_5A_FD_184828 | JGI IMG/M metagenome (GOLD analysis project Ga0208244, IMG submission 184828) | Serpentinite rock and fluid subsurface biosphere microbial communities from McLaughlin Reserve, California, USA - CR12Aug_5A (SPAdes) | ecosystem: Environmental > Terrestrial > Deep...
TCCAGGATGTCGTCGGTGAAGTAGCTGTAGTCGAAGCGGCCGCCGCCGCCGCCGGAACCCTGCTCGCGGCGGCCGTCCTGCTCGGCGATGACCTGCAGCGACAGGCGCACCAGCGGGCGCACGTCGGCGGCGAGGTGGCCGTCGGAGCGCGCGATGAAAATGACTTCGTATTCGGAGGCGAGGCTCGCCATCACCTGTTTTACGCGCGGGTCCATCGCGCGCGCCTTTTTCTCCAGCCGCTCCAGCAGGGTGACCTTGGCTGCATCGTCCAGGCTCGCCAGCGGATCGACGGCGTTGTACAACTGGCGGCCTTCGCCGCGCTGCACCACGCCGAAGCTGCGGTTCTGCCCGGCGCGGGCGATGGCGCGGGTGGCGTCGGCTGCGGCGCCGAGCGCATCGAGGCTGATGTCGTCGGAATAGGCGAAGGCGGTTTTCTCGCCCGAGATCGCGCGCACGCCGACGCCCTGGTCGATGTTGAAGCTGCCGGATTTGACCTGGCCTTCTTCCAGGCTCCAGCCTTCGGAGCGGCTGTACTGGAAATACAGGTCGGCGTAGTCGACGTCGTGGGTGAGCAGGCGGCCGAACACCGGCGCCAGCTTGTCGGCGTCAAGGCCGTTCGGCGTCAGGAGCGTGGCTTCGGCGGAATGGAACAGCTGCTCGGCTGTCTGGATGGGAACGAAAGCGTCGGTGGGATTCATGGGTGTCCTGTTTACTTGGTGGGCTCGCGCTTGGCCACGGCGCGGCGTTCGACCACTTCGACCGCAATCTGCTGGCATTGGATGAAGCGGTGCTGCAACGCGGGAAGGCTCTTCCTGAGGCTGGCCTGGTAGGCCGGGTTGATGTTGGCGATGACCACGCCGGATCCGCGCGGCAGACGGTCGAGCACCACGCCCCAGGGGTCGACGATCATGCTGTCGCCGTGGGTTTCGCGGCCCGACAGATGGTAGCCGCCCTGCGCCGGGGCGATGACGTAGGCAAGGTTTTCGATGGCGCGCGCGCGGATCAGGGTTTCGAAATGCGCGCGGCCGGTGGTGGCGGTGAAGGCCGACGGCACCACAATGATGTCGACGTCGGTCATGGCGCGATACAGCTCGGGGAAGCGCAGGTCGTAGCAGATCGACAGGCCGATGCGGCCAAATGGGCTGCTGACGATGACGACTTTGTCCCCCGGTTCGATCAGTTTGGCTTCCTGGTAGTGCTCGTTGCCCAGGTCGAGGCCGAACAGGTGGATCTTGTCGTAACGCGCCACCTGCTTGCCGCGCTCGTCATACACCAGGCAGCTATTGCGCACCTTGTTGGCGGCGTCGGCCTCCAGCGGCACCGAGCCGCCGATCAGCCATATCTTGTGCTTCTTGGCCATGCGCGACAGGAAAGTCTGGATCGGACCGCTGCCCTCGGCCTCGCGCGCCTTCACCACATCGGCATTCTTCGCGCTCATGATGCAGAAGAATTCGGGCAGCACGACCAGCCGCGCGCCGGCGTCGACGGCCAGTTCGATCAGCTGTTCGGTCTCGGCCAGGTTGGAGGCGACATTGGGACCAGAAGCCATCTGGATGGCCGCTACACGGGTGGTGCCGGCCTGCGGCGCCGGCTTTTTGATTTGGGCGCCTTTGGAGCGTGTCACGGCGGGTCTTGCGGGTTTCTTCGTTGTCATGTTCGTGAATGTAACGGGTTTTACGATCAGGGTTCAAACCCGGACGTGCCCGGATTCCCACTTGCCTTCGGCAGTTTTTTTACGTCAGGGGACTGCCACGCCCCGGTCACCAGATATTCCTGGCTGACAGCCTCTTCGAACGGATCGCGCAGCAGTTTTTGCGCCGCTAGTGCGCCCACCCCTGCCAACGGCCCGCCGATCAGCGCACCCGCCAGCGCCACGCTCTCGGACAGCTTCGGGATCACCTTCACCCTGAGTTGCACGGTTTCCTGGTTCAGGTCGGTCAATCCCGACATGTTCACCTTGGCGGCCGGTCCGCGCATCCGAAAGTCATCGCTGTAGATCACGCCGCGTGTCACGCGCAGGGTGGCGCCGATATCGTCGAAGGCATAGCCTTGATTGAAGATATCACGGAAATCGAAGCTCATCCGGCGCGGCAGCGATTGCAGGCTCAACACGCCCAGCAGCTTGCCCGCGCCCGGGCTGATCTTGAGGAACTGCCCTTTTTGCGCGGTGAAGGCGAGTTCGCCGGCCAGCGTGTCGAAACCAAAATCCGCAGGCGATCCCACCCAGGTGGCATTGCCCTTGAACTCGGCGCTGCCGCCCTTGAGCGTGTCGGGGTAGCCGAAGCGGTCGAGAAACTTGCCCGCATCCAGCACGCTGAATTGCAGGTCGGCGCGGGTCTCGGTCGGCACCCCGTCGCGCCACAGGCCGCTCATGCGGAATTCACTGTCGGGATGCGTCAGCTGCAGCTTGTCGATCACCAGGCCCTGCGGCGCCCCGTGCGCCAGCACATCGAGCCGCCCGAGCGACCGGTTCTGCAAGCGAAAGTCCTCCACCACCAGATCCAGTACCGGAAAACGCTCGGCCTTCATGTTGGTGCGGGCCGTCTCGCCCACGGCGGGCGCCCGCTCCGGAATCGTCAGTTGCCTGAACTGCGCCGAAACCCGTGCAGGCTGGTCACCAAGCGAACGATAGGTCAGCACCCCGCTGACCTCGTGACCGGTCACCTGGCCACGCAGCAAACCATTGCGGGTGCGTCCCTGCAGACGCATGTCCTTAAAGCGGCGTCCCATCAGGTCGAGCGCATCGAAGCTCAAGTCCAGTGCGGAAATTTGCGGCCCTGTCCCGTTGCCCCCCTCAGGCAGCAATGCGGTCCAGCCGGTGAGGTCCAGTGCCTCGCCGCGGCCCGCCAGACGCAAGCCGGACTCGGCCGGCAGCGTCGCCGGTGCGCCGAAACGGATTTCGCCGCGATCGAACGCTGCGGTCGAAGTGCTGCGCCACACCGCACCGATCGCGCTGCCCACACGCATTTCGTGCAGGCGGCCACCGTCCTGCGGCTGGCTCGTCAGCATCAAGGGCAACGGCTGCGCGGCGGTCTTCACCAGCGGCAACGGCAGGCTGGCGCCCAGTCCGACGAGATCGGAATCGATGCGGATGCGTTCGCCCCCCGGCTCCAGATCGACCCGGCCACGCCACGCCGCCTGCCCCGACAGGCGCTTGCCCCATGCCGGGCCCAGCCAGGGCGCGATGCCTGCGGCAGTCGCGCTGCCCTGCCCCAGGATCTGCACCTGGCCGTTGCGGGTGACCGCCGCAATGCGCAACGGACCGCCCAGAAACTGCCCGGTGATGTTTTTCACGCTCAGGCTGTCGTGGGTGAAATCGATGTCGCCGCGCACCTGGTCGATCCGCGGCAGGCCGGGCGGGAACAGGACGTCCCCCAGAAACGACAGTTTTCCGCTCAGCGTGGTGTCGTGGCTGTGGCGCAGCGGCACCACCATGTTGAGCGCCAGGCGCATCGGCCCGTTGCCATCGAGCGCGTCGGTGAATCCGCGCAGGCGCTCACCCACCGGGCTGAAGTTGGCGAAGCGGATGAAATCCTGGATCGGACCATTGGCCTCGCCTTTCACCTGCAACAATTCTTCGTGGTGCAACAGATCCGGGATGACGGCCGAGACCGGTGTCAGCACAACTCCATAGATCCTGGCGTTGCGGGCCATGATCGTCATCTGCTTGCCTTCGAACAGCACGCGTCCCTGGATGTCCTCGATGCGCGGCCAGCCCTTCACATAATCGATTGCCCCATCCTTGAGCTGCACATCGACGCGAAACACCCCGTTGCCCTCGTCAAACGGAAAGTGTTCCAGATCGCCTTGCAGCTTTAACTGCACGCTGTCCGAATATCCCGCCAGCACGCCATCCCGCATCCATTCGAAGGTGTTGTCGCCGATGACTCTCGGTAGATAGCGATACACAGCGGGGCCTGCGGCGCGGTCCAGGCGCGCCCGCAGATCGATGATGCCGGGGTGACCGGCGATCAGTTCGTAGCTGCCTTCGGCTGTGCCGGCCATATCGGGGTTGGCAAACGTGCTGTCGTCCAGTGTCACGCGCTGGCCGCGCGGCGTTTTTACCCAACTGCCGCGCGCCGTCAGCGCGTCGAACGCAAAGGAAGGCTCGCGGAACAGGCTGGGCAGGCTGACAACCAACTGCCGCGAGTCAATCTCGAACACGCCTGCCTGCGCATCGCCCTCGATGCGGCCGCTGAAGTTGAGCACGCCTGGCTGATCGTCGATGGCCGTCACCCCGAGGCCGCTGAAATGGGCGGCAACACTGAAGTTGTCGACGCCGGGCTGCACCCCGCGCCAGCCGAAGCGCAAATCATCGAAACGGCCTTGCGGCTGCAGGCTCTTCAGCCGCGCGCGCAGGGCCACGTCCATCGGCAGGCTCGGCAGAACGGTTTGCCAGATATCGAGACGCAGCGCGCGGGCGGTGACTTCGCGTGACCCGGCATCCCAGGCCAGCCCCACGTCGAACGGCGCACTGGCGACCGCCCCCGGCCGCGTCACCCGCAAATTCTCGAATGCCATGCGCTGGCGGCCGTCCGCTTCGTGCTGCCACCGGGCCTGCCCGCGCACCTGCGCCAGCTGCAGCGCAGGCAAGGCTTCGTCCAGCGTGACCGCGATCTCGCGCAGGTCGATGCCCGCAGCCACGCGCGTGACGCGGCCGCGCGTCACATTGAGCTTCAGATTGAGCGCGCCCCATCCCGACTCGACCACAACCGGGAACGGCGCCCAGGCGGCCAGGCGCGGGAACGATACGCCGGCCACGCTCGCCGCCACGTTTCCGCTCCAGGTCTGGAAATCGCTTGAACTGCGCCCGCTCAACCGGGCCTCGACTTGCAGCGGCCGCGCCAGGGTGGCCGGGGGCACCGCGCGCAGGGTCAGATGGTGGCTGCGGCGCACATTGTTCAGGGTGAAATCGACCTCCTGCAGAACCAGCGGCGGTGCATGGCGCACTTCGTCCAGCCAGGTCAGCGTGGCATTGCCGAAATGCACCCGACCCTGCCGCAGCAACCAGTTGGCAAATCCGCTGTCGGGATCGGCCGGGTTGACCGGGATGCCGCCGACATAGATATGGCCGTCCTGCGCGCGCCGCACCTCGAGCGTCAGCCCCTGCAATTCGATGCGATTGAAGCGCGGTTCCAGAAACAGCAGCGAACGCCAGGCGAACGCAGCCTCGAGTTCGGGCAGCTCGAGCGCAAGCTGGCCCTGCGGGTCATACAGCCGCACGCCCTGCAGGCGGAATTCCGGACGCGCCTGCTGCCACACCCCCGACACCGCTTCCAGCGTGACCCGTTGCCCCAGCGCGCGCGACATCAGGCTGGCCACCGTGTCGCGGTGATCAGCGATGTTCGGCAACACCCAGAAATACATCAGCGCCACCGCCGTCGAAAAAACCAGTGCGGCCAGTGCGGCAAGCGCGGCCAGCCAGCGCGGGGCGCGGCGCACAAACGATAGCAGGATGGGTGAAACAGTCATAAATTGCGGCTCTCTATACCGCTGATTCTATGCGTTTGCCGGTGCCTTGCGGGGCCCACGCGGGGGTTGATTCGTACGGCTCACTCGTCCGTGAAGCGGTGGATCAGCCTACGGTCGCGCTTGGTGGGGCGCCCCTTGATCGACGCCGCCGGGCTGGCTGCCTGTTTGCGGTCGAGCGCCTGCTGCTGGCGGCGCGCCTGGCTGGCCGGGTCTTCCGTGTACAGCGCCTGCGCCACCGGTGCCGGGCCGCGCTGCATCGCCAGCGCACGCACCGTGAGCGTCCAGTCCGCTTCTCCCACATGGACATCCAGGCGGTCGCCAGGTTTCACCTCGCGCGCGGGTTTGACGCGCTCGCCGTTGAGTTTGACGCGGCCATGGTCGATGGCCTGGGTGGCGAGGCTGCGCGTCTTGAAGAAGCGCGCCGCCCACAGCCACTTGTCGAGCCGCATTCTGTCGAGCGGTGTTTTATCAGTGGACATCAGGCCTCTCCGCAGTTCGGGTTGCAGGGTCGAAACGATCGTGCACTGCCCGAATTGTGCCGGGTTCGGTCGCCCAAAACCACGGCGGCAGCACTGCAGCGCCCCGACCCCGATACAATCCCATGTTTTTCAGCAAGGAAGCCCCATGCCCAAGATTCTCGCTTTTTCCGGCAGCATTCGCCGCGATTCCTGGAACCGCAAGCTGATTCAGGCTGCCGTGGACGCCACCCGCGCCGCCGGCGGCGAAGTCACCCTGATCGATCTGGCCGACTATCCGCTGCCGCTCATGGACGAAGACCTCGAAGCCCGCGACGGCTTGCCCGCCAACGCGCTGCGCCTGAAGGCCCTGTTCAAGGAACACGACGCCCTGCTGATCGCCAGCCCCGAATACAACAGCTCGATCCCGCCGCTGTTGAAGAACACGCTCGACTGGGTGTCGCGCGAGTGGCAGGGCGAATCGGGACTGGTGCCTTACCAGAACAAGGTCGCCGCGATTCTCGCCGCCTCGCCCGGGGCGCTGGGCGGCATGCGCATGCTGCCGCACCTGCGACAGGTGCTGAACACGCTGGGCGTGCTGGTGCTGCCCGGCCAGTTCTCGCTGTCGAACGCCGACAAGGCCTTCGACGAAGAAAGCGGCGCCCTGAAATCGCCAGCCAGGCTGCACAGCCTGGTGCTGGATCTGGTGAAGACCACGAACGCGCTCAAGCAGGCGTAAAAAAAGCGCCGGAAACTCCGGCGCTTTTTGCACGGGGTCCGTGCTGCGGTCAGGCGGCCTTGCGGCGACGCGCCATCCCGAGTCCAACCAGGCCTGCGCCCAGCAGCAGCAGCATGCCGGGTTCGGGAATCTGGAACGGCGGTGTGCCGCCCTCACGGTAGTACACGCTGATGTGCGACACGTCCTTCTCTGTCGTGTTGCCGGAAAGCGGAAATGGGGGATTGGTGAAGGGGGTGTCGTAGATGCCGTTGGTCCGCGTCACCCGATAGCCCACGAGGTTGGTGCCCGCGCCATCCTTGAACACGAACATGATGTCCGAGATGCCGGTTCCGCCCACATAGCTGAAGGCGCCCGTCGAACCGCCACCCGTGAAGTCGAACAGGCCAGAGGTGTCGACAAAGATGGTTGCTCCTGTAGCGTCCTTTTCACTGTTCCACTTGCCATCGAACAGCCAGTCGGAAATACCGAAGAAACTTTCGCCATTGACGAAGCCCGGCATCGGGTTATCGTTCTGGGCACCGTCCAGCGGGCCGAGGATGGTGCAGGCCGTGGCGGTGGAAACCTTGCCGCTGATGTCGTAATTGTCGCCCACGCACGAAATGAAGTCCGCACGCGCCGCGCCGGACACCGAGAGACCCAGAACAAGAGCGAGGGCCGAAAGCGAAGCGACAGGCTTCAGGTAAGTTTTGAGGTTTTTCATGTTTTTTCTCCGCAACACAATTTATTGGGTACTACGCCTCAAACCAAAGCACATCTTGTGCCATATGAAAAAATTCCGGCCCAATCCTGCGCCAAGCCCCATGTATATTAGCGTTGTCTAATTATCATCACCCTGTTGAGTTTTTGGCAGTGTAAAAAATTCCGACAAAAAAGGCGCCCCGAAGGGCGCCTGGAGCCTGCAGAGGCTTGCTGCGGTAAGTCTTATCTCTTTTTGCCCTTGACCGTCGTGCTGCCGGAATCGTCCGTCGTGCCGCCCTTGTTCACGGTGGCGCTCTTGCTGGCGCTGTTGTTCGCCGCATCCCAGGCGCGCACGGTGACCGTATGGGTGCCGTTGGCCACATTGCGGGTGTTCCAGCTGTAGCTGATCGAGCTGCCGTAGGCGATCGCGACTTCCTTGCCGTCGATGGTGAGGCTGATCTTGGCGACCTTCTGGTTGTCGGTCGCCGAGGCCGAGATGGACTGCTTGGAAGACGAGACAGTCATACCATCGGTCAGGTTGAAGCTGCTGATGACCGGCGCGATGGTGTCGTTGCTGACCGTCACCGAAACCGCTGCCGAGGCGCCGACATTGCCGGCGGCGTCGTAGGCGCGCGCGGTCAGCTTGCGGACGCCATCCGGATGGGCGGTTGAATCCCAGGCCAGGGCAAACGGGCTCGCGTCGTCGGTGGCGACCCGGATGTCGTCGACGAACAGTTCGACCCGGGTGACGCCGACATTGTCGGAATAATTGACATCGACCGGGATGATTCCGCTGACCGTCCCCCCGGTGGGCGAGGCGATGCTGATGGTCGGTACCTGAGTATCGGTCGACACCATGGACGCCGCCTGCGCGACCGCCCGCGCCGCATCGATGCGGCCGAAGCCGTAATACGTGTCGTAGCCGGCCGTCCCCAGGTCAACTGAGGTGGTTTTAAGAATCGCGTCGACATCCGCCGGGGTCAGCCGGGCATTGGCCGACATCATGAGGGCGACCGTGCCGGCGGTGATCGGTGCGGAAAACGAGGTGCCCGACACATTGGCATAGCCGCCGCCGCGGGTGGGCGCGTAAATGCTCACGCCAGGCGCGGCAAGATCGACGTAGCTGCCGAAGCTCGACCAGCTGGGGCGGACGTCGGTGCTGCCGGTAGCCGAAATGCTCAGCATGGAATCGTGCGCAGCAATGGGCTCCTCGACGCCGCTGTTGCCGGCCGCGGCCACCACCACGCCGCCCTTGCTGCGCATGTAGTTGGCGGCCGACTGCACCGATGCGCTGCCGGACACGCCGTAGCTGATGTTGGCGACGCGGGCGCCGTTGTCGGCGGCCCAGTTGACGCCTTGGGCGATCGTGCTGAAGTAGGCCCAGCCATCGAGGCCGGAAATCCGCACCGGCATGATTTTGGCGCCCCAGGCCACGCCGGCGCTGCCCGTGCTGTTGTTGCCGACGGCCGCGGCGGCTCCCGAAACCGAGGTGCCATGGCCTTGCACGTCGGTGGTGTCGGCGTTGTTGTCGAAGATGTTCCAGCCCGGCACCATGTTGGCCGCCAAATCCGGATGACTGCCGTCCACGCCGGTATCCAGGATGGCGATGGTAATGCCGACGCCCTTGGCCGTATCCCAGGCCGCGGGCGCCTGGATTTTCGGCAGCGCCCAGCTGTTCGAATACGCCGGATCGTTCACGCTGAGGGACGGTGCCACCGCCATATCGAGCTCGACATATTTCAGGCGTCGATCTTTTTTCAGCGCCTGCATCACCTTCACCTCATCCATCCCCGGCGCCAGTTCGATGAAATGGGTGTGGGTACGGCTGAAACGACCTTTGGACTTGGCGTTCACCGACTTCAGGATCTTGTCGAACTCCTTTTCAGGCAAGCCTGCACGCGGCGCCACCAGCAGGCGACCCCGGGCCCAGCCGATCGTGCCGCCGGCGGCAACAGGAAGCTCGACAACGGCGGATGGGCTCGCCTTGGCGGGCACGGCCGGCGCCGCGTCGCTCAGACCGGCATAGCCCGAAAGGGCCGCAATCAGGGCCAGCGAAAGCGTAAAGCCCGGCGCACTGCCGGCGCGATAGCAACGGCGATTGTCGGTCGAACGGACGGGAAATGGGCATTGGTGCGACATGACGGCTCCTTGGGTCAATAAACTGCCTGACTCAGGGCGCGACACATGCCATTGCTTGGTTTACTTGGCAGCCCCGCTGTCTTGTTCAAGACCGGAAGCTTTGCGTCCTCGCCTCACGACGAGTTTGCCCTTGTACAGGTTACCAACAGTAACGACGAATTTTCGACAGACTTTAGGCCAAACCTGAATTCAGGCGAAAATTAATAGCCATGTTTTTCAATGGTTTAAGAAGCAAAAACAAAAAGCCCCCGATGCGGGGGCTGTTTGTCAGATCGAAAAACCGGCGCGGCTTATTGCGGCAGCATCCTGTCCTTGGCGACAAAATACTTGCGGGCAAAGGCTACGACCTGGGCATCGCTCGGATGGTCCACGGTTTCCACGCCGATCACCTTGTCGGAGAAGGCATGGTCGTGGGAATGAATGTGCCTGATCAATTCGAGCTTGGCCTGGCCGGGGCCGACGATGAGGATTTCCGAAGCGCCCGCCAGCGCCTCCACCACTTCGTGATAGTAATGCTGGTCTTCGGGCTGGCGGCTGCCGCTGACCGAGCCGCGCTTGCGGTGAAGATTGCGATGCGGCGTGGCCGGGCTCACCACAGATTTTTCGACGTCATCCGGGCTGATATGCATGACGTGGGCTTCGTTGTGGTCGAGCCAAACGACGGCATGGTAATGGGACATGATTTCCTTTCGGTTTAATAAGATCGATGGGTCTGAATATTGTACCCGTGCCGGAGAAAATCAAGCCCCGGCACCGGCGGCGGTTATTTCACGGCTTCCTTGAGCTGGTCGAGGATGGCCGGGTTTTCCAGGGTGGAGACATCCTGGGTGATTTCCTCGCCCTTAGCGATCGCCCGCAGCAGGCGGCGCATGATCTTGCCGGAACGGGTTTTCGGCAGGTTGTCGCCGAAACGGATCTCGTCGGGCTTGGCGATCGGGCCGATTTCCTTGCCGACCCAGTCGCGCAGCTCGGCGACGATCTTCTTCGCTTCCTCGCCGACCGGGCGCGTGCCTTTCAGCACCACGTAGGCCACCACCGCCTCGCCCTTGATGTCGTGCGGACGGCCCACCACGGCCGCCTCGGCGACGCGCGGGTTGGACACCAGCGCGGATTCGATCTCCATAGTGCCGAGGCGATGCCCGGAGACGTTCAGCACGTCGTCGATGCGGCCCATGATCCAGAAGTAGCCGTCATCGTCGCGGTGCGCGGAGTCGCCGGCAAGATAAGTCTTGCCGCCGAGCTCTTCCGGGAAGTAGGTCTTCTTGAAGCGGTCGGGGTCGCCCCACAGGGTGCGCAGCTGCGAGGGAAACGGCCGCTGGATCACCAGGTAGCCGCCCTGGCCCTTTTCCACCGGATGCCCGTGCTCGTCGGTGATCGCAGCCATGATGCCGGGCAGCGGCAGGGTGCAGGAACCCGGCTTGGTCGGCACCGCGCCGGGCAGCGGCGAAATCATATTGGCGCCGGTCTCGGTCTGCCACCAGGTGTCGACGATGGGACAGCGCCCCGCCCCGATCACCTCGTGGTACCACATCCAGGCCTCCGGGTTGATCGGCTCGCCCACCGTGCCCAGCAGGCGCAGCGACGACAGATCGTGCTGCGCCGGCAGTTCGGCACCGAGCTTGATCAGGCTGCGGATCGCGGTCGGCGCCGTGTAGAAGGTAGTGACCCGGTGCTTGGCGACGGTTTCCCAGAAGCGCCCGGCATGCGGATAGGTGGGGATGCCCTCGAAGATGACTTCGGTCATGCCCAGCGCCAGCGGACCGTAGGCGACGTAGGTGTGGCCGGTGATCCAGCCGACGTCGGCGGTGCACCAGTAGACGTCGGAATCCGGCTTGGCATCGAACACCCATTCCATCGAAAGAATGGCGCCGAGCAGATAGCCGCCGGTGGAATGCTGCACCCCCTTGGGCTTGCCGGTGGAACCGGACGTATAAAGAATGAACAGCGGATGTTCGGCGGAAACCCACACCGGCTCGCAGGATTCGGCCTGGGTCTGGGTCAGTTCGTGCCACCACAGATCGCGCGTACCCCAGTTCACGGCACCGCCGGAACGGCGATACACCACCACGCGTTCGACGCAGGAGGTATCGCCCATCGCCAGCGCCTCGTCGACTGCACGCTTCAGCGGCACCGCCTTGCCGCCGCGCAGCGACTCGTCGGCGGTGATGACCAGCTTGGCCTTGGCGTCCTCGATGCGCTCGAACAGGCTCTTGGCGGAAAAGCCGCCGAACACCACCGAATGAATGGCGCCGATGCGCGCGCAGGCCTGCATCGCCACCACCGCCTCGATGCTCATCGGCATGTAGACGATGACGCGGTCGCCCTGCTCGACGCCGAGCGACTTCAGGCCATTGGCGAATTGGCAGACCCTTGCATGCAGTTGCTTGTAGGTGACTTTCGTCACCGTGCCGTCGTCGGCTTCGAAAATCAGCGCGGTCTTGTCGCCGCGGGTCGCCAGGTGGCGGTCCAGGCAGTTGTAGGAGACGTTCAACTCGCCGTCGTCGAACCACTTGTAGAACGGCGCCTGGGTCTCATCCAATGTCCGGCTGAACGGCTTTTTCCAGTCTATCGTCCGGCGCGCCTGATCCGCCCAGAAGCCTTCGTAGTCAGTGGCGGCCTGGCGGCACAGCGCCTGGTAGCCCTCCATCCCTGATACGTTGGCCTGCTTGACGAAGGTGTCCGCAGGCGGGAATACGCGGGTTTCGGTCAGAATCGACTCGATAGAAGCCATACAGTCTCTCCACTGATAGAGTGTTGGATAACGCTCGGATTCTAATTCAATCCAGCCTAATTCAATCCAGCCCAATTGAATCCGCCCGCATTCAAGCCAAACCAATTCGAACCGACCCAGACTCCACCATGAGCATTCCCGCCTTCGACCGCGTCGCCCGCTGTTCCCGCTTCGGCCAGCGCCTGCTGGACGGGCAGCCGCAACTGGCCGGCGCCCTGTCCGGCCAGCTCGATCAGCCCTTCACCCGCGCGGCCATGCAGGATTTCCTGAGCCAGCCGCCCTGCGACGACGAGGCCACGCTGCACCAGCGCCTGCGGCAGTTGCGCCAGCGCGTGTGGCTGGTCGCCACCGCGCGCGACCTGGCGGGCAGCGCCGACCTGGCCGAGGTGGTCGCCACCTACAGCACCCTGGCCGAGGTGTGCATTGCGGCCGCGCTCGATTTCCATCATGCGCTGCTTGCCGCGCGCCACGGCGAGCCGCGCGACGAGGCGGGGCTGCCGCAGCGGATGGTCGTGGTCGGCATGGGCAAGCTCGGCGGCGGCGAACTCAACGTGTCGTCCGACATCGACCTGATCTACCTCTATCCCGAGGAAGGCGATACCGCGGCCGACGATCCCGCGGCGTCCATCCGCCCGCTCAGCAACCACGAATTTTTCATCCGCCTGGGCCGCAAGCTGGCCGCGGCGCTGTCGGAAAACACCGCCGACGGCTACGTGTTCCGTGTCGACCTGCGCCTGCGACCGTGGGGCGAGTCCGGTCCCTATGCGATGGGCTTCGCCATGCTGGAGGATTACCTGGTGGCGCAGGGACGGCCGTGGGAGCGCTACGCCTGGATCAAGGCGCGACCCCTGACCGGCGGCCGCCACGACGAACTGGCGGACATCGTGCGGCCGTTCGTGTTCCGCAAATATCTCGACTTCGGCGCGTTTGCCGCGATCCGCGACCTGCACGTGCAGATCCAGCGCGAGGTCGCGCGCCGCGAAATGGCGCACAACGTCAAGCTGGGGCCGGGCGGCATCCGCGAAATCGAATTCACCGCGCAGGTGTTCCAGCTCATCCGCGGCGGCCAGATCACGGCCTTGCAGCAGCGGCCGACCCTGGTCGTGCTGGGCGAACTGGTGAAAAGCGGATTGATGACGGCCGACGCGCAGCAGGAGCTCGCCGCCGCCTATGATTTTTTGCGCCGCCTGGAGCATCGCATCCAGTACCTCGACGACGCGCAGACCCAGTTGCTGCCGGACGACGCGGCGTCACGCGGCATGCTGGCCGAAGCCATGGGCCTGGCCGATTACGCTGCGCTGGTGGCCGCGCTCGACCGCCATCGCAACAAGGTCACGCGCCATTTCGAGCAGATGTTCGCCGCGCCGCAGACCGACCAGAACAGCCACCCGCTGACCGCCGTCTGCTGCGGCGCGGCCGACGCCGCCAGTGCCCACGCGCTGCTGGAAAATGCCGGCTACGACGACCCGGCACGCGTGCTGGCGACGCTCGACGCCTTGCGCCATCATGCCGCGCGGCTGGCCGAGTCGACCCAGCTGCGGCTCAATGCGCTGCTGCCGCCGGCGCTCGAAGTCATCGGCAGCCAGACCGATCCGATGATCACGCTGGAACGCTTCGCGGCGCTGGTGCAGGCCATTTCGCGCCGCTCCACCTATCTGGCGCTGCTCGCCGAATATCCGGCGGCGCTGCGCCAACTGGTGCGCCTGCTGGCAGCCAGCCCGTGGGCCGCGCAAATGATCACGCAGCAGCCGCAATTGCTGGACGAGCTGATCGCGCCGCAGCACCTGATGAGCGTGCCCGACTGGACCCAACTCGCCGCGCAGTTGCACGCCGAACTCGACGCCCATCCGGGCGACACCGAAGCGCAGATGGACGCGCTGCGCCGCTTCAAGCGGGCGCAGACGCTGCGCCTGCTGGCGCAGGATGTGGCCGGGCGGCTGACGCTGGAAGCGCTGTCGGACCATCTGTCCTATCTCGCCGACACCCTGCTCGCCGAAACCCTGGCGCGCTGCTGGGACGGCCTCAAAACCCGCCACCGCGACGCGGCGCGCTTCGCCGTCATCGGCTACGGCAAGCTCGGCGGCAAGGAGCTCGGCTACGCCTCCGACCTCGACCTGGTATTCCTCTACGACGACCCGGACGAGCGCGCGCAGGAAATCTACGCGCGGCTGGCGCAGCGCATCAACACCTGGCTCGGCACCCTCACCTCGGCCGGCATGCTGTACGAGACCGACCTGCGCCTGCGCCCCGACGGCGCATCGGGCCTCCTGGTGAGTTCGACCGAGGCCTTCCGCGATTACCAACTGCATCACGCCTGGGTGTGGGAACACCAGGCGCTGACGCGCGCGCGCTTCGTCTGTGGCGACGGGGAAATCGGCGCGCGCTTCGAGGCGCTGCGCCGCGAACTGCTATGCCTGCCGCGCGACGCCGGCAAGCTGCGTGAAGAGGTGATGGCAATGCGCGAAAAAATGCACGCCGGCCACGTCAACGACAGCGAGCTGTTCGACCTCAAGCACGACAGCGGCGGCATCGTCGACGTCGAGTTCTGCGTGCAGTATCTGGTGTTGCGGCATGCCGCCGCGCATCCCGAACTCGCCGACAACGTCGGCAACATCGCGCTGCTGCAGCGCGCCGGCGCGGCCGGACTGATTCCGGCCGATCTCGCTTCAGCGGCCGCCGATGCCTACCGCGAACTGCGGCGCCAGCAGCATGCGATCAAATTGAGCGGCGCTGCATTCGCCCGGGTGCCGCTGCCCGCGGTGGAATCCGTGCGCGACGCGGTCAAGGCGCTGTGGGCGCGGGTTTTAGTCGACTGAGATTCCTGCCATGATGGAGCCCTTTCAAACCAACCCGGAGTCCCCCTCTTGAGTTCAGACGCGCGCATGGCCAGCGAAGCCCTCCGCCAATTTCGCGTGATTTTCGGCGCGGTGCGCCAGCACTTCCAGGCAGTAGAAAAATCCTGCGGCGTCAGCGGCGCGCAGATCTGGGCCATGGCCGCCCTGCACCAGTCGCCCGGCCTCAAGGTATCGGAACTGGCGCAGGCCCTGTCGATCCATGCCTCCACCGCCAGCAACCTGCTCGACAAGATCGAGAAGGCCGGACTGATCCGGCGCGAGCGCAATAGCGCCGACCAGCGCGTGGTCCGGCTCTATCTCACCGAGGCCGGCGAACAGGCGCTCGGCAAAGCGCCGCAGCCGCTGACAGGCATCCTCACCCATGCGCTCGGCCAACTGCCCGAGGACACCCTGGCCCGCCTCAACCAGGACCTGAACAGCCTGATCGCCCACATGGGCGCCACCAACACCCTTGACGCGCAGAAACCGCTGTCAGAACACTGAGGCCACGCATCGCCTGGTATCCGCGTCAACGCCCGCGCCGATTCGCCTTGCGGCGCTGCCAGGCGCGCACGATGCGCAGCCGCCAGGTCCAGTGCACGGCAAAGAAAATCAGCACCGACAAGCTTGCGGCCAGCGTAAGCAGGCCCAGCGCCAGCGGTGCGCCCACCGTGGCCACGCGGTCCACCCATAGCGCCAGTCCCGTCGAGGTGTTGGCGGCGACGTTGCCAAGGTCGACCTCTTCCACCGCAACCTCGGCGTGTCCCAGCATCCAGGCGCCCAGGTGATAGGCCGCGTAGTAGACCGGCGCGAAGGTGAAGGGGTTGGTGATGAGCGTGCTGCCGACCGCGGCCGGAATGTTGGCGCGCAGCAACAGCGCGGCTGCCGCTGCAAAGAAAATCTGCGCCACCGGGATCAACAGTCCGAAGAACACGCCGATGGCGATGCCCATAGCGATGCCGCGGCGGTTGACATGCCACAGCCGGGGGTGATGCAGCACCGGTCCCATCCAGCGCAGCGCGCGGTGTTCGCGCAGCGTGTGCGGATCGGGGAGAAAGCGGCGGAAGCGCTCGGGCAGCATCGGGACCTATCAGGCAGTGGAAGAGTGGGGAGAGTCGTACGCTATGACGGCCCGATCGGCATAAAGGTTTAATCCCTGCAGCGTGACGGCGGCTTTCAGCGCCTGCTCGGCCAGTCTGCGCATCCGACTCAGGCGGCGCAGGCACAGTTCCATGTCGTGGATATCGAAATCACCGCGGGCGCCTTCGGTCAGCACTTCCGCCTTCAGCGCGCGATAGTGCCGCAGCAGATCGGCCTGGCGCGCGTCCGGCTCGACTGCGCCCCGGGCGGCCTCCACGCTCAGCAAGTCATTGGTCTGTTCCATGAAAGCCATGATGCGATCGCGCAGTTGCGGCGTGCCGAGCGTTTTCGGATAGGGCATCGCGGTGAGTTCTGCGGACAATTCGGCCACCGAATCGTAATAACGCGCCGCGCGCAGCACCTGGGGCAGGCGCTGCGCGCTTTCGTCCGGCATGCTGACGCGGTGCAACTGTGCGATGAAACGGGCAATCGCGGCATTCAGTTGGGCCACCACCGTCTGCTCCGGCAGCGCGGCCGGCGTGGCCGCTTCCTGCAATGTCCACACCCGGCGCGCGCCGCGCAGGGCGATTTCCCCCATCCGGCGCACTTCCTGAATCAGCGCATCGAGCGCCAGCGCGGGAATGCCCAGCACGGTGCGATCGAGATGCCGCGGTTTTGCCTCGTCCTCCTCCGCGGTACGGAAGCGCTTGGCGAGAAAAGCCGCCAGGCGATCGGCCAGCGGCCACATCAGCACCACCCCCAATACGTTGAATACGGTATGAAACAGCGCCAGGGTCACCGCCGGCGCAGCGTCGAGTTCCATCCAGTCGCGCACCCATTCGATCGCATCGATCAGCCACGGCAGCATCAGCAGCGCCACCGCGCCGGTCAGCAGGTTGAAAGCCACGTGCGCCGCCGCTGCGCGCCGCGCGTTGGGGGTGGCGCCCAGCGCCGCCAGCAAGGCCTTGACCGTGGTGCCTATGTTGGCGCCGATCACCACGGCGGCGGCATCGTTAATGTCGAGCAAGCCGCCTTGCGCAGCGGTCAGCGCCACCGCCAGCGCCGCGCTGGAAGATTGCATCAGCACGGTGAGCAACGCCCCGGCGCCAACGTGCGCCAGCACCCCAAGCACGCCGCTACCACCAGGCAATGCCATCTGCCCACCGAGATCGGTAAAGGTGTCCTTGAGAATGTCGATGCCGAGGAACAGCACGCCGAAGCCGGCCAGCGTCATGCCCAGCGCGCCGCGCCGGCGCCCCTCGCCGGTAAAGTGCAGCACCATCCCGACCCCGATCATCGGCAGCGCCAGCGCCTCGATCTTGAAATCCACCCCGGCGATGGCGACCAGCCAGCCGGTCATGGTGGTGCCGACGTTGGTACCGAACAGCACCCACAGGGCCTGGCCCAGTGTCAGCAGGCCGGCGTTGACGAAGCCGATGGTGGCGACCGTCACCGCCGAGGACGACTGCACCAGCGCGGTGATCAGCACGCCGGAAGCGAGGCCGCGCAAGCGCGTGCCGGTGGAGCGCGCAAGGATGCGCTCCAGCGCAGGGCCGGCTGCGAGCTTGAGACCGTCGGTCATCAGCCACATGCCCAGCAGGAACAAACCGACGCCGCCGGCGAGCCCGCCGACGAGAGAAGGAACGGACATTGAACTACCCTGTCATTGATGTGTGCCAGAATTCTACTGGTACGCTCACTGAACGGAGCATCGCTTGCAAACCAACGAACATCCGACGCACTGGCACAGCCTGTCAGCCAGTGACACCCTGAGCCGTCTGGATGCGACGCGCACCGGCCTGACCCCGGACGCCATCGAGGCGCGGCGCGCGCAATACGGCAGCAACCGTCTGCCGCCGCCGCAATCTCAGCCGGCCTGGCTGCGCCTGCTGCTGCAGTTCCACAATGTGCTGATTTACGTGTTGCTGGCGGCCGGCGTCATCACCGCCGTGCTGGGTCACTGGCTCGATTCCGGCGTGATTTTCGGCGTGGTCGTCATCAACGCGGTGATCGGCTTTGTCCAGGAAGGTCGCGCCGAGCAGGCACTCGACGCGATCCGCGACATGCTGTCGCCGCACGCCATCGTCACCCGCGCCGGCGAGCGCCACGAAATCCCCGCCGAGGACCTGGTGCCGGGCGACATCGTGCATCTGGCCTCGGGCGACCGCGTGCCGGCCGACATTCGACTGATCGACATCAAGAGCCTCAGGGTGATGGAAGCCGCGCTGACCGGCGAATCGCTGGCGGTCGACAAGCAGGTCGATCCAGTGGAAGAAGCCGCCGCGCTCGGTGACCGTGCCAGCATGGCGTGGTCGGGCACGCTGGTCACCTACGGCCAGGGCACCGGTGTGGTGACGGCCACCGGCACCGAAACCGAACTGGGGCGGATCAGCACCCTGCTATCGACCGTCGAGCAACTCACCACGCCGCTCCTGAAGCAGATGGCGCTGTTCGGCCAGTGGCTGGCAGGCGGCATCCTGCTGCTGTCGGCGCTGCTGTTCGGCTTTGGCGTATGGGTGCGCGACTACGCGGCGAGCGACATGTTCCTCGCCGCGGTCGGCCTCGCGGTGGCGGCGATTCCCGAAGGACTGCCGGCGATCATGACCATCACGCTCGCGATCGGGGTCACCCGCATGGCACACCGCCACGCCATCATCCGCCGCCTGCCGGCGGTGGAAACGCTGGGCGCGGTCAGCGTCATCTGCTCGGACAAGACCGGCACCCTGACGCGTAATGAAATGACGGTGCAGACCATCATCGACGCCGACGACTGCTTTACGGTATCGGGCAGCGGCTATGCGCCCGAGGGCGGCTTCAATCGCGCCGGCGCGCAGGTCGATCCGGAGTCGCAGCCGCTGCTGCAGGATCTGGCACACGCTGCACTGCTCTGCAACGATGCCGACCTGCGCGAAACCGACGACGGCTGGCAACTAACCGGCGACCCCACCGAAGGCGCGCTGCTGACGCTGGCGCTCAAGGCCGGGCTGAACGTGCGCGAAACGCGCGAAGCCCTGCCGCGCACCGACGTCATCCCGTTTGAATCCGAACACCGCTTCATGGCGACGCTAAACCACGACCATGCCGGGCACGGCTACCTCTACCTCAAGGGCGCACCGGAGCGGGTGCTGGCCCTGTGCGCCACCCAACGTGGCGCGGACGGCGACAGCACGTTCGATCCCGACCCCTGGCACGCCCGCATGGACGAGGCGGCCGGCCAGGGGATGCGGCTGCTGGCGCTGGCCGTGCGGCGCAGCGACAGCGCAACGGCACTGAATTTCGACGACATCGAGGTCGGCGGCTTCACCTTGCTGGCCGTGCTGGGGCTGGCCGATCCGCCGCGCGAGGAGGCGATCCAGGCGGTCGCTACCTGCCGCACCGCCGGCATCCGGGTCAAGATGATCACCGGCGATCATGCCGCCACCGCGCTGGCCATCGGCAAGCAACTGGGGCTGGACGAATCGGTCCGAGCAATGACCGGCGCCGAAGTCGAGACCCTCGACGATGCGCAGCTGCGCGAGGCGGTCAAGGAAGTCGACGTGTTCGCGCGCGCCAGTCCCGAGCACAAGCTGCGCCTGGTCGAAGCCCTGCAAAGCCAGGGCGAAGTCACCGCGATGACCGGCGACGGCGTCAACGACGCGCCCGCGCTGCGGCGCGCCGACATCGGCGTGGCGATGGGCAAGAAAGGCACCGAGGCCGCCAAGGAAGCGGCAGAAATGGTGCTGGCCGACGACAACTTCGCCTCGATCGCGCACGCGGTCGAGGAAGGCCGCACCGTCTACGGCAACCTGAAAAAGGCCATCGTGTTCATCCTCCCCACCAACGCGGCGCAGGCCGGCATGGTGCTGATCGCGATCCTGCTTGGGCTGACCCTGCCGATCACCCCTGTGCAGATTCTGTGGGTCAACATGGTGACGGCGGTAACGCTGGCGCTCGCGCTCGCCTTCGAGCACCCCGAACCCGAAGCCATGCGCCAGCCGCCGCGCAACCCGGACGAGCCGCTGCTGACGCGCTTCATGCTGTGGCGCATCGCGTTCGTCACGGTGTTCCTGGTGGCCGGATCGCTCGGCCTGTTCCTGTGGGAACTGGAGCGCGGCGTACCGCTCGAGGTGGCGCGCACCGTGGCGATCAACGCGCTGGTGATGGGTGAGATTTTCTATCTGTTCAACTGCCGCCGCCTCACCGCGCCGGTGGTCGGCTGGTCGGGCTTCATCGGCAACCGGGCCGTGCTCATCGCCATCGGCGTGCTGGTCGTGCTGCAGGGCCTGTTTACCTACCTGCCGGTTCTGCAGACGCTGTTCGCCACCGCTGCGCTCGACCCCGCTGCGTGGGGACGCATCTTTGTTTTCGGCCTCATTGTTTACAGTGTGGTGGAAATCGAAAAAGCCGTGATCCGCCGCAACCACGCCCCCTCACGTCAAAAAGCATGAACAGAAACGACCCCGCATTCGCCCTGCTGCAACGCGCCCATCACCCGCTTCGCGCCCGCCGGCACCCGAGGTAAGCCGCGTGGATTTCTTCAACCAACTCGTCCTCGCCGGCGCGGTGCTGCTGTTGCTGGCCATCCTCGCCAGCGCGCTGTCGTACCGCATCGGCATGCCACTGCTGCTGGTGTTCCTAGCGGTCGGCATGCTGGCCGGGGAAGACGGCCCGGGCGGCATCCCGTTCGACGATAGCGGCATCGCCTACACCATGGGCAGCGTGGCGCTTGCCATCATCCTGCTCGACGGCGGCCTCAATACGCGTTCCGACAGCTTCCGCGCCGGCCTGCGCCCGGCATCCGTGCTGGCCACCGTCGGCGTGCTCATCACCTGCGTGGTCACCGGCCTGTTCGCCGCCTGGATGCTCGGTTTCGGCCTACTCGAAGGCATGCTGGTCGGCGCCGTGGTGGGCTCCACCGATGCCGCCGCCGTGTTTGCCCTGCTGCATGCCAAGGGCCTGGCCCTGAAACAGCGCGTATCGGCCACGTTGGAAATCGAATCCGGCAGCAACGACCCGATGGCGGCGCTGCTCACCATCGCCCTCATCGAACTGATCCTCTCCGGGCAAAGCACGCCCAGCTGGGAAACGCTCGGGCTGTTCATCCAGCAGATGGGACTGGGCCTCATCGCCGGCCTCGGCGGCGGCTGGCTGCTGGTGCGACTGGTCAACCGCCTGCCGCTGGAGCGCGGCATGTATCCCATGCTGGTCCTCGCCGGCGGCCTCGCGCTCTACAGCCTCACCACGGTGCTGGGCGGCAGCGGCTTTCTCGCCGCCTACCTGGCCGGCGTGGTGGTGGGCAACAGCGCGCCGCGCGAATCGACCAACATCCTGCAGGTGCACAACGGCCTGGTCTGGCTGGCGCAGATCGCCATGTTCCTCATGCTAGGCCTGCTCGCCACACCAAGCGATCTGGTCGAGCACGCTCCGGCAGCCCTGGCGATTGCGCTGGTGTTGATGTTCGTCGCGCGACCGCTGGCGGTGGCGCTGTGCCTGGCGCCCTTCCACTTCCCCTGGCGCGAGCAGGTGTTCATCGCCTGGGTCGGCTTGCGCGGCGCGGTGCCCATCATTCTGGCCTTGTTCCCCTTGCTGGCGGGTGTGCCCGAGGCGGCGCTGATTCTCGACGTCGCCTTCTTCGTGGTGCTGATCTCGCTGACTGTGCAGGGCTGGACCATCCCCACCCTGGCCCATCGCCTGCGGCTGCAGGTTCCGCCCGCACCGACGCCGACCGAACGCTTCGACCTGGCGTCAACCCCGGTCGGTGGCCATGCCTTCTTTGGCTACCGGCTGAAAGCGGACGCCCCCTTCATCGGCCACCCCGCAGACGCGCTGCACCTGCCCGGCGAGGCACGCCTGCTGACCGTATTGCGCAATGGCCTGGCGCTGGTGCCGGAAGCCGCCGGCGAACTGGCCACCGGGGACACGCTCTATATCCTGGCGAACGAAGCGGACAACGCGGCCGTGGGCGATCTGCTGGCCGTGCCTCGGGCACCGGCCTATCTTGAAAAACGTCAGTTCTACGGTGATTTCGTATTGCGCGGCGACTCGGTCATGGCCAGTGTCGCGGCACAGTACGGCCTGCCCTTGCCAGGGGCAATGGAAAACATGACGCTGGAGACGTTTATCACCGAAAAACTGCCCAGCACGCCCGTGGTCGGCGACCGCGTCCGACTGGGCAAGCTGGAATTCGTGGTGCGCGCAATCGTCGACGGCCGCATCAAGCAGGTGGGCCTGAGAATCCCGACCCATCTGGTGGATGCACCCTGATTTTGCAACGCGCCGAATCACAAGACAGAATGCGCAACCGGCCTTGCCCGGAACCACAAAGCCGTCCATCATCATGATGGCCTGAACGGCCACAAATCATGATCGAATTGATGGAGCACACGCCCAACCATGCAGCACCCTTTTGACGAATTTGCCCTGCTCCTGATCATCACCACCGTGCTGGGTGCGATCGCGGTGCGGCTGCGCCAGCCGGTGCTGATCGCCTACATCGCGGTCGGCATCCTGCTCGGCCCAGCCGGCCTCTCGCTGGTGTCGGCGCACGACCAGATCGACCTCCTGGCGCAGATCGGCATCACCGTGCTGCTGTTCGTGGTGGGGCTCAAGCTCGACCTCAGGCACATCCGCCATATCGGGCCGGTCGCGCTCGCCACCGGCCTGGGGCAGCTCAGCTTCACCATCGTGTTTGGCTTCTTCATCGTCCTCGCGCTCGGCAAGGGTTGGCTGGAAGCACTCTACGTAGCGGTGGCGCTGACTTTCTCCAGCACCATCATCATCGTCAAGCTGTTGTCCGACAAACGCGAACTCGACTCGCTGCATGGCCGCATCGCCGTCGGCTTCCTGATCGTGCAGGACCTCGCCGTGGTGATCGCGATGATGGTGATGAGCGGGCTCGGCGGCATGGGCGAGGAAGGCGTCAGCGGCATGACCCTGGTGCTGACGCTGCTGGCGCGCCTGGGCGGCGCCGCGGTCCTGCTGTACGTGCTGATGCGCTACGTGCTGCCGCGCATCGTCGACACCCTGGCGCGCTCGCAGGAACTGCTGCTGGTCTTCGCCATCGCCTGGGGTACCGCGTTGGCGGCGCTGGGCGAATTCGCCGGTTTCAGCAAGGAGGCGGGCGCTTTCATCGCCGGCTTCTCGCTCGCCTCGACGGCCTATCGGGAAGCGATCAGCGCACGGCTGACCAGCATCCGCGACTTTTTGCTGCTGTTCTTCTTCATCGACCTCGGCGCCAATCTCGACTTTTCGACGCTGGGCGACGAAATCACTTCCTCCATCGTGCTGTCGCTGTTCGTGCTGATTGGTAACCCGCTGATCGTGATGGCGATCATGGGCTACATGGGCTACCGCAAGCGCACCGGCTTTCTCGCCGGACTGACGGTGGCGCAGATCTCCGAGTTCTCCATCGTCTTCGTCGCCATGGGCATCACGCTCGGCCACGTCGGACCCAACGCGCTGGGGCTGACCACCCTGGTCGGCCTCATCACCATCGCGCTGTCGTCCTACATGATCCTGTACTCGCACCGCCTGTACGCCTGGCTAGCGCCCTGGCTGGGGCTGTTCGAACGCCGCCACCCCTTCCGCGAACTGGCGGTCGAGCACACACCTGGCGACAGCGTGCGCCCCGACGTGGCCATCTTCGGCCTTGGACGCTACGGTAGCCGGCTGGCGCATTCGCTGCGCAAACAAGACCTCCATGTGCTCGGGGTGGACTTCGATCCCGAAGTGGTGCGGGCACAGCAAAACCTCGGTCTGGACGCCCGCTTCGGCGACGGCGAAGCACCGGATTACGTCGAAAGCCTGCCGCTGGCAGGGGTGCCCTGGGTGGTCAGCACCCTGCCCGATCGCGCCTCCAACCACGCTCTGCTCAATGCGCTGGCGGAACACCACTACAGCGGGCAGATCGCCATCGTGGCGCGCGACGAAACGGACGCCGCCAGCCTGCGCAGCCTTGGCCGGGTCGAGATCATCCTGCCGTTCAACCAGGCGGCCGATTTTGCCGCGCTCGATATTGCGGCGCGCATTGCCGCGTCCGAATTGAATCCAGCCAAGGAGACCGCATCATGACGGCACCCCCATCCCTGCTCGCCGCCACCGACTTTTCCGCCCCCGCGCGCCATGCGCTGGAACGTGCGGCGCAGCTGGCCGCCGCCCACCCGGGGGCACAACTCACGCTGACCCACGTCGTCAGTGCGTCCATGCTGGCGCGGCTGCGCGGAGTGATGCGCGACGAGGCACCGGCGATGGAAGCTCGCCTGGCCGACGAGACGGAACGGACCCTGACCGAACTGGCCGCCCGCCTCAGCACGCAGTACGCCTGCCCGGTCGACACCCGGCTCGCCCAGGGATCGGCGCTGGATTCCATCACCGATCTCGCCGACGAACTGCAGTCCGACCTGCTGGTGATGGGCGCGCGCGGCGCGCATTTCGTTCGCGAATTCCTGCTCGGCTCGACCACCGAGCGCGTGCTGCGCAAGACCCGCCGCCCGGTGCTCGCGGTGAAGCATCGTCCGCAGGGCGCCTATCGGCGCGTGCTGGTTCCGGTCGACTTCTCGGCCCATGCCGTGGCGGCGGCACAGACCGCGCACCGCTGGCTGCCCGACGCCGAGATCATTCTGCTGAACGCCTATGAAGTCGATATCGAAGGCACCCTGCGCTTCGCCAGCATCGCCGAAGAGCAGATCCATGAGTACCGCATCCGCGCCCGCGAAAACGCGCTTGATGCCATGGCTCAATTCGTCGAGCAGTTGTCCATTCCGTCCGCACAACTGACGCGGATGGTGGTGCACGGCGCGCCGACCCTGCGCATCCTCGAGCACGAGCAGTCGCTCGATGTCGATCTCATCGCCATGGGCAAGCACGGCCAGTCGACCCTGGAAGAGCTGCTGCTCGGCAGCGTCACCAAGCACGTGCTAGCCTATTGCAGCAGCGACGTTCTGGTCGCCGGCCATCCCACCTGAGCCGTCACGTCATGCCCGGAAACGCCCCGACTCCCCGCAACCCGCACCTGCTCCGCTATCTGCTGATCGGCTTCTTCACCGTCGCGCCGTTATGGGTGACCTGGCTGGTGTTCGATTTCCTGTTCGGCCTGTTGTCCAGCACCGGCGTGCCTTTCCTCAAGGGGCTGGCGGCGCTGTTGCGGCCGCTGTCCGACACGCTGTCGAACTGGCTGCTCGACAGCGACGTGCAGTACGCGCTGTCTGCCCTGTTCACGCTGGTCGCGCTATACCTGATCGGCCTTTTGGCTTCGTTCGTGGTCGGCAAGAAACTCATCGCCACCGTCGAATACTGGGTCAGCCGCCTGCCGCTGGTGCAGACCATTTACGGCGCGACCAAGCGCTTCCTGCAAACCGTCAGCCAGCCGCCCATCAAGGGACAGCGCGTGGTGCTGATCAGCTTTCCCTCGCCGGAGATGAAGGCGGTCGGCCTCATCACCAAGGTGATGACGGACGCCAACAGCGGGCAGGAACTGGCGGTGGTCTACGTGCCCACCTCGCCCAACCCGACCTCGGGCTACATCGAGATCCTGCCGCTGGCCGACGTCGTGATGACCAACTGGACCATGGAAGAGGCGATGAGCTTCGTCATGACCGGCGGCACCAATGCGCCTGAAAGCGTGCGCTTCAGCAATCCGCCGCATGCCGTGGTAGAGGCGCCCGTGCGATGAAACCATCACTCGCCGCCGTCCGCGCCGCGCTCTGGCGCAGCGCGCTGTTCGCCGTGCTGTGGTGGGCGCTGACCGACGGCGACCGCGCCAGCTGGGGGGTGGGCAGCGTCAGCATCCTGCTGGCCGTGTGGCTCAGCCTGCGCCTGCTGCCGCCGGTGACGACTTTTGTTTCGCGCATCGGCCTGCTGCGTTTTCTCGTTTTCTTTTTCGTGCAGTCGCTGCGCGGCGGCGTGCAGGTTGCTGGGCTCGCACTGCGTCCACGCATGGGCCTGCGGCCCGGCTTTCACGAAGTCGACCTGCATCTGCCCGAAGGCATCGGCCGGGTGCTGCTGGCCAACACCCTGAGCCTGCTGCCGGGCACGCTGAGCGTGGAACTGCAGGGCAATCGCCTGTGTCTGCATGTACTCGACGACCAGGCAGCGACGGAACTTGATGTGCGCGCCGCCGAAACCCGCCTCGCGCACCTGCTCGGCCTGACACTGCAAACAACTGAATGAATTTGACCCTCGCGCTCGCCGTCTTCCTGCTGCTGAACCTGCTGGTGGCCCTGATCCGGGTGGCGCGCGGCCCGACGCCGGCGGACCGTCTGCTGGCCGCCCTGCTGTTCGGCACCACCGGGGTGGCGATCTTGCTGCTGCTGGCCGATGCGATGGCGCAGCCCGCTTTCGTCGACGCGGCCCTGGTGTTCGCCCTGCTGGCGGCAATCAGCGGCGCCGCATTCGCGCGCCGCGCCTGGCGCGAGGAGGATCCTGCCGATGAGCCTCGTTGACGGTGCAAGCCTGGCGCTGCTGATCGCCGGCGCGGCGTTCTTCTTCGCCGGCACCGTCGGCCTGCTGCGTTTCCCCGATGTCTACACCCGCCTGCACGCGCTGGCCAAGGCCGACAACCTCGGCCTCGGCCTCATCGTGCTCGGCCTGCTGCTGCGCGCGCCGGGCTGGGCGACAGGCATCAAGCTGGTGCTGATATGGCTGCTGGCGCTGCTCGCCAGCGCGACGGTCGGTTTCCTCATCGCCCGCCGCGCGCGCCGTCACGGCATCGCGCCCTGGCGCGCAGGAGACCGCGAATGAACGCAGCGCTCGCCTTCGACCTGCTGCTGATCGCCGCGCTGGTGTGGAGCGCGGCGCGCGCACTCACCGTCGCCGACCTGTTCCGCGGCGTGGTGCTGTTCATCGTGTTCGGCCTGCTGATGGCGCTCGCCTGGGCGCGGCTCGGCGCGCCCGACATCGCGCTCGCCGAAGCCGCGATCGGCGCAGGGCTGACCGGCGCGCTGCTGCTCGACGCGGTCGGCCACCTGCGCGCGAAACGGGCGCCCGACGCATGAAGCACGCGCTGCCGGCCCTCATCGTCGCGCTCGCCGCCCTGCTCGGCGTAGCGCTCGCCGCGGCCCTGCTCGACCTGCCGCCGCACGCGGTGCGCCTGCCCGGCGACGTCGCCGCGAATCTCGCCGCCAGCGGCGTGGCGCACCCCATCACCGCGGTGCTGCTCAATTTCCGCGGCTACGACACCCTGCTCGAAATCGCCGTGCTGCTGCTCGCGCTGTTCGGCGTGCTGGCGCTGGTGAAGCCGCATGCCGCCACACCCGCGGTGCCTGCGCATCCGCTGCTGCAGACGCTGGCAAAGCTGCTCGCGCCGCTGATGGTGCTGGTGGCGGGCTATCTGCTGTGGGTCGGCGCCATCGCGCCGGGCGGCGCCTTCCAGGCCGGCGCGGTGCTCGCCGCCGCCGGCGTGCTGCTGCGCCTCGCCGGGCTGCTGCCCGCGTGGGCGGCGCCGGGGCTGCTGCTGCGCGCGGGGCTGGCGCTGGGTCTCCTGGTATTCGTCGCGGTCGCGGTGGCCGTGCTCGGCCACGCCACCCTACTCACCTACCCGCCTGCATTGGCCGGTGGCCTGATTCTGCTGATCGAGGCGGCGCTGACGCTGTCGATCGGCCTCACCCTCGCCGCGCTCTACCTCGCCAGCACCGAGGTGCGGCCGTGAGCGTCGGCCTGCTCTACGCGCTGGCCGGCGCGGCGCTGTTCGCGATCGGGCTGGCGGGCCTGCTCGCGCTGCCGCATCTGCTCAGGAAGATCCTCGCCTTCAACATCCTCGGCAGCGGCGCCTTCCTCATCCTGGTCGGACTCGGCCAGCGCGACGGCAGCGTCGATCCCGTGCCGCAGGCGATGGTGCTCACCGGCATCGTCGTCGCCATCGCCGCCACGGCATTGGCCCTGGCGCTGGCGCGTCAGCTGCTCGAACGCACCGGCCGCATGCGGCTGCCGGAGGACCGCGACGACGCGGAGGTCGACGATGCGTGAGGCGGCTTACAGGCCTGCGAAGGCGTCGGCCGGGCGGCGCGTGACGAACACGGTGCCGAGCCGGTCGTTCAACCCCATCACCGGCACCACCAGCAGCACCGTGCCGTCGGCCTCGCTGCGCACCGTCACCTGCGGCAGCGCCAGCGTTTCCGGCGGCACCAGCGTGCTCGCCTCGGCGCCGAGATGGCGGCGGTCGGTCGACACCGCGACCTTGCCGTCGGCGGCCGCGAGCAGCACGCGCTCGGTGCCCGGCAGCTTGACGATTTCGGTGAAGAACTGGTCGACCTGGTCGAGGTTGTTGCGGATCATCTCGCCGCGCACCGCCCACGCCAGCGCCATGCCAAATTCGCGCAGCGAGGCCTCGGACGCCTCCCCCGCGCGGGTACGCAACTGGCCGAGCAACGCCTGCCGGTCATTGTCGGCCTGCGCCGTCATCGCCGCGCGGTCGGTGTCCAGTTTCGCCTGCAGCCGCTTCTGCGCAAGCCCCTGCCAGGCGAAGCTGACCGCCCACAGGATCAGGAGCGCGAGGCTCACCCACAGCGGCAGCTTGACGGCGGTGAGCTTGCCCATGAAGCCGGTGGTGGTCGACGGGGGCGTGGAAAAGTCGTTCGGTGCGGACATGGTTTCCTCCTCTGCGTGGTTGGGAATGGTGAACGGATATCGCTCCCGGTTCAGTATGGCAGGAATTCGATGAGCGATTCTTTCGACCCCCTGCCCTGGCTCATCGTGCTGCCGCTGCTGTGGGGCACACTCGCTTTCGTGCTCGGCCCCGGGCGCGGCGCGCGGCTCGCCATCGTCGCGCTGGTTTTGCAGATGCTGCTCACGCTGCAACTTGCGGCGCAACTCGTCGACGCCGGCGCGCGCGCCTACGCGGTCGGCGGCTGGGGCGCGCCGCTCGGCATCGATCTCTACGTCGACGGCCTCGCCGGCGTGATGCTGCTGCTGACGCAGGCCGTCGCCCTGCCGCTGGCGGTCTATGCGCGCGGCTACTTCGCTGCGACCCCCAAAGGGCGGGAATTGTTCTGGCCGATCAGCGGGCTCATGCTCGCCGCGCTCAACGCGCTGTTCGTGTCCGCCGACCTGTTCAATATTTACGTCACGCTCGAACTGCTGGGGCTGGCGGCGGTCGGCCTGGTGGCGATTGCCGGCGGCACCGCGCCGGTGACCGCGGCGCTGCGCTATCTGCTCGCCACCCTGCTCGGCTCCGGCGCTTACCTGCTCGGGGTGGCGCTGATCTACGGCACGTATGGCAGCGTGTCGATCGAAGTGCTGACGCCGCTGATTGCCGAAGACGCGCTCATCGACGGGGGCACGCCGCGCGCAGTGGTCCTGGCGGCAGCCTTGATGCTGCTCGGCCTGATGCTGAAGACCGCGCTGTTCCCCTTCCACTTCTGGCTGCCGCCCGCGCACGGCGGCGCGCCGGCACCGGTGTCGGCGCTGCTCTCCGCACTCGTCATCAAGGCCTCGTTCTACCTCGTCGTGCGCCTGTGGCTGGATTTGTTCGAGCCACTGACCACGGTCGGCGCCGCCCAGTTGATCGGCATGCTGGGCGCGGCGGCGATCCTGTGGGGCTCGTGGCTGGCGCTGATGCAGACACGCCTGAAAATGCTGGTGGCCTATTCCACCGTGGCGCAGATCGGCTATCTGTTCCTGCTGTTTCCGCTCGCCACCCTGGTGCCTTATCAAGCCGCCGACAGCGCGCTGGCCGGCGGCGTAATGCAGGCGGTGGCGCACGGCCTCGCCAAGGCCGCGATGTTCGCGGCAGCCGGCAGCATGATCGTCGCCACCGGACGCGACGACATCAGCCGCCTGGGCGGCGTCGGCGTACGCCTGCCGCTGACCCTGTTCACTTTCGGCCTGGCCGGCGTCACGCTGATGGGCCTGCCGCCTTCGGGTGGTTTCTCCGCCAAATGGCTGCTGCTGCAAGCCGCGCTCGTCTCCGGCCAGTGGTGGTGGATCGCGGTAATGATCGTCGGCGGCCTGCTGACCGCCGCCTACGTGTTCAAGGTGCTGCGCCGCGCCTTCCTGCCGGCCGAGGCGGGCGACACCGTCACGCCAGTGCCGCGCACGCTGGAATTCAGCGCCTTCGCCCTGGCGCTGGCGTCGATCCTGCTCGGATTATTCGGCGCGCCGCTGCTGCAATTGCTCATGATCGGGAGGTCTGCATGATCGACGATGCCTGGCTGCCCGTCGTGGTAGTGCTGAGTTCCCTGGTGCCGGGACTATTCATTTTCTTTCTGGCGGAATCACGCATCCGCCTGCGCACCACGCTCAACCTGATCGGCGCGTTCGCCAAGCTCGCGCTGATCGGCGTGATGCTGTGGGGGGTGATGAACGACCACGAGTACGTGTTCCGCCACACCGTGCTGCCCGGTCTCGACCTGGTGCTCAAGGCCGACGCGCTGGCGCTGCTCTTCGTCACCCTGTCGGCGGTGCTGTGGCTGTTCACCACCCTGTACGCCATCGGCTATCTGGAAGGCGCGCCGAACCGCAGCCGCTTCTTCGGCTTTTTCAGCCTGTGCGTCACCGCCACCGTCGGCGTAGCGATGGCCGGCAACCTGTTTACCTTCTTTCTCTTCTATGAGCTGCTGACGCTCGCCACCTATCCGCTGGTGGTGCACCGCGGCACCGACAAGGCACTGCGCGCTGGCCACATCTACCTCGCCTACACGCTCGGCGGCGGCGCGCTGCTGCTGATCGGCACGGTGTGGCTGTATGGTCTCGCCGGCCAGGTCGACTTCGTCCACGGCGGCTCGCTGGCGGCCCTGTCGCCGGACACCGCCGGGCAACTGCAGATCATTTTCCTGCTGCTGATCGCCGGCGTCGGCGTCAAGGCCGCGCTGGTGCCGCTGCACGGCTGGCTGCCGCTGGCGATGGTGGCGCCGGCACCGGTGTCGGCGCTGCTGCACGCGGTGGCGGTGGTCAAGGCCGGCGCCTTCGGCATCGTGCGCATCGTTTACGAGGTCTACGGCATCGAGTTCGCGCAATCGCTGGCGCTGCTGCTGCCGCTGGCCATCGTCGCTTCGATCACCATCGTCTGGGGCAGCCTGCGCGCGCTGTTCCAGGACGACCTGAAGAAACGCCTCGCGTATTCGACCGTCAGCCAGGTGTCCTACATCGTGCTCGGGGTGACGCTGTTCGGCCCGGTCGGCACGATCGGCGGCATCGTCCACTTGGTGCACCAGGGCATCATGAAGATCACGCTGTTCTTCTGCGCCGGCAACTACGCGGAAACCCTGGGCATCCACAAGGTGAGCGAAATGGACGGCGTCGGCCGCCGCATGCCGTGGAC
>Ga0208244_100595_pt1 | contig 31342 bp, 29 predicted proteins | sample SubbioCR12Aug_5A_FD_184828 | JGI IMG/M metagenome (GOLD analysis project Ga0208244, IMG submission 184828) | Serpentinite rock and fluid subsurface biosphere microbial communities from McLaughlin Reserve, California, USA - CR12Aug_5A (SPAdes) | ecosystem: Environmental > Terrestrial > Deep...
TTTTAATAAGTCATCAAGTAATTGCTCTTGTGATGCTCCTGTTAACTCTTGGAATAAGTTGCGGATTTCTTGTATTGTTTTCATTTGGCAAAGATAATATATTTGCTGATATATTTAGAACTTAGCTACAAATAGTTAAAAACCTACTATAAGTTAACTATTTTTCATGCGTAATTTAACCTTTGTTATTAGTTTGTATTGCTGCAATGCAGTATTTGAAATGTTTTTCTGATATAAACATTATTAATAATCCTTGTATTACTTTTGCAAATCTCATTTATTAACATTTCCAATGAACTATTATAACTTCTTCAAAGCAAATTACGGAATATTACTTTTCGGAGGTATCCTGGTATTTTTTAGCAATTTCGGACAAGCTTTCCTGCTTTCATTATACATTCCTTCAATTCTTGAGTCATTTGAAATTACCAGATCTGAATATAGCCTATTATATTCATCTGCAACACTATTAAGTGCATTTACAATCATTTTTGCAGGAAAGATGATCGACCGATTTGATTTAAAAAAGTTTGCCTTTTTAGTGATTTTAGGATTTGCTACTGCATGCATGGTAGCAGCATTGTCTATAAACATTGTAATGCTGTTTTTTGCCGTTTTTTTGTTAAGATTTTTTGGACAAGGGATGCTAAGTCATACTGCTATGACAACTATGGGTAGATATTTTCATCTTGCAAGAGGCAAAGCATTAAGTATTTCATATCTAGGGTTCCCTATTGGAGAAGCAATTCTACCGCTGACAATAATTAGTGTAATTGCAATTGCAGGATGGAGAGAAACATTTATGATTACTGCTGCTCTGGTTGTTTTGGTTTTAATGCCAATAGCAATGATAATTATTTCGCGCTTCAAACCCGACGATATTATTGAACAGCCATCAAAAGATACAACAGCAAAAAATGAAAAAATAAATTCTAAAGAAGGCATCAGCAATGAAAAAACATTCTCACAAAGAGACGTTTTAAAAAGCAAATATTTTATTTACTTCGCTCCAACCGTAATGCTTATCGGGTTTACACTTACGGCATTGTTTTTTTTTCAAACTTTTATAGCAGACTTTAAGGGCTGGCCTTTAGAACTTATGGCCGGAGGTATAACAGGGTATGCTTCTGCATCAATAGTTTTTTCTATTATAGCAGGCCCTCTTATTGATAAGTTCACTGCAAGAAAAATATTTCCATTTGTTCTTTTGCCTTTAGCAAGTGGGATTGTAGTATTAAGTTTATTTACTCATCCTATCGCGCCTGTGTTCTTCTGGACACTTGCAGGTATAACAGCAGGTATTCAAAGCCCCGTAATAAATGCACTCTATGCAGAAGTATTCGGTGTAAAAACCCTAGGCAGCGTGCGCAGCCTGTTTACTTTTGTAATGGTATTCAGCACAGCATTGGGACCAATAGTTTATAGCCTTCTGCTTGATGTTGGATTATCGTATAACAGCATTCACTATATAATTGCAGGTATTATAGTTTTGGCTTCAGCAAGTGTGTTTTATTTTCGTAAATAGTGTTATAATAAAAAAAGCATTCTAAGCTCCACTTTCAGGACTAGGCAAAGTCCTAAGTCCTGAGTCCTAAGTCCTGAGTCCTAAGTCCTGAGTCCTAAGTCCTGAGTCCTGAGTCAAGCAGAAATGTCTGCAGCTCCACCTCTTAGGGGGTCGGGGGGTAATGGGATTGTAAAGATTGAAGATTCATAATCTTTCTCGCCACTAAGTTCACAAAGGTTTTCACAAAGGGCACTAAGTTTTCTTTGTGTGCTTTGTGCCTTCTTTGTGCTCATTGTGTTTAAAAAAAAAACTTCGCAAAAACCGCAAAGACTTCTCAAAAAGCGCAAACATAACTGATGCATTAATCAGTGAAAATCAGCATAATCAGTGTTATCAGTGTTCCTATTAAAAGATCCGAAAATCGAAACAAATTCAAAAAAATCAAATTCAAAAAAAATAAACCACAAAGTACACAAAGAAAGCACTAAGGGCACAAATAAAATTCTATGATTTAGAATTACATCAATAATCTGCGGCAATCAGCGTTATCTGCGGGCAAAAATCTCCCGCAGATAACGCAGATTTTCGCAGAACAGAGCAACCAATGTTGCCTTTGGCAACCTCTGCGCTACCTTGCGTTTAATCATTTTGCGACCTTTACGTGGAAACACTTCACTGGAAATAAAAAATCAAGGTTTTTTATTCCTCGCAAAAACCGCTAAGACTTCGCAAAAACCGCAAATATAACTGATGCATTAATCAGTGGAAATCAGTATAATCAGTGTTATCAGTGTTCCTATTAAAAGATCCGAAAATCGAAACAAATTCAAAAAAATCAAATTCAAAATAAAATAAACCACAAAGTACACAAAGAAAGCACTAAGGGCACAAAGAAAATTCTATGATTTAGAATTACATCAATAATCTGCGGCAATCAGCGAAATCTGCGGGCAAAAATCTCCCGCAGATAACACAGATTTTCGCAGAACAGAGAAACCAATGTTGTCTTTGGCAAACTCTGCGCAATTTTGCGTTCAAGCATTTTGCGACCTTGGCGTGGAAAGATTGTGAAGATTGAAGATTTGTAAGATTCATAAGATTAAGATCTCATTAGCACATTGGCACATTAGCACATTGGCACATTATCACATTGCCCTAACCCCTATCAACTATCCCTCCTTCTCCAATCTCTTAAAGCCTTCTCCTAAAACCTGAGAAGCATCGATAACAGTTAAAAAGGCCTTTGGGTCAATTTCGTGGATATAATCCTGAAGAGTTGGTAATTCGCGCCTTGTTACATTAACAAATAAAATCTTTTTATCATCGCCTTTGTACATTCCTTTGCCTTCTATAACTGTACCTCCCCTTTCAAGGTCGACAAGGATTTTTTCGCTTATTTCCTTATACTTATCAGATATAATGAAGAGAGTTTTTTCATAACTCAAGCCTTCCAAAATTCCATCTATAACTTTTCCTGTAATATATATCACTATCCACGAATATAGAGGAATTCTCCAATCTTGAAATACAACAAGCCCAATTAAAACTATCAATGAGTCAACAATAATTAACGACTGTCCTATTGGTATACGTGAAAATTTAGTAAGTATCATTGCAATAATGGTAGAACCTCCGGAGGTTGCTCTAGCCCTAAATATTAATCCCAATCCAAACCCAATTAATACTCCACCAAAAATAGAAGACAAAAGAGCGTCGTCGGGCACCAATGGTTCACTTCCCCATAAGTATGACAATCCGTCAATAAATACTGAAGCTAAAACAAATCCCACAACAGTTTTGATTCCGAACTTAGGACCAAGCAATCTGACACCTATTATTGCGAGAGGAATGTTGAAAGCCAAACCTGTTAAACCAATAGGAATATTAAATAAATCGTTCAATACAATACCAATTCCATATACTCCACCTGGTACTATCTTATGAGGTGCTATAAAAAACACATAGCCCAAAGCCATAATAAAAGAGCCAAATGTTATTAATGAATAAGCCAAAAACCATTTACGAGAGAATAGTTTTTCTTTTGTTACGTATGCCATAATGATTTGAGATTTGAGATTATTAATGAATTTTTCTAATTCTCATTTTTTTGTGCAAAATTAATTACATTTTACGAACTAAATAGTGGGTAAGTAATAAATTGATATTCTTTGAAAATGCTCTTCGCAAATTTCGCAAAGCTTATAATTTGTTGCTTTTGTGTATTTTAAACTTTGCGTTTATTGTGTGGAATAAAAACAAACACTCAGCAAATCAATTAATGGCTATCTAGATATAACTTTAAAAATCAAAACAAAAAGTATGACATTTACTACAAAAAGCTAATGAATTTATTTACTTTTGCTTGTCAAAAAAAAGCTATAACATCATGAATAATACCTCCACGAAAAAAATTAAAAGCGCCCTAATTTCAATCTTCTACAAAGAACCTGCAAAAGAGCTAATTGAAGCATTGCATAAAAACGGAGTACACATGTACTCAACAGGAGGCACCCTCGATTATATTCAAAGCCTAGGATTTTCAGCAACTGCTATTGAAGAATTAACAGGCTACCCAAGCATTCTTGGCGGAAGAGTAAAAACACTGCATCCAAAAGTATTTGGCGGTATTTTGGCAAGACAAAGTAAGCCTGAAGATATTAATCATCTTGCGGAATACGAAATTCCTTGCATTGATATGGTTATAGTTGATTTATATCCTTTTGAGGAAACATTGAAAAGCAAAGCTACTCATCAGGAAATTATTGAGAAGATTGACATAGGAGGCATCTCATTAATCAGAGCTGCTGCTAAAAACTTTAATGATGTTGTAATAATCCCGTCACAAAAATATTTTCATAAGGGTGTCGAAATTCTCAATAATCAGAACGCAGAAACTACGATTGAAGAAAGACAGTTTCTTGCAGGGGCTGCTTTTAGCGTTTCCAGCCATTACGACACTTCAATATTCTCATACTTCAATAAAGATGAAAGCATAGATGTGTTCAAATGCAGCATTGAGGAAACTAACACATTGAGGTACGGAGAAAACCCACACCAATGGGGTAAATTTTATGGTAATTATCATGAAATGTTTGAACAGCTTAATGGAAAAGAATTGTCTTACAACAATATTCTGGATATAGATGCTGCCATGAATCTGATGGCAGAGTTTACCGCGCCTTCATTTGCAATCATAAAGCACAATACTGCATGTGGTATGGCAAGCAGGGAAAATCTTGAAGAAGCATATAAAGTTGCACTTTCATCTGACCCAGTGTCGGCCTTTGGAGGAATTTTACTTGCAAATCGCAACATTACTGAAAAAAATGCGTATCAGATAACTGAGTTGTTCTTTGAAGTAATTATTGCTCCCGAATATGACCAAAAAGCGCTAAGCATTCTCTGTGAAAAGAAAAACAGGATTATCCTGAGGTTGAAGGATCAAACATTGCAAAATAAATTTTTCCGAACTGCATTAAACGGCGTATTATGCCAGATGAGAGACAATGTGATGACTCCGGAAAATGAATGGCAATTTGCAACAACCCTTAAACCCGGAGAAAGTGAAAAGGTGGATCTGATGTTTGCAAACAAACTTGTAAAGCACACAAAATCGAATGCGATTGTGCTGGTAAAAAACCAACAATTAATTGGAAGTGGAACAGGTCAAACATCTCGCGTTGATGCACTTATGCATGCAATAGCAAAAGCGAAAGAGCATGGACACGACCTTAAAGGAGCAGTGATGGCATCTGATGCGTTTTTCCCATTTCCTGATTGCGTTGAAATTGCTCATAATGAAGGTATAATGACTGTAATCCAACCGGGAGGATCCATCAAAGACAAAGACTCTATCGATTATTGCAATAAAAATAACATTGCAATGGTCTTTACAGGCAAGAGGCATTTTAAACATTAATAACAAATAAATTTTTATCAATATGGGCCTATTTTCTTTTTTAACCAAGGAACTTGCTATCGACCTTGGAACAGCAAACACAATTATCATCCACAACGACAAAATAGTAGTAGAAGAGCCTTCGATAGTGGCGATGGAAAGAGCCACAAATAAAGTGATTGCAGTTGGCCGACAGGCAATGTTAATGCATGGCAAAACGCACGAAAACATCAAAACACTCAGGCCATTAAGAGATGGAGTAATTGCAGATTTTCAGGCTGCTGAAGCTATGATAAGGGCAATGATAAAAATGACCGACACAAAAAAACCTTTATTCCCGCCTTCTCTGAAAATGGTTATATGTATTCCTTCAGGTATTACTGAAGTTGAAGAAAGAGCTGTTAGAGATTCTTGCGAACAGGCTGGAGCAAAAGAAGTTAGATTGATTCATGAACCAATGGCAGCTGCAATCGGAATTGGGATTGATGTTCTTGAACCTACGGGAAATATCGTTATAGATATCGGTGGTGGAACATCAGAAATTGCGGTAATTGCACTTGGAGGTATTGTTTGCAACAAATCTATTCGTATTGCAGGTGATGATTTCAATAGCGATATTGAAGAATACATGAGAAAACAACATAATATTCTTATTGGAGAAAGAACTTCAGAAAGAATAAAAATAGAAGTTGGAGCCGCAATGACAGAAATCGACAATCCTCCTGCTGATATTGCAGTTCACGGAAGAGACATGATGACAGGAATTCCAAAAGAAATAATTGTAAATTATTCAGAAATAGCTCAGGCACTTGATAAATCGTTAACTAAAATCGAAGCGGCTGTGCTTAACGCACTTGAAATGACTCCTCCCGAACTTGCTGCCGATATTTACCGTACAGGTATTTATATGGCAGGTGGTGGTGCATTGCTGAGGGGCTTCGATAAAAGAATTGCACTGAAAACAAAATTGCCGGTTCATCTGGCAGAAGATCCTTTGAGAGCTGTTGCAAGAGGTACTGGTATAGCTTTGAAGAATTTCGACAAGTTCCCATTCCTCATTAAATAATATCAATCTGAAAGTATCAGAATATGCGCAATATCTTCAATTTCATTATAAAGCAGCAATTTTTCTTCCTATTCTTGCTGCTTGAAGTAATTGCATTTATCCTTATTGTTCAGAATCATTATTACCAAAGAAGTCTTTTTATGAATACTGCAAATGTTTTTTCAGGAAACATTTACGAATCGTATTCAAACTTCAGAGGTTATTTAACATTGAAGCATACTAACCAATTACTTTCCGAAGAAATAGCCGCATTAAAAGGATATACAAGAAATTCCTATCTAATAAACGATAGAAATGTTTTTCAATATAGAGATACTGTATTTCAAAAGCAATACACATATCTCAATGCCAAAGTTATCAGAAACTCGGTTTACGATAGAAACAATCATATAACTCTTAACAAAGGTCGGAAACACGGAATTGAGCCGGACATGGGAATAATAACCTACAACGGTGTAATTGGCATTATAACGAATGTATCAAACAATTTTTCAACTGCTATAAGTCTTCTTCATGGTAATTCAATGATTTCGGCAAGACATAAAAACAGCAGGCATCTTGGTACTCTAATTTGGGAAGGATATAATTACAGAAAAGCCACATTCATACATCTGCCTCCGCATGTAGCTGTGAATATCGGAGACACCATTGAAACAAGTGGATACTCTCATGTTTTTCCTGAAAATATTCCTATTGGCATTATTTCAGATTTCGAAGTAAAAAAAGGTGACAATTTTTACACAATTGAAATTGAACTTTTTGTTGATTTTAACAGCATTGAATATGTTAGCATTGTGAAAAATCTTTTGAAAGATGAGCAATTAATTTTAGAAACAAATTCAAAAATTAACGGCACCAACTAAGATAATTATGGGAACTCAGGTTTTAAAATATATTGCTAAGTTTTTCTTTTTGGTATTATTGCAAATCTTAATATTTGACCAGTTGAGATTTAGCGGTTATATAAGTCCTTACATTTATATTATTTTCATACTTAACCTCCCACTAAATTTCTCAAAAACTGCAAATCTGCTTTTGGCATTTGCCATCGGAATAACAATAGATATTTTTTCGGATTCCCTGGGAATTCACACTGCCGCTACTGTATTTATGGCGTTTTGCAGACCATCTGTTATAAACCTGATTTCAACCAAAAAGGAATTTGAAGAAGAAGCAATTCCATCTATAGGCTATATGGGCATTAGATGGATAATCCCCTATACTATTATCCTGGTTTTTCTACATCATACTTTTTTGTTTTTTGCTGAAATTTTCTCCCTGAAAGAATTCTGGGCAACAATAAGCAGAGCTTTTATAAGTTCATTCTTCTCATTTATTATTATCCTCATCACTCATTATCTGTTTGATAAGATTGCTAAAAAATAAACAGTTGCGGTTAATTTTTCTAAAAACTTTTTTGATAGCCCTAAAATGAGGTATTTTTGTTCTATAAAAATCATAATTACATGCAAAGATTAATTATTGTTACTGTTTTAATTTCTTTTCTACTTGTAGGATGTAGCCCTAAAGAAGAAAAGCGCGAAAATTACTTTATCATAAAAGGAAAATTAAAAAATGCTGCCAATATCCGATTTGGAATTGACGAGCTTACTCCAAAAGACCTTGTTCCTGTTGATAGCATATTTACTGACAATGAAGGTAAATTTGCTTATAGAAGCCTTAACATCGAAGATGCAGGTTTCTATATTTTAAGAATAAACAGAATTAACTCCCTAACACTGTTAATAGAGCCCGGAGAAGTTGTTAGCCTTACAGGCGACGCAAACAATATACTTAAAACTGCTGAAATAGATGGATCTGCCGGCTCTAATCTAATGCTAAAACTTAACAGAAAACTTGCACAAAGTTATAATGTGCTCGATTCATTAGCCGACCTATACAGAGAAAGCAGATATTTACCCGAATTCGACAACATTCGTCAAACTCTTAATGCTGAGTATGTTAGAATCTATGAAGGACAAAAAAATTTTGTACAAAAGTTTATTAAGAACAATCCTGAATCTCTTGCCTCTATTATTGCTTTAAACCAATACCTTGGAGCCAGAATGCTTCTTACAATGTCAGAAAATTTCGAACTATTTGAAAGCCTTAGCAATAGTTTATCTGCTATTTACCCCACGAACAAGCACGTGATAGACCTTAAAAGACAGATTAGTAATTTTAAAAGAAGAAGTTTTCAGCGCCAACAAGCCGAAGAGCAACTCGCCCTAGGGAAAAAAGCACCTGAAATTCTGATGAATAATAACTTTGGAACACCAACTGCACTCTCATCTCTATCAGGTAAGTTTGTTTTAATAGACTTTTGGGCAAATTGGTGCGACTTATGTTTAGAAAACAACGAAAAGCTCAAACATATTCACAGTCTTTATAAGAAACAAGGATTTGAAATATATGCAGTATCTCTCGACCGCAGCATAAATGAATGGCAACAAGGAATTGATAAATTGAAGGCAAATTGGATACACGTAAGCGATCTTCAATTTTGGAACAGCCCTGTGATTGGACTATACAATATAGATGGGCTACCATTCAATGTATTAATTGACAGAGAAGGCATTATTATAGGCAAGAATCTCGCCCCCGAAGAACTTGAAGAAATACTAAGCAAAAAGCTTAAATAATAAGCCTATATGTTTATTTTTGCATATAAGCTTATTATTATGAAATTAAAAACTCCACTATTCCTATCTTTTCTCATCGTAATTAATGTTATTGTTTCTGCTGAAAAGCCATACTTTCAGCAACAAGTAAACAATACAATCAATGTTATTTTAGATGATGAGAATCATATAATAAATGCCCAAATTGAAATTGAATATATAAATAATAGTCCCGACACTTTAAATTTCATTTATATTCACCTATGGCCCAATGCCTATAGCAGCAATAAAACTGCATTTGCCAAACAAAGCTTAAAAAACGGCAAAAAAGATTTTTATTTTGCAACAGACAATGAAAGAGGATATATAGACAGTTTGGACTTCAAAATCAACTCCATTTCTGCAAATTGGCAGCTAGATGACCTTAACCCTGACATTGCAAAATTACTTCTAAATTCGCCACTTTTACCGGGAGATACAATATTCATAAATACTCCGTTCAGAGTAAAATTTCCAGATTCATCGTTTAGTAGATTGGGACATAATGGGCAGGCTTACTATGCAACACAATGGTATCCAAAGCCAGCTGTGTACGACAAATTTGGTTGGCACCCTATGCCCTATTTATTCAACGGAGAGTTTTATTCAGAATTTGGCAATTTCGATGTACACATAACCTTGCCCGACAATTACATAGTAGCTGCATCAGGCGAATTGCTTACTCAGAGTGTAAGACAAAAGCTTGATTCAATAGCCGATGTTTGTCATAACATATTAAAAGATTACAACCTCCCTGATAATTATGACTTTCCAGAGTCATCGCAATCTTATAAAACACTTCACTTTAGAATAGAAAACGCACATGATTTTGCATGGGTTGCAGATAAAAGATTCTATGTAATATCTACATCTATCCAACTAAAATCAACCGGAAGAACTGTTTCAGGATATGGATTCTTTATTGAAAATTCACCGATTTGGGAACATTCTGCCGGATATATTAACAGGGTAATAAAGTATATGTCCGATTTAGTTGGTGAATACCCATACAACAGCTTTTCAGCAGTACAAACCCTTAAAAGCGGTGGAGCCAATATGGAATATCCCGGACTAACTACCATAGGCGACAAACTTGACGGCTTCCAGCTTGACAGAGTAATTGCCCATGAAGCAATTCATAATTGGTTTTATGGAATTTTAGCCTTTAACGAAAGACAACACCCCTGGCTAGATGAAGGTTTTACTTCATATTATGATCACAGATATTCCTACGAATACTATACAAATCTGAGTTTTATAGGTGGACTTGCAAATACAATAATTGGAGATTATTTTGATCTTTCACATTATCCATATATAAAACAAGCTGAAATTTCAGTTATAGCTCTACAAAGGCTTAACATAGATTTACCGGCATCTCTACACAGCACAGAACTTGATATGATTAATTACTTTGCAATGGTTTACAGCAAAGCAAATATGAGCATAAATCATCTTGAAAAGTACCTGGGAACCGATGAATTTGACCGTATTGTTAAGCAATTTTATAATGAATGGAAATTTAAACATCCGACACCAAGCGACTTAAGAACGATTTTCGAAAAAGAATCGGATAAAAATCTAAGCTGGTTTTTTGATGATTTAATTGGAAGCACAAAACTTGCGGATTATAGCATTAAAAAAGTAAAGAAAGATTATTCCAACTATTATATAACGATTAAAAACAAAGGAGAAATAAATTCGCCTGTGCCAATATCAGCCTTACTTAATAATGAAATAATTCATACTGTTTGGGTTGAGGGTTTTTCGGGAAGCAGGGAGATAGAATTTCCAGGAGGCAATTACGACAGATTTACAATTGACCCAAATTATTACACTCTAGACTTTAACAGGGATAATAACAATTACTTCATTGGGAAAATATTTCCCAAAATAAACCCATTGCATTTACAACCATATTTTAGCATTGAAAACCCGCTTAAAACACAAATATTTGCATCACCGGTTATTGGCTGGAATAATAGCAGCGGCTTGATGCCCGGTTTAGCATTCTACAACCAAGTGGTTCCATTCAACTCAAACGAACTTTTTGCTATGCCAATGTATGGCTTTGACAACAACAGACTGCAAGGTGAGGCATGGGCATATAAAACATTTTTCAATAGAAAAAGCGATGGTTTGCATGCAATAAGAGCAGGCATAAGTTTAAAAAGCTATGGAACAGCCTCCGTTTATGAAGACAATGATTATTTTATTAGGATTCAGCCATCACTTAAAATTACGTTTAATAATAGTGCTGCGGTTTCAGACCTTACCAACTACATTACAATAAGGTCAATTTTTATAGACCGAGATAATCCTATTAAACTTTTTAATCAGCCAACAGAAGAAAAAAGGCTGAAGTACAGTGTGTACGAATTATCTTACCATCAATACCAAAACCATACAATAACCAAATACGAGATTAATGCTAGTCTGCAATTAGGAGAAAATCTAATAAAAGCTTGGGGCGACTATCGTTACTCATTCATTTATGACAAATCGGGAAAGGAGTTTAAAGTTAGATTGTTTGCAGGAAAGTTTTTCAGGTCGCCTGATTATTCAGACCCGGTTGATTATAGATTCAGACTTGGGAATCATTTAGGATTTCACGATTATTTATATGACAACACATACTTATCGAGAGGATATTATGGCAACTCATTTCTATATAATCAAACATACCAAAAAGACGGAGCTTTCCGTATTATTACTCCCGTGGGGCAAACATATAATTGGCTAGCTGCCTGCAACTTAACATTAGATATCCCATACATGCCTATGAGTCTTTTTGCCGATGTTGGCATATATGACGATGCACATAACTATTCAAAATACCCACCATACGTTGCTGGAATTCAAATTGAACCAATCAAAGATTTTATTTCCATTTACTTGCCTGTGTTTATTTCTCCTGAAATAGCCCATGCTGCAAATCTATCAACCGTCAACTATTTGCAGAAAATTTCCTTTACAATTAGATTTGACAAACTAAATCTTTTCGAACAATTAAAAGCAATTACTTCATACTTATATTAAAAATCCAAAATCAGATTGGATAATATTACTGTTATTCGTACTTTTACGTTTCGTATTTTAAGAAAACAATTTTATAAGCAACTAAATTATAAACCTAACAATTTTTATTATGAGTAAAGTATTAAGCGGCCTTAAGCCAAAAGCAGTATGGGAAATATTCGAACAAATTTGCAACATTCCTCATCCATCAAAGCATGAAGACAAAATAATTGAATTCACTTTAAATTTTGGTAAAAAACTAGGACTAGAAACAGTTCAGGACAAAGTAGGCAATGTTTTAATCAGAAAACCTGCTACTCCCGGAATGGAAAAATGCAAAACAATAACTCTTCAAGGGCATTTGGACATGGTTCCACAGAAAAACAATGACAAAAAGCATAATTTCGAAAAAGACCCAATTCAGCCGGTTATTGATGGGGAATGGGTTAGAGCAAACGGAACAACACTCGGTGCTGACAATGGAATTGGTGCAGCAGCGGCTTTAGCTGTACTTCAAGACAAAACTTTAAAACATGGACCTATTGAATGTCTTTTCACTATAGATGAAGAAACCGGGATGACTGGTGCATTTGGATTAAAACCTGGATTTTTAAAAGGTGATATCCTTATAAACTTAGATTCAGAAGATGAAGGCGAGCTTTATATCGGATGCGCCGGAGGAATTGACACTACAGCTGTTTTCAAATACAAAGAAGAAAAAACTCCTTCAGACCATGTAGCTTACAAAGTTGAAGTTAAAGGTCTTAAAGGTGGTCACTCAGGTCTGGATATTAACCTGGGAAGAGGAAATGCCAATAAAATATTAAATCGCATTTTGTGGGATGCAAATCGCAACATGGGATTAATGCTTTCTTCTATTGAAGGTGGAAGCCTTAGAAATGCTATTCCAAGAGAATCGTCTGCCATAGTTACTGTTCCTGAAGCCAATGCAAAAAAGTTTGAAAAACTTGTAAAAACAACAGAATCTATCGTTATAAATGAGCTAGGCACAATTGACCCAGGCGTTTCTGTAAAAGCAAAGAAAACTACTTTACCCGAAAAAGTTATTGATAACAAAGTGTCTAGCAAGTTTTTCAATGCAATTTATGGCTGTCCAAACGGAGTTTTAAGAATGATTGGCGATATGCCCGAAGTTGTTGAAACAAGCACTAACCTTGCAATAATAAAATCAGGAAAAGGGAAAATTGAGGTTGCATCTCTGCAGAGAAGCTCTGTTGATTCAGCAAAAATTGACCTTGGCAATATGATTAGATCTGTATTCGAACTTGCTGGTGCAGATGTTGAACACGGAGGTGCATACCCTGGCTGGAAACCAAATGTAAACTCTCCAATTCTTAAAGCAATGAAGGATGTTTACAAGAAAAAATTCGGCAAAATTCCTGAACAGAAAGTAATTCATGCTGGCTTGGAATGCGGACTTATTGGTGGAGTTTATCCAAACCTTGATATGATATCATTCGGACCAACTATCAGACATCCTCATTCTCCAGATGAGAAGGTAAATATCAAGACTGTTCAGCTGTTTTACGACTTTTTGGTAGAAACTTTACAAAATGCTCCAAAAAAATAAAGAAAGTTTTTATTTAACTTATTGTCGGTTTAAATAATTTATTTATCTTTGCAGTCCTTAAAAACAGGCATTTTAATGTTATCTTTTTGATAATTAAGGAGCAGAGAGCTTAGAGAATTACAGACAATAAAAACAGCTATTTAAAATGAAAAGGACATATCAACCTTCGAAAAGAAGAAGAAAAAACAAACACGGATTCATGAAAAGAATGGAATCTGCCAATGGTCGCAAAGTATTAGCATCCAGAAGAGCAAAAGGAAGGAAAAGACTTACCGTGTCGAGTGAGAAAACTCACAAATAGAATTTCTTCAAGCAAATAATAGTATATATTCTATAGTAAAAGCAGAAGTCTGAGCATCAGATTTCTGCTTTGTTTATTTATTCAATTTAAGTTTATAAACGGTTTTTTATACTTTTGCTAATTATAAAACTCAAACACAATGTTTTTAAGAATTCTTGGAACTTTTATAATCATTTATGTTTTTTTCCGCATTTTTACCGGCATAATACTGCCTGCAATATTAAATTGGCAGCTTAAACGATATAAAAAGAAGTATTACAGCCAAAATCCACAAGCAAAAGAATCTCAGAGATATCGAAAAGGTGATGTAAATATTACCATGGATAACGGAAAAGAGAAATCCGACTCCGATAGCATTGGAGAATACGTTGATTTTGAGGACATAAAGGACAATGAAAAATAAAACAATATTAACACCATTAAATAAGACATTATGAAAAACCTGCTTGACCAACAATTTGAATGGAAAAAATCAGTAATATATTTTATTTTCATTGCAGTATTCGCATTACTATCAATTGCATACGTTAGTCCTGTTCTTGAAGGGAAGAAAATTTTACAATCTGATATTGTAAAGTTTGATGGTATGTCTAAAGAAATAAAAGACCACAGGAATGCAACGGGGGAAGAAGCTCTCTGGACAAATTCGATGTTTGGGGGAATGCCGGCATACCAGATTTCGGTTGAATACCCTAACAATATTTCTAATCTTTTGCATAGAACTATGACCTTAGGTCTTCCTCGACCTGCTGATATGATATTTCTATATTTTGTATGCTTCTTCATCTTTTTACTGCTTTTAAGAGTAAAACCATGGGTAGCATTCCTTGGGTCAGTTGCCTTTGCATTATCTTCATATAACTTCATAATAATAACTGCCGGCCATAACTCTAAAGCTGTTGCTATTGCTTATATGGCTCCGGTTTTGGGTTCAATTATTTATACTTTCAGAGGGAAATTTATTCCCGGCGCAATTTTGTTTACAATTTTCTTATCGTTACAAATATTCGCAAATCACTTCCAAATAACATATTATCTGCTAATCATTGTAATCTTCTATGGCCTATTTGAGTTGATTGACAAGATTAGAAAGAAAGAACTTGATGTATTTTTAAAAGCTCTTGGGGTTCTTGTTATTGCTGCAATTATCGCATTGGGCATTAATATAAGTCGCATTTGGACAACATACGAATATACTAGTGCAACAATGCGCGGAGGCTCTGAATTATCCTCAGAAGAACAAGCAAAGCGAAAAGGACTTGAAATTGACTACATTACCGCATGGAGTTACGGAGTAAGCGAATCATTCTCTTTAATGATTCCTAACGTAAAAGGAGGCTCTACCAAATCTATTGGAGAGAATAAATCAGCACTTAAAAATGTTGACTCCAGAATGAAAAATGAAATTGCGAATTATAATCATTACTGGGGCAACCAGCCTTTTACTTCAGGACCTGTATATATAGGCGCTATAATTATGTTTTTCTTTATTCTAAGTCTTTTCTACGTTAAGGGACCAATAAAACACGCTCTTTTAGCCGCTACAATACTATCAATAATGCTTGCCTGGGGTAAAAACTTTATGCCTCTAACTGAGTTTTTCGTGGATTATATTCCGGGATATAATAAATTCAGGGCAGTATCTATGACATTAACAATTGCTTCTCTTTGCATCCCTGCTATAGCCGCAATGGGAATTGCCAAAATTATTGAGAAGCCGGAAATATTCAATTTAAAAAACAAAAACCTATACATCAGTTTCGGCTTAACAGGCGGATTGGCACTATTGTTTTATTTATTCCCGGGATTTTTCTCCTTCTTAAGTCAACAGGAAGTGGAAATGGTAGAGGAAATCAAAAGGACTTCAGGAACTGAATTAAACCAACAATTAGCTCTTCTTCTGAATAATCTTGAAACAGCAAGAATTTCAATTTTTAAAGCTGATGCTATTAGAAGCTTTGGTTTTATTGCTCTATCAGCAATTTTATTGCTATCATTTACTATGGCAAGATTTAAACAAAATTTATTTATAATCGGATTAACTCTACTGATTATTTTCGATATGTGGACAATAAACCGTCGCTATTTAAATGATGACAATTTTACAACAAGAAGAAAAGTTGAAACTCCATTTACCAAATCTGCAGCAGACGACCTTATCCTAAAAGATAATGACAATGTAAGGGTTCTTGATATTACTGAAAGTACTTTTAATAGCACCCGTTCGTCTTACTTCCATAAGTCGGTTGGTGGCTACCATGGAGCCAAACTTCAAAGGTATCAGGATATAATAGACACTTATCTTACCAAATATATTATTCAAATTAACAACACACTTCCTACACTAGAAACAATGAATGAAGTGTATGATATGCTGTATAAAATGCCAGTTTTAAATATGCTTAATACAAGGTACATTATTATTCGTCAGGATATGATGCCAATTATTAACATACATACATCGGGCAACGCATGGTTTGTTGATGAATACATTTTGGCTGAAAATGCTAATGAAGAATTATTGTTATTAAATGATTTACAGCCGGAATTTACTGCAATTATCGATAAGCAATTTTCGGAATTATTAAACGATCTGAAATTTGGACACGACTCAATTGCAACAATTTCACTAATAGATTATAAACCGAATAAGCTGACTTACAAATCAATTACAGAAGAAAACTCTTTGGCAGTATTTTCTGAGATTTACTATCCAAAGGGATGGAAAGCATACATTAATGGAGAGCCCGTTCAGCACTTCAGAGCAAACTATATCTTAAGAGCAATGGTTGTTCCAGCAGGTGAAAATGAAATTGTTTTTGAGTTTAAACCAAAATCATATTTTGCAGGAGAGAAAATTGCACTCATATTTTCTATTTTGCTCGTTTTATTAATTGTAGGGTATTTTGGATATAAAATATATACTAAAGTAAAACCTTCACAAGCATAGATATGAACCGAAAAAAAGCGTTGATAATAACATACTACTGGCCTCCATCTGGAGGTTCGGGGGTTCAACGCTGGCTTAAGTTCTCAAAATATATGAGGGAATTCGGGTGGGAGCCGATTATTTACACTCCGTCGAATCCGGAATTTCCAATGGAAGATCAGTCGTTTTTAAAGGATATTCCTGATAATCTTACAGTAATTAAAAGACCAATTCGAGAACCATACAAATTCTATAAGTTTCTCAGCGGGAAAAAGCCTTCTGAAAAAGTGCAAACCGGGTTTCTCAATGAATCGTCAAAGCCCGGTTTTCTTGAAAAAGCATTCAGGTGGTTAAGAGGAAATCTGTTTATTCCTGATGCCCGAAAGTTTTGGATTAAGCCTTCTGTAAGGTTTCTATCAAAATGGATTAAAGAAAATCATATAGATATTGTTATAACTACCGGCCCACCTCATAGTATGCACTTAATCGGCAAAGCTTTGAAAGAAAAGCTAAATATAAAGTGGGTTGCTGATTTCCGTGATCCATGGACCGGCATCTATTATTTTGAACAACTCCAATTATCACAACAATCAAGAAAAAAACATAAAGAATTAGAGAAAAATTGTCTTGATGCCGCAGACCATATCATTACTGTTGGCAATAAAATGAAATCAGATTTTGAAATCATAACAAAAAACAACATCAGTGTCATTAACAATGGTTTTGATTCATCCGATTTTGAAAACCTTGAAGAAATTAAGCCCGACAAATTTCGAATAATGTACACCGGCAATTTCCTCCCCGACCAAAACCCTAAAGAACTTTGGGAGTCGTTAGGAGAATTAATTGCCACTGATATTACTTTTAAAAACAATCTGGAATTATGCTTTATTGGAAAAACTGATTCAAGCATAATTACCGACATTGAAATGAATGGGCTAAAAGGCAGCTTGAAACTCCTTTCATATCTGCACCACAATGAGATTCCCAAATTACAAAAACAAGCATATTTAATGCTTTTAAGCATTAATAGATTTAAAAATGCATCATATATTATAACCGGCAAAGTGTATGAATACCTGGCATCAGAAAAACCAATTCTGGCAATTTGCCCTGAGGATAGTGATGTGGCTATGATAATTAAAGAAACATCATCCGGCTGGATAATTCCATTCGGTGAGAAAGAGTTGATTAAATCTACTTTATTAAATGCTTATGAAGATTTTCTATCAGGCAGTAAACGCTTTAAAACTAACAATATAAGCAAATATTCGAGAAGAGAACTGACCAGGCAATTGTGTGATATGTTAAATACACAAATTCACAACTCAAATCATGACATTAAAGAATCAAGGTTTTAGATTTATAACAATTCGTGGTATAATTATATTACAAGCATTGCGTTAAATTAAAAACTACTTATGTTTTCAAATTTGACATTCATAATTAAGAAATCAATTATTATTTGTATTTGTTCATTTACAACAATTGTGATGACAAATGCAAATGCGATTACATTATCAGACAAGAGCACTGTACTTTCACTTGATTCTATTAGCGTAATAAATGAAAACGGCCATATTCAATTAGGCTGGACATTTACATCTGATGTCTTAGATGGTTATATAGAAATACATAGAGGTTTAGGAACAGGGTCATTCATGCCTATTGCCCAAGGCTCTTTTCCATCTTTTACATATATTGACAATGGGGTTAATGCAAATTCTCGTTCATATTACTATTATATAGTTGCAAGAGACCCTGGAGGCAATTCCTTTGCTGTGAGCGATGTTCATAAATCAATTTATTTAAGCCACCCATCATTTAACATCTGTAATCAAAACACAACACACTTTTGGGAAAACTACCTTGTAACAACATCATCAGGACAGCCACAACCTTTGCCTTCTCCTTTCAACGCATCCCGATTGTGGATGAAATATGAAGATAATGATTGGACAATTGCCAAAACAATTGACATTAACACTTCCAGAACTAACGCCTTCATTGATGAAAATGGGATATACTGCTTTTTTATCCAATCTTATAATACATCATCAGAAATAAGTTCGTCATCAAATACGAGATGCATTACAATAGATTTACTTAACAAACCTGATTATGCATATACTCAAAATGTAAGCGTAAGCTCAGATGACAATATAGATATAGCCATATTTGGCGACTACGATGCACCTCAGCCTTATTATGTTATTTGGAAATCAATAAATACTAATGACAACTTTCTTGTTTATGACACTATTGTTCCAAATAATTATACAACATATTTTACCGACACTGATGTTGATGTTAATTTAAACACGTATTATTACAAAACTGAACTATTAGACAGTTGCCAAAATATTGTATTATTCAGCAATATTACTAATTCAATATTATTAAAATCATCACCTTTTTCAAAAAATGAAAATTTTTTAAATTGGAATAATTATAACGGCTGGGATGCAGGGATTAACAGCTTTGAAATATACCGAAAAAGGTCGAATGACAATGAATTCACTCTTATTACATCACTCCCGCCAACATCTTCCAGCTATATAGACTTTAATTCAGATAACGAACTAAGTGGGGCAGATCAGGAAGTGTTTTATTATATAAAAGCCATTGAAAATAATGACAATTATTACGGGATTAAAGAAGAGTCGTACTCAAATATTTCAATTATCAGGAGAGATATTGAGGTTTTTATACCCAATGCATTTCGCCCAAACAGTAACATTGAAGTAAATCAATATTTCCAGCCAAATTTTGGTTTTTATGAGCCATCATATTATGAGATGATTATAATAAATAGATGGGGTAACACTGTTTTCAAAACACAAAACATAAATGACGCCTGGGATGGAAAAGTTTCAGGAATAATATCCCCTGCAGGAGTTTATTCATACGTAATTAAATACTCATATATTTCAGGAGAAATTAAAACCAAAATTGGAGTTGTAACCCTTTTAGAATAACCACCAACAAACTACTTCTTAAGCTTATCTTGAGATTTGCCAATCTTTTCAAATCCGCTCTTCAAATGCAAATCTCTTTGAGGGAAAGGAATCTCAATGTTATTATCATTGAATTTTTTATAAACAGCATAATAAAGCTGACTTCGTAAAACTCCCGGTTTTTGAATGTATTTGGATGTCCATACTCTTAATATAAAAACAAGCTCAGAATCTCCAAAATCGTCGAAAAGAACATCAGGTGGGGGGCTTTTTAATACGCCATCATTTTCCAGAGCAACTTCAACCAGTAATTTTTTTACTGTTTCCGGGTTCTCTTTATAATGAACAGGCACTTTAAAATTAAATCTCACTTTACGATCATTGTGACTCCAATTAATCACAGTAGAACTTATTAGATTAGAATTAGGAACTATGATAGAAATATTATCGTTTGTTATGATTGTTGTTGCGCGAGATGAAATATCAATTACATCGCCGGAGATTTTCTCGTCACTTTCAGTTATCACCTCAATTCTATCTCCAACTTTAATGGGTCTTTCAAATAAGATAACAAGGCCGCTAACAAAATTATTTGTAATGTTTTGCAAACCAAATCCAATACCTATACCAAGTGCACCCGCAATTATTGCCAAAAAGCTTAAATCAATGCCTGTAGCCTGAATTATGATCGTTAATCCAATCACAATAATAACATACCTAATTATAGTACTTACAGATTGTCTTACTCCTATATCTACATTATATCTTGCAAGTATTCTGTTTTGCAATAGCCTCTTAATAAAAGATGCTAACAAAAACAAAAGTGTTATTGAAATTATTACAAAAAGAATCAACGAGAGATTAATTGGATTTTTACCAAGGTAGAACAAGGGATAGTCTATAACCTCTCTCACTTTTTCGTATAACGAAACTAAATATTCCATAATGATTTGTTTTTTTCAATAATTAGAATGGAAAAAGAACAGGAATCATAAAGGTAGCAATAATCCAGAAAATAATATTCAAAGGTGTCCCAACTTTTACAAAATCCATAAATTTATAATTCCCTGCACCATAAATCATAGTGTTTGTTTGATACCCCACAGGAGTCATAAAGCTTGATGATGCTGCAAATGTAATAGCCATTAAGAAAGGTCGGGCATCCACTTCCATGCTAACCGCAGTTGCAATAGCAATTGGCGTTAACAAAACTGCACTAGCATTATTACTCATTACTCCGGTAAGCAATGAAGTAAAAATAAACAGCACTGAAACTATGGCAGTTGGCCCCATACTTCCAACAAGCCCAATCAGGCTGCTTGAAAGCAGGTCGGCTGCTCCACTCCTTTCCATTGCAACGCCAAGACTCATTGCACCGGCAAGCAAGAAAACTACTTTCCAGTCTATTGCTTTATAAGCATCTTCCATTGTTATACTTTTCGTGATCACAAGAAAAACACATCCTATTAGTGCTGCGACCATAATTGGCAAAACATTAAGAGATGCCAACACAATTATAGAAATAAATGTTAGCAAAACAGGGATAATCTTTTCTCTTTTATATTTTGGAAGACCTACCTGAGAGACAATCAAAAATGTATTTTTTCCTTGCAATTCAAGTTGTCTGAAAAAGTTAATATGATCCTTGTGCGCCTCTATAAGCAGAGTATCTCCAGATCTTAGCACTGTTCCGGCAACTTTTTCTCTCATTAACTCACCCCTATGCCTGATTGCTAATACAGTACCTCCATAATTCCTTTTAAAATCAATTTGTTTTATCGTTTTCCCTTCGAATTGACTATTTGGAGCTATTACAGCTTCAAATAAAACCAAATCATCATGTTCAATTTCGTCCTGAAACTTTAAATTTGCTTTTAAACCAATCCCTTCCCTTTCCTGAAGTTTTTTAATCTTCTCAACATTACATCTTACCAACAGAATATCACCTTCATGTAAAACCATTTTCTCACTAGGCATTACATACTTCACTCCTCCTCTTTTTACTTCAAGTATATCTATTTCAAGTAAATTTTTAAGTGGCGAATCTTTTATTGATTTCCCGACAGAAGGAGCGTTTGCAAACAAAACAATTTCAGTAAGATATTCGCCCATTCCGAATTTTTTGACTAAGTCAGATTCAGTCTTTCTTTTTGGAATAAGATGTATTCCGGCTATCATCATATAAGCGATTCCGGCAACAAAAAATATTAAACCCAGCTTACTCATTTCAAACATTCCAAAAGGTTGCATACCATGGTCGGCAGCAATCTCACTTACTAGGATATTAGTAGAGGTTCCAATTAATGTACAAACACCCCCAAACATAGATGCAAAAGACAAAGGCATTAGCATCTTAGAAAGGCTTTTATTTGTTGTTGCAGCAGCACTTGCAAGGATAGGAATAAAAAGAGCAACAACAGGTGTGTTATTTATAAATGCAGAAACAAACCCAACCACCAACATTAAACAAAAGATTGCCAGCCAGAAATTATACTTAAACAACCTCGACATCAGCTCACCAAGCTTTACTACTGCACCTGATCGATAAAATGCAGAACTAAGGACAAACATTGCAGCCACAGTGATAGTTGCTGAGTTGCTAAATCCGGAAACACCCTCCGTCGGTGTAACAATTCCAAATAAAATTAAAACAGCCATTAGGAAAATTGCAACCAGATCGACCGGAAGTTTTTCTGTTGCAAAAAGAACAATAGCTAAAAGCAACACTACTAAAACAACGCCAATTTCAAATGTAATCATCCTAAATCTTTATATTTTGAATAGTTTAACCATGTATAGATTAAAACATTGCTTTAAGGCTTATATCAAGACTTTTTATATGATGAGTTAATGCTCCCACAGAGATATAATCAACTCCTGTTAGCGCATAATCTCTGATATTAGCCTCGGTTATTCCGCCGCTGGCTTCAGTTTCTGCTCTCTTATTAATATAATCAACAGCTTCCTTTAGTTTTTGAGGAGAAAAATTATCTAGCATAATTCTATGAACGGAATTTGTCTCTAATGCTTCCTTTACTTCCTTCATATTTCTAGTCTCCACCTCAATCTTTATATCCAGGTTTTTATCCTTAATATACTTTAGCGTTCTTTCAACAGCGCTGGAAATTCCTCCTGCAAAATCAACATGATTATCTTTTATCATTATCATATCATAAAGTCCCATTCTATGATTATAGCCACCGCCAATTCTAACAGCCATCTTCTCCAGCATCCTGAAGTTTGGTGTTGTTTTTCGGGTATCGAGCAACTTTGCACCTGTACCTTTTATTAAAGAAACATAATAGGCAGTTTTGGTTGCTATACCACTCATTCTTTGTATAAAGTTTAAAGCAACACGTTCTGCTATTAAGATTGATCTTGACTTTCCCGAGACCTCAAGTATAACATCGCCCGGATTTACCTCCTGACCGTCTTTCATGTAATTAACAACGTCTATTTCTCTGTCAACTAGCTTAAATACAAAAGATGCGGTGTCTATCCCGGCAACAACTCCTTTTTCTTTAGCAATCATCTTTGCCCTACCTCTGGTCTTTTCAGGCACACAACTAATACTTGTATGATCGCCATCGCCAATATCTTCTTGAAGCGCTAAACTTATTATTTCTTTAATATTCATCATACCCACTAATATTTTTCAATCTTAATTCTACAAATAATGCTATAAGCGAAATTACAAAAGAATTGTTTCTCAATAATGATAAAACAAAAAAAGTAACCCAATTTGGATTACTTTTTCATCTACCTATTTCTAAATCATCATTGTTTTTCAAACTGTAATTGGTGTAATAAAAAACTATCGCCAACTTTCTTCACTAAGTAATAAACTCTGTAACTATCTCCGCTTTTTGTCTTGTATGTGCCTATGGCATATTTCGACCCATCTCTTGAGGAACCTTGGTGGTTTATTGAAAAAGAAGCAGGAGGATTTTCGTTAAAGAAATTTCTCAAGATTACTTCAGCTTGTGTTTTACTGAATGTGCCATCATTTCCGGGCAACAACAGTTCAACATTTGATGAAAAATAAGATGCTACTTCCGGTGCGCTTCCTTTCTGAATTGCTTTGGAAATGTTACTGATTAGTTCATCGTTGCTCATATTAGAAAGGCTTATTGGGAAAAACCCAATAAACATTAGCATAAGCAGAGGTGTGTTTTTAATTATTTTCATCGGTAATTGTTTTTATCAGAACGTTTTTCATCGAATCAGAGGAGCAAAAATCACTCCAAAACCAACTTGCTTGAGTTATATAATCAAACGCCTAAGAGCTTATGCAAACTTAATAGTTTTTTCTAATTTTGCAAAGGGTTGATTTATTTATCTGCGTGGAAAGTTTTAATTCATTTGTCTATAAAATTAATTATATCAATGAAAATAACATTACTCATAATAGGAAAAACTGAAGAAAAATATTTACAAGAAGGGATATCTAAATATACCGAAAGGCTAAAGCATTATATCACTTTCAATATTAAAGAAATTCCGGCCCTCAAGAACACTAAAAATTTAAATCCCGATCAAATTAAAAAGAACGAGGCTGACCTAATTTTGAAATATTTCCCCGACTTCGATTATAAAATTTTGCTAGACGAAAAGGGCAAGTCTCTGACTTCTTTAGAATTTGCGGATTTTCTGAATAAAAAAACACTACAGTCGATTAAAAACATCGTATTCGTAATAGGCGGAGCTTATGGATTCGACAATGATGTTTACGAAAAAGCTGATATGAAACTTTCACTATCAAATATGACTTTCTCTCACCAAATGATTAGATTGTTTTTTGCAGAACAACTTTATAGAGCCTTTAGTATTTTGAGGAATGAGCCGTATCATAATGAGTAGAGGTTGGGGTATAGGGGTATAGGGGTATAGGGTATAAGGGGGTTTGGGAAAGAGATATATTATTTTTATAAAAATAATTATATTTGCACCTCGTTTTGGGGCGTTAGCTCAGTTGGTTTAGAGCGCTTGCTTGACAGGCAAGAGGTCACTGGTTCGATTCCAGTACGTCCCACAAAGGTTACAGCGCTTTTGAATAATGCAAAGTACTAACTTTAGTACTAACTTAAATGATTAATTAGGTGTTTTTGCACCTAATTTTTTTGCAATTTGTTTTTTGCATTTAATATAGGCGTTAGCTTATTAGTATATGTTAGTTTATTGATTTAATGCAACGAACAGATAGGTAATTTGTTTTCTTTGAATTTGCCCAAAAGATAAATGGATCATTATCATATAAAGCTACTATGTTTATTCTGTCCTCTTCATAATTACTAACACTCCAAAATGCAGTGGCTTCTAAATATTTTTTATATTCTCCTAATAACACCCAACCGGTGCCATAAGCATTAAATCCTATTTCATTAGTTCCTGGTGTAAGCCAAAAGTCTATGGATTGCAACTTTGTTGCTGAGCCCATTTCTTCTATTCCAATTACAAGGCTTTCATAATCTTGAATAGTTGGCATTCTCCAGCCTACAGGACAAAGCAAGCCACTTTCAACAGCCGTATAATTGTATAAATAGCCGAATAAATTAGCATCAAAATACGGATAAGTGTTTAAATCATACGGAGTGCCGTCCTCCATTAATATAGGCGTGCCATCGTTTAGTGTTGTTTCTTTGAGGTTTTCAGCCATCCAAATTAAACCGTTAATCTCAATTGTCTTGTATACGTTTTGCTTCTGTTCTTTTTCGCAGCCAAAGACTATCAGTGCCAACGTGATTAATGTAAGTTGTTTCATTTTTTTTGCTTTATCAATGTAACCACAAATATAACAATTAGATATTGTGTAATTTTATTTTAAATAAAAAACCGTTGGGCTTCGCAGCAGACCGGATTAAAAGAAAAATCAGTTAATCACTAACTGTTAGAAAAAACTCTTATCAATCACAAACTTACCATCAAACGGATTGATTGCACCAAAAAGTGAATTATTCTAAACTTCAAACCTGCACGTTAGTGAGGGATTATATTATACCGCTGTTGTAGGGTGTTTTTTTTCAATAATTAGTCCATTGTTTTCAATAAAAAAGTGTCGATGTCGAACTTCTAATTTTCTTGATTCTTCTATTATTTCTCCATTTACATTTCTTTCATATGTCATCAATGAGTCAGTCAAATGAATACTAAAGTCTTCATTAATTTTCGCCCAAGATATTCCCCACATAAATTCATCTGCACCACAATATCTTTCATATAATTTTAATTCTGCTATTTTATTTCCGTTTTTGTCCGTTGTTTTAATTATTGGAAGCACATCAGCAGCAGGATATAGATATACTATAGCTGTATAATTTTCATTTTCTGAAAGTTTTCCATATATTCTAGAAAATTCGATGCCGAATACTTTAATTAATTAATCAGAAATACTATACTGATAACTTGAAAGATTTTTATTGCAGTTTGTTTCTAACGGCAGTTTAACTTTTTCAATTTTATTAGAATAATTTTCGAATTCTGTTTGCTTCTCGTTTATATTATTAATATCTCCACATGCAATTAAGAGCGAGATGAATGACAGTATAATGGCAAATTTCTTCATTGTGTCGTTTAGTGTTGTTTTAAAATGCCCTATAAAGCTTCGCGGGCTAGTATTTTGGCGATTTAATCGCTTCATTCCCTCACTTGCGAGATCAACTCAGCACCCAAATATAATGAATTATTCTAAATTTCAAAACTGGTATGTCAGGGTGTCATTATATTAGCTCGCTGTTGGCGGCTGAGCTTTACGCTGTCAATAATTCTTTTACTTTCTGCTCCAATATTTTTCTATCAGGTAAGTATATCTGATACTTGGAAACAAAAACATTATTGGAAATTCCTCCAATTGCATATTCAACTAATATGTCATTTTTGTCAGCACCTAAAACTATCCCGATTGGTTGATTATCTCCTTCGGTATTTTCCTCTGTTCTGAAATAATTCAGATACAAATTCATCTGTCCAATATCTTGATGCTTAACATGTTTTGTTTTTAAGTCAATCTATGCGAAACATTTAAGGATTCTATGATAAAAAACCAAATCGACGTAATAATGGTCATTGTCTAAGGTTATTCTATACTGCCTGCCAATAAAAGAAAAACCTTTACCTAATTCTAGCAGAAATGTTTGAAGATGGTTAATTATTTTTTGCTCTAACTTGCTTTCTGTCATTCTGTACTCCTCATGAATCTGAAGAAATTCAAGCACGTAAGGGTCTTTAATAATGTCTTTAGGCTCTGTAATAATAAGTCCATTCTCCGAGAGATTTAAAACCCCTTTTCTATCCTGACTCAAAGCTAATCTCTCAAACAATGAAGAATTTATTTGTCTTTTTAATTCTCGGACACTCCAGTTATCGTTAACTGCTTGTTTTTCATAAAAACTCCTAGAGTGGTCGTCTGAAACACCCAATAATTCAGCATAATGTGTCCATGTCAATTTTCCAGTCACTGACTGGAAAATCTGATATTTCAAGTAAAATTGCCGCATTAAATAGATGTTGCTTTTGCTGAATCCTTTGCCGAATCTTGATTTCAAGTCTTTAGAAAGGTTTGTTAATAATGAACTTCCATACTCGGCTTTCTCATTTCCATGTTGCTCGTATTCAACAATGTATTTACCAATCTCCCAATTTGCTTTCAATAGTTCATTGTTCACAGCTTGAATGGCCCGTTGCCTGGAACTTTCAATAGTATTCCCAATAGAATCTACAAGTTTTTGATATATCTCGAAATTTTGGATTTTCTTACTCATAATCAATATTTTCTCCAAAAATACAAAATCAATTCAAGAAAGTTTAATTAGTCGCTGTGGGTTCTCTAGCCTTCCCAGAAGGCTTCACGGGTTAGTAAAGGGCGATATTACTATCCTTTCACCATCACAAAAGTAAAAGGGAAGGCAACCATTTCAGATAGATCCTCGCCTACATCTCTTTGGTCTTCATCTCCGTCGTTATAATACCAATAGACTCTGAGTTTCAGACCTTTGTCATAATACTTTTTAAAAACAAACAATAGATCTGAGATGAATTTGGCTGATGAGGAATTAAAATACATTAACTTAAAGTGAGCGGAAAATGGGAATTCAGAAAATATGTCTTTATGAAACTCATTATCCACACTTTTCATATAGTTCTTCAGCTCATTAACTATAGGAAAGAAAAAATCGTGAGCATTTTCAGGCCTAGACTCGCCTTCAATCTCAAAGAATCGTTTTACTGAATTTAAAACAACCTTGGGGGTTTGCTCTGTGGGTTGTATGTTAATTAATTCCATATTTAATCCAGAATATTAGAAAACTCAATTCGCAGTGCAAAGTAAGAAAACTTATTGTTAATTTTTTCAAAATCATATTTTATTTTTTTCCCTATCAACCTTGATATAATAATTAGTCCTAATCCTGCTCCGCCTTTTTCTGAAATCTCTGCAGCAAGCAACTTCTTTTTGTGCAAATGCATAAGATTTGCCGACTTCAAGGAAGCTAATACCTCGAATTTTGTTTTTAAAGGCTCAATGCACTCTTCTGCAATAACGTTACCCGCAAACAAATTGAAAAATTCATTTTCTCTTTTGAGAGTAAACTTTCCAGGATAATTATTTAAAATATTAATCTCCTCCTCGTCAGATCCCTTAGGAGTATGCTTTAAAATATTATCTAAGCATTCTACCGATGCAGAGTAAATTCTCCTAATAACCTGAGGATCTACACCTTGTTCATTGAGCTTTTCCTTTATCTGCGATAATATCTTATCAATTTCAGATTTATTTAAATCGCCCGAATAATGAACTATATCATTGCTTTCACCCATAATTGCGTTACTATTTAATTAGCCATTTATTACTATCCAAAACGTAAAATAATACTATCATTCGATTCGATTTTTAACATTATTTAGCACAGTTTTCGCTTTGCTTCAAATAATAGACTAATGAATATAATTAATAGTTATAAATGCCTGTTTCTTTCATTAGTTCCCCCAGACTTCAAAAGTAGAAATACTTACAAAAATAATCTACGTATTTTTACTAGTAAATCAAGAAAAAACCATTATACTTTTGCATCGTTTAATTGACTAACTAATTCGATACATAAATTTATCAAATATAACAAAATGAAAAGAATAGTTTTATTAATTGCTGCAATTATTTTATTAGGATCTTGTTCTTATTATGCTCCAACTGCTAATTTACACAAAGGACAAAAAACACAGAGCGAGGAATTGGCAGATGCTGCTGAAGTAAAATAATTTGCCTAAATCTTAATTTTATCTTTTTACTGCCCTGGTAATTTCTCTTTTACCGGGGGGGCCGGGTAACTTCTCTATAATAAAATCTGCATTTTTCAAATTTCTCCTTACTTCACCTTTAGCTGAATAAGTTATTAACATCCCATTACTCTTAAGGGAGTTGGATATTTTTTGAAATATCTCAATACTCCATAACTCAGGCTGAATATCAGGAGCAAATGCATCAAAGTAGATAATATCAAAATAATCTTTGGGAAGATGGGCTTCTTCTATCTTTTCCTTTTTCTTGCAAAAAGAGAAATTATCTGCAATCATAAAATCTTTATCAAACTCACATTCGTGCATTGTGTAGAAATATTGACTAGAGTTATTACCTATAATGTCGTAATAATTAAGGGATTTATATTCGTGCTCATTTAATGGAAAAGCTTCATAACCTAAATAATATACCTTCAAATTGAGTTCTTTGGCCTTAATAATAGTAAGTAGAGCATTCAACCCTGTTCCAAATCCAACCTCCAAAATCCTGATGTCATTTTTTAAGTTAGCTATATGAAGCAATCCATTATTAATAAAAATATGCATCGACTCTGTTATAGCCCCATTGCATGAATGAAAATTTTCATCAACATCGTTGAGTTTCAATGTATTTGAGCCATCGGCTGTTTTTACAATTTTTCTATTTGAGAAGTCCATTGTTTATTTTCACAATAATTAACAAATGTACGTGTATAGTAACAAAAAAAGTCTATAATTTTGAATCGATATAAAATCTATTACTAACAATTAAATAATTTACATAATGACACAAACTAACGAAATGCCTTCAGGATTAAAAGTATTAGGATACCTTTCTCTAATTGGTGGTGGTATTGCTGCATTTTTCTCTTTATTATCAATGATTCCAGGAATTAACATTGTAAGCGTTCTTGCACTTTTGCCTGGTGTTGGTATTTTTATTGTTCCGGGTGGAATTGCTCCGTTTTTCCCACACTTCATTATGTTCATTTTATACGGAGTATCAATTTTTGGTGTATTAATGATGTTGAAATTAAAGAAACTTGGATTCTTTCTTTACATGATTGCTCAAATTCTAATTTTCATTTTGGGTACAATATTAAATTTTGGCCCATTCTCATTAATTTTAAGTCTTGCATCAACTGTTGTGTTTATCTTATTATTTGCTCAAAAATCAAAACACATGTCGTAAGTTTCAATTAAATTTTTTAAAAGCTGACTCAAAAGGTCAGCTTTTTTTTATTTCCTCAAAACAGCAAGATAATTATAATTATCTCCTTTATAAACTAATTCGGATTTAAACCCCGACAGTTCTGCAACCGATGCTAGGTTATCATAATCAACGTATAGCCAGTTGAACTTTTCTCCTTTATTTTTTTTATAGGACAAGATATACTCTACTTCTCCGTAGTACTTTTCACTTAGATTAATATAAAACGATCCATCATTATCTTCATATAAATATATAAGGTCTGAAGATTCCAAAATTATCTGACCATTTTTATTTAATAATGTTTTGCAATGATCCAACGTATTCTTAAGTCCTTCCAGATTTTTTGCCAGCCCAATGCCATTCATCAAAAACAATATGGTATCGAACTTTTTTTCATCATTAAAACTATGAAAATCTGAACACACCGCATTTTCAACACCTCTATTCTTCATAATTTCCACAGCACCTTCAGAGATGTCCATTGCCACCAAATCAAAATTCATCTCCTGAAGAATTAGTGCATGACTCCCGGCACCTGCGCCTGCATCGAGTACACGACCTTTGCAAATATCTAAAGCTATTTGCTCCCACTCAGGCAACTCATCTTTGCCTCTAAAAAAATACATTACGGGTAATTCCTCTATTCCGGAAACATCAGTTTTTATAATGATTTTTCCATCTGTTTGACCTTCAAGGAAGTCCTTAAAAGCTATTCCAAATATGTCAGAGTTTTTTTTCATCTATTCTTATTAAAGGCTGAATTCAAGTCACAAATGCAACTTTTTGTTTAATCAAATTTAATGATAAAAATTCAATTGGTGATAAGAACCCCAATTTTTTTCTTGGTCTGTTATTTAACTTGTGTTGAACATATTGAATTTGTTGATTAGTAATATTTTCAAAAGAAGACCCTTTAGGAAAGTATTGCCTGATAAGCC
>Ga0208244_100596_pt1 | contig 31332 bp, 26 predicted proteins | sample SubbioCR12Aug_5A_FD_184828 | JGI IMG/M metagenome (GOLD analysis project Ga0208244, IMG submission 184828) | Serpentinite rock and fluid subsurface biosphere microbial communities from McLaughlin Reserve, California, USA - CR12Aug_5A (SPAdes) | ecosystem: Environmental > Terrestrial > Deep...
TCGACTTTGATCGCCTTTAGTTGCTCGGCGGTAGGCGCCTTACCGCTCGCGCGAAGCGCTGTCACCAGCTTGCTAAGCGCCTCAATTTCCACCTTGGAATAGAAGACGACCTGTTCGCTCTTGAGGGTTTCCTTGCTGACGTTGGTTTTGCCGCCCTTCTTCTTGCCCTTTTTCTTGGCTTCCGCGTCGTCGCCTTCAGGGGCGTCATCGCCATCCTCATTGTCCCCCTTTCCCTTCTTGTCGACGTACTCCGCGGCAATCATCCACGCCCATTCCTTTGCGTTCTTCTCGTCAATCTTCCCATCCGACTTGGCTTCCGGTGCGTTCGGTTTCAACAAGTCCGCAAGCGCGACGCCACTCAGCAAAGCGTCGCAGATGTGCCGGCCAAGCTCCTTGGAGCGAATCCCCGTGTGCCCGGTCAAGGCTTCACGAAACGTATCAGACGTGCGCCAGGCCCGCTTGAGGCTCTGGGATGAGACGCGCAAGCGCGGCACACCGCCCATGACGGCCGTCTTGGGGCGGTTAAGATCGTCGCGGTTGAGGCAGGCGGGCGGGTAGGCGGTGAGCAAATGCAGTTGCAGGAATGTGGTCATGGTTTTCTCCGTGTGGATGAGTCGATTCAAAGAGGCGCGGCAGCGTAGTAGTCGTAGGCCATCTGCCGTCGGGGGTCGTTGTGGCGTTTCTGATCCATGGGCGACCAGTGCCAGACGATCACGGCGAGATCGGCCAGATTTGCCTGATCGTCGAGCAGTGAAATTGCCCGGCGCAGCAAGGGTTCGTACAGCGTTTCCAGATCGTCGCAGGCGAGGATGTTGCGCATCCGCAATTCGGCGACCACCGGCGTCTTGCCGCCGGGTTTCGGCTGGCCCATGCGGTCAGCAAGGGAATTGGTCGGGTCATCCTTCTTCAGGCGGGCAGCCAATCCCGCGATGGCGGCGAGCTTGGGATAACGGAACTCCGGCACTGTAAAGCTCGCCGCACGCAAGTCGCGCAGCAGACGGTGAAACGCCGGAGACAGCATCACCTCGGTGAGGCTACCCGCCCGTCGCATAGCAGCGCGCTCGCCCTTGTCGTGTTCCAGCCCCTGCCACCATTTGCGCAGGACATCGAAGGAGGGATGCGCAGGATTGCGCTGCGGAAAGGGATTTTCTTGTTTCTCGTTCATCGTTATCTCCTCGAAGGATCAGGGGGTATTGCGAGCGGATTGGGGCAATCCCAATAGGTCGCGCAATTTCCTGCCAGTCAGCGCCTTGCCTAACTCATTGCGCGCTATAGCGACCGCACGCGGATCGATCGCATCGAAGTCGCCCGCCTGAGAGTAGTAGTCAAACACGTCCAGTGCGCTGTGCCGCAATTCTGACCGCCAACTTTCCAGCACGGGCGTTTCTGCCTGCGGCGTCACCAACCCATCCCGCAAGCGCCTGGCGTGCTCATAGAACATGGGCTCGGTTGCGCTCCAGAAATAAGTTCCCACGAAGGAAAGATCGCCGCGCGCCTCGCTCTTCCCCAGGAGTGCGTCCTTGACTCGCCCGCGCAATACACCAGCAACCCAGTTGGCAGCCACAACAAGCCGTTCGGCGAGTGCCTTGAAAACGCCGTCCTGTCCGTCTGGGACAGATAGCAGCGGCATAGTAGCGTCGTACCAGCAACGAGCTTTCATGTTGTCCATATCGAAGCCGAAAGCCCACAGACGACCGTCCTCTCTGATCGCAGAACGAAACCGCTGCACCACCTTTGACGGCCGGCGTTCCTCATTGCCCTCCTTGCTGCTCTCCACCAATCCGAGCCAGTGTCGATACCCGATACCGCCAGGCTGAGGATGAACGGGGTTTGCTTCGCCATCCTTAAAGTAATGGGGGCTTAACGGGTGTTCGAAGCCGTTGTAATTGACCCCGTAGTTGCGAGTAACAAATCGCGTCACGACCCGGGAAGTCTTCGCATTGCAGAGATCACAAGAGGCCAGCACTTCGCCGTTTTCAAATGTGAGTCGTATGCGCCGTGGAGTGGCCCAAAACTGCTGGTCGGGGTGAACGTCGGCCGTTGTCGTGATCCCAGCCGGTGGTTTCGCTTCGCTGGTACATGTCTTCGCCCGCCAGGGAAAACGATCAGTCTCGCCACATCGCTCGCTGTCGAACCCGGCGAAGTACTGAGTTTCTTCCAGCACGTTGAACCAACAGGTCTCCCAAAGCGTCGCCCCGATAACGAGGGTCGTGAGAGGACCTCCGCCGCGCAGGCTCGTGCGGTAGCCTTTGCCGCCGGATGGCGCGTTCGTCTGGAGGACAAATAAAGCCGCCGCCGCACAGGAAGGACAGAGACTCTCAACCTGCCCACGCTTCACAAAATGATCCTTGTTCTGCTCCTGCGTCTGCTCACCGGGGGTTTCAATGAGCAACGCGTCGATTTCGAGTTCATTGGTAAGATCGGCGGGCGCGGCGTCTTGCATAAATGCATGCTTGCCCTCCAGTTCGAACGTTGGCGCAACCGCCGCGAATCGCTCCTTCAACACTTCCGGTGTAGGAGGCGTCTGCCGCCAGTCCCACCACGCATCGCTCGTTTTCGGCGTGCAGGTCGTCTGCAATAGGCCGATCAGGAACTGCGTCAGTGCGCCGTCAAAGTCAGGTCTGGGGGAAGCAACCGCGAGGATGGGGCTTTCGCCCTGAACGAAATCGGTAATACGCCAAGGCTCGACGAGACCCTTCCAGCCGTTGGCACGGCGCACGGGAATCCATGGATCAGAGATCAGATTCATCGTCCTCTTTCCTTTCAGTGGTCAATCCGGTAACGGGCGAATAGATGACGCGCACGGCGGCACCGCTTGCATTGAGGGCGGTGCCGCACCACGCGTCTCCCGCCGGTTCCAGCGCCACAATGACAACGTAGCGGCCTTCGTCCGGCATTGCAAAGCGGGCGACTTCGAGCAAGGCCGCATCGCCGGGGTATTCCCCGGCGATCAGACGGGCCGGCACGGACAGCTCCGAGAGCTGCCAGTCCATGCCGGTCTGCCTGTCGCACCAGGGGGCGAGGCCACCATGTGCGCGCTTCGCCAGCCGCACCCGCACGGTCGCTTCGCCAAGACGGGTGGGCGCTTCGCCTTCATCCTCCCAAATCAACACGTCCGGCTTATAGCCGTTATCGAATGTCAGCAGGTTACCGCGCGCCGTGCTTCGGTCGGCGCGGCGGGCGCCATCTGCTCTGTCGGCAATGTCGCGCAAGCCTTCCGGCAGACAAGCGTCTTCGTCATACACCGCCTCAATCATGTCGCGGGCCTGTTCGGGCACGGTGAATCCACCATGCGCCGAATCGGCAAGCCAGCGGGTAGTCAGCCAGAGCTTGCCGAGGTCGGGATAGACCTTTCCGGTTTTCCTGAGATGGGGCGGCAGCCATTTGGGGTCGGCAGTATCGAGAGCCGGCGGTGTCAAGAGGGTGAGGCGTGCGCCGCCACGGCCATCAGGGCCGTCAACGCGGTTTCCCGCGGCGTCACGTCGATGCCGTTGCAGACGCCCGGCGCGCTGTATGACGAGATCGATGGGGACGATATCGCTTGCCATATCGTCGAAATCCACGTCCAGCGACTGTTCGATCACTTGGGTGGCAATCACCAGCCGTTCTCGCCGAGTCTCCGGCGCGCTGCCAGGCCCGAAATCGCACTCGACGCGCTTCCCGATACGAAGACGATCCGTCAGGGCAAAGCGCGCGTGGAACAGAATTGCAGGGCGGTCAGGGTAGGCATCATTCCAGCACCGCCAGGCGCCGACGGCGTCCGCAACAGTATTGCGCACCCAGACGGCGCAGCGTCCATGGTCGAGGGCGGCAACGAACCGCTCGATAACGGCGCTTTCGTCTTCCACGCAGTCCACGACCACACGGCGCGCAACGTCCTGCCGAGCCGCCACGTGTTCCTCTCGAAACGCAGCTGCGCCAAACTGTGTGGCCAGCGGATAGTCATTGCTCTGCGGGGTGGGGAACGGAAGGCCCGCCCCTTCGGCGAATACCTTGATGTAGCGCGCGCGCTGGCTCTTCGGTAGCGTAGCGGACAGCAGGATGGCAGATCCGCCTTGGGCGGCATGGAACTGGAGCAGCCGCGCGAGCAGTTCCCCCATATAGCTGTCGCAGGCATGAACTTCGTCTACGACCAGTATCTTGTGAGCAAGCCCGAGGAGCCGCAGGGACTGGTGCTTCACCGGCAGGACGCCGAGCAGCGCCTGGTCCAGGGTGCCGACGCCGAAATCGGCAAGAAGCGCTTTCTTGCGACTGTCGGCGAGCCATGCGGTGCAGTCGCGGGACGCCGTGGTCGCCTCCCGCTCACCGTCCGCGTACGCCGCATCGCGCGCATTCATCTCTTCCAGCTTGAGCTTCAGCCTGTCGGCTGAGTGCGCGAGCGCGAGCTGCGCCCCCTCCCCGGAAAAGAAATGCCGCCAGGCGGCATCCTGCCGAACCCGATCGAACATGGCATCGGCTGTCGCCATGGTCGGCAGCGCAACATAAAGGCCTTGCCCGGCTCCAGCCGCCATAAGGCGTGCCGCCAGCGTCAGCGCAGCCTCGGTCTTGCCGGCGCCGGTGAGTTCTTCCAGTACGAACAATTGCGGGCCGCTCTCGACTGGAACGGCCGCCACCCAACCCTGCAATGGCGTCGGCCGGTCTATATGTGGAAACAGCGCACCGATACCTTTGAAGGCTGCCGCAGATGCCGCCGCAAGACCGCTTTCCGCAACGGCCCGACGTGCCTGTGGCAAGGCAACAGCCTGCCAGTAGTCGGCCAAATCCAGCTTGGGAGGGAAATACGGAAACCAACGCGTATTCGAACCCAGCCAGTCGGATGCGACCGCCAGACCCGCCGCCAGCCATGAGCTACGCCAGTAGCGCTCCGCAAGATCTGCTTCCGCTGCCGGCAAGGGCCATTCGTCCGGGAGAAGCAATCGCCTTGATTCCCGGACGAAAGCGCAAGCATCCGCAAGAACTTCTGACGGGAAATGATTTCGCAGCAGGAGAGCTCCGCTGCCGGCGCTCCTTGGCGGTCGTCCGTGATGCCCTGTAATCGGGGCCAGCCATGGACTCAGGAGTTGCCCGTTCCGTCGTGCAAGTTCCGCTTGACCGAGCCATTCGGGCAGACAAGCCATTCCGACTTCGTAGCCCAGCGTGTCGTGCCGTTCCCCTGCCGGGACAGGCCCGGATCGTCTTTTCAGTTCGAGCCAAAGATCCGGACGCAGCGATTGAAAGCCATCAGCGAACTTGCCCAGGTCGTGCAGCGTCAGGAGAAAAACCAGCCAGGGCTGCAAGCTGTCCGTCGGCACGCCGGACGAGCGTGCCAGTATCGCCAGCCATTCCGGCTGGACTTCGAGCAAGACTTGTCCGCACGCCGCCACATCAAGGCAGTGATACGCCAGCGGGTGCCATGACTGTCCGTCATGGCCTGCTTCCGATGCCTTGCCCCAATACGACATAAACGACATGCCATACCCTCCACCAATGGCTTAGCGGGATGGTAAACCTTGTCAGGCTCATGGGATGAGCCCACGAAACTCCTTCATGCCATCAAGCCGGAGCACAGATGATCAGACATTGTATGCCGATTGCTTGACAGCGGCATGCCGCACGCCCCCTTGGTGCTGCCCAGACCACACAAGGTCTCTGATGAAGAGGAGCGGGATACCTTGGCGGAGGAAGGGGTGACGCAGGTATTCTGTTGAAAGTCAGTCTCGGCGATACGGCGACAAAATCGGCCGGGAGTCAATCCTCGCCAGCCGGGCGATTTTCGTTTCCTGAATGTATCGCCTGTCGAGCGAGCGCGATGACCCCCAGAGCATGGTCGATCAGGGCCGGGTCGCCCTCCTCTCTGCAGGAATCCAGGTAGGCGGCCATGTCCTCGTCCGTCTTCAGGTGCTCGGCGGAATTCCATGGGCGAAGCTTCATCGTTTCCATATCAACCTCGGAAAGTTGCCCCTCACCCTGCCCTCTCCCCGGCGGGGAGTGGGGATGAAGCTGCGGGAGAAGGTGGCATTGTTCCAACCGAACAAGCGGCCGTCAATGCACGAAGATCGGTCAGTTGCTACCTGGATTCCGGGTCGCGCTTCGCTTGCCCGGAATGACGAGGCAAACGCGCTGCCAACCGTTATACGGCGATCACTTCTTGCCGCGTAAAGTGCAGGCGGTTAGGCCCGGCACATTCCCATCGTCGAAATGGCAGTGCACGGCATCTCGCACGCGGGAATGCAAACCGGGGATGTCGTCCGCTTCCGTAAAGATATTCTCGTTGACCGCACGGGCTATGTAGCCGCCCTCCGGCGCTTCCTCTACGACAAAATGAAATCAGTCAGATACTCGGGAATCTCGCCCGCCAGCCACCGTATCAGGAGGCGGGCCTGCACTTCCAGCAGGCGGCGATAGCTGGCTGCGTAGCCGAACAGCGGATGCGTGATCTCGGTTGCCATGCGCCGCTCGAAAGCGGCGATAAACGAACGCCGGCCGCGATCCGCCAACGCGCAGCCACCGGCTGCATGCACGAAATCCGCCGCGCCGACCTCGCCGTTGTTGATCGCCGTGATCGCCGCAGAATCGGCCACCAGCGGGCGGAAGGGTTCCATCAGGTCGAGCGCCAGCGCCGGCCGCGCGAAGCGCTGCTGGTGGTAGAAGCCGCGATAGGCATCCAGCCCGACAGCGGAGAGCACTGCCAGCCATTCCCGCGAGAGCATCGAGTAGGCGAACGAGAGAAGCGCATTCACCGGATCGCGCGGCGGACGCCGGCTGCGCTCGGGGAACGCAAAAGCGCCGGGTTCGTCGGCCTTGAGCAGGCTGCTGAAATTCCCGAAGTAGCGCGCCGCCCCGCTGCCCTCGACGCCAAGCAATTCTTCCAAGGATACCGCGCGCTCGGCATGCCGCGCGTCCTCCTTGAGCGAGATCAGCAGTTCGGCCGGCGCTTCCGCGCCCTCCCCGCGCCAGTTGCGCCGCAGCAGCGTGCGGCAGTTGCGAATCTTCCGCCACCAGTGCGCCGCCGAACTCGACCGGCACGCGTTCGCGCGAAGCGGCGAAGTACAGCACGCCGCCCCCCGCTTCGTAGCCGTGCTCGCGCAACAGCAGGCCCTGCGCGCACAACTGCACCCGCTCGGGCTGCCAGGCGCCGCCCGCCACATGCGGCCGCTTGCCGCGCTTGTAATCGACCGGGGTGACGCGGCTGCCTTCGCCCTCGACCAGATCGAGCTTGCCGATGATGCCGAGCGTCTCCGAGCCGAGCGTCACCGAGAGCGCATGAACCGACTCGTGCTGTCCGGGCGCCGCCGGCAATTCACCGCCGGGCCGATCCACGCGGCGATGCCGGAAACGGCCTTCGACTGTATCGGCCGAATCCGCCCATTCCCCCGCCACCCATTCCAGCCAGGCCAGGCGGGGGCAATGGACGAATTCGTTCAGCATGCGCACGGGAATCGGGAGAACGCCGAGGGAACGTTCCGAACTGCGTCCGGTGAAGTCAGGCACTGTGTTCATGACATCCTCGCGGTTGCCATCCGGGCACGATATTGACTACAATGATGCACATAACCGTGTATTGGAGCGTGCCATGGATTTCGTCACCGTCAGAGAACTCAGGGCCGAATCGGCCAAGGTGTGGGAAAAGCTGGAAGCCGGCGAGGAAGTGGTCATCACGCGCAACGGCAAGCCGTTTGCGCTGCTGGTACATACCGAGCCGGGGCAAGTGGAACAGACGCTGCGCGCCATCCGCGCAGAGCGCTTCGCGGCCACGGTTCGAAAAATGCAGCAGCACGCAGCAAATCGCGGGCTCGACAAAATGACCCAGGAGGAAATAAACGCCGAAATCGCGCTGGCCCGCAAGGAACGAAGGGCCGCCGGTGCAGGCGGTCGTTGATACCAATGTGCTGGTCTCGGCGCTGATCGCCCCGAACGGCACGCCCGCGCGATTGATCGAGGAGATTCGCTGCGGAAGCCTGGCGCCGGTCGTCAGCCCGGCCGTGCTTGCCGAGTACGAGGCGGTGCTGCGCCGGCCCCGATTCGATTTTCCGACGGACTGCGTGGATGATCTGCTCGCGGACATGACCGGTCTCGGCCTGTTGGCCCGGCCCGAACCAATAGCCGTCCTCCGCCTGCCCGACCCCGACGACGCCCCCTTCATCGCGCTGGCGCGCCATGCCGGCTGCGCCATCGTCACCGGCAACATCCGCCACTTTCCTAAGCATGCGGGCGTCGAGGTGCTGACGCCGGCGGAATGCCTGGCAAGGATATTCGGCGCAAGCGATACGGCGTAGCCGGCCCTGTCCTCCTCCACCGCCCAGCGCACCCGCCTGGCGGTGCGCGCGCCGATGCCCGGCACCGCTTCCAGCGCCGCCGCGTCTGCCGTAAGCACCGCTTGCACCGAGCCGAAGCGCTCCAGCAGGCGGGCCGCCCGCTCCGGGCCGACGCCGGGCAGGCCCTGCAACAGGTGCTGCTGCACCGCCGCCTTGCCTCTGGGCCGGCGGCCGCGGCGGACCAGCGCGCCGCTCGCCACCGTCCGTCCCTGCAGCGCGGCGAACTCCAGGGTGCGCACGGTCTCCGCCGGCGTGCGACAGCGCAGCAGCGGCAACCCGATGAACAGGGCGACCGTGACGAGGGCACCCTGCACCGCTTCCCAGCGCATGCCGCTGCCTTCGATATCCCGCGCCGTTCCCTCGATAATGAGCGCGGTTCGCAGGGGTGAGGTCGCCAGTCGCAATGCCTGACTGAACAGGCGCCCGTCCTTGATCGACAGTGCAAGATCCGGCAGCGTCTTGCGCTCGAAGAGCAAGCGCCCATCGACAAGATAGTCGCCGGCGGCGAGCCGGCGAACCTCGATGTCGAAGACGCCCGCCTGCGCCAGCAAAGCCGGCAGCGGGCCGGATCGTTCGCGGTCGTCCATGACGACGGGGATGAGAGGTGTCATGGGGCTGCGATTAGGCAAGGACGACCGTTAGGCGGCTTCAAGCGGCCTCGCCGAGCGTCAGCGGCTCATACCGCTCGCGCCCGACCAGGCGACGCGCGAAAGCGAGGCAGGCCAGGATGTCTTCGCGCTCCAGCCAGGGGTAGCAGCCGAGAATGGCCTCGGGCGTGTCCCCCGCGGCGAGCATGGAGAGGACATGCTCCACGGCCAGCCGCCTGCCCCGAATAATGGGCTTGCCGCCGAGGATCTTCGGATCGACGGTGATCCGCTTCAACAGGTTTGCTTCATCCATGTCGGTTGCCTTTTCGTACATGTCGGTTTTTTGCCTGCGTTGCCGGGCAATGCCCCGTTCTAAGCGCGCATCGACTGAAGATGCTACAAGGTTGTACCCGAGGATGTCGTGCCGGCCGCCCGGGATGGGAATCGCGTTCATGGAGCGTCCTCGTCTTTCGCGTCGTGTTCCCCCGCCTGGGTGGATTCAAGCGCGGCGCGGTCGGCCTCGATAAAGTTGCGCAGTTGTTCAGCAGAGGGCAAAGCGACCAGATATCGGGAAACGAAGAGTTGCTGATCCATGCCCGCTGTCGAGTACTCGACTTTGGTCGCGTCCTTGCCGCTGCATAGAAGCAGGCCGACGGGCGGGTTGTCGCCCTCGCCGACTTCGTTCGTCTTCCAGTAGTTGAGGTAGAAATTCATCTGGCCGGCGTCGCCGTGCTTGAACGCCCGCACCTTGAGATCGATCAGCAGGTGGCAGCGCAGCCGGCGGTGATAGAAGACGAGATCGATGTAGTCGTGCTCGTTGCCGACCGTGATGCGTTTTTGCCGTGCCTCGAAGCAGAAGCCGGTACCGAGTTCCAGAAGGAAGTTCTGGAGGTGATCGAGCAATGCCGATTCGAGCTCGCTTTCGGTATAGCGGGAACGCTCCGCCAGCCCCACGAACTCAAGCACGTAGGGGTCGCGAATCAGATCGGCCATTCTCGATGGTGTTTCCGCGGACTGCCGCCGCGCCCGTTCGACAACTGCGACTTTGTCCGTAGATAGGGCCGTGCGCTCGTAAAGCAGCGAACCGATCTGGCGCTGGAGCTGGCGCTTGGACCAGTTTCCGTTCAGGCATTCGATTTCGTAGAACGCCCTTTTCCACGGGTGCATCGATACGCACCAGATCGGCCAAGTGTGTCCATGTGAAGCGAAGAACCAGTGCCGGCGAAAGAGGCGTGGGTGCGTCCGTTTCTGATTTCCGCACCGCTGGTGCGGAGATCGAGCGGGCGGAATTCGCCGCATGCTTCGTGGAAATCCGCACCAGCGGTGCGGATATGGATTCGGCGAGCTGAGGATAGTGGCGCGAAAACAGGCGCATGCGTTCAAGCATGTCGGGGCTGACGCCTTTGATGCCGCAAGCGCCGAGGTCGGAGGACAAGCGGCGCAGCAACCCCTCGCCGTACTCCGCCCGGTCTTCGCCGTTCTGCTCGAACTCGACGATATAGGCGCCGATGACCCAGTTGCGCAAAACAAGGGCCTGGTTGACCGCGGACGCAGCGCGCCCGACGCTTTCGGCGTGCAGAGCGGTGATGGATTGAACCAGGGCGTGATAATTCATTGCGCTGCATCCTCCCGCAGGTTGGGCGTTGCTCCACGATACCGTCATCATTATGCTCTCATGCTTGACATGAAAGGGGCGGCAGGCCGGCGCCGTGGTTTGAAATCGCACGAGGGCAAGACCTTGTTGCGCAGCATACGGCGGCCAGTGGCTCACTGGATGAGCCTGGAAAAACCTTTTTTGGGATACTGCTTCGATTGTCCGGCTAACGTGGCCCAAGCCGCCTGCGCAAGCTGGCCTTGCATGCCTTCGGATGGAAAGTCAGTCCCCGCAATACGGCGGCAATATAACGGCCGGGCGGCGCACAGCCGACAAGGCGGCTGAAGAGGCCGTCTCTTGAAATGCCCCGTCGGACGGCAAGGAGGACTTGATCGCCGCCCTGGTTACGGAAGCGCGCGGGAATCATGTCCCCGCTATCCGATGGGACACCAGGTACAGCGGCTGTCCCGCCAGCCCATCGGCGACCCATTGCGCTTTTCCGTAGATGTATCCGGGAAATTCCAGTTCCAGCGTCGTCTCGCCTTTGAGAATGCGGCGCACCAGATCGGCCAGGGCGCGCAGCTCTCCGGCATGACGCACCTCAAGCGGCACCACAATGCTGACGAATCGGCACCAGTCCAACAGTTCGGTTTTGAAGCTCGGTGCCACGGTGAACTCGGCCGTGGCACTGAGCCTCTCTTCTTCCACGCGCAGCGCATCGAACCATTCCTGCGCGCCGGGGCGGCTTTGCGTGGTGTAGCTCAGCACCTTCTTCCGGCTGCGGCCGAGCTTCTTGTATGACTTTTCTGCGCCGGCGAACAGGTCGCCTTCGATCTTCTCGGACAAATGCTCTACCGCCTTCATGGCGGCGTCCTCGATCATGCCCCGATAGACATCGCGGGGATGCCGCCAGGCGACGTTTATCCGTACCCTGCCGAGGATGAACATCACGTCGTCCCACCAGGACGGGCTGTTCGGATCGACGTCACCGTAATCGTGACGGACGAGGATGCCTTGCTCGAAAAGGTCGCCATGCTTGTTGCGGTGATACTGCCGTGCCAGGCGACGGCGCAACTCGAATTGGCGATTTTTCATCGCATCTCCTTCCAACCCCGGGTGAAATGCAGGCGGATCGCGCCCGGCGGGGAGAGGGGACTCAAGTACCCTGACCCGACTCCCGCTCCAGCACCCGCAGCAGGCTGGAGGTGTCCTCGCGGCCCCAGCCGTTGGCCATCAGCGCGTTCAACTGCTGCCACACCTGGGAGGCCACCGGCGCGGCGAGGCCGAGCGCCGCCGCCTCGTTCATGAGCAGGCCGAAATCCTTGTGGTGCAGGCGCGCCTCGACGCCGGCCTTGAAATCGCGCGCCGCCATCTTGCCGCCGAAGAACTCCAGCACGCGCCCGCCCGCCGAGCCGCCGGTGAGCGCCTTGACGACGCGCGCCGCATCGACGCCGTTGGCGTTGGCGAGCTGGATGGCCTCGGCGCAGGCTTCGATGTTGGCGACCATGATCATCTGGTTGCACGCCTTCGCCACCTGGCCGGCGCCGTTCGGGCCGATGTGCACGAGGGTCTTGCCGAGCTTTTCCAGCAGCGGGCGCACGCGCTCCAGCACCGCGGCCTGGCCGCCCGCCATGATGGCAAGCGTGGCATTGATGGCGCCCTGGTCGCCGCCGGAGACGGGCGCGTCGATCATGTCGATGCCGCGCGCGGCCAGCCGCTCCGCGATGCGGCGCGCCGTGCCCGGCGCAATGGTGCTCATATCCACCAGCACGCAGCCCGGCTTGGCGCCGTGGATGAGGCCGTGCTCGCCGAGCGCGACCGCCTCGACGTCGGCATTGCTGGTGACGATGGTGAATACCACTTCGCTCGCCGCCGCGACCTCGGCCGGGCTGGCGCGCAGCATGGCGCCGGCATCGAGCAGCGGCTGCGCCGCCTCGGGACGGCGCGCAAAGACGGACAGCGCATGGCCGGCCTTGATGAGGTGCAGCGCCATGGGGCGCCCCATGGCGCCGAGGCCGATGAAGCCGATGTTCATGAACCGACCTCCGTGAAATCCCCCGGCGCTGCGCGCCACCCCCTTTTTCAAAGGGGGTTATTCCAGGCCGGCGAGCTGCTCGATGAGCTTGATCACCGCCATGTTGTCCTCCTCGCCCATGCCGCTGCCGACCATGGCGTTGAAGAGCTGCGAGGCGACGGCGGCGCCGGGCATGGCCAGGCCGAGTTCGTGCGCGCTCTGCAGGACGATGCGCAGGTCCTTCTGCTGCATCCAGGCCTTGAAGCCGGGCTTCCAGTTGCGCTCGAGCATCTTCTTGCCGTGGTGGTCGAGGATCTTGCTGTTGGCGAAGCCGCCGAGCAGCGCCTCGCGCACCCTGGCGCCGTCCACGCCGGACTTCTTCGCGAAAGTCAGCGCCTCCGCCACGGCGAGCATGGTCATCGCCACCACCGTCTGGTTGCAGGCCTTGGTCACCTGGCCGGCGCCGGAATCGCCGACCAGCGTCACGCTCTTGCCCATCAGCTCGTAGAAGGGCTTCGCCTGAGCGAAGGCCGCCTCCTCGCCGCCGACCATGAAGCTCAGCGTGGCGTTGATGGCGCCGACCTCGCCGCCCGAGACCGGCGCATCGAGGAATTGCATGCCGCGCTCCGCAAGCGCCGCCGCAACGCGGCGCGCCGAGGCCGGCGCGATGGTGCTGGAATCCGACACGACGAGGCCGCGCTTGCCGCTCTCGGCGATGCCGCCCGCGCCAAGACAGACTTCCTCGACGTCCGGTGCGTCGGCGACGCACATGAAGACGAGGTCGGCGTGCTTCGCCACCTCGGCAGCGCTGACATGCGCGTGCGCGCCGAACTGGGCGAAGGGCTCGAGCGAGGCGGCGCGGCGCGCCCAGATGTGCAGGGTGTGGCCGCCGCGGGCGATGTTGATGGCCATGGGGCGGCCCATGAGGCCGAGGCCGATGAATCCGACGTTCATTTGTTTTCTCCTCTGTGATGCCGTGGCAGGCAGTTGCAAGGCACCACAATAGTTTCTCACAGCCGCGCACCACTTTGGCACAAGTCAGTGAGTCCCTGCACCATCGGGATGCATTCCCGCCGCGTCATGCCGATCCCATGAAAGCCACGCCTGCATTGGCTTTCCGCCAGATTGCATGGATTGGCACAGCGATTGCTAAAGACAATGCATGGCTGAAACGAAATCCGTCTGCTGCTATTGCGGCACTGGCTGCGGCGTCATCATCGAATCCGACGGCGGCGGCATCACCGGCGTGCGCGGCGATCCCGACCACCCGGCCAACTTCGGCCGCCTGTGCAGCAAGGGCGCTTCGCTGCATCTGACGCCGCACGCGCCGACGCGGGCGCTGTTCCCCGAGCTGCGCGAAGCGCGCGGCGCGGCGCGGCAGCGCGTCTCCTGGGACGCCGCCCTCGACCACGCCGCGGCGAAGTTCGCCGGCATCATCCGCGAGCACGGCCCCGATGCCGTCGCCTTCTACATCTCCGGCCAGCTGCTCACCGAGGACTACTACGTCTTCAACAAGCTGGCGCGCGCGCTCGTCGGCACCCACAACATCGACAGCAACTCGCGCCTGTGCATGTCCTCGGCGGTGGTCGCCTACACGAAAACGCTCGGCGCCGACGCGCCGCCGACAAGCTACGCGGACATCGACCTGGCCGACTGCATCCTCATCGCCGGCGCCAACCCGGCCTTCGCCCATCCCGTCGTCTTCCGCCGCATCGAGGACGCGCGCCGCGCCAACCCCGATCGGAAACTCATCGTCGTCGATCCGCGCCGCACCGACACGGCGCAAGCCGCCGACCTGCACCTGGCGATCCAGCCCGGCAGCGACCTGCTGCTGTTTTCCGCCCTGCTGCACGTGCTGTTGTGGGAGGACCTCGTCGACCGCGACTTCATCCGCGATCACACCGCCGGCTTCGACGCGCTGCGCGAGCAGGTGCGCGAGACGACGCCGGCCGCTGCGGCCGGCGCCTGCGGGGTGAAAGCAGAAGACATCGTCACCGCCGCGCGCTGGTTCGGCCGCGCGAAAAACGCGCTGTCCTTCTGGTGCCAGGGCCTCAACCAGTCGATCCACGGCACCGAGAGCGGCGCCGCGCTGATCCACCTGCACCTGGCCACCGGGCAGATCGGCCGACCCGGCGCCGGGCCCTTCTCCCTCACCGGCCAGCCCAACGCCATGGGCGGGCGCGAGACCGGCAGCATGGCGACGCTGCTGCCCGGCCACCGCAGCGCGGCGGATGCCGCCGACCGTGATGAAGTGGCGAAGCTGTGGGGCGTGCCGGCACTGCCGGAGAAGCCCGGCAAGAGCGCCATCGAGCTGTTCGACGCCCTGCATGCGGGCGAGATCAAGGCGGTGTGGATCGCCTGCACCAACCCGGCGCAATCGCTGCCCGACCAGACGAAGGTTCGTCAAGCGCTCGCGCGCGCCGAGTTCGTCGTGCTGCAGGAAGCCTATCTCGGCAGTGAGACGGCGGAATACGCCGACCTGCTGCTGCCGGCCGCCGCCTGGGGCGAGAAGGACGGCACGGTGACCAACTCCGAGCGGCGCATCTCGCGCGTGCGCGCCGCCGTCGCCGCGCCGGGCGAGGCGCGGCCCGACTGGGCCATCGCGCGCGACTTCGCCCTGCGCCTGGGCCTGGCGCTCGGCCGCGCGGACGTGCCGCGCCTGTTCGACTTCGCCGGGCCCGCAGCCATCCACCGCGAGTTCGCCGCGCTCACGCGAGGCCGCGACCTCGACATCAGCGGCCTCGATTACGCCCTGCTCGAAGCGCAAGGCCCGCAGCAGTGGCCGCTGCCCGAGGGCGCCACGGCAGGCACCGTGCGCCTGTACGCCGACCATCGCTTCGCCACGCCGGACGGACGCGCGCGCTTCATGCCGATCCGCGCCGCCACCGCCGCCACCACCGCAGAGGCGACCGATGCGCGCTTCCCCTTCCATCTCAACACCGGCCGGTTGCGCGACCAGTGGCACGGCATGAGCCGCAGCGGCGCCGTGGCGCGGCTGTTCGGCCACGAGGAGGAGGCGCTGGTGCATCTGCACCCGATCGACCTCACGCGGCGCGGCTTCAGCGAGGGCGAACTGCTGCGCCTCGCCAGCCGGCGCGGCGAGGCGGTGCTGCGCGCCATCGCCGACGCCTCGCTGCGCCCCGGCCAGGCCTTCGTGCCGATGCACTGGGGACGCAGCCACCTGAACACGGGCGGCGCCAACGAACTGACCCTCGCGGATTTCGATCCGCATTCGAAGCAGCCGGAACTCAAGCACGCCGCCGTGCGCATCGAGCGCGCGGCGCTGCCCTGGCAGGCGCTGGTGGTGAGGAGCGAATCGCGCGAAGGCGAGGCGCTCGAATGGAAGGCGCGTCTCGCGCCCCTGCTGGCGCGCTTCGGCTACGCCAGCCTGGCGCTGGCCGGGCGCGAGCGCGCCGCCGTGGTGCTGCGACTCGCCCACGCCGAGGCCGTTCCGGCCGCATGGCTGGACGAGATCGACGCCCTCCTCGGCCTCGATGATCTGCATTGCCTCAGCTACCGCGACGCGCGGCGCGGCGTGCGCAAGACGGCGCTGGTCGAGGCAGGTGCGCTGGCCGGCATGCACCTGGCGGGAGAGACCGCCGCCGGCGCCTGGCTGAAGGATGCGGTGGTGCAGCGCCAGCCGGTGGACGCCTGGCGCCGCTGGCTGCTGGCGCCCGTTGCCACGCCGCCGGCGAGCGCGCCGCGCGGGAGCCGCATGGTCTGCGCCTGCCACGGCGTCAGCGAGAAAACCCTGCTCGACGGCATCGCCGCCGGCGCAACGCTCGAAGCGCTGCAGGCCGAAACCCAATGCGGCACCGGCTGCGGCTCCTGCGTACCGGAAATCAAGCGCCTCATCCTCGCCTCGCAACGCGCGGCCTGATCCCCCCCTTCGATACGCGCTTCGCGCTACTCAGGGCGAACGGCAAACAAGCATCCGTTCGTGCTGAGTAGGCGGCTATGCCGCCGTATCGAAGCCTGTCCGGATAAACGCCTGCACCAACGGCGCGCACTCCGCACCACAAACGTGCGCGCACTGCCTGCCGCCGTATCGCAAAGACTGACTTTTCCCCTGCGTTTCAGCGTATTGCACTCCTGGCACGACGCTTGCGATGTGTTCGGCAACATCAATGCATCGGAGCATCGCCATGAAGAAATCGAAACTCGTCCTCGTCGGCAACGGCATGGCTGGCGTGCGCACCGTCGAGGAGTTGCTCAAGCTCGCGCCGGACATGTACGACATCGCGGTGTTCGGCGCCGAGCCGCACGGCAACTACAACCGCATCCTGCTCTCGCCGGTGCTGTCCGGCGAGATGAGCGTAGCCCAGATCATGCTCAACGATCTCGACTGGTACCGCGACAACGGCATCACGCTGCACGCCGGCAAGAAGGTCGGAAAGATCGACCGCATCCGCCGCAAGGTCGTCGCCGAGGACGGCACCGAAGAAAGTTACGACCGCCTGCTGCTGGCCACCGGCTCGCTGCCCTTCATGCCGCCGATCCCCGGCCGCGACCTGCCCGGCGTGCTCGCCTATCGCGACATCGCCGACACCGAGGCCATGATCGATGCCGCTCAGGCCCATCGTCACGCCGTCGTCATCGGCGGCGGCCTGCTCGGCCTGGAAGCCGCCAACGGATTGAAGCTGCGCGGCATGGAGGTCACCGTGGTGCACCTGGCCGACTGGCTGATGGAGCGCCAGCTCGACCGCGTCGCCGCCGACATGCTGCAGACCTCGCTGGAGGCGCGCGGCCTCACCTTCCTCCTCGGCAAGCAGACCGAGGCGCTCATCCAGGGCGAATCAGGAAGGGTCTGCGCCGTGCGCATGAAGGACGGCCTGGAGGTTCCTGCCGACCTCGTCGTCGTTGCCGCCGGCATCCGGCCGAACACCGCGCTGGCCGAAACCGCCGGGCTGCACTGCAACCGCGGCATCGTGGTGAACGACACGCTGCAGACCTACGATCCGCGCATCTACGCCGTCGGCGAGTGCGTCGCCCACAGAGGGGTTGCCTACGGTCTCGTCGCGCCGCTCTTCGAGCAGGGCAAGGTCGCCGCCAACCACCTGGCGAACTTCGGCATCGCCCGCTACAGCGGCTCGTCCGTATCGACCAAGCTCAAGGTGACGGGCATCGACGTCTTCTCCGCCGGCGACTTCACCGGCAACGACAGGACCGAGGAGATCGTCCTGCACGACCGCAGCGGCGGCGTCTACAAGAAGCTGGTCATCGAGAACGAGCGCCTCGTCGGCGCCGTGCTCTACGGCGACACGGCGGATTCGGCCTGGTACTTCCAATTGATGCGCGACGGCAAGGACATCGGCGACATCCGCGACCACCTGATGTTCGGCGCATCTCGACCTAACATCTGCCACATCGGCGACGTCGGCCACCAGGGCAAGAGCAACGCCGCCGCACTGCCCGACAGCTTCGAGGTGTGCGGCTGCAACGGCGTGTGCAAGGGCAGCATCGTCAAGGCGATCAAGGAGAAGGGCCTCTTCTCGCTCGACGACGTGCGCAAGCACACCAAGGCCTCCAGCTCCTGCGGCTCCTGCACCGGCCTCGTCGAACAGATCCTCGCCTCGACCGTGGGCGGCGCCTACCAGGCGGCCGAGTCGAAGACCAAGCCGCTGTGCGGCTGCACGGACCACACGCACGAGGAAGTGCGCCGCGCCATCCGCGCGCAGCGCCTGCTGTCGATCGCCGCGGCGATGCGCTTCATGGAATGGCGCACGCCCGACGGCTGCGCCAGTTGCCGGCCGGCGCTCAACTACTACCTGCTGTCGACCTGGCCGCACGAGGCGCAGGACGATCCGCAGTCGCGCTTCATCAACGAGCGCGCCCACGCCAACATCCAGAAGGACGGTACCTATTCCGTCGTGCCGCGCATGTGGGGCGGCCTGACCACGCCCGACGAACTGCGCCGCATCGCCAACGTCGCGGAAAAGTACGCCATCCCGACGGTGAAGGTCACCGGCGGCCAGCGCATCGACCTGCTCGGCATCAGGAAGGCCGACCTGCCCGGCGTCTGGGCCGACCTCGGCATGCCTTCGGGCCACGCCTACGGCAAGAGCATCCGCACGGTGAAGACCTGCGTCGGCTCGGAGCACTGCCGTTTCGGCACGCAGAAATCCATGAGCATGGGCGTCGACCTGGAGAAGATGCTCTACGGCATGGGCGCGCCGCACAAGGTGAAGCTGGCCGTGAGCGGTTGTCCGCGCAACTGCGCCGAGGCCGGCATCAAGGACGTCGGCGTCATCGGCGTCGATTCCGGCTGGGAGATCTACATCGCCGGCAACGGCGGCATCAAGACCGAGGTGGCGCAGTTCCTCTGCAAGGTGAAGACGCGCGAGGAGGCGATGGAAGTCACCGCCGCCTTCCTGCAGCTCTACCGCGAGGAAGGCTGGTACCTCGAGCGCACCGTGCATTACGTGCAGCGCGTCGGCCTCGACCACGTCAAGCAGATCGTGGTGGAGGACCTTGAAAAGCGCCGCGCCCTGCACGCCCGCCTGCTGTATGCCCTGAAGGACTACGAGGATCCGTGGCGCGCCGCCGTGGAGAAGCCCCACGTGCGCCGCGAATTCGAACCGCTGGAGGTATAGCCATGACGACCGCACTCGCCGAGAAAAAAACTGCCGCCCTCGACGGCTGGAAGATGCTCTGCGCGCTGGAGGATATCCCGCGCCTGGGCAGCCGCGTCGTCCAGTCCGCCGCCGGCGACATCGCCGTCTTCCGCAGCGCCGACGACGAAGTCTTCGCCCTGCACGACAAATGTCCCCACAAGGGCGGGCCGCTGTCGCAGGGCATCGTGCACGGCCGCCAGGTCACCTGCCCGCTGCACGGCTGGAAGATCGGCCTGGAGGACGGCAACGCCGCCGCCCCCGACATCGGCTGCACCAAGCCCTTCGCCGTCAAGGTCGAGGACGGACTGGTGCTGCTGAAAGTTTGAACCTAAACGCCTTCAACACAGAGGACACAGAGGCACAGAGAGCACAGAGAAAAGGTTTTTCATTCGATCTTCTCTGTGTCCTCTGTGCCTCTGTGATCTCTGTGTTGAAGGAGTCTGTTTTTTCCAAGGAGAATGACCATGGACCACAAGTCCTTCCTCAAATCGGGCCACACGCCCACGCTGCTCGCTTCCTTTCTCTACTTCGACCTCGCCTTCATGGTGTGGGTGCTGCTCGGTCCGCTCGGCGTGCAGATCTCGCAGGACCTCGGCCTCACGCACGCGCAGAAGGGCCTCATGGTCGCCACGCCGGTGCTGGCCGGCGCGCTGCTGCGCATCGTCATGGGCGTGATGGTCGACCACTTCAAGCCGAAGCTGGCCGGCACCATCGGCCAGGTGATCGTCATGGCCGCGCTGGCCTTCGCCTGGTGGCATGGCGTACATAGCTACGAACAGACGCTGATCCTCGGCCTCTTCCTCGGCGTCGCCGGCGCCTCCTTCGCGGCGGCGCTGCCGCTGGCCTCGCGCTGGTATCCGCCCGAGCATCAGGGCAAGGCCCTGGGCATCGCCGGCGCCGGCAACTCCGGCACGGCGCTCGCCGCGCTGTTCGCGCCGAGCCTGGCCATCGCCTTCGGCTGGAACAACGTCTTCGGCCTGGCGCTGATCCCGCTCGCGATCGTCTTCGTCTTCTACCTCCTCGCCGCCAAGGACGCGCCGGAATGCCCGGCGCCGAAGCCGCTGTCCGACTACTTCAGGATCCTGCGCGACAAGGACGCCTGGTGGTTCATGTTCTTCTACTCGGTGACCTTCGGCGGCTTCGTCGGCCTCGCCTCCTCGCTCACCATCTACTTCAATACGCAGTACGGGCTCGACGCGAAGATGGCCGGCTTCTTCACCGCCGCCTGCGTCTTCGCCGGCTCGCTGGTGCGGCCGCTCGGCGGCGCACTGGCCGACCGCGTCGGCGGCGTGAAGAGCCTGTCGGTGGTGTACGTCGCGGCAGCGGCCTTCCTCGCCATCGTCTCCTTCGGACTGCCGCAGGCGTGGATGGCGCTCGCCGTGTTCATGCTCGCCATGCTCTCGCTGGGCGCCGGCAACGGCGCCGTGTTCCAGCTCGTGCCGCAGCGCTTCCGCAAGGAGATCGGCGTCATGACGGGCCTCGTCGGCATGGCCGGCGGCGTCGGCGGCTTCTACCTCGCCTCCAGCCTCGGCTACTCGAAGCAGCTCACCGGCAGCTACCAGGCCGGCTTCCTCATCTTCGCCGTGCTGTCGCTGCTGGCGCTGGTCGGGCTGACGGGCGTCAAGACGCGCTGGCGCACCACCTGGGGCGCGGCGCACATGACGACTGCAAAAATCTAGTTTAGAGTTTCGGGTTGCGGGTTTCGAGTTGACACCGAACTCATCTGCGATCGCTGGTTTTAACTCGAAACCCGAAACTCGAAGCCGAAACCATGTCCCTCGCCGTCTCCGTCGGCCATGCCTCCCTCACCGGTCCGCGCCCGCAGAACGAGGATTTCTGCGGCGCCGCCACGCCGGAAGGTTCGGATCTCGAACTGAAGGGCGTGCTGGCCGCCGTCGCCGACGGCGTCGGCGGCGCCGCGGCCGGACGCGAAGCCGCCGAGCACACCGTGCGCGGACTGCTCGCCGACTACTACGCCACCTCCGAGACCTGGGGCGTGGCCAAGGCGCTGGACACCGTGGTGAGCGCGCTCAACCGCTGGCTCCTCTCGCAGGGCGCGGCGCGGCGCGAACTGGCCGGCATGGCCACCACGCTCTCGGCGCTGGTGCTGCGCGGCAGCCGCTGGCACGCCGCCCACTGCGGCGACAGCCGCATCTACCTGTGGCGCGCGGCGCAGCTCACGCGCCTCACGGAGGACCATGTCTGGGATCATCCGCAGATGCGCCACGTGCTCCGGCGCGCCGTCGGCCTCGATGCCCACCTCGTGCTCGACCATGCCGAAGGCGAGCTGAAGGCCGGCGACGTCTTCCTGCTCGCCAGCGACGGCGTCTGGAACAGCCTCGGTGATGCGCGCATCGCCGAACACCTCGCGCGCCATGCCGATGCGCAGGAAGCCGCCAGCGCGCTGGCCGCGGCGGCGCTGGCGCGCGGCGCGCAGGACAACTGCACCGCCCTGGTGCTGCGCGCCGAAGCCGTGCCGGCGACCAGCCTGCGCGACCGCCTCGCCCACGGGCGCCGGCTGCCCGTGCCGCCGCGCCTGAAACCGGGGCAGCTCATCGACGGCCTGCGCGTGGAGGCCGTGCTGCACGAGTCGCGCATGACGCTGCTCTACCGCGTCAGGAACGAGGCCGACGGCCAGTTGCTGGTATTGAAAACCCTGCTGCCCGACGCGGCCGACGAGGAAGCGCGCAATGCGCTGCTGCACGAGGAGTGGCTGGCGAAGCGCGTCACCTCGAAATACTTCCCGCAGGTTTTCATCCATGAGTCGCGCGCCCACCTGTATTACCTGATGAGCTGGCACGAGGGCGCCTCGCTGAAGGCCATGCTGGCGCGCGGCCACCGCTTCTCCATCGCCGAGATCGCGCAGATCGGCCCGCGCCTGCTGAAGGGCATCGGCGCACTGCACCGGCTCGGCATCGTGCATCGCGACATCAAGCCGGACAACCTGCATCTCGGCCAGGACAGGCAACTGCGCATCCTCGATCTTGGCGTGGCCGCCTCGGACGGCGTCGACTTCCACGAGATCAACAACCCCGGCACGCCCTCCTACATGGCGCCGGAGCTCTTCACCGGGCAGGCCGCCTCGCCGGCGAGCGATCTCTACGCGGCCGGCGTCACGCTCTACGAACTGCTCACGCGCAAGTATCCCTACGGCGAGATCGAACCCTTCCAGCGGCCGAAGTTCGGCGAGCCGGTGACGCCGCTGCGCTACCGGCCCGACATCCCGCAATGGCTGGAGGCGCTGCTGCTGAAGGCGGTGGCGCGCGAACCGTCGGCGCGCTTCGAGACCGCCGAGGAATTCCTCCTCGCCCTCGAGCGCGGCGCGCACCGGCCGCTCGCCCTGCCGCGCCGCACGCCGCTCCTGCAGCGCGACCCGCAGCTGGCGCTGAAGCTGCTGGCGGTCGCTTCGATCGCGCTCAACATCCTGCTGTTCTGGCTGCTGCTGGCGCGCTAGATTTCCACTGACAGGCAGGCTGGGGGAAAGTCAGCCGCCGCAGTACGGCGAAGCGGCCGCACATCCCATGAATGCGCGCGCCCTGCGAGGAACGAAGGTCAAGTCGGGTGGATGTCGATCGCGCGGAAGGCGTGGCTCATCGCCTTGAAGGCGAGCTTCGCCGTCTCCTCGACGGAGCGGAGGCACTCCGCGCCGCAGCCGCCGCACTTGTGGACGGGAAAGCGGACGGCGACCGTGAACGGCTGCGCGTTCTTCAGTTCCGCCACCACTTCCTGCGTCTGCTCGCCGGTAGGCGCATCGGGCAGCTCCTCATCGCAATCGGGACAGAGATAGCGCTTGCTGAAGAAGCCCTTTTTCGTTGCGCCCGGGGCGTCCCGGAAAGTCTCTGGACTCACCATCAAGTCAAGCAGATCCCCGGCAAAGGCGAGGTTGATGAAGCGCTTGTGTTCCTGTGCGCATTCGAGGCAGGGCATGCCTTGTATCGTCAGCTTCACGCCTCCCTCTTCACCCGGGAACGGCTCGAGTACGGTCATCGTCATATCGCCCTTGCACTTGCTGCAGGGGGCCGGCGGCTTGCTCATGGTAAGTCCTCCTTGGCGAACGATCGTTGAATGAATGCCTGGGCCGCGCGCGAGGCGGACCGCCCCGGGCGTTTGCGAACTGCACGCAGTCCGGCGCAGCGACACAGGGGCGCCGCGTCGCCGGGCCGTCCTCGATGGAAGGGGTGAATCGGAGCGATCGGATCGGGCACCCTGTCTGCCTCCTGCGCGCAAAACGATGCGGCGGGTAGGCGGCCCGACCTACTCAGTGCCTGCGACGCGTCGGCGTCGCACCTCTTGGATATGAAAGCTGTGTTGCGAGAGTATTTTTTCCCGGCTCTGCGCTTCTGTCAAGACGCGGACAGCCCGGCCAGCATCGATTCATCCCTTGAAACCTTCCCGGCAATGCAGGGGAAAGTCAGTCCCGCCGATACGGCAAACGGAAATGAATTCTTGAAGATTGGTCAGATCGCTGCGAGTCGGTTCCTGCATGGGTCTGCTTACGACTGCCGTCGCTCGTCATTTCCCACCTCCAACGGCAGGTCTCCGCGTAGAGCAGTCGCGCAAGGACCTCTCATGGGCAGCCCCTCGGCCATTCAAACCGTCGAGACTGGATTGGTTGAGTGGCAGGTTTGTGTCCCAGGCGATGCTTGCATCAGTTCGCCGCTCCCTTGACGACAATAGGCTCGGGAGTGGTCTGCAGGGCTGTCTGCGCAGCCTGCGCACGCTGCGGAAGTCGACCATTGAGTACCGCGTAAGCCACCAGGCCGATCACCAAGCCCCAGAATGCACCACCAATGCCGAACAGCGTGATGTTGGCGGCGGCAGCCACAAAGGTAATCAGCGAGGCTTCGCGGGTTTTCGCATCCGCCAGGGCGCTGGCGAGGCTGCCGCCGATGGTGCCCAGCAGCGCCAGACCCGCCAGCGTGGTGATGAAGGTCGCCGGGAAGGCCATGAAGATGGCGGCCAGTGTCACGCCGAACACGCCGACGAGGATGTAGAAGACGCCTGCGGCCATGCCGGCGATCCAGCGCTTGGAAGGGTCTTCGTGCGCTTCCCGGCCGGTGCAGATTGCCGCCGTGATCGCGGCGATGTTGAAGGCATGCGAGCCGAACGGCGCCATCAGCAACGAACCGAGCCCGGTGACGGTCACGATGGGATTGGCGCTGGTCTTGAAACCATCATTGCGCAGCACCAGCATGCCGGGCATGTACTGCCCGGTCAGCGTGATCAGGAACAGCGGCAGCGCGACGCTCAGCAAGGCGTTGAGCGAGAACGCCGGCAGGGTGAAGACGGGTGCCGCGAGTCTCAGTTCCAGTCCCGACAGATCGACGCGCCCCTGGACCAGCAGGAAGGCCAGCCCCAGCACCAGGATGCCCACCACGGCATAGCGCGCGGTGAAGCGCTTGAGTACCACATAGGTGACGATCAGCAATCCCGCCAGCAGCGGGTCTATGTTCATGCCGCCAAAGGCTCCGATACCGAATTGCAGCAGGATGCCGGCCAGCAGCCCGGCGGCCACGCCCGGCGGGATCAGCCGGATGACTTTCTCGAACCAGCCCGACAGCCCGAGCACCACGAAGGCCGCCGCCGAAATCAGGTACGCACCGACCGCTTCCGCATAGGGCACGGTCGCCAGTGCCGTGATGAGAAACGCGGCGGCCGGCGTGGACCAGGCGGTGATGATCGGTTCGCGTGTGATCCAACTGAGGATCAGCCCCGTCACCCCGACGCCGATCGAAATCGACCACACCCACGAGGCCGTCAACTCCGTGCTGAGGCCGGCCACCTTGGCGGCCTGGAACACCAGGATGAAGGTACCGCCATAGTTGACGATGACCGAGATCAGGCCGGCCACGACAGGATGGGCAAGATCGCTCAAACGAACGGACGAGGGTGTGGTGGATGACGACATGGTCTGTTTGCAACTCCCGCAAGGTGGGTTCTTGACCCGGATTGAATGCTGCTTTATAAGTTGAAAATGGCTTGTTGCGCCCAGCCACTTTCCTGATGAGAGGCAGACCAATTGTTCAAGCACGCCCAACTCGAATCCGTCAAAACCTGGCTGGGCGACCCGGCGCATGGCGCCTTGCCGCGGCATGCGCGCATCCAGCGTGCCATCCGGCAGTTGATCCTCGAGGGTGCGCTCGACGTCGGCAAGCCTCTACCCGCATCGCGCGCACTGGCGAAATCCCTGGGCGTCTCCCGCGATACCGTCGAGTCGGCGTACAGCCAGCTGCATGCCGAGGGGTTCATCGAGCGCCGCGTGGGCAGCGGCAGTTTTGTGTCGAAACGGGCGCAGCGCTCGTCAAGACGCGGCGCAACGCAACACCTCAGCCTGCGGCGCGAGTCGCCGCGCCTGAGTCAGCGCGGCGCGGCCATGTTCCAGGGAGGGGGCGTGCGCGAGTCTCTGGCGCCCCGTCCCTTCGCCCCGGGCGTGCCGGAAACACGCGGTTTTCCTCTGCAGACTTGGGAGCGCCTGGAGCGGCAGGTGTTGAAGGAATACGGGGCCAGGGCTCTGGCGCACAGCCCTCCACAGGGGATGGAGCCGCTGCGGCGTGCCATTGCGGATCACGTCAATCTCGAACGCGGGGGGCGCGCCACGCCTGAGCGCGTACTGGTGCTGACCAGTTCGCAGCAGGCCCTGACCCTGTGCGCCACCGTGCTGCTCGATGGCGGTGACCGGATCTTCATCGAAGATCCCGTGTACCACGGGGCGCGGAAGGCTTTCGATGCCGCCGGGCTGGCGTGCGTGCCGGTCCCGCTGGATGCCCAGGGTATGCAAGTGGCCCGCCTGGTCGGCATGGCGCAGCCGGGCAAAGCGGTCTATCTGACCCCATCGCATCAATTCCCGACCGGGACGACGCTGGCGCTGGACCGGCGGCTTGCCGTCATCGAGTGGGCGCGACAGCATCGCGCCTGGATCATCGAGGACGACTACGACAGCGAGTTCCACTATGCCGGCAGGCCCACCGCCTGCGTGCAGGGCCTTGATGCGCACGACAGGACGATCTACATCGGCACCTTCACCAAATCGCTATTCCCCGGCCTGCGCATCGCCTACATGGTGCTGCCGTCCCAGCTCGTGGCGCCCATGACGGTTGCGCGCACCCTGATGGACGGGCATAGCGCATCGATCCCGCAACTGACGCTGGCACGCTTCATGGAAGGTGGGCACTTCGGGGCGCACGTGCGCGCCATGCGCGGTGTCTATGCCGATCGGCTCGACGTGCTGGTGCGCCTCGTGCGCAAGCACCTGGCCGATTTCGTCGAACCGAGAGTGCCGGTCGGCGGCATGCAGATGCCCTGCATCCTGATCCGCAATATTCCGGAGCGCGAGGCCATCGATACCGCGCGCCGGGCCGGAATCGATCTATTGGGGCTGGCGGCACTGCATGCGTCGAACAAGCACAAGGCCGGCTTCCTCATGGGGTTCGCGGCCTACACCCCGGATGAGATGGAAGCAGCGGTCAGAAAACTGGCCGGTTTGCTCCGGCCACTGGAGCGCCGGTAGCCGCATCTGAACATTTGACCTGCGGCAGGTCACGAAGCAACAGCAGCCGTTCAAACGGGTCGTCGTCAGGCCGGGACGAACTACCCCGCTCCTGGCCGAATCCAGCCTAACAACCCTGTTTCTCGCCGTATTACAGAGGCTGACTTTCCCCGCGTGTGCCGTTGCAGCACCAGAACAGGTCGCGCCCTGTGCGGACCGGCCGCAAAGCAAGGCAAGCGAACTATTGCATTAATACAATGGAGGATGACATGAAGGCCATCATCGAGGTAAAGCGCAGGGGTTCGGTTTTCAACGCCGCGCGGGCGCAGATCGCCGGGGCGAAGCGCGGGCGGACGCCCGATTACCGCCTGTCGTTCGAGTCGGCGCGCATGTTGTTCGCCGAGCTGACGCCTGCGCGCCTGGACCTGCTCAATACGCTTCGGGGCCTGGGGCCTTCCAGCGTGTATGCGCTGGCGAAGGCGGCCGCACGCAACTACTCGAATGTCCACGCGGACATTGCCCGCCTCACCGAACTGGGACTGGCGGATCGCAACGAGGACGATACGGTGGAAGTGAAGTTCAATGCCGTGGAGATTCGCATGGCACTGGAGCAGGCGGCGTAGTCATTCCTCTCGCGGGGCCTCACACCTGCCGCCCCTCGCCGGCCTCCTCGTGCGTGACGCCGTCGCGGATGTGGTAGATGCGCCTGAAGGTGGGGATGATCTTTTCGTCGTGGGTGACAACGATGACGGCGGTGTTGTACTGGCGCGCCATGCGGTTGAGGATGCGCATGACGGCGAGCGCGCGTTCGGAGTCGAGCGGCGCGGTCGGCTCGTCGGCGAGGATCACCGGCGGCCGGTTGGCGAGCGCGCGGGCGATGGCGACGCGTTGCTGCTCGCCGCCGGAGAGCTGCGAGGGCTGCGCGCGGGCGCGATGGCCGACGTCGAGCGCCTCGAGCAGTTCCTTGGCGCGACTGCGCGACGCGGCGTTGGGCTGGCCGGCCAGCATCGGCAGCAACGCAATGTTGTCGGTGACGTCGAGGAAGGGAATCAGGTAGGGCGCCTGGAAGACGAAGCCGATGCGGTCGCGCCGCAGGGCCTTGAGGTCGGAGATTTTCCAGCCGTCGTCGTAGATGACCTCGTCGCCCAGCGTCATGCGGCCGGCCGTCGGCTCGATCACCGCGCCGAGGCATTTCAACAGCGTGGTCTTGCCCGAGCCGGAGGGGCCGATGAGGCCGACCACCTCGCCCGGGGCGACGGTCATGTTGACTTCCTTCAGCGCGTCGACGGCGGTATCGCCCGCGCCGTAGCGCTTGCGCATGTTCTCGATGCGGATGCCGTAGCCGTCCACTCAGCCTCCGATCGCCGTGGCGGGGTCGACGCGCAGCGCGGCGCGGATCGCCAGCGTGCTGGCGATGGTGCAGATGATCATCACCGCGATGAAGCCCCTGAGCGCGTCGCCCGGTTCGAGCAGAATGTACTTGGGAAAGAACGGCGCCCACAGCGCGGCGGAGATCTTGCCGACGACGAAGCCGATGAAGCCCAGCCCCAGCGCCTGCTGCAGGATCATGCCGGCGATGGTGCGGCTGCGCGTGCCGATCAGCTTGAGCACGGCGATCTCGCGGATCTTGCCGAGCGTCATGGTGTAGATGATGAAGGCGACGATGGCCGCGCTGACGACGGCGAGGATGGCGAGGAACATGCCGATCTGCTTGGCCGAGGTGGCGATCAGCTTGGCCACCAGGATCTCCTCCATCTGCGCGCGGGTGTAGGCCTGCAGGTGCTTCCAGCGGCGGATCGGTTCGGCCACGGCTTCGTGGCTCATCCCCGCCTGCGCCTGCACCAGCACGGCGTTCACGCTGCGGCTGGTGGTCTGCGAGGCCTGGATGGCTTCGAGCAGGCCGGGCACGCCGGGCCGGTTGAGGCCGGGGTTGGCGGCGGTGCGCGCGCGCTCGTTCACGATGGCGTCGTTGTCCTTGAGGAACTGCGCCTCCTGGGCGTCCTTGAGGGGGATGAAGACCATCGGGTCGCCGCCGGAGGAGACCATGCGCCGCGTCAGGCCGACCACCGTGTAGTCGTGGCGGCGGATGCGGATGCGCTCGCCCAGGGCGAATCCGGTGCGCACGTCGGCCACGGCCTCGTAGTGGCTGCGCGTGATTTGCCGCCCCGCCACCAGGTAGGCCGGCTCGCCCGGCTGGCCGGGCTCGAAGCCGACCACCATCACGCGCACGTCGCTGGCGTTCTCTCCGCCGGTCTGCACCTGCATGCTGAGATAGGTGACGTTGGCCGCGCGCGCCACGCCCGGCATGCCGCGGATGGCGCGATAGACGTCGTCGCGCAGGCTCGACGGCTCGGCATAGGGGCCGAGGGTGTCCTTCTGCACCACCCAGATGTCGGCGCCGCTGTTGCCGAGCAGGACCTTGGCGTCGTCCACCATGCCGCGGTACACGCCGGCCATGGTCAGGGTGGCGCCGATGAGCAGGCCGAGGCCGACGCCGGTGAAGACGAACTTGCCCCAGGAATGCAGGATGTCGCGCCCGGCGAGGCTGATCATGCGCCTTTGCCGACGATGGCTTCGACGATCTTGATGCGGCTGTCGGCGGCGAGTTCCTTCTCGCTGTGCACGATCACGCGGTCGCCCGCCTGCAGGCCTTCGCGCACCTGCACCATGCCGTCGAGGCTGGCGCTGCCGAGGCGGACCGGCACGAACTGCAGGGCGCCGGCGCGCAGCACCCAGACGCCGGCCTGCTCGCCGCGCTGGCGGAGGCTGGCGTTGGGCAATACCGGGCCCGGCTGCGTAGCCGGCAACTGCAGCGTCACCTCGGCCAGCTCGCCCAGCGTGATGCCGGCGGGCAGGCTGTCGAAGGCCACCTGGGCGATGCGCTCTTCCGTCACGCTGTCGCTCAGCAACTCCAGCCGAATCACTTTTCCGGCCAGGGGGTTCGCCGGCCGGGAGCGCAGCACGATCCCGGCAGGCAGCCCCACGGCCAGGCCGGCCGAACGCCCCTGGTCGAAGCGCACTTTGACCCACAGGCTGGCGGGATCGACGAGCCTGACCGCCGCCTGGCCGGCGACGACGGTCGAGCCGGGTTCGGCATCGCGCGCGGTGACGACGCCGTCGGCAGGCGCGACGAGGCGGATGTTCTGCCGCTGCTGCCGCAAGCCCTCGCGCTCGGCGCGCAGGCGCGCGATGTCCTGCCGCGCCCCCGCCAGGTTCGCTTCGGCGGCTGTCACCACGGCATCCGCCGATGTCTGTTCCTGCTGCTTTGCCTCGACGACGCTGGCGCTGACGAACTGCTTCTCGCCAAGCTCCACGTAGCGCCGGGCATTTAGCGTTGCCAGTTGCCGGCGCGCCAGCGCGTCCTGCCGCTGCGCCTCGGCTGCCGACACAGCACTGTTCGCTCTGGCCATGGATGCACCGAGGGCACTCACGCGCTCGTCCAGGTCCACCGGGTCCATCTCCGCCAGGAGCTGGCCGGCCTTCACCGTATCGCCGACGTCAACATGCACCCTGAGCACGCGCCCCGCCGCGGTCGGCCCGATCAGGTAGGCGCGGCGCGCCTCCACCGTGCCGATGCCGAACAGCGCCGGCGCCACGCTGCCGTCCGCCACCGTCACGACGGTGACGCGGACGGAGGCGAACGGGCCGGTGCGCACGACGACGAAAACGAACGCGGCGAGGAGGGCGATCCCCAGCAGGCCGAAGCCGGCGCGACGAACCCACACAGCATCGAATTTCATGACGCCTCCCGAATGGCGTTGAGGTAAAGGGCGAACACGCGCCGAGCCTCGGCCTCCAGCTTCGCCGTGCTGCCGGCGAGCATGGCCTGGAACATCAGGCCCTGCAGGGCGCCGATGAAGAGGGTGGCTGCGCCCTCCCGGTCGATGCCGGCGGCGAGCTCGCCGCGCTTTTCCGCTTCCGCCAGCAGGCGCATGAGCAGCTTGCGGTAACTCTCCTGCATGCTGCGGGCGCGGCGCTTGACCGGCGTGTCCTGCGGCTTCTGCAACTCGTTGAAGATCAGGCGGGGCACGCCGGGATGCCTGGCGACGAAGCGGGCATGCTTCATGAAGACCGCCTGCAGCCCTTCCAGCGGCGTCGGCGCCGCCGTCGCCACGGCATCGAGGGCCGACAGCAGGTGCGACTCGACCCAGCCCATCACCGCCAGCCAGATGGCGTCCTTGGTCGGGAAGTGCTTGAAGACGGCGCCCTGGGTCAGCCCCAGGTTTTTCGCGATATCGACCGTCGTGATGGCGCCGGGGCCCAATTTGTCCGAGAGGTCGAGCACCGTGTCGATGATCTCGGCCTGGCGGGTTTCGGTCGAAAGGCGGGTGCGCGAGGGCAGCATGCTCATATTGAATACAGGTAGTAAGTGTTCAATTGCTTACGAGTATAGCAGACAGCGGGCTTGCAGGGCGTTCTTCCGCGACAGTGGCCGTTGGTGTTAAGGAAACGCCGAACAAGTCCTTCGACAAGCTCCCTTCGACAAGCTCAGGACGAACGGCAAGTTGTTGATTCCGTTCGTGGTGAGCCGTGAGCTTGTCGAACGGTCGAACCATGAGCGAAATCAACTTTTTCAGCGTTTCCTTAAGCCTGGACGCCGGCGCCCAGCCCGGCGAGTTCATCCAGGCGCGAAATCATGAAGTCCGGCGGGTCGTCGGCGAGTTCCGCTTCACTGCACTCCCCGCCCCGGATGATGGCCACGCGCAGGCCGGCCGCGCGCGCGCCGCGCACGTCGGCGCGGCT
>Ga0208244_100597_pt1 | contig 31246 bp, 24 predicted proteins | sample SubbioCR12Aug_5A_FD_184828 | JGI IMG/M metagenome (GOLD analysis project Ga0208244, IMG submission 184828) | Serpentinite rock and fluid subsurface biosphere microbial communities from McLaughlin Reserve, California, USA - CR12Aug_5A (SPAdes) | ecosystem: Environmental > Terrestrial > Deep...
CCCGCCGCGACGTACTCGCACAGCAGGCGGCTGCCCTCGCTCGACTGCCCCTGATTGCCCATCTGCGTGGCCACGCCCGCCCGCCGCGCCTCTTCCGTGAGCTGCCGCGCCTCGCCGAGCGTGTGCGTCAGCGGTTTCTCGACGTAGACGTGGAGGCCGTGCCGGATCGCCAAGAGCGCGGGCAGCGCGTGGTGGTGGTTGGGCGTGGCGATCATCACCGCGTCCAGCTCCTTGCCCATCTCATCGAAAAGCCTGCGGTAGTCGCCGAACGTCCGGATCGCGGCGGCGTCCGTGGAGGGCGACACCTCGCGCACCCGCTTCAGCGCGCCCGCGAGCTGGCGCTTGTCGGGATCGACGAGCGCCACGAGCCGCTCCTTGCAGGCTGCCGGAATGTGGACGTGCGTGCCATGCCCTCCGCAACCGATCACCGCCACGCGCAACGGTTTCTCCCCGCCTGCGGCGTCCTGCCCGCGCGCGCCCCACACCGACAGGCCGCCGATCCCAGCTGCCGCCGCCTTGATGAATGCTCTCCGCTTCATTTCCGTATGCATGTTTTTTCCTCCCGGCGAACCGACGCTCGCCTCTCCCCTCACAATTGGGCGTGTATCTCGAACCGCACATAATACGCGGTGTCGGGATTGCCGTAGTAATCGCCTGCCTCCAAAACCTCCAGCTTGACCGCGCCGCGAACCGCGCCACGGCGCTGTTTCGATTCGTGCAGCACCGGGAACATGTAACGCGCCACCCCCAGATAGCCGCGGAACGAGTCGCCGTTGCTGTTGTCGCCCGTGTGAGCGAACTGCGGGCCGCCCTGCACGTTGAAGGAGTGGCCGGGCGCCATGTTCACGCCCACCTCGACGTGGGGATAGACCAGATTGGACAGACGGTAGAAAGCGTACGCCGCCGACATGATGTCGCTCGTCCAGATCGAGCGGGCGAAGACGGGGTTCCACCCCGTGTCCGTCCCGCGCGCGCCCGGATCGTCGAAGCGGTCGCCGTCGCCCGACAGGACCAGAACCGCGCCCGTGACATACGGCTTCCAGCGCCGCTCCACCGCCGTGTACGTGATCCCGCCGTAAGCCATCCACGCCAGAATGTCGCGCTCGCCGGCCACGCCGCTGGAACCGACCGTCCCGTACTGGCCGGCGAGTTCGGCCTCCGCCGTCCAGTGCTCGTCGAGGCGCGGGATCAGCCGCACGCCTGCGGTGTGATACCGCCGCTCCGGCAGCCGAGTGCCCGTGCTGGAAAACCAGCGCGACTCGTCCTTGTAGACGTAGTACAGCTCGAACGGGAAATCCTTGCGCTCCCGGTTGCTGTAATACGCCAGCACGGCGCGTTCGGTCAGGTCGTTGCCGCCCGTATGCGTCTGGTAGCGCGTCAGGTCGGAATGCTCGTCGCCCAGCGTCCAGTGATCCTCAGGACGCTGCCAGACGCCCGCCAGATCCAACGTGCTCGCCTCGGTCAGCCGGATGCCCACCTTGACCGCGTCGAAATAAAAGGAGCGGGAGATGTCGCCCGGCGTGCCGTCGCGGATCACGCGCCCCGCGCCGTAACGCATGTCCTGCCGCCCCACCCGCAGGTCGAGCCGATCCTGCCACAGGCCCTTGAAGTCCGCATACAGGTTGTCGATGAAGACTTCGTTGGGAAAGGGGTAGACCTGCCTGTTGTTGTCGTAGAAGCGGAACTCGTTGGCGAGCCGCGCGTAAAGCCCGTATTCGTCGCCGATGTCGAGCCGGGCCCACGGCCGCGTGCGCAGGCGCGAGTAGCTGTAGTACACCCCGCGCTGGGGATCCGTCGCCGTGGCCGCCGTCCGGTTGTTCTGGTAGGCGACCGCATTGTCGACGAAGACCTGATAGAAGCGCCAGTCGATCCCCGCGTCGCCCCGAAGCAACGCCGTCCGCGCCTCCTCTGCTTGCCCGGCCTGAGCCGCCGCCAGAAACGCGGCGACTGCCTGCGCCAAAAAGCCCGCGACACGTTTTCCCCGTTTACCCCCTACAATCCAACCGTCCATCATTCCCCCAAAAACCGTCTGCCCCGTCAATGGGGCTTGTGCCTCACCTTAAGCTCCGGCATCTTGAATCCCGCAAACGCCTGCCACCGGGCTTCCAGCGTCTCCTGTCCGGGAACCCCCGGATGAACCCACAGGGCATAACGCAGCCGCAGCGGCTTGCCGGGCTCGACCACGCGCGGCTCGTCGGGTGTCAGCGTCACGCCCAGCCAGCCGTTGTCGCGCACGTGGAAAACCGCAGGATGATTCGGATTCTGCGGGTGATCCATCAGCGTGATGCCGCCGCACTCGTCGCGTGTCACCGGGCCGCTGTAGTCCACCCAGCGGGCGTTCTTGCGGAACACCCCTTTCTCGTTGAGATGCCCTTCGCTGTTGAGGATGCGCCCGCCGCCCTCGCGCACGCTGACGGTCTTTGCCATCCGGATGCCGAGCGGCCCGAAGGTGGTCTTGCCGAGCGTAACGGGTTTGCCCGGCGGCGCCTCGAACTGCACGTCGATGACGAGCCACCACGCGCCGTCCTCGCCGGCGAAAACCGTGGCCATGCGCCGGTCGATCATCAGCGTGGTGCCGTCGGGCGCGTTCCATGCGTTGCGCGTCAGCAGGGTCGCCGTGCCGTCCACCTCGTCATACTCCAACCCGTCGCGGTCGGTCATGTGGAGAATCTGCCCCGCGATCGGCCCGCCGTCGCGCCAGAAGTCGAAGCCGTTGACGTCCTTGTGACAGATCCACACGGAGGTCTGGTGGCTGTGGCCGAGCGGATCCTCGGGCTTCGTCGGATCGTCAGGCTGCTTGTCGCGCGTCATGGACTTGCCGGGATCGTACGGCATGTTCATCCGTGTGAGCGAACGCCCGCCCGGCCCGGTGATCGGATACCAGAAGGGCCTCCGCAACTCCGGCCCGAAGTGGTAGCGGGTCAGCTCCCAGCCCAGATGCTCGAACGACGCCTGCGCGTACGGCTGCGGCAGCACCTGCATGTCCGGCACCGGCTTGGCATTAGGCAACACCGCGTCCGCAGCACAGGCTGCGTAAACGAGCGCAGCAATAACTAAAACTGCGGAGCCGGTTCTTTTTAACCATAGAGGGCACAGAGAATTATGCATCGTAGACAACCCTTTTTCATTGGACTGAAATCATTGTTCCCCGCGACTTGACCACCACCGCGAACCAGCCGACCTTGCCATCCACCGGGGGCAGCGGCTCGCTGGAGGAGATCAGACTGGTGCCGTCCAACGAGCCTGAGCCCACCCGCACCCAGGTGCTGCCGTTGTGGCGGTAAAGTCCGATCGCCTCATGCGCCTTGACCTGCGTGTGGTCGTAGCGGAAGGTTGGCCGCACGGATACGAAGGCCCTCGACGGTCCGTCGGGCGACTCGTCTGTCGTGATGTGCATCCGCCAGATGCCGATCGCTTTCTGGCCTTCCGGCAACCCGGCAGGAATGTCACTGCGGTCCGGTGCGTACAGCTCGCCGTACACAAAGAACTGTCCCGACGCGATCAGTGTCACCTCTAATTTCAGGCTGTTGCCCAGACTCGGGGTCGTCAAGGTGCGCCAGTCGCCGTAGCAGGCGGAGTGCGTTACGGCGGCGCTGGGGGTGTAGGTGCGCGGATAGCGCAGACGCCCCTTGTTCACGGCATACCAGCCGTTGGTCCCCGTCGGGCCGTTATAGATCGTATTGGTCACAGCCACGAATTTATCATGCAGGCTCAGGTCGCGCTCCTCGCCCTCGCCGTCCGCGATGACCAGTCCGCTGTTCTCCATCCAGGGGTTTCTGGATGCAGTCGGGCTCTTTTCCAGACTGCCCCAGCCGCGGATTACACCCACACCGTCCACGCTGTCGCTGTTGATCAGCGCGTTTGTGACGCCGTTAACGTTAAAATGCAGTGTGCCGCCGCGCATGACCAGCTCGCCGTTGTTGACCTTCAGGTAACCGTGCACAACATTGGTGAACCCCGACGCCACAGTCACCGTGCCCGTACCGTTGACCCCCGGGTCGCCTATACGTGTACCGATCACCATATTGCGGGCATAGAAAGCCGCGTTGACGTCGAACGCTCCGATGCCGCCGGCCCTGCCTACCTGCAGTACGTCATTGATTCTCAGCGTTCCGCCGTTGTGCGTCATGCGGCCGGTGGCCCCCGGCACGTACCCTATGTGGAGATACCGGCTCGTGATGTCCGCGCCGTTGTTCGTGACCGTGCCGTCTCCGCCAGCGGCATTCCCGATATGGAAATACCGAGCGGCATCCACCGTGCCGCCGTGCAGCAAGGCCAATCCGCGGCTGGTATCCCCGATGTAAATATCATCGCGTCCCATGACACTGCCGCCGTTCTGCACGTATGTGCCTTGACCGTTGGCCGCTCGTCCGACGATGACCTTTTTGAAATTGACCTGGGCGCCGTTGTTCGTGACCATGCCTGACCCGCCGCCTGACGCGCTGCTGTAAAAAGCCCCGCTCTCCCACACGTTCGAAAGGATGCCGCTCTCCAGCGTGGCCAGGCCGTTATAGTTCATACCGATAATGAAGTTGTTCATACAGGTCAGGTTGCCGCCGTCCAGCCGGAACCACGTTGTTTTGCCCTCAAAATAATTCTGGCCGCTCGCGAAGGAGTGGCATATGGCATCGACACCGTTTGTGACGCACAAAGCGCTGCCGTTCTCTGCCGCCAGCGTGTTCGCGCTGACTTTCACGTACTCTTCCACGCCCGGCAATCGGTTCAGATCCCCGCCGCCGAACGACGAATATATTTTCCAGTTAGCGACGACATCCCACGAACGATAACCAGCAGATGGGTTGGAATAAAAAACCTCCCTTTCCTGTCCAGTCGATTGTAACGTGCCGATGCTCATTGCCGCAGCCGCCAAGGCCGCCTTTGTCATGCCTTTTGTCTTCATGTCATTCTTTTTACCTTTCGCTTTACTTGTTACTGTCACCCCCGTTGCCCTCACACCTGTCTCCTCTATCACCCCTAAGTGGTTAATCCCCGCTTCAGCAGGCGTCTTCGTGGCGGGCGAAGAAACGGTCGAGCACGACCTTGTTGGCAGGTGCCAGTCGCGCCGCAAGCTCCATCATCTCGTCCGGCGTCATCGGCTTGAACGCGCGCGCCCACGCGGCATCCTGCGCGATTTCCGCAGGCGTGCGCATCCCGAGCACGGCGGACGCGACCGGCAGGCTCAGTGAGTAACGCAGGAGCGTCTCGGGGTCAGCCTTCGTCGGCCCCTCGCCAAGCAGTTTCCCCTGGACAAACACCTTCATCGCCAGAATGCCCATGTTTTTCTTGAGCGCGACGGGCAGCACGACGGTCTCGAAGCAGTAGGCGCGCTCGCCGGGGAACGGCGGCTTGAAGCCGGCCAGACTGATGCCCGACAGCGCGGCGTTGAGCGGGAACTGCACGCAGTCGAAGTCGTTGCGCTCGATCGCCTTCGCCAGCGGCGCGGGATCGGCGTGCGCGGTGATGCCGATGGCCCGCACCGCCTTCTGGTCGCGCAGCTTGTACAGCGCCTCCAGCACGCCACCTTTGGACTCGATCTTCGCGAGATCCTCGTCCGTGTCCACTCGGTGGATGTGGATGATGTCCACATGATCGGTCCGCAGACGCTTGAGGCTCTGCTCAAGCTGGCGCATCGCGCCGTCGGCGGTGCGGTCTTTGAGCTTGGTGATCAGGATGATCTCCTTGCGGCGCTTCTCCACGACGGGCCCGCACATCGTCTCGCTCTTGCCGTCGCCGTAGCTGTTGGCCGTGTCGAAATAGTTGATGCCGAGTTCGAGGGCCTGATTGAGCGCCGCCGCGCCGGTCTCGGCGGTGTAGGCGTTGAAGAAGCTGGTGCCGCAGCCGAAGGCGATCACCGGCACGTCGATACCGGTGCGCCCGAGCTTGCGTCTCGGCAGAGGGGCGGGCTTCTGGGCCTCTTCGGCTTGCGCCGGGAAAGCGGCTGCCACGCCTGCGGCGGCGGTCAGCGCGAGGGTTTGGCGGCGTGTGACATGTCGGCTCATAGGACTCCTTTGTCGCGATGATGCAAGGTTTGAAAACTCCGTCAGGCGTCGAGCGCGACGCCGGAGGTCAGCAGCACACACTTCTGAACCAGCCGTTCGTATTCGAGCGGGTACGGGTTCGGAATCTCGCCCCGGATAACCCCCGCCAGCTCAAGAAGCTGGTTCGTGTAGCGGTCGATCATACTGGGAAACTCCACGGTCTGCGTGCCTTTCTTGTAGGGAGGGCAATCCTCCTTGAGCGACAGGCGCAAGGTCGTGGGATGTTCCAGCGGACGAATCTCGATCGTTCCCTTGTCGCCGCTGACACAGAGGTGGCGGCGCTTCTCGGCGTCATAATCCATACCGGACGTGCGGATGGTGGCGACACAGCGCGGATACTCCATCACCACCAGCCCGGTGTCGGAGTTGGCGAAGGCAGGGTCGGTCCGCGTCAGATAAGGCGTGATCTTCTGCGGCTCGCCGAGCATGGCGACCGCAAGATCGACCAGATGCGAGCCGAAGATGAAGGTGCTGCCGCCCTCGAACTGACACATCCACTTGAGGTAATCGGCCCACAAGTAGCGGCTCATCTCCGCGTGGAAGGCGTAGACGCGCCCGAGCATCCCGTCCTTCACGGCTTTGATGCAGAACTGGAAGGCGGGGTTGCCCCTGAACATGTAGGCGAGCTGCACGGCCAGATTGCGCTTGCCTGCCTCGTCGAGCAGTGCGCTGAACTTCTTGAACGAGGCGTCGCCGGGTTTGTCGAGATGGATGTGGAAACCCGCCCTGACGCAACGCAACGCGGCGTCGGTCAGGTCGGGGACATCGGTCTCCACCGACACGAGCTTGAGCCCCGGCACCGCGAACAGCTCCTCTTCGGTCATCCACTTCAGCCCCTTGTAGGCCTTCTCGTTCTCACGTTTCTTGCGCCACGCGGGGTCGGGCTCGACCACGCCGACCACCTCGTAGTCGTCCTTCAGCTTGAGGAACGACTCCATCTTGGCCGCGCCGTGGTTATGGCCGATGCCGAGCTGGCCGACCTTGATCCGCTCCTTGGGCTTCGCCGGAGCGTCCTCGCCTGCCGCCATGCGCGGCAGGGCGGCCAGCGCCGCAGCGGCGGCGGTGTGCGCCAGACAGGCGCGTCGCGTGATGAGTGGTGTCATGCTCTTGACTCTTTCCATGCGTTAGTGAACCGAGATCATCGTGCCCTTCCGTTCCACGGCCATCGCCGCGAACCAGCCGATATTGTAATCGCCCGACGCGAGCGGCGCGAGCGTCCCGTCGGTCGAAATCAGAGGCGTGCCTCCGGTCTGGGTAGAACCGACGCGCACCCAAGCGCTGCCGTCGTAGCGGTAGAGCCGGAGCGAGCTGTCCGTGTCTTTGACCTTGGTGTGGTCGTAGCGGAACGTCAAGGTTGTGTTAGAAAAAGTCGCTTTGGTCATCGCGATCTTGCCGGTAAAGCAACCGATAAACCAAAGTCCGATCGGTCGCATATGCGTTGGCAAACCGGGGGGAATATCGCTGCGATCCGGTGCGCACAATCCGCCGCGTATATAGCGTGTAGCCGATGTGCTGAACGTGATGTTCAGTCCGACGCTGTTAATGATGTCTGGAGTCGTATCGGTATAGAGATCGCCCCACAGGATCGAGTACGTGCCGGCACTGGTTGCGCCTGGATAAACGCGGGGCAAAAACAGGCGGCCCTTGTTGACCGCGTACCAACCGTTGGTGCCGTCCGCGTTGTTGGGGATGTCGTTATTGACGGCAGCTATCATATTGAAATCCAAATCGCGTTCCACGCCCTCGCCGTCAGCCACGATCTGCCCGTTGTGGATCATTCGTAATGTGATGTTCTCATTCGTGTTCGTGAAACTGCCCCAGCCGCGGATCAGCGCCTGTCCCTCGGCATCCTGCCGCACAAACAGGTTCGTGAGCGTGCCGCTCGTATTCTGAAGACGTATTGTACCGCCGCGCATCAACAGGGCACCGTTCCGAACCCTCAACAAGTTGTTGACCACCCCGATGACACTTTCTGCCACTGTCACGCTGCCCGTGCCGAGCGGATCTGACAAACCGGTACGACTACCTATCCCCATGGCATAGGCGCTGAAACCGGAATTCGCCTCAAACTCGCCGACCCCACCATTAAAGCCGATCTGCAACGATGACTGATTGTTTGCTGCCCGGCAGTCCAAGGTGCCAACGTTATGCACCAACCGGCCGAGGGAGTTCTTCACATACCCTACACGCAATCGTGTTGCTTGCAGGAGTGCGCCGTTGTTAGTGACCGTACCGATACCGCCAGCTTCATTACCGATATTGAGATCACTTCCGGCGGACAGAGTGCCGCCGTTGAGCGTGGCCAGACCCACGCCTGCATGACCGATAACGGCAAGGGGGCCAATCACGATGTTTCCGGCATTTAACTCGAGCGCACCGTAGCTTCCAGCCACACGCCCGACATAGCACGTTCCTCCCGCAAACATGTTGCCTCCGTTGAACACCATTCGAGCCTCTCCGCGATAACCGAGGGTGACTTCCGTACGCCCCGTCACGCTACCACCGTTCTGAACAAGCAAGGAAGGAGAGGCCGCCGTTTGGTTCGCCATCACAATCTGGTCCGCCTCGACCGTGGCACCATTGTTGGTGACCGTGCCGTAGCCGCCAGACTGGCTTCCGACATAGAAGTTTCCGCCGCTCATGCAGTAGACGGAGCCGCTCTCCAGTGTTGCCAGACCGGGATAGGAACGCCCCGTAACGAAATGCGTCGCGCAGGTCAGGCTGCCGCCGTCCAGACGGAACCACGCGGTGCCGGGATAGTTCTGGTCGCCCGTCGCGAACAGGTTGCACTCGGCAAAAACCCCGTTGGTGATGGTCAGCGCGTTGCCGTTCTCCGCCTTGGTGGACGTGGCGTTGATCCGAACGTTGTCGCTCAGGGTCGGGAGCTGCCCGTAGGGCGTGCTTCCGCTGTTATAGATGATCCACCCCGCCACATTGTCCCAAGGGTAATAGCCCGGCCCTGTCGCCGAGTAGAACAGTTCCTCCGCCTGCGTACCCGTCGCGGCAACCACACCCGCCGCCAACACCGCACTCAACGTCGACTTCGTTGTCATCTCCTGCTCCTTCCCGGGCGAAGCAGCGTTCGCCCCTCCTGTTTTTGTCGCCGCAGCCACGGAACCCCGCCTCTGCGGCTTACCGCCTTTCCTGACCCCGTCTCCTTCCGGCATATTTTCCGCCGCAAGAACTGATCGGACACCATATCGGCCTGCCCACAAATCGGCGATCTCCCGGCCCGCCTGCCACGCGCGCTCCGGGTTCTTCAATGCGGTGCAGCCTTTGACCTGCTCGAAAATCCGCCGCCCCTCCTCGCTGGCCACCTCATATTTCACCGGGGAATCGCCCCCCGCCAGCCGCACGCCCTCACCGGCCCCGCACAAATCCACCGGCTCGCCCGACGCCTCGTTCACCTGCACGCTTCCCTTGAACACGAACACGTCTGAGCCGACCTCTTCTGCCGACACGCTGAAAACCGTCCCGATGTCCCAGATCTCCAGCTCGCGCGTCCGCACCGTGAACCCGCTCGCCACGGAAGGCACCCGCGCCAGCATCCGCCCCCCCGCCAGCCGCACCGACATCACGTCCCGCACCTCCAGCTCCAGCGGGCCCTGCAACGTCAGCTCCACCCCCGACCCCAGCCGCACCACCGCCAGCCCCTCTTCGACCCTCACCTTGCCCGGCAGCCGTTCCGGCAGCTCCAGCCCCGACACGCCCTCTCCCCGCACCAGCGCGACGGGACCGTGGGCTTCTCCTCCACTCCTAACTCCTCTGGCCGCCGTAGCCTGAGCGAAGGAGGCTAACTCCTCACACCTCCTTGCTGTTGTCGCCAGCCACACCGTGGCTGCGACAACAGCCGCTGCCGCCGCAACCTTCCACCACGCGCGCGTCACCCCGCCGCGCTTCGCCTTACGCTCTCCGGCCTCCGCGCTCCGGCTGCCCCTCGGACGGCGCACCCACCCGCTGTTCAGCGACTGCCTCACGCTCCGCTCGCGCGACACCTCCAACGCATGCGCCACGCGTTCCGCCGCGTCGGACGGCATCGGCGTGCCGCGCGCGGCGACCCCGAGCAGGCGCGGCCATGACCGCGTCCGCTCCCCTTCCTCTTCCAGAAACGCGCGGCACGCCGAGCACCCCTCGATATGCGCCAACACCTCCTCCTCGTCCTTCGCGCAGAGGCGCCGGTCGAGCAGGTCATAGCAGGCAAGCTGGCAAACTTCACAGGTCATAACATCACGCTTTGTCAGGTAAGTTGCTTCACACGTCCAAAAGGTTCACGTCACGGATGAATTTCCGGCGGAAGGTTTTTCTTGAGCTGAGCCGTCGCGTTGAACAGTCTGGACTTCACCGTGCCGGGGCTGATCCTCAGGGTCTCCGCGATCTCGGCGATGCTCAGCTCGCCGTAATACCGCAGCACCACCACCTCCTGATGCGCCTCGGAAAGCCGCCGGATCGCCGCCGCCAGACGATCCGCCACCGCCGCCTCGTCCAGCCCCCGTGCCACGTCCGGCTGATCCGCCGCCACCTCCGGCAACGTGTCGGTGTAGATGACGCGCGACCGCGCGCGCTTGCGCCACGCCATGCGGTTGAGGTTGAACAGGATGCCGTAAAGCCACGAGAACAGCGAGGACGTCTCCCGGAACCCGCCGATGGCCCGCACCGCCCGCTGCAGCGTCTCGATCATCAGATCCTGCGCGTCAGCCGCGTTGCCGCACAGCAACGTCGCGGCGGAAAGCAGGCGGGGGCCGTATCGCTCAACCAAAAGGTTGACCGCCGCCTCGTCTCCTCCGTCTTTCAGGCGTCTGACCAGCTCGTTCATTGCACCATACGATCCAGCATTTGCGCTATCCTATTTCAAGTATGTTGCCGTTGACCGGAAAAACGTTCACCGTGTGACCGCCTTTTTTTGCGGGCACGCCCCGCCTCACCCCCGGAGTCTCACACATCCCGCCCACACTTCTCCATGTTTCGGCCTCAGTATAGGCAACAAAGAAATGACGCGTCAATAACGCCGCGCCGCAAATGCGCGGAGGACCCCGATAGTCCTTGTCTTCACACGCACGGCTCACGTATGCTTTTGCCCAACATCACATGAAAACACACACCCGCCCCCTGATCCACCTCCTGCCCCTCCTCGCCTGCGCCGCCCTTCCCGCGCGCGCCGACGACGCCTTCTTCCGCGACGCCACCGCAGGCCTCCCCGGCACGCCGCAGGTGCTCTTCGACACCTCCGACCTCGACCGCCTGCCGCGCCACGGCGCAGGCCCCGACGCCCGCTTCACCCTCGTCGACACCCCCGACCGCCCCTGCCCCCGCGCCGTCCGCGTCGAAGTCGCGCGCCGCACCGACCCCCGCTGGAAAGTCCAGCTCACCACCCGCACAAACCCCGCCCCCGTCAAGAAAGGCGACACCCTCTTCATCGCCCTCGACGTCCGCTGCCCCGCCTCCGCCGCAGAGACCGGCGGCGGCAGCCTCTTCGGCACCCTCCAGAAAACCAAGACCTACGACAGCCTCGCCTCCCTTAACGCCACCCCCGGCAAGGAGTGGACTCGCCTCTACCTCCGCGCCGTCGCTCAGCACGACCACCCCGCCGGGACGCTCGAACTCGTCTTCCACCTCGGCGCCTACGAGCAGACCCTCGACTTCGGCGGCATCGTCGCCGCGAACCTCGGCCCCGGCGTGGACCTGCGCCAGCTCCCCCTCACCCGCATCACCTACGACGGCCAGTCCCCCGACGCGCCTTGGCGGCAGGCCGCGCTCGACCGCATCGAACGCCACCGCAAAGGCGACCTCACCGTCCGCGTCCTCGCCCCGGACGGCTCGCCCGTCCCCGGCGCCGCCATCCGCGTCCGCATGACCCGCCACGCCTACCAGTTCGGCACCTTCATCGAGAATATCGTCTTGCAGGAAACCCCCGACGCCAAACGTTACCGCGACACCGTCACCCGCCTCTTCAACCGCGTCACCTGCCCCATCTACTGGAGCGACTGGGGCTGGGAGAACCCCGAGAACCGCCTCACCTACATCGCCATGGCCAAATGGGCCAAGCTCAACGGCTTCCACACCCGCGGCCACTGCCTCATCTGGCCCGGCTGGCGCTGGCTCCCCAAACGCATCGAAGCCCTCAAGGACGACCCCGACGCCCTCCGGAGCGCCATCGACGCCCACTTCCGCGACGCCGTCACCACCCTGCGCCCCGTCGCCTTTGACCACTACGACGTCATGAACGAGCCGCGCGTCAACCACGCCATCCAGGACACCCTCGGCGAGCAGGAACCCGCCCGATGGTTCAAGCTCACCCGCCAGCTCGACCCCCACCCCGTCCTCGGCGTCAACGAATACGCCATCGTCTCCGGCGGCGGCGACACCCTCGAAGAGCAAGACCTCTACATCCGCCAGATCCGCGCCCTGCTCGACGCCGGCGCGCCCGTCGGCGTCATCGGCGTCCAGTGCCACATGGGCGAGAACCTCACCCCGCCCCGCAAGGTCATCGAGACCCTCGACCGCCTCGCCGCCCTCAACCTCCCCATCCACGCCACCGAGTTCGACATCTCCACCGACGACGAGGCCACCCAAGGCGACTACATGCGCGACTTCCTCATCGCCTTCTTCTCCCACCCCGCCACCGAGTCCCTCACCCAATGGGGCTTCTGGGAAGGCCGCCACTGGATTCCCCGCGCCGCGATCTTCGCCAAAGACTGGCGCGTCAAGCCCAGCGGGCAGGCCTACCTCGACCTCGTGCTCGGCGCATGGTGGACTGACGAATCCCGCGCCACCGACGCCCAAGGCACCTGCCGCGTGCGCGGCTTCCTCGGCGACCACGAGGTCACCGTCACCCTCCCCGACGGACGCACCCTCACCCGCACCGCACGCATCACCGCCGCGCCCGCCTCCGTCACCCTCAAGCCCTGACGTCCAGCCAGCAGGGATGATTCCCCGTGCGTTACTCGCGGTAGGCGCGGATCTCGAACATGCGCGCCGAGGGATCGCCGTTGGTCGCATCGACCGTCACGCGCAATTTCGACGCCGTGCGTTCCGTGAAGCGGTGCACGCGGTGACGCAGGAAGTTGTCCTTCTCCGTCACCACCGTCTGCCACGCCTTGCCGTCGAACGTTTCCACGCGGTAGTCTTTCACGCAACACGCCGGAACCGGCTTCGCGGGGAACTTGGGGTTGAGGTCGGTGTCGAAGGTCAGCCGCACCGCGTTCAGCGCCACCGCCTTGCCGAGATCCAGCTCGACCCACTGCGGCAGCGGCTGCTTGGGGTCGGACGCCCACAGGTGGCTCTCCCCTCCCACGATCCGCGACACGCCGTCGATCACGTTTTCCGGACGGTGGTCCGTCGCGAAGCGCAGCGGCGGTTCGGTGAAGAACGCATACTGCTGCCCCTTCACTGCCGTCCACGGACGCCCCTCGCCGCCGCCGTACGCGCGGCAGCCCTCGGTCATGCTGCTCTCCATCATCACCCACGTCACCCCCGGCGTCTTCGGCAGCCACAGCCAGACGAACGGATGCGCCACATCGCAGTTGACCTTGAACGCCACATACGCCCGCCGCCCCGCAGGCACTTTGGCCGTAGCGCTCCCCAAATCCTCGGACGACGTGAAATCGCCCGAAACGTCCGCGCCGCGCACGCGCAACGTCACCTCCACCGGCTCCTTGCGCTCCGAGATCAGGCAGAGCTGCACCGTCCCCAGCCGCTCCGTCAGCCCGCGCGGGAACATCACCGCGCGCGCCATGTTCAGCTCGTGCCCCTCCCCGGTCTTCACGTCCTTGCGCGTGTACTCGGACACCGTCTGCACGCTCGACGCCGTGACCTTGGCGCCGCGCGCAAGGTCGGCGGGATCCTCGTTCTTGAGTTCCGGAATGTACTGGTCGTCCTTGAGCAGTTGCTGCTGCAACTCGACGATGTGGCGCTGGCCCAGCTCGCGCGGCGTGACGCCATGCCGGATGCAGAGCGCCGCCGCCGTGCCCGCCGCCTGCCCCACGGTGGAGAGCGTGGCCTCGACGCGCACCGTCCCCAGCGCGATGTGCGTGACGCTCATGCAGCGCCCCGCGAACAGCAGGTTCACGATATTGGTCGAATAGATCGTGCGGTACGGGATGCTGTAGATCGGCACGCGCCCGTCGAAGTAATACGGCCCCTCCTTGCCGGAGTGGATGCCCTTGGGATGGTGCACGTCCAGACTCCACCCGCCGTACGAGATCCGGTCAGGGAACATCACGCCCTGCTCGGCGTCCTGCTGCTTCAGGATGTAATCGCCCACCAGCCGCCGCGTCTCGCGCCGCGCGTCCATGTACGGCACATAGACCATCTCATACGTGCGGGCCTTGTCCTTCTCCGCCCAGTGGTTCTTGATCCACCCCCAATAGGCGAAGGTGATGCGGATCAGCTCGTCGCGCGCGCCCTCCGGGTCCTCAAGATCGTCCACGTCGCCGGGATGCTCCAGCCACCACTGCCCCGTGGCGAACCCGCGCGGGAAGCGGTGGAATTCCTCCGGCGGCAGCAGCCGCGTCGCCCACACGGGCGGCGTGTATTCCACCGGACGCCCCGCGTCCGTGGCGCGGTAACTGAGCGCGAGGTTGCCCATGATGCACCCGCTCATGGTGATGCGGTCTTCCTGCTCCGGCGCGGCGCTCTCGCCGAACTCGTGCCGCGACTCGCGCCCGAACCGGTACGCCGCGCCCGCGAAGTACCCCACCCAGCCGTCTCCCGTGCAGTCGATGAACAGCCTGCCCCGGAAACGGCTCGCCGCGTGCGTCAGCGTGTCCACCGCGCGGACCGCGCCGATGGCCGTCCCGTCCGCCATCTCCGCCCCGACCACGCGCCGGTTGTTGAAGACCGTCAGGTTCCGCTCCCCCTGCGCCTGCATCAGGTACGCCTCGCTCATCTTGTGGTAGCCGCCCTTCACGCGCATCAGGTTCGCCTCCTCGTTCAGGCCACCCTCGCGCGCATTGGGATGCGACACGCTCGCGCCGCATGTCGGCACGCCCAGCTCAAGGCTCGCGTTGCCGCCCAGCACCGGACGGTCATGCACCAGCGCCGTCCGCGCGCCCGTCCGCGCCGCCGCCACCGCCGCGCCCATCCCAGCCGTGCCCGCGCCCACCACCACGACATCGAACATCCCCTCGTCCGCCACCTCCGGCGGCAACCCCGTCAACCGCGCCCGCTCGCGCTGGCACGCCTCCAACGCCTCGGGCGGCACGTACGCCATGTCGCGCGTCAGCAGCAGTGCGTCGCACCGCGCGAACGCCCCGGAAAGGTCCACCAGCGCCAGCCTCACCCGCCCCTTCTCCAGCGCGAACTCCCCCGCGCTCTCCCACGTCCATCCCGCGCGCGCCGCCGCGCCCAGCGTCCGCGCGGAGCGCTTCCCGCCGACCGCCACCGTGAATGTCCCCGGCGAGAATTCCGGCAACCAGTTCTTCGTGCGCACCCACACGCGGTACGTCCCGGCCTGCGGCAGCTCCACCTCCGTCACCGCGTCGCCGACAGGCGTCCCCACCCCGCACGCCAGCAGATAGGCCGACCCCATCTTATGGACGAACTGCGTGTCGAGTTTCCAGTCGCCGTACGACGCGAAATCCTCCGCCTCCACCCACAGGAACCCGTCTGCCACCATCCGCGCCTCGTTCGGCGGCGGGCGGAACACCACCAGATCCTCGACCTTCGCCGCCGCCACACCGACCCACACGCACGCCAGAACAAACCACGCCACGCTTTTCATCACACCCCCTTAAATAAAAAAAACACCGCCCGCTCACTCGAACCGGTTCACCGGCGCGTGGCAGTACGGCGTCGTCCCCTTCTTGAAATAGTAGTCCTGATGATACGCCTCCGCGGGCCAGAACTTCCCTGCGGACTCGACCCGCGTCACCACCTTGAACCCCTTGTCGCGCAGCAGCCCGATCAGCCGCTCCGCCACCGCCTTCTGCTCCGCGTCCGCGTAGTAGACCACCGAGCGGTACTGCTCGCCGATGTCCGGCCCCTGCCGGTCGAGCTGCGTCGGGTCGTGCGTCTCGAAGAACAGCCGCGCCAGCGTCTCATACGTCGTCTGCTGCGGATCGAACAGCACCTCCACCGCCTCGATATGCCCGGTGCCGCCCTTGCACACCTGCTCGTACGTCGGGAACTCCTTCGTGCCGCCGGTGTACCCGCTCACCGCGCGGATCACCCCGAACGACTGCTGCAGGAAATACTCCACGCCCCAGAAACACCCGCCCGCGAAGACCGCCCGCGAGAACACGTTTGTCGCCTCCGCCTCCGGCACGAAATCCATCGACACCGAATTGACGCAGTGCCTCACGTTCCGGCGCGTCAGCCGCTCGCCCGTGAACACGTGCCCCAGATGCCCGTCGCACGTCGCGCACAGGATCTCCACGCGCTGCCCGTCCGCGTCCTTCTGCCGCCGCACCGCGCCCGGCACCTCCGCGTCGAACGCGGGCCAGCCGCACCCCGCGTCGAACTTGTCCTCCGCCCGGTAGAGCGCCGCGCCGCACCGCCTGCACGTGAACACCCCCGGCTCGCGGTGCGTCTCATACGTCCCCGAGAACGGTTTCTCCGTGCCCTTCCGCACGATCACCCGCTCCTCTTCCTCCGTCAGCTTGCGCCACGCCTTTTGCATGATCCCCTCCCCCAGCGCACACGACGCCAACACCACCGCCGCCACGCCGACCGTCCATAACCGTGCCGTTTTCATGCGCCCAGTATACCCCCGCGCCACCGCCCCGCTCAACCGCAAAAGGTCAATCCTGTTATTGATTGCGCAAAAACGAAAAATTATGCTACTTTTTATCTGCGGTTTTTTAGGAGAAGTGTTGTGGCGAAAGAAATTAAACGTTTTGTTATTGCTTTTGTTGATGGAATGACGGGGTTCGCAGCATTTCCGACCTACGTACCTCGCCAATCCAAGAAGCCTCATTATCCGCGAGGTATTGGACGTCATTTCGGCAAAGTTGGCCAACGTTTAAGAACAGCCTGTAACCATGAAGAGGCTCTCCGACATGGGTAAATCCGGCCCGGGACAGCAGGTGATCCATGCAAAGAACGACAGGGATTCTTTGTCTGTTTATCAGTGTGCGATTCCTGACCCCCTAATTGTTGAGGGTTACGAAAAGGTACACCCTGGCGCGTCAGGAAGAATCCTTTCGATGGCCGAGAAAGAACAAGACAATGACCATCGCATTGCTCGTTCTGAGTGCAGGCGTCAAACGATCACACAAATTACCGGGATGGTTTTTGGCTTCTTGCTTTGTTTTTCCGCTTTAGCTGGAGGTGTTTACCTGATTGTAAATGACAAGAGTGCTCAAGGGCTAACAGCCATGATTACGGCTCTTATAATGGTGGTCGTATCATTATCAAAAGGCGGAAAATAGCCATAGTACTTTTAAGTAGTTTCAACCATCTACATTTCCGTCTTGCCAGCCGATTCATATCCGCCGCCATACAGCAAAGTCCCTCACGACAAGATGCCTGCGCCTACGGGACACGTCCCCTACCGCTCCAGAAAACGGCCGCGCCGCTCGCCGGTGAAACGGCCGTTGTCGAACGACACCGCGCCGTTGACGACCACCTGCCGCACGCCTTCGCTGAACTGATGCGGCGCGGCATAGGTCGCGGCGTCGCGCATCTCCTCTTCGGCAAACACCGCCACGTCGGCAAAGGCTCCTTCGCGCAGCACGCCCCGGTCGCGGATGCCGAACGCGGCGGCAGGCAGGCCCGTCATGCGGCGCACCGCCTCCTCCAGACCGCAGACGCGCGCGAACCCCTCTTCGCGGCCCGTCATCAGCCGCAGGTAGCGCGGCATCGTGCCGTAGGCGCGCGGGTGCGGATGATCCTGCCCCAGCGGCCCCCACGGCGCGCGCACGGAGGCGTCGCTGCCGGGCATCACCCACGGCTGCGCGTAGATGCGCCGCAGGTTCTCCTCGCACATCCCGAAAAAGAACGCGCCCGTCCGCGTGCCGTCCAGCTCGATGAAGCGGCAGACCGTCTGCCCCGCCGAACACCCGAGCGCCGCCGCGGCCTCGGCCACAGTACGCCCGCTGAACGCGCGCACCTCGTCGCTCCAGCCGCCGCCGATCATGACGGTCGCCCAGTCGCGCCCGCCCGCGTCCAGCTCCGCCTCGACGCGCGCGCGCGCCACAGGGTCGGCGAGCGCCGCGAGGATCGCGTCACGCCCGCCCGCCGAGGCCCACTCGGGCAGCACGATGTCGAGATCCGTCCCCGCCGCCGTATACGGATAGCGGTCGGAATGGAGCGGCAGCCCCTCTTCGCGGGCCCGGTTGAGCAGTTCCAGCAGCGCGTCGATCTTGTGCCAGTTGCCCTTGCCGGACGTCTTGAGGTGCGACACCTGCACGCGGAGCCCCGTCTCGCGCGCCAGCCGCAAGACCTCCTCCACCGACTCCAGCAGGTGCCCGCCCTCGCTGCGCATGTGCGTGGCATACATCGCGCCCTTGGCGGCAGCCGTGCGGACCAGCGCCAGCACCTCGTCCGCCGCGGCGTGTTTGCCGGGCTGGTAGAGCAACCCCGTCGTCAGCCCCCAGCCGCCCTCGTCCAGCGCCCGCTCCAGACGGCGGCACATCTCGCGCACCTCGTCCGACACGGCCAGGCGCGGCTCGTAGTCCATGACGCCCGCGCGCACTGTGTTGTGCCCGATGAAATGCACCGTGTTGACGGCGGGGCGTACCGCGTCGAACAACGCCCGGTAACTCGCCACCGTGTCCCACGTCGGCCCCGGCGCCTCGCCCTTGCGCAGCGCACCCGCCGCCGTGAGCGCCGGATACGTCTGCGACGCCCAATCGGAGGAGAGCCGCGCCTGCCCCAGACGCGGCGCGGCAGAGCCGCCGCACTGGCCGTTGATCTCGGTGGTGATGCCCTGCGTCAGCTTGCTCGGCGCGTCCGGCTCGATCAGCAGATAGGCGTCGGAGTGGGAATGGACGTCGATGAATCCCGGCGACACGACACAGCCCGCCGCGTCGATCACCCGCGCGGCCTCTGCCGCCGCAAGGTCGCCGACTGCCGCGACGCGCTCGCCGGCGATGCCGACATCCGCCTGCCGCGCCGCCGCGCCCGTGCCGTCCACCACCCGCCCGCCGCGTATGATGAGATCGAAGGTCATGGCTCTGCCGCTTCGCCGAGCGTGTGCGTGCCGCTGAGGAGCGCCACCACCTGCTGCTGCACCTCGCCGAGCTGGTCCAGCCGCAGACGCGGGTCGAGCACCACAAAGGTGTCGCCGCTCTTCTTGTGCTCGTAGACGCGCAGGATGCCGCCGCTCTCATGCGGCTTGGCGTCGCGCTCGATGAGCTGCTTGCCGCGTTCGAGCATCACCGCCAGCACATACATGGCGTTCTGCATGGCCGGGTCTTCCAGCGTGATCAGGCGGCGCAACAACCCTTCGGCGGTCTCTTTCTTGACCGGCTCGTTCTTCGCGCTGACCGGCGCGGGCGCCTCGTAATCGCCCTCCCACACGCTGAACGGCTCCCAGTCGCGCGCCAACCCCTTCCAGCACGGCACGTGGCAGTCCAGCCGCTCGTAGGTCTCGCCTGCCTCACGCAAGGCCGAGACGCAGGGCTTCTTGTCTTCCAGCGGCTGCATGCAGATGCTGCACACGTGCCCCCGCGGGCGGATGTTCCACTCTTGCGCCATAAGCTCCTCTTGGCGGCAGGAGGAAGTCAGGCGGCGGCAGGCAAGCCCACCAGCCCCTGACGCCTCCCTGTTGCGCCTACACCTTCATGTCGAGCGTCCACTTGCCGCGCATCGGGGCGGAAAGGAGCTTGTCGGCGTCGGCGTCGTTGACGAAACGTTCGGCCTTGGGGTCCCACTTCACCTGTTTGCGGCCCAGACGCAGGCCGATGTTGGCCAGATGGGCGATGGAGATGGAGCGGTGCCCGATCTCGCAGGTCGTGATGGTCGGCTCGCCGCTGTAGATGCAGTCGATGAAGTTGCGCTCGTGCTGGCCGCTCTTGTAGAGGTTGATCTCGTTCTCCTGAATCTTCTCGCGGATCAGCTCCTGAGGCGTCATCTCCAGCTTGCCGCGCGTCACGAAGATTTCCTTGCCGCCCTCGCCGATGAAGCGCACGCCGTTGGGGTTCTTGTTCGAGACGAAGACGCGCGTGCCCTCGGCGTAGACCACCTCGAAGCTGTAGTTCGCGGCGGTGTTGAAGGTCGCGTCCGGCGGCGGCAGGTCGCTCTCAAGGTTCTCGATCGCCACCGGGCCGGAGTCGTCCTTGCCGAGCGCCCACTGCACGATGTCGAGGTGGTGCGCGCCCCAGTCGGTGATCATGCCGCCGGAATAGTCGAGGTTCGCGCGCCACGAAAGCGGGTTGTGCAGGCCGGGGATGAACGGGCGCTGCTTGGCCGGGCCGAGCCACATGTCGAAGTCGACGTGCGGCGGCGGCTGCGGCAGGGGGTCGAGGCTCGCGTCCGCGCCGGTCTTGCCGAAGAGGCTGTGGCCGCCGGGCAGCCCGACGACGATCTTCTGCAGCTTGCCGATGCGGCCGTTGCGGATGAACTCGCACGCCATGCGGAAATAGTTGTCCGAGCGCTGCTGCGAGCCGACCTGGAACGTCACGCCCGCCTTGGCGACCTCATCCGCCATCGCGCGGCCTTCGGCGATGCAGAGCGACATCGGCTTCTGGCCGTAGATGTGCTTGCCCTTGCGCGCGGCCCAGATGGCCTGAATCGCGTGCCAGTGGTCGGGCGTGCTGACCACCACGGCGTCCAGCTCGTCCTTGTCCAGCAGCTCGCGGAAATCGGCGTAGGCGTTGCAGCCGTTGTAGTCCGCCTTGTCCAGCTTCTTGGCATAAAACTCGTTCACGCGGCGGCGGCCCGGCTCGCGCCCGCCCTGACGCTCGGCGCGGTAGCCGTACATGCCCGACTCCTTGTTGCAGTCGGCGACCGACACGACCTGCACGCGGTCGTTGTTGAGGAAGTTGCCGATGTTGTCGTGCGCCATCGTGCCGTAGCCGATGAAGCCGACGTTGAGGCGCGCGGACGGCGCGGGCCGCCCGGCGCGTCCCAGCGCCGAGGCGGGGATGATGTAAGGAACCGCGACCAGCGCACCCGCGCTCGCCAGAAAACGACGACGTGACACATTGAACGTGCTCATGAATACTCCCTGTTAAACAGACTCCACGAAACGCGGAGAAAATCGGGGGTAGTTTAACACCGGCCTCCGTGCCGCGTCCATCCCGTAATACCGCGCCCACCGCCCATTTAGGGATTGGCATTTATGCCGCTTTCCACTATTTTTCTCACATCGCTGTTTGACGGGGCCTTATGACTCTACGTAACTTCTTCGAAAACGCCGCAGCCGGACACGCCCGCAAAACCGCATTGCGCTACCGGCGCGGCGGCGCATGGCAAAGCCTTTCGTACGCTGCGCTGTTTCAAGGCGTCAGCCAGATCGCCCAAGCCTTCGGCACGCTCGGCCTCCGCCCGGGATCCGACAACGTCGCGCTCATCCTCGAAAACGGCCCCGAGTGGATCGAATCCTATCTCGCCACCGCCGGCGCGGGTCTCGCCGTCGTCCCGCTCGACCCCAAGCTCCGCGCCCCGGAAGTCGCCTTCATCCTGAACGACGCCCATGTCGCCGCGCTCGTCACCGACACGCGCCACCTCGACATGCTCGAACTCATCCTGCCCGACCTCCCGGCGGTGCGCTTCATCGTCGTCACAGACGGCGGCAGCGAACCCCTCGCCCCCATCGCCGGACGTCCCTGCCACGACTACGAGACGTTGCGGCGCGCCACCAACGACAACGCCCTGAACTGGTACAAGTCCAACAGACCCGCCCCCCAAGACATCGCCTCCATCATTTACACCTCGGGAACGACCGGCACGCCGAAAGGCGCGATGTTGACACACCTCAATTTCTGCAGCGACGCCACCGGGAGCCTTGAGTTGCTGGGCGACGTCATCACCTCGCACGACAATTTCCTCGTCGTCCTGCCGCTCTTCCACTCCTTTTCGTTCACCGCCAACTTCGTGATCCCCCTCTCCAAGGGCTGCGGCATATACTTCGTGGAAAGCCTTCGCACCGTGGCAGACGACCTCAAGACCCTGCGTCCCTCCGTCCTGATGGCCGTCCCGCTTCTGGCCGAGAAACTCTTGGCCAAGATCGACGAACGCCTCCGCCACAGCCGCGCCGCCCGCCTGCTGCCCCGGTTCGGACTCGGATGTCTGGTCGCGCGCAAAGTCCGCAAAGGGCTCGGCGGAAAGCTGCGCTTCATGTTCGTGGGCGGCGCACCGTGCCCGCTGCATGTGTTGCAAGGATTCCGCCGCCTCGGCGTGCCGATCATCGAGGGCTACGGCCTCACCGAATGTTCGCCCGTGGTTTCGGCCACCGACTTCAATAGCTCACGCGTCGGCACCATCGGCAAGAAGCTCCCGAACATCGAGGTGCGCATCGCCGACACCAACGCGCAGGGTGTCGGCGAACTCCAGATCCGCGGCCCGATCGTCATGAAGGGCTACTACAACAACCTCGCGGCCACACGCGAGGCCTTCGACGGCGAGTGGTTGCGCACGGGCGACCTCGCCTCCATCGACGCGGAAGGGTATCTTTCGATCCGAGGACGCAAAAAAGCTCTGATCGTCAACCGCGAAGGCAAAAACATCTACCCGGAAGAGGTGGAGAACGCCCTCTCAAAAGAGCCGTTCATCGCCGACATCGTCGTTGTCGGTTACACCGTCGGCAACACGCCCGGAGAGCGTGTCGGCGCGATTGTCGTCCCCGACCTCGACGCGATCAAAGCCGCCCATCCGGACGGCGCCCCCGCGTGGGACGAGGTGGGACACCTGATCCGCTCCCGGATCCGCTCCCGCTGCGAGCAACTCGCGGAATACAAGCACCCGCGCAAGCTCAGCGTCCGCCGGGAACCCCTCGAACGCACCTCCGTGCAGAAAATCCGGCGCTGCATCTATCAGGGCCAGCTCAACGAGCCCTGAGCGCCGCGCCATGCGGGCACAAAAAAACCGGGGTGGATGAACAGGATTCATCCCCCCGGCCTTTTTCGTCAAGAAGCGCTTACTCCTGACCCAGACCCTTGCTGGCCAGATACTCAAGCACCTTGCCGACCGACGTCAGCTTCTCGGCGTCCTCGTCCGGGATCTCCGCACCGAACTCCTCTTCAAACGCCATGATCAGCTCGACGGTGTCCAGCGAGTCGGCGCCCAGATCATCGATGAACGATGCTTCCGGCGTGACCTGCTCGGCGTTGACGCCCAACTGCTCAACAATGATCTCTTTGACCCGCTCTTCGAGTTTGCTTGCCATTGTATCTCTCTCCTTAACCTTGTTTCTCTTACTACACAGTTGCGGCACTTGCCGCGCCAGTCCCATCACATGACCATGCCGCCGTTCACGTTCAGCGTCTGCCCCGTCAGATAGCTCGACTGCTCGGAGGCGAGGAACACCACCGCGTTCGCGATGTCTTCCACCGTCCCGAAGCGGCCCAGCGGGATCCGCGACAGATACTGATTGCGCACGTCTTCCGACAGCGCGTCGGTCATTTTCGACGAAATGAACCCCGGAGCGATCGCGTTCGCCCTGACTCCGCGCGCCGCCAGTTCATTGGCGGTCGACTTCGTCAGCGCGATAACGCCGGCCTTGGAGGCCGCGTAGTTCGCTTGCCCGGCGGTACCGATGATGCCGCTGATCGAGGCGATGTTCACGATCGCCCCGCTCCGCTGCTTCATCATGTGCTTGGCCACGGCGCGCGAGAACAGGAACGTTCCCTTGAGATTCACGCGCAACACCGCGTCCCAGTCTTCATCCGACATACGCACCAGAAGCGTGTCTTTGGTGATGCCCGCATTGTTGACCATGATGTCAACCTTGCCGAACACCTTGACCACCTCGGCGATGCACGCGTTCACGGCGTCACCGTCACCCACGTCCACCGCCAGCGGCAACGCCTTGCGGCCCAGCCCTTCGACGATGCCCGCAGTCTCGGCGAGCCACTCTGCCTGCAAATCACAGATCACGATGTCAGCGCCTTCCTGCGCCAACTTTCTGGCGATCGCCTGCCCGATGCCACGGGCCGCACCCGTCACGACCGCCACTTTGCCTTCAAAAACGCCCATCTTTCGCTCTCCTTAGTTCCGCTTCTGAAAAACCGTTGTTAGCCCGCCAACGCGGCCGCCGTCTGCTCCAGCGACGCGGCATCCTGCACGTTCAGCGTGTTCACGCCCTTGTCGATCCGCTTGATCAGACCCGAGAGCACCTTGCCCGGCCCGAACTCGACGAAATCCTTGACCCCCGCGCCGATCGCCGTCTTCACGCAGTCCGACCAACGCACCGACTCCGTCACCTGCCGCAGCATCGCGTCCTTGATCGCCGCCGGATCACTGCTGTGCAGCGTCCCGCTCACGTTCGCCAGCACCGGCATCTGCGGCGCGTTGAACGCCACATCCGCCAGCACACCTTCCAGCTTCGCGCGAGCCGACGCCATCAGCGGCGAATGGAAAGCGCCCGCCACGTTCAGCGGAATCGCCTTCACGCCCAGCTCCGCCGCGACCGTCGCAGCGACCGCCACGCCCGTCTTCAGTCCCGACAGCACCACCTGCGCGTCAGAATTGATGTTCGCGACCGTGATGCCCGCCTTCTCGCAAATCGTCTGGAGCTGCTCGGCCGTCGCGCCCATGATGCTGATCATGCCGCTCGCCTGCTCCTCGCACGCCTGCTGCATGAAGCGCCCGCGCGCCTCAAGCACCTTCAGCGCCGACTCGAAATCCAGCACGCCCGCCACATGCAGCGCCGTCCACTCGCCAAGGCTCAGCCCCGCCGCCATTTTGAACGACGCCTGCGGGCAACGCTTCTGCAATGCGCGGAACGCTGCCACGCTCACCGTGAAAATCGCCGGCTGGCAGACGTTCGACTTCGTCAGCTCCTCCGCCGGGCCCTCAAAGCACACCTTCGCGAGGTCAAACCCCAGCACCGCGTTCGCGCGCTCGAACAACGCCGCGATCTCCGCGTCCGCCGCCAGATCCTTGCCCATACCGGGCGTCTGCGCGCCCTGCCCCGCGAAAACACAAACTTTATCGCTCATCCGCGACTCCTCGTTTACTCACTTCTTCTAACGGCAAACTGCCTTCTGGCACGTTTGCGGCGGCGCAGTTTGACATATTCGCCGAAAATGTCAAACTCAAACCGTTCGCCGATTAGGTGGACAAGATACCAAAAGCCCCTACCCCTTGCGACAGGAAAAACGCGACGCTCAGCCCGCCGGTTCCAACGGCGCCATCGCCGCGATGCGCACGGCGATCTCCTCAGAAAGGTTGCTGGCCGCCGCCGCCGCGCCGGCAATGATCGCGTGATAAATCGCGCGGTAGGTCGAAGACCCGTGCGTGATGATCACGGCGCCCGGCACCCCCAACAGCGGCGCGCCCCCGTAGATTTCCGGATCCATCCGATGCTTCAGCGTCTCCAGCGCGCCCTTGAGCAACAGCGCCCCGAACATCCGGATCGGGTGGCGGACGAACTCCTTCTTCATCCAGTACCCCACCGCATGCGCCACGCTCTCGGTCGTCTTCAACACCACGTTGCCCACAAACCCGTCGCACACCACCACGTCCGTCTGCCCGAGAAACAGATCGTGCCCCTCGACATTCCCGCGGAACTTCACGTCGGTCTTCTGGATCAGGTGGAACGCCTTTTTGGTCATCTCGTTCCCCTTGCAGTCCTCCGTCCCGATGCTGAGCAGTCCCACCACCGGCTCCGTCCGCTTAAGCACCGCCCGCGAATACGCGCTGCCCATCACGGCGAACTGCGCCAGCCACGTCTCATCGCAATCCGTGTTCGCGCCCGCATCCAACAGCAGCAGAGGCCGCTTCGGCTGCCGCGTCGGCAGCACCGTCGCGATCGCCGGACGGATCACCCCGGGCGTGCGACCGAGATTGAAGACCGCCGCCGCGGCGACAGCCCCGGAATTCCCGGCAGAGACCATCGCGTCGGCCTCCTTGCGCTTCACCAGATCCATGCAGATGTTGATCGAGCACAGCTTCTTTTTGCGCACCGCCGTCGCGGGCGACTCGTCCATGCCGATCGACTCCGGCGCGTGAATGATCTTCAGACGGCTGTGGTTCGCTTTGGGGTACTTCTCCAACTCCGCGCGGATCACCCCCTCGTCACCCACCATCAGAATACAGGAAACTTCCTTCAGCCTGTTCGAAGCCTCAACAGCACCATGCACAATCTCGTGCGGCGCATGGTCGCCGCCCATGATGTCGAGAGCAATCCGCATTTCACATCCTCGCCCGGTTCAATCACGGAAAGGGGCTCCCGCCAAAAGCGGAAACCCTCAGATCCTTCGCCTCTGCCGCCTTACGACAACGCGACTACGCTTCAACCGTCAGAACCTTGCGCCCCTTGTACATCCCGCAAGAAGGACACACGCGGTGCGTCTGCTGCGTCGCGCCGCAGTTCGGGCACGCCTGCACCTGCGCAAGCTCGGCCTTGATATGCCCCTTGCGCTGGTTCTTACGCATTTTCGACTTCTTCCTTTTTGGTACGGCCATCTTCTCACTCTCCTTAACTCGTCACAACGGTCACGTGTCCCACAAACGTCCTCGTCGAACGCGTCTCGAACATCCCGTCACCGGCAACATCCAGCCTCGTTTCTTCTGCCGACTACTCCAGCGCTTCCAGCGCCGCCCAGCGGCCATCTTTGCCCGGCTCACGACACGCGCACGGTGCCGTGTTCAGGTTGGCGCCGCACGTCATGCAAAGGCCCTGACACGCTTCGCGACAAACCGGATAACCGGGAAGGGCAAGTATGATAGCTTCCCTGACCTCTTCGGTCAAGTCCACGAAGTCCGTCACGTCATTAATTTCAACCGAGCAGACGAAGTCCCGATCCGCCGCCTCGGTCGCGAACGTCTGCGCACAACGCGAGCAGACGCATTCCAGCCGCTGACGGACCTCGCCCCGCACCAGCAGTTCTGTGCCGAGCGCCTCGATCTTCAACGCATAGACGATCCCGCCGACCGGCGCGACAAACTCGCTCTCGCCGAGATCCAGCACCTCCGGCGCCGTCTCGCCCCTGTACCACTCGCCGCCTTTCGCAAGACGGGCGACATCAACGATCAAACGCCCCTGTGTTTCCAACGCCGCCTCCTGACCGGACATGCTGCTCCGGATGACTGCGCATGTGCGCATCGATGTACTTCTGGACCGGCCTCGGCACGAACGCGCTCGTGTCTCCGCCATAGCGCGCGATCTCCCGGATCGTGCTGGCCGTCACATAACTGTAATTCTCGTTCGGCATCATGAAAAGGGTCTCGATCCCGGGATCGAGCTTGCGGTTCGTCAGTGCCATCTGGAACTCGTACTCGAAATCGGAGTAGACGCGCAACCCGCGCACGATCACCCCGACCTTATGCCGCCGGCAGTAGTCCACCAGCAGGCAATCGAGCCGATCGATCTCGATGTTCTTCATGCCCTCCTCGTCAACGCTCTCCCGGATCATCGCCATGCGCGCGTGCAGGTCGAACATGCCCGTCGCCTTCAGCGAGACCCCCGCCACCACCACGACCACCCTGTCGAACAACGCCGCGCTCCGCCGCAAAAGGTCGAAGTGCCCCAGCGTCAACGGGTCAAACGTGCCCGGATATACCGCCGTCCTATGCATAAAACCTCTTCATCCTTGCCGTCAAACCAAGGGCGGCCCCGTCCGGCGCCTATCCCGCCGCCACGCTCCCGCCCTCTAACTTGTACACCGCCAGCCGCGTGTGCCCGTAGGTGCGGTCACGCAACAGCGACCACCCCGCGACCTCCTCGGCACGCTTGGACTCCGGCATCTCCGCCACAAAAATGCCGCCTTCCCGCACAACACGGTTCCCGGCCAGCAAAGCCATCACATCGGCAAAACCCTGCTCACGCCCCACCACATACGGCGGGTCCGCAAAGACCACGTCCGCCTGCCGCCCGCACCCCATGCCCTTGAGCCAGCGCGCCACCTCGCAGCAGACCACCTCGCCCTTGCCCGGCAGAAGCGCCGCGACGTTCTCTTTCAGCAACGCCACATTGCGGGGATCTTTCTCCACCCACGTCACATTTCGGGCACCCCGGCTGTACGCCTCCAAACCCACCGAGCCAGACCCCGCGAACAAATCGATGAACACCGCGTCCGGGATCACGTTCATCAGCATGGAGAAAAGCGCCTCGCGCACCCTGTCCTGCGTCGGCCGCACCTTCTCTCCCGGCGGAACCTTCAGCTTCCGACCGCACAACTCTCCGCCAGAAATTCGCATACGGTCACATCATAGCCGAAAGACGCCTCCGCCCGCAAGCGTCGCGCCTGTCCGCTCAGCCGCCTTTGAGACGGCGCACCTCGGCCAACGAGTGATTCATGTGGTCGCGCTCATCGAGTCCAACCCGCCGCACAAGGTCACCCAACGTCTTCTGCCGCGGATAGTGGCTGAACCACACCGACTCGACCGGCTCGCCGTCGAACTCGGGATGCTCCTGCGCGTACAGCATGTACTCGTGCTCCGCGTGCGACTCGAACGCCGCATTCATCGCGAACGACCAGACCGGGTTCAATCGGTACATCAGCCTCGTCAGGCAGAAATAGACGAACGTCATCTTGCGCGGCAGGAGAAAATGCCGGAACCACGAAAGCCGGACACCCTTCTGCCGGCACAGGTCGCTCCAGAGCAACATGTGCCACTGCTCGTTGTCCTGGGCCTCCCGCCCCATCTTGATGTGGCGCAGAACCACCTCCACCTGCGCCTGCGTCGGCGGACGGGTGGCGCAATGCAACCGCGACAACACTGCATACGAGCCGTGTTCCCACGCCCAGTAGGGATACCGCGCCAGAATCTCCAGCACCAGCACCTTCGGCAACGACCGCCCCTTCCCGTAAAGAATGTCGAACGTCAGAAACATCACCTTCAGCGCCAGATTCGCAGGCAGCCTCGGCGTCGCAAGCGTACGCTCCTGCTCCGCCTTGAGGTCCATCTCCCTGCCCATGGTGTACACATCTTCTGCCATAACTGAAAACTCCGGTTGTTGCCGAAACAGTATAGCCGCCTGCCGGAATCGTCAAGTACAATGATTGTGCCAAAACCGCCCGTTATGGCGCACATGCGAGGTTGCCGGGCGGGCACCGGATGCGCTAAACTTTGGCCTCATGACACACACGCCGATCTGCTGGCTCATTTTCGGCGCCACCTACTGCGGCATCGCGATCGGCGGCATCCCCGGACTCACCATCGACCGCACGGGCATCGCCGTACTGGGCGCGATCGCGATGGTGAGCACAGGTGTTTTGCCCCTCGGCTCGGCCATGTCCGCAATCGATACGCCCACCCTGCTCCTCCTTTTCGGCCTCATGATCGTCTCCGCGCAACTGCGCCTCAGCGGATTCTACGCGCTTGCAGCGCAGAAACTCTCCCGTCTCTCCGTCCCGCCCAGAACGCTCCTTTTCCTTACGATGTCCGTCAGCGCAGGCCTCTCGGCAATCCTCGTCAACGACATCGTCTGCCTCGCCTTCACCCCGATCCTGACCGTCGCCGTCATCCGCGCCGGGCTCAACCCCATCCCGTACCTGCTCGGGCTCGCCTGCTCCAGCAACATCGGCTCTGCGGCCACATTGATCGGAAACCCTCAAAACATGCTGCTCGGACAGCTCGGAGGCCTCCATTTCGGAGCCTTCCTCTGCTGGGCGATCACCCCCACACTGGCCGCGCTCGCCGCCGCCTACGGAATCCTTTTACTCCTTTACCGCGGGCGGCTAACCGCATGCGCTCGACATACACACCCCGCAGAACCGTCCACATCCACGGCGCTTCGCTCTAACTGGCAAATGCGCAAAGGACTCGGAATCGCACTCCTCGTCATCGCGCTGTTTTTTACACGCATACCGCGCGAACTCAGCGCATTGGTTGCCGGAGGACTCCTCCTGTGCAGCCGTCATATGGACGCTCGAAAGCTGCTGGGCATGATCGACTGGAGCCTCATCATGCTTTTCTGCGGACTCTTCATCGTCATCGGCGGGATCGAATCCACCGGCATCACCGAACAACTGCTGGACTGGTCTGGAAAACATGGCCTGAACATGAAAAACCCCTATGCGCTGACGGCCTCGGGGGCCCTGCTCAGCAACATCGTCAGCAACGTCCCGGCCGTCATGCTTCTTGTCCGCTTCATGGCAAAAGCCGGCACAGAAAACTGGTACGTCCTCGCCATTGCGAGCACATTCGCTGGAAACCTGCTCACCATCGGGAGCATCGCCAACCTGATCGTCATCGAACAGGCACGCCACATGGGTGTAACCGTAAGCTTCCGTGAACACGCACGCACGGGGATTCCCGTCACGCTCGCATCGTTGGGCATCATCCTCTTGTGGATAGCCGCACGTAATTAATTTGCGTGCAAAGGCTTACGTCGCCGACATTTCGGACATGATCGCACGGGCGGCTACGCACGGATCTGCGGCATCGAGAATCGGACGTCCCACAACGAGATGCGTCGAACCGTCCTTCACCGCCTGCGCCGGCGTTGCCACACGCTTCTGGTCGCCGACATCCGCACCTGCCGGACGGACCCCCGGCGTCACCAGCAACGCGGCAGCCCCAAGAACCGCACGCATGTTCGCCACTTCTTTCGGAGAACAGACAATCCCGTCGGCCCCGTTACCACAAGCCAAACGTCCCATCGCCTCGACCTGCCCCCTCATCTCCCGCGCAACGCCGAGATCGTCCAGATCGGACTGATCGAGACTCGTCAAAACCGTGACCGCCAGAATCTTGGGGGCCTGAGTCCCACACGAAAGCGCGGCGTCCTTCGCCGCCCGAATCATCGTCTTTCCGCCAGAGGCGTGAATCGTCATCAAATCAACACCCAGCGCGGCACCCGACTTCACCGCCCGCTCAACGGTACGGGGAATATCATGCAGCTTGAGGTCCAGAAAAACCCGTTTGCCCCGGCTTTTCACAGCCTTGACCACAGCAGGCCCCTCAGCGCTGAAAAGCTCAAGTCCGATTTTATAGAAAGACACAGAATCGCCGAGTCGTTCCACGACCTGAATCACCTCGGCGGTAGTGGAAACGTCCAAAGCGACAATCAGCTCAGCCATGACAACCACGCTTTCTTTAAAGGTCACGCATTCTTCAAAGTATACGGCAAATCCAAAAAAAAAATGGGGGGCCGCGGACCGTTGTCGGTCCGCGGCCCCCGCGAAAAAAGATCCCGGCGGCGTCCTACTCTCCCACGG